>Ga0302325_10002115_pt1 | contig 48971 bp, 50 predicted proteins | sample Palsa_T0_2_FD_201948 | JGI IMG/M metagenome (GOLD analysis project Ga0302325, IMG submission 201948) | Peat permafrost microbial communities from Stordalen Mire near Abisko, Sweden - Palsa_T0_2 | ecosystem: Environmental > Terrestrial > Soil > Palsa > Peat permafrost | place: Sweden: Abisko...
GACCCGATCGACGCTGCGCTCGACCCTGGCGGGTAGAGCCCGACAGACGCCGTCGGCTAAGGCGTCGGCGTGCGCGGCCAGATCATCCATCGGCGCCAGTATGGGCGCGTCGGTGGTCGCCACCGGCCGCCAGGTCCTCGTAGAGGGCAGCGACCCGATCGGTCGTCGCCCGGGCATCGAAGGCGACCTCGGCGCGCCGGCGGCCGACCATCCCCTCCGCGTCGGCCCGCCTCGGGTCCAGCAGCCGCACGATCAGCGCGTCGGCCAGCGTCAGCCGGTCGTCGGCCGGCACCAGCGCGCCGGCACCTTCGGGGAAGTCGGCGCGCACACCGGGGAGATCGGTCGCGACCACGCTGCGAGCCGTGGCCATGGATTCGCGGGCGATGAGCGAGAGTCCTGCTTCGTAGCGAGAGGGGATGGCGACCACGGTGGCGGCTGTCAGCCACGGCCCCACGTCCTCCATCCAGCCGGGGACGACGATGTCGGCGGCGGCGCGGCGGCGCAGCGTCACCTCGTCGGGACCGTCGCCGATGATGGCGACGACCGCGCCCGGCACCGCGGCGCGCACGCGCGGCCAGAGGTCGAGCAGGTCGTGTTGGGCCTTTTGGTGGCAGAGCCGTCCGAGGCACACGACCAGGGGTGCGTCCGGGAGCCCGAGCCGGACCCGTGCGTGCGCCCGTGCCGTCCCATCGGCGGGCACAAACCGATCGAGGTCGATGCCGTTGGGTAGCCACACCCAGGGGGCGCGGATTCCCGCGTCGACTCCGGTCTCGCGTTCGCCCTCGCTCACATAGGCGATCACCGAGGCCCATCGGGCGCCGAACTTCTCCCAGAGGCGGGCACCGCGGGCGGCTGGCCCGTCGGCGGCGAGGAATGACCAGGCGTGCGGTTGAAACACGGTGGGCCAGTGGCCCCGGACTGCCAGACGCCCGGCGAGGCCGGCCTTGGAGGTGTGCAAGTGGATGACGTCGGGCCGAGTGGCGACGACGATCCTGCGAAGGTCGCGGACCTCGCGCGCCAGGGACGGGCCCGGGCTCCTCGCCGCTTCCCAGACGACGAGCTCCGCACCGGCCTGGCCCGCCCACGGGGCAAGATCCGACCCGCTCGGGCAGGCGACGCTGACGGTCCAGCCCCGCTTGACCTGGTCGGTCGCCAACTGCCGGACCATCACGGGCACGCCCCCACGGACGGGTTGGGCGACGTGGAGGATGCGCAAGCGGGAGGTCATGGAGCGGCGGCGATTTCAGAAGCGTGGCGCTACGGTGGCCAGGGCGTGAGGATCCGAGCGTTGTCGGTGTTCGAGGGCGTCGTCTACCACTGCGACGCCGTAGATCGATCCAACCCTTGTCGACCGGTGCTCGAGGTCGACGCGCTCCTGCGCCCCGGCGACGCCGATGACGGCCCCCTGCTTGTGACCGTCGCTGACTTCGCCCGCATGGCGGGACCAGAGGCGGGCCGGTGCCTTGCGGCCCTGCGGGCGAGGGGCAGGATCGTCACCCATCTGGGGGTCGCTCACGTCACATTCCCCACGTGGACACGCATCTCGGACTGAGGCGCGTCAACTCGGCAGATCACGGCGACCGAGGACCGAGATGCCATCGATGCTGCCGAGGTCGATGAGGCCGCGCTGGTCGGTCACGGCCGGGCGTTCGTGGGCTCGGGCAAACCACAATTCGATGGCCGGGCCAGGGTAGGGAGGCGCGAAGTCTCTCGGATGGAAGGCGTTGCCAAACAAAAACACCCAGTCCGGATCGACCTCGATCCGGGCGCCCTGGCGCTCGAGCTGGAGGGCGACGCCGGCGGCATCCGTCCACGTGTCGGCGGTGATGATGTGGATCCTGATGGCGCCGGTGCGGATGGGACCGAGCTCTTGGTCGAGGAGGAGCGTTTGGCGGGCCACGCGGGCCGAGCCCACGCGGTCCCAGTTGTTGGTGGTGCCCTGGCCGACCACGACGACGAGGGCGACGACCGCAGCAACCGCTGCGGCGCCGACGACGACCGGATCGAAGGTCGTCCGGTATTCGCCTCTGCGGCGGGAGGGGGCAACGGTGAGGAGGAGACCGGCCATGGCGGGGACGGGCAGGACGGTGATCCAGGTGAGGAGGTAGAAGTTGATGGCGCCGTCAACCCGACTGATGGACACGATCCCGGCGATGGCACCGACCAGGCTGAAGAGGGCGAGGTCGCCGGCCAACCGTCGCCGGCGGCGCCAGGCGAAGACCGTCGTCGCCGCAGTGCCGGCGATGAAGGCGACGGTGACGCCGACCGCCCACCACGGCCCTGGATCGATGTGGGGCTGGACGCCGTTGCGCAGAATCCATCGGGCGCCGAGCGGCATGACGGTGAGCGAGGCGCCCACGGCGGCCGCTGCCGTGCGGAACGGGTAGCCGCCGGAGCCCTGACGGGCGTAGCGGTAGAGCAGGGTGAAGTTGCCCGGATCATGGGTCAACTGCTGGATGATGGGTGGCACCCATGTGAGGACGGCGGCGATGACGACGACGACGGCGGCCACCGAAACCGACGGCCGAGAGAGAGCCGAGTGGCCGCCGTTGCGCCCGGTGACAACGGAGCGGAGGCCGAAGCGGCGGAGGCGAAGGCTGACGGCGACGATGCTGATGAGCACGACCGGCACAGCCGTGCTGACGTCGGTCTGCACCAGCAAGGTGCCCAGCAGGACAATGGCCGGAAGACCCCAACTGGCGTCGGCGAGCGACGTGGCGACAGCGCCCATGACGATCAGGGCGAGGAGGGGCCAGACGAAGGCGTAGCCCGCCCACAGGTTGGTCCAGTAGATGAGGCCCGTCGCTTGGATGTAGATGACGACGAGCGCGGCGAGCACGGCCGCGGCGCGAGGGCCCGCGGCCCGTCCGGCCGCGACCACGACGATCACGATCATGACGATGTGGAGGGTGATGGCCCCCAGCCCGAGGGACCAAGGGGCCCGACCCGTGAGCTCGTACGCGGGCAGGAGGAGGTAGATCCACAGAGGTCCGGGATGGTTCCAGCCAAACCGTCCACCCATGCCGAGAAGTTGATGCCCGCCCGCCGCCTCACGGACCGCCAGCTCGGTGAGCGCCTGATCGCCGGACCAGTCGATGTGCGGGTGATGGACGATCATGGCGATGGCGGGCACCACCAGCGGAAGGACGGCGAGGATCACGACGGCGACCGGCCATCCACTGGATCGGCCCGCATGGCTGGGGCGGCGGTGACCCTCTGTCGGACGGGGGGTCCGGATCGGCGGCGACGGCGACGACGGGGACAGCGCCGGACGATCCTCCACCAACAAACCCGACATGACGCCGCGCTTACGACGACGGTGTCAGGAATGCCTTAGGCACCTGACTGAACTCACAGGACAGGGTCAGGTTGGTCCCTTGGACGGCCACCGAGGGGACGCACGGGACGAGGTTCGTGTCCGGAAGCGGAAATCTCAGCGCGGTCAGCCCGGGAAGCTTGATGACCAGCTCACGGCTGGTGATGTAGTAGGTGAAGCGCAGGTTGCCCAAGACCTTGGCCAGGTTGGACGGATTGATGCCGCCGGTCGGGAACGACTGGATGACGGCATTGACAAGGCTGGCGTCGGTGACCGTGAGGCTGGCCGTCCCGCTGGAGATGCGCGTCACCGTGACCTTGCCCTGAAACAGATCGGTGACGCTGATCCGCACGCCCCGCAGTTGGACGTCGATGTTGGTGAAGTCGAGGGCGCCCACGGTCAGACCCATGCTGGCCCCGATCTCGTCGACATGACCGTCGACGCCGACCTTCAGGAGCGGGAACGAGTGGATCTCCGCTTTGACGTTGGTGGCGTCGGGCACAGACTGGCGGATGCGCTGCTCGATCTTGGAGGTGGTGTAATCCCGCGCCCCGACGTCGGCGACGCCGCCGATCAGGCCCAACCCCGCGAGCACCCCGATCAGCCCGATCAGACATCCGCGTCCCCGCACGCCGGCCTTTGGTCTCAGCTCTCGAGGGGATCGCCGAGCCGGTCAACCCCTACGCCGAGGCCGACCAGCCACTCGATCGCCTGCTCGACGACATCAGGCTGACCATCGAGCTCGCAGATGATCCAGCCCATGTCATCCTCGACACTGGCCCGGCGGATGTTGGGGAGCACGTCGTAGGTACGGACCATGCGGCCCAAGATGGGCTCGGTGACCAGCTGCTCAGGGAAGGTGAGCCGCACCCGGGTGTGGCCGGCCGTCATGAGCGAAGCCCGGCGTTGAGGTTGCCGGATCGCAGGCCTTCGAGGTCGAGCGTGACGTAGCGATAGCCACCCGCTTTGACGGCGGCAACGACGGCGTCGCGCTGGGCCAGCACCGCGCCGAAGACGCCAACCGGCACCTCCAGCCGGGCGAGGTCGCCGTAGTGGCGCACCCGAAGATCGGCGAAACCCAAGTGGCGAAGACCGGACTCGGCGACGGCAACGGAGCGCAGGGTCCCGATGGTGACCGGCGTGCCATACGGCAGGCGCGACGCGAGACAGGCGGCCGCCGGCTTGTCCCAGGTCCGAAGCCCGAGATGCCGGGACAGGGCGCGGACCTCAGCCTTGTCGAGGCCGGCCTCGACCAGCGGGAAGACCGCACCAGCCGCGGCGGCCGCCGATTGGCCGGGCCGGTGGTCCCCGAGATCGTCCACGTTGACGCCCAGGACGATGACGGCGTCAGCGGTGGGCTGAGAGGTCAGCGGTGCGAGGGCTTCCATGAGCGCCGATTTGCAGTAGAAGCAGCGTTGGCCGTCGTTGGCGATGTAGTCGGGATCGGCCAATTCGTTGGTGGTGACCGTGTGCCAGTTGAGGCCCCATTCGGCGGCGAGGGCGGCACAGTCGGCTGCCTCCTCGGGTGCCAGCGACGGCGAGACGGCGGTGACGGCCCGCGCTCGGGTCGAGCCGAGCGTGTCGTGGGCGACCCATGCCAGGAGGGCGGAGTCGGCGCCGCCGCTAAACGCGACGACGACGGCGCCGAGGCGGCGCAGCCCCTCCCGGAGGTCGTCCAGCTTCGCAGCCAGCGAGGGGCTGACGGCAAGGGCGGTCTCAGGCATCGAGCACCTCGATCCTGATGCGCTTGTTGCCCTTGCCCTTGGACTCGGTCTTGAGCACCTTGATGCGGCCGACGTCACCCGTCGAGCGGACGTGGGTGCCACCGTCGGCCTGCTTGTCGAGGCCGACGATGTCGACGACGCGGACCTCGCTGACGTGCTCTGGTACCAGGCTCACTTTGGTCCGGATCAGGTCACGGTCGAGGACGGCGGACGAGCGGGGCAGGAAGGACACGACGATCGGCCGGTCAGCCTCCAACTCGGCGTTGACCAGGTCCTCGACCTGCGCCCCGAAGCCCTCGGGGAGGGGGTCGAACTCGAAGTCCATGCGGGCTGACAAGGGCTCCATGTTGCCGCCCGTGACCGGGACCTCGTAGGTGTTCCAGATCACGCCGCAGAGTACGTGCAGGGCGGTGTGGGTGCGCATGAGGGCGTGGCGCCGGTCCCAGTCGAGGGTGCCTGTCACGTCATCGCCGACCGCGGGGAGCGGACCGTCGAGGGTGTGCCAGATGTCGTCGCTTTCCTTGCGCACGTTGACGACCGTGGCTCCGCCCAGCGATCCGGTGTCGTGCGGTTGGCCGCCGCCCGTCGCATAGAAGGCGGTCCGGTCGAGCAGGACGGCGCTGTCGCGCACGTCAACGACTCGGGCGTCGAACTCGCGCAGGTAGGCGTCTCGCAAGTAGAGCTGCTCGGTCACGACAGGGTCACGACCGCGTCACGCCAGCGTCGCCGCGACGACTTCGTCGACGGAGGCGACCATCCCTGTATAGAACGGCCCGAACTCGGCGTACCGGGCCGACGCGGCGTCATAGCGCATCGTGTAGACGACATCTTTCAAATCGTCGACATGGACGCCAAAGAGGGTCACGCCCCACTCGTAGCCGTCCAGCCCGGTCGACCCGGTGATGAGTTGGAGGATCCGTCCTGCGAAGGTCCGCCCGGTCTGGCCGTGGCCCCGCATGAGAGCCTCGCGCTCGTCATAGGGCAACTCGTACCAGTTGGCTCCTGTCTCGCGTCGCTTCGACATGGGATAGAAGCAAAAGGCCGACTTACCGCTGGGAGGGAGTTGCGGGAAGAGCCGGGCTTGCTTCATCTCCGCGGGCAGCCCCTGGGCGTACTCACTCAGCTCGGTCAGCGACACATAGGAGTCGACCACGGCGAGCCCGGCGGCCTGGAGCGCGGTCTGGAGCGCCCGGAGGCGCCACAGGTCGGCGCCCAGCGCCATGAAGCCGAGATCGGCCTTGTGGCCGAGCACGGCGACGGTCACGACCTGGAGTCCGTCACTTTGGGCGGCCTTCACGGCGGCAACGACGGCCTCCCCGTCGACGCCGGACGGCGCCGCCTTGCAGAACAGGTGCAGCACCCCCCAGCCCGTCGCCGGGCGCACGTCGTCAACCATCGACGACCATGCTAGGGCGAGGCCTGGTCCAAAACCCACCGGTGGGGCGCCTGAGGCGCCCCACCGGTGGATCGTTGCTACCAGAGCCGGGACGACTTAGTAGTCCTCCATGCCTCCGCCACCCATGCCGGCGCCACCGCCGGCTTCGGGCTTGTCGGCGATCACGCACTCGGTGGTGAGGAAGAGCGCAGCGATGGACGCCGCGTTTTGCAGCGCCGAGCGGGTCACCTTGGTGGCGTCGATGACACCGGCCTTGAAGAGGTCGACGTACTCGCCGGTCGCGGCGTTGAGGCCGTTGGCGCCTTCGAGGTTGCGCACCTTGTCAACGATGACGCCACCCTCCAGGCCGCAGTTGACGGCGATCTGCTTGAGCGGCTCCTCGACGGCACGGGCCACGATGCGGGCACCCGTCGCCTCGTCACCTTCGAGCTTGTCAGCGATCTCGAGGATCCGAGCCTGGCTACGGATCAGGGCCACACCGCCGCCGGGCACAACGCCCTCTTCGACGGCGGCCTTGGTCGTGGACACGGCGTCCTCGATGCGGTGCTTCTTTTCCTTGAGCTCGACTTCGGTGGCCGCACCGACCTTGATGACGGCGACGCCGCCGGACAGCTTGGCCAGGCGCTCCTGGAGCTTCTCACGGTCGTAGTCGGAGTCGGTGTTGTCGATCTCGGTCTTGATCTGGCTGATCCGACCCTTGATGTCGGCCTCGTCGCCGCCACCCTCGACGATGGTGGTCTCGTCCTTGGTGATGACCACCTTGCGGGCGGTGCCGAGCATGTCGAGGGTCACGCCCTCGAGCTTGAGGCCGACCTCCTCGGTGACGACCTGTCCGCCGGTGAGGATGGCCATGTCCTGGAGCATCGCCTTGCGACGGTCGCCGAACCCAGGAGCCTTGACGGCGGCGCTCTTGAACGTGCCGCGGATCTTGTTGACCACCAGGGTGGCGAGGGCCTCGCCCTCGACATCCTCGGCGATGATCACCAGCGGACGGGCCGACTGCATGACCTTCTCGAGGACGGGCAGCAGGTCGCGGACGGCGGAGATCTTGGAGCCGACGAGGAGGATGTAGGCGTCCTCGAAGACGACCTCCATGCGCTCGGGGTCGGTCACGAAGTACATCGATGTGTAGCCCTTGTCGAAGCGCATGCCCTCGACCAGGTCCATCTCCATGCCGAAGGTCTGCGACTCCTCGACGGTGATGACCCCGTCCTTGCCGACCTTGTCGATGGCCTCGGAGATGAGGGCGCCGACCTCGGTGTCAGCGGACGAGATGCTCGCCACGGAGGCGATGAGCTCCTTGGAGTCCACCTCCTTGGCCAGGGCGTGCAGGCTGGCCACGGCCGCCTCGACGGCAGCCTCGATGCCCTTCTTGAGGCTCATCGGGTTGGCGCCGGCGGCGACGTTGCGCAGGCCCTCGTGGACCATGGCCCAGGCGAGGACGGTTGCTGTCGTCGTGCCGTCACCGGCTACGTCGTCGGTCTTCTTGGCGACCTCTTTGACCAGCTCGGCGCCGATCTTCTCGTAGGGGTCCTCGAGCTCGATCTCCTTGGCGATGGACACACCGTCGTTGGTGATCGTGGGGGCGCCCCACTTCTTCTCGAGGACCACGTTGCGGCCCTTCGGGCCGAGCGTGACGCGCACGGCGTCAGCCAACTGATCCATCCCGCGCTCCAGTCCGCGGCGGGCTTCTTCATCGAAGGCAATGATCTTGGGCATGGGCGGTAAGTCCCTCCGTTAGCACTCTCGTTGCTTGAGTGCTAACAGCAAACCACGCCTGGCCGCCGCGTGCAACCGGGCACGCCGGCCCGTCAGGCTGGGCTCAGCCCCCGGCGACGGCGGGGACGATCGAAACCGTCTGACCAGCCTCAACGATCGTGCTCAGGCCGTCGAGGAAGCGGATGTCCTCATCGGCCACGAACACGTTGACGAATCGGCGGAGCTTGCCCGCCTCGTCGAAGAGCCGCTCATCCATCCCCGGGTAGGTCGCGCCGAGGGCCTTGAGCACCTCGCCGACGGTGCTGCCGTCGACGGCGATCTCGCCGGCCCCGCCGGTCAGGGTCCGCAGCTGGGTGGGGACGCGAACGGTGGTGCTCACAGGTCGTCCGGTTGGTCGGTGTCGACGGCGGCCGCGAAGGCCTCCAGGGTCGGGTCGATCGTCGCGGTGGGCCCGACGAGTGGAGCGACGGCATCGAGGGTCTTGAGCCCGTTGCCGGTGATGAAGGCGACGACTCGTTCGTCACGGCGGACGACACCGGAGGCGGCCAGCTTGGCGAGCGTGGCGATGGTGACCCCACCCGCCGTCTCGGCGAAGATCCCTTCGGTGCGAGCCAACAACCTGATCCCCTCGACGATCTCGTCGTCGGTGACCGCCCCGATGGATCCGCCGGTCGCGCGCACGACGTCGAGCGCATAAGGACCGTCGGCCGGGTTGCCGATGGCCAGGCTCTTGGCGATCGTCGAGGGCCGCACCGGCCGGACGAAGTCGTGGCCTTCGGCGAAGGCGGTGGCGACCGGCGAGCATCCGGCCGCTTGAGCGCCGCTGATCCGGATCGCAGCCGCCGCGGAGGCGCCGCCCTCCAACAGGCCGACGGTCGCCAACTCGGAGAAGCCTTTGTGGATCTTGGTGAGCTGGCTACCCGACGCGATCGGTACGACGACATGGTCGGGGGCTCGCCACCCGAGCTGCTCGGCGACCTCGAAGGCCAGGGTCTTGGACCCCTCGGAGTAGTAGCTGCGCACGTTGACGTTGACGAAGGCCCACGACGGATGTTCGCTCGTCAACTCGACGCAGAGCCGGTTGACGTCGTCGTAGGTCCCGTTGATGGCGATGAGGTTTCCCCCGTACACGGCTGTCGTCACGATCTTTTGCTGCTCGAGGTCATGCGGAATGAAGACAAACGAACGCATGCCGGCGCGGGCGGCGTGGGCCGCAACGGAATTGGCCAAATTCCCCGTCGACGCGCACGCGGCCACCTTGAAGCCGAGCTCTCGAGCCTTGGTCAGCGCCACCGACGTGACCCGGTCCTTGAACGAGCCCGTCGGGTTCATCGTGTCGTTCTTGATCCACAGCTCGCCGAGGCCGAGCTCAGCGGCCAGGCGGTCAGCCCGGACCAGGGGCGTCCAACCGGCGCCGAGGTCGACGGCTCCCTCGGGGGAGGCGGGGAGCAAGGCTGCGTACCGCCAGATGGTCGGTGGCCCGGCGGCAATCGACTCTCGGCTGATCACCGGCCGGATGGCGTCGTAGTCGTAGGCGACTTCGAGCGGTCCGAAGCAGAACTCACAGACGTGCAGCGCCTCGGCGGGGTAGGTGCGCCCGCATTCACGACAGCGGAGCCCCTCGACGTACGGCATGACCTCTCCTCTCATCGGTCGGGCGTTGGCACCTGGCCATCCCCTCGATGGGGAGTTGGTCCTGGTTGCCGCGGTGTCGTCGGGCCCGTCCCTCGACCGCTCTGGATGATCCCTCTATGGTGGCAGACCGGCGGCGACTCCGCTAACGCGTTGCCGGCCCGCCCCTGGCGCCCCCGGCCGCCCTGGCCGCCAGCTCCTCGGCCAGGAGCTCGGCGACGCAGCCCGTCGGGTCGCTCATCGCCCGTTGGGCGCCGAAGCGGCCGACCAGGCTGATGATGTCGAGCGGGCCGGCGCCCGTCGGCCCGGCGCCCGTCTGCGCCCCGACGTCGGCGCCGACCTCGGCGGCCACGTCCCCCGCCACCACGAGAACGTCGACCCCGGCCTCGTCGGCGACGCCGACCACCCCTCCGACCGCCTTACCCCGGAACGACCACTCGTCGACCCGGCCCTCACCCGTCACGACCAGGTCGGCGCCCGAGACTCGTTCCGCCAGATCGATGAGCTCGGCTACCAACTCGAATCCCGAGACGAGCTCGGCGCCGAGCGCGGCCAAGCCGCCGGCCAGACCCCCGGCGGCGCCGGCGCCGGGCAGCTCGCTGACGTCGGTCCCCATGCGGCGGTAGTCGTCGGCCACCCGTTGGAGGCGTCGGCGCAGCAAGGCGATCTGGGCGGGTGAAGCTCCCTTCTGCGGGCCGAACTCGGCGGCGGCGTCGACGAAAGCGGTCGTCACATCACAGGCGACGACCAGCTCGACGCCCGCCAAGCGGCTGTGGGGCTGCAAGGCATCGAGGGCCCCCCACCCGCCGTCGGTCGTGGCCGAGCCACCGAGCCCGACGACGACCCTTCGGGCGCCCGCGCCGACGGCGGCGGCGATCAACTCACCGGTGCCCGCCGTGGTCGCCTGCATCGGGTCGTTGCCCTCGGGCCCGCCGGCCAGGAGCAGACCCGACGCCCGCGCCATCTCGATGACCGCCGTCCGGCCGGCGAGCAGCCACTCGGCCTCGACCGGTTGGCCCAACGGACCCGTGACTCTCGTGCGTCGACGACTCCCACCGAGTCGCACGCCAAGGGCATCGAGCAGGCCTTCGCCTCCATCGGCGACCGGCGCCTGGTCGCACGTCCAACCGGCGTCGTGAGCGGCCCACTCCATCGCCTCGGCGATCTCCGACGCTGAGGCCGTTCCGCGGAACTTGTCGGGGGCGGCAACGAGGTGGGGCACGGGGCGAGGGTAACGTCCACCGCAGTGGCCGAGGACCTCGTCGTCGTGTCCAACCGGGGACCTCTGTCGTTCTCCTATACCGAAGACGGTGCGCTCGTCGGTCGACAGGGCGCCGGTGGTCTGGTGTCGAGCCTCGCTCCGCTGATCCAAGGCACCGGCGCGACATGGGTGGCCGCGGCCATGAGTCCCGCCGATCGGGACGCTGCGCAGCGCGGGGTCGTGGACAGCGAAGGCTTCCGCTTTCGCGCCTTGGCCCTCGATCCGACGACCTACCGCATGGCCTACGACGTCGTGTCCAACTCGACGTTGTGGTTTCTCAACCATCGGCTCTTCGACCTGGCCCGTCAGCCTCGCATCGATCGCCGCTGGCGGGAAGCGTGGGATGCCTATCGACAGGTCAACCGCACCTTCGCCCAAGCGATCATCGCCGACGCCCCCGAGGGGGCGACGGTGCTCGTGCAGGACTATCACCTCGCACTCGTCGGCACGTGGCTGGCGCAGGAGCGCCCTGACCTGCGCGCCGTTCACTTCACCCACACGCCCTTTTGCGATCCGGTCGACCTCCGGATCCTTCCTGATGATGTTGCCTCGGAGTTGTTGGCGGGCATGGCCTCGCACCGGGCCTGCGGCTTCCACACGTCGCGATGGGCGCACGCCTTCGAGGCGTGCTGCGACGAGTTGCTCGGCACCCGATCGCCGACCTTCGTGGCGCCCCTGGCGCCCGACGTCGAAAACCTGGCCGAGGTGGCGGGGTCGGACGCCTGCCGGGAGGCGGGCCGGACGCTGGACGCCATGATCGGCTCATGCCGCCTCATCCTGCGCGTCGACCGGATCGAGCTGTCCAAAAACATCCTTCGAGGCTTCCTCGCCTTCGAAGAGCTTTTGCGCAGCCGGCCCGAGTGGGTGGGGCGGGTCACCTTCCTCGCCCTGGTGTATCCCTCCCGGCAAAACCTGCCCGAGTATCTCGCCTACCGCCAAGAGGTCTCGGGGCTTGCTGATCGCATCAACCAGCAATGGGGCACGCCGGGCTGGACGCCGGTGATCCTCGACGCGCGCGACGACTACCCGCGCTCGGTGGCCGCCCTCCAGCGCTATGACGTCCTTCTCGTCAATCCCATCCGTGACGGGCTCAACCTGGTCGCCAAGGAGGGCCCGCTCGTCAACCAGCGCGACGGCGTGCTGGCGCTCTCCCGCGAGGCGGGAGTGTGGGCCGAACTGTCCGGGCTGGCCCTCGAGATCAATCCCTTTGACGTCGCCGGCACCGCCGACGTCCTCGCCAGCGCCCTCTCGATGTCGAGCTCCGAACGCCTCGCCCACGCCGCCGCCCTCCGGGCCGCCGCTGCATTGCGGACACCGCGCGACTGGCTCGAGGATCAGCTCGTGGCGGCGCGGACCGTCAGCTGAGCCTTGCAGCCTCGCCGCGTGACGCCGCCGTGAAGGTCGCCATCGACGGTCGTCGGCTCCAGGACCGACCGTGGGGCGGGGTCGGCCGCTACCTCGCCCATGTCGTGCCGCGCGTCGCCGCCGAGATCGAGGTGGTCGTGCTGACCGACGCCCGGCGCCCGCCCCCTGTGGTCGACGGACTCGACGGGTTGTTGCGCCCGCTGACGGTACCCCCGCGACTGCCAGAGACCTTCTGGCTCCACGGCGCGGTGCCCATGTGGCTGCGGCACTGGAACGGCTTGTTTCACGGTACGTACAACGCGGTGCCCTTGTTGGGTGGGGGACGCACCGTGGTGACGATCCATGACCTGAGCTGGGAGCACCACGACGAGGACTTCCGCCCCTTGGCCCGACGAGTGTTTCAACTTCAGGGACGAGCTTCGGCGCGCTCCGCCAAGCGCATCCTGACGCCGGCGGATGTCGTGCGCCAAGACGTTGCCCGCACGTATGGCGTCGACCCGCGTCGCATAATCGTTTCGGCGAACGCCGTGGATCCGATCTTTGGGGCCGCGCCCGACGACGAGATCGCGGCCACGCTCGCCATCTTGGGTGTCACGCCGCCGTACGTGGTGGCCATGGGCGGCGCGCCCCGCCGGGCCCTGCCCGTTGCCGTCGACGCCTGGCAAGCCTCCGGCGCGCCCGAGCTTGGCTACGGCCTGGTGGTCACCGGCTCCGAACGCCCGGCCATGCCCGCATCCTCGGGTGACCCCGGGATCACGTGGGTGGGCCGGGTGCCCGACGCGACATGGGCGGCGCTCCTCGCTGGGGCATCGGCCTTCTGCTACCCGACCCGCTTCGAGGGCTTCGGCATGCCCGGCCTCGAAGCCGCTGCCAGCGGCACCCCGGTCGTGTGCGCCCGCATCCCGTCGCTCGTCGAGATCCTCGGCGAGGCCGCCGAGTGGTGCCCTCGGCCCGTGGTGGAAGACATTGCCGCCGGCCTCCGCCGGGTTTTGTCCGAGCCCGGTCGTCGGGACGACCTTGCCGCCCTCGGCCTGGAGCGGGCGGCCGCCGCGCCCGATTGGGATGATGCGGCCGAGGCCGCTCTGCGCGCGTACCGGGAGGCCTCGTCGAGCCCATGAGGACCTCAGCCGGCTGGTTAGGTGGAGGCCTTCTGGCCGACCACGTAGATGGTGTCCTCGGCTTCGGGGATAAGGCGGTGCGCCGCCACCTTGATCGGCAGAGCGAGCTTTCGTCGCCATCCGCCGGTCTGGATGAAGGCGAGGGGGTAGGCCATGACATAGCCCGCGTCGATCGTCTCCCAACCAGTCCGCCTGGTCAACTCGGCTAACTCCTTCAACGTGTACTCGCGGTTGTGCCGACCGTAGGGAGTCCCGCCCCCGCCGCCATCGCGAAAGTAATCGTCGAGGGGGAACATGATCGTCCGACCGGCGAGAAGGTGAAGTCGGTGACGGGCGGACGCGATGTTCGGAGTCGAGATGAACAGGTGCCCACCGGCCGCCGTGGTCCGCCACATCTCCCGAAGGGGCGGCACCGGTGACTGAATCAGGTGCTCCACGACCTCGGCGAAAATCACGAGATCGAACAAGCCGTCATCCCAGGGGAACGGCTCCGACTCGATGTTGAGGATCTCGACATCGGGCTTGGCCACTGACTCGTGCTCGGACGAGGCGCCGAACACGGTATGGCCCAGCTCTCGAAGGGCGTCGCTCATGAAGGTCGGATAACACCCGACGTCGAGGATTCGCAGGCTCCGGCCGGCGGCGACGGCCGCCACCTTTTGCAGGGTGAATTGGTACCGCCGGTGGTGGTATTCGAAGTAGGCCAGGACCGGGTCGCCGCGCGATGGTTTCACCGCCTCCAGCGCCTCGGCCAAAATCTGATCCACGCTTGCTCCCGCGTCCGAGGGGTACTAAGGAGCCGGAGGCGCCACGGCGCCGAATGTTAGCCCCCACTCCTGGGCTGACGAGCCGCCGAGGCGACCCTCCGGGCCTACCGGGAGGCGTCGGCCTGACGCCCGCCCGCGCACACTTCGTCGCGAAGAAAGCTGAAACTCGGCCCTCGGCGGCGCGAAAGCCCAGGGCGGCTCGGCCGCCGCGATGTACTTCGCGACAACGTGCACGCCGCCCTTGGAGAATGTGGCCCCGCCGCACACGACCGCGGCGGCGCCACGAAGGGTTAGGACGCCGGCGGCAAGAGGGCCCGCAGGAGGTCGAGGAGACCAGCGGGACCATCGACCACGATGTCGGCGGCAGCCAACAGGGCGGGCGGCGCCTCGTCGCTGCCGACGGCGACGCGCAGCGCGGTCGGGACGGCGTCGAGGGCGGCGAAGGCGCTGAGGTCCCCGACGTCATCCCCGGCAAAGCAGACCGTGGTGACGCCGGTCGATGCGACGATCCCCTCGACGACGGCGCCCTTGTCGACGCCGAGTGGGGGCCGCAGCTCGACGCTCATCCGAGCCCGGTGCAAGGCCAGCCCGGACCGCTCCGCCTCGGCGGCGGCGAACGCCTCGACCCACGCCGCGGCAGCCGGCGCCTCTCGCACATGGAGGGTGACGGTCACCCCTTTGTCCTCGACCCCGACGCCGGGCGGCGCCGTGCGACGGGCCCGGTCGACCACGGAGGCCACCGCGTCCCGCCACGCCTGCGCGTCGGCGACCACGGAGACCACGCCGTCATCGCCGACCCGCTCGAGGCCGTAGGCACCCCATCGCGACACGCCGGGCACGGCCACGTGCTCAGCGAGGAATGCCCCCGGCCGACCGGAGATCACCGCCACCGCCCGATAGCGAGCCGCGAGGGACGCCAGGACCTGGACGACACCGGGCAGCGGGCGCGCCGAGGCAGGGTCGACGACGATGGGAGCGAGCGTGCCGTCGAAGTCGAGTAGCACGGCAGCCCGATCCGGGTCGAGCAACCACGGCGCGAGCTGAGCCGCCGACCAGCCGGCCGCCGATGCTGACCGACCGGACAACGACGCTCAGGTGGTCGTCGTGGGGGTGCCGGACGACGCAACCGTCCCTGCGGACGGAGCCACCGTGGCCCCGGGCGGTGCCTCGGTCGTGTCCGACGTGTCAGCCGCGGCGAGATCGGAGCCGGCCACAACGAGGACGTCCACCGCGGTCAGGTCGGAAGCAGCGACGGGAGGCGGCGTCGGCATGGCCGACACGTTGGCGGGGCCTAGGCCGAGGGTCTGGGCGACGGCGACGGCGTCCGCTTCGAAGCCAGGCTGGTAGTAGATGCCGGTCGTCGCGACCGACGTCGGCGAGTTGATCGCCGGCTTGTCGGTGTTGTACCCGGCCGCGTTGAGCTGTCCGCGGATCTTGCCGGCCAGGCCGGCAACCCCGGCGCCGTTGGCCACCAGGAGATGCACCTCATCGGCCGCGTGCGCGGGCGGACTGGTGGTCGAGGGGGCTGTGGTGGGCACGGTCGTTGGCGAGCCGCCGGAGGAGGATCTCGAGGGTGACGTCGTGGCCGACGAGAGGCCCGGCAGCGTGCTGACCGACGTCGAATTGTGCGGCGCGGTGCGGAGCAGCACGACCCCGATCACGAGCGCGAGGATGAGCAGGGCGGCGCCTTTGAGCGTCTGGGTGCCGGCCGACCGACCGAACGACCCGTCGTCACGGGCGTGGCTGCCTGCCTTCACTGGTTGCTGTCCGCCGGTCGGCCTTCCCAGCGGGCGCGACGGCGGCGATCCCGTACCCGCCGGAGCCGGCGCACGACCAAGGGGTCGTACTGCATGGCGTCGGTCGAGTCGAGCAACTCCGACAACAGTTGGTAGTAGCGGGTCGGGGACAAGTCGAACTCCTGACGGATCGTCACCTCCTTGGGCCCTGGAAGTGACCACCACGTCCGCTCGAAATCGAGGATCGCCCGCTCCCGCGTGCTGAGTGGCATTCCAACGAGCTTCGCAAGCCAGGCCCCGAATTACAAGCATCCTCGGCCCACGACGCCCGCTATGGTCGCCCGTCGTGGCCCTCGGATCGACCCGTCCGGACGCCATCGCCGCCGCCGAAGCGCTCCGGGCCCGGCGTCGGGATCTGGTCTCCGCCCTCGCCGAGGGACGCATCGACATCGGCGATCTGACCGATCCGAGCTATGCCGCCGCGCCGGTCAAGACCGTGGTCCTCGCCGGAGCCGTGCCGGGGGTCGGCAAAGTCCGCAGTCGGCGGATCCTGGCCGCCCTCGGCGTCGCCGACGGCACCAGGTGGGGCGAGCTGCCCGTGCCGTTGGTGGCGGCGCTCGTCGAAGCCCTCCACCAGCCCGTCGGCGACGACGCCGCTACAGCCGGTGGTGCATGACCAACAGCCGGGAGGTGAAGCCCGACTCCTCAAAGAAGTTCTTCGTGGCACGGGCGCCGGGCAGGGCGATGGCGTCAACCCCGACGCAGCCGAGCGACGCGAACCAGTCGAGGGCGAGGGCCATCATCGCCTCTCCCACGCCGACGGCCCGGCAGTCCGGGTCGACGTACAACGCCTCGACCACCCCCAACCTGCCTGTCACCAAGTCCTCGGTCCGTCCGGCCAGATAACCGACGACGACACCCGCCAGGTCGCCCACCCACAGCGCTCGATCGGCGTCGTCGGCCGCGGGAAGCGGCCGAGCCTCGCGCGCCGTGTAGAGCTCGCCTCCCCGCAGCGGCGCCTGCTCGACCAGGGCGGCCTCACGGAGGGCGGCGACGACCGACGAGTCGTCGACCGTCGACCGGCGGGCCGTGGCCGGGCGGATGACGGCCTCAGTGGAGGATGGACTGGCGGGATCAACGGCCATGTTGCCCGTCAGGGTAGTGGTGCGGTTTGGCGTCATCCGATGGGCCACCCTGGTCCGGAGAACGGCGCATGGAATTCGACATCGCTGACTACAAGAGGCGGACGGCCCGGCTCGACGTCGCCGACATCGACTTCGACGTCTTCGCCGATCGGCCGCTCGAGCCCGGGGCGCTCCGATGCCTGCGCTACATGCACGACGTCGAGTTTCACACCATCTGTTATCTGCGGGACCTGCTCATGACGCCGGCTCACCGAGACCCTGACGTGACGGCGTTCCTGACCTTCTGGGCCTACGAGGAGTTCTGGCACGGCGAGGCGCTTGGCGCCGTCCTGGCCGCCCACGGTGAGGTGGCTGGCGGCGAGCGGGTCGGGGCGATGCGCAAGGGGCTGCCGGTCCGGGAGAGGCTGGCGCCCCTGTCGCACCTGATGGGGTCGGTGCTGGTGGGTCGGGACTACACGGCCGTGCACATGGTGTGGGGCGCCATCAACGAGTGGTGCACGCAAGCGGCGTACTCCCGCCTCATGCAGCTCGCCGATCACCCCGACCTGTCGCAACTCTTGTCGCGGATCATGCGCCAGGAGGGGCGGCACATCGACTTCTACGCCAGCCAAGCCGGCGCCCGTCTGGCAAGCAGCCCTCGAGCGCAGAAGCTGTCCCGCTTCGCGCTCCGCAAGTTCTGGACACCGGTCGGCGCCGGCGTCATGCCGAAGGCCGAGACCGAGTTCGTGACGTCCTACCTGTTCGGGGGTCGCGACGGGGCCGACGTGGCCCAGCGCATCGACCGCCGCGTCGACCGCTTCCCTGGCCTCGGCGGCCTCCGGCTGGTGGAGACCGCTATCGCTGCCGCGGCCTGAGCTGCGGCCGCGGGCGCGGGCGAGAGCCCGAGGGGAGAATCGAACTCCCGACCACATGCTTACAAGGCAAGTGCTCTGCCAACTGAGCTACTCGGGCGAGGAACTCGACCGGAAGCGTAGGTGACCTGCCGATGCTGGCGGCCGAGGATCAGGTGGCCGTCGTCACGACGCTGTCAGCGATGGCGAGCTCGCCACCGAAGACGTACACGGTCGACGTGTGGGCGGCGTTGGCGGTCAAGTAGGCGGCGACCGTCGGGGGCAAGGTGCCGGCTTGCACGAGAAGGAGAGGACCGTTTTTGAGGGTCATCAGCACGCCGCCGGTCCTCCGACCGCAACGACATGGTCGCCGCTGTGGCTGGACAGATATGCGCCCGTCGTCGGGTGCTGCGAGTCGCCGTTGGTGAGGAGGATCGCCGCGCTCTGCTGGGCAGCAGCCGGCCCCTCACGCCGAGAGCGGCATGTACTCCTGCTCTTCGACCGCACGCTGCTGGAGGTGGGTGTCGAGCTTGCGACGGATCCGCTGCAACGCATTGTCGATCGACTTGGCGTGCCGGCCGAGATACTCGCCGATCTCCTGGTAGGTCTTGCCCTCGACGTACAGGTGGAGCACGTCGACCTCGAGGCCCGACAGCATGTCGGTCATCGACTGGCGCATGGCCGCCAGCCGCTCCCGAGAGACGACCTCGTCGGCGGGGTCGGCTTCGTTGTGGTCGTGCAGAAGATCCTCGACGGACCGCTCGCCCGGATCGTCGCCGCCGCGGACACCGGAGATGGACACGTAGGAGTTGAGCGGCTGATGCTTGCGCCGGGTCGCCGTCTTGACCGCGGTGATCACCTGCCGGGTGATGCAGAGCTCAGCGAAGGCCCGGAACGACGCCTGACGGTCGGGGCGGAAGTCGCGGGCGGCCTTGTACAGCCCGATCATGGCTTCCTGCTCGACGTCCTCGGAGTCGGCGCCCATCAGGAAGTAGCCGCGGGTCTTGGCGCGAGCGAACCGCCGATAACGCTCGAACAGCACCGCGAGTGCATCGTGATCGCCGGCTTGGAAGCGGGCGGCAAGGTCGTCGTCTGACTGATCGACCAGTGGGCTGAAATCGAAGGTGATGGCCACGGAGGACTCCTGCGGTGGTGTGAAGAAGGGAGCGACGATGGAGGATGACGTGGTGAGATCCGCGGGTTCCGTGTGCGGACTAGCTCCTTTGTACGTGCCGCTCTAGTCACCTGTCAATGGGAGAAGTCCCAGGTAGAGGGTGTCTTTTGTCACATTCACGGACGATCTCGGACATATCGCCCACGACTTTGTGACCAGCCCGACTAGTCCCGCCGCTCGTCCCTCCGCCGGGCGACCTCGAAGGCGGCGATGGCGGCGGCGGCGCCGACGTTGAGCGACGTCATGTGACCTCGCTGAGGAATGGCAACGACGACATCGCAGCGGGCGCGGGCCAGCCGGGACAAACCGTGCCCTTCGGCGCCCAACACGAGGGCGACGGGCTCGGTCGCCAGGCTGAGGCCCCACAGCGGCGTGTCGGCGTCACCATCGAGCCCGACGGTCCAGACGCCGCGGTCGGCGAGCGTCCGGAGGGCGGCGGGGATGCCGGGCACGACCGCCGTGGGCAGATACTCGATGGCGCCGGCGGCGGCCTTGGCGACGGTTGGCGTGATGTGAGCGGCCCGATGTCGGGGCAGCACGATGCCGGTCGCCCCCGCGCCCTCGGCGGTGCGTAGGACGGCGCCCAAGTTTTGCGGATCGGTGATGCCATCCAAGACGATGAGGAACGTTGCCTCTCCGCCCGGAGCCGCGGCGCACAAGTCATCCAGATCGACCTCGGGCAACGGCCTGGCGTGGGCGAGTACTCCTTGGGCCGCCTCGGTGTGAGCCTCGCTGTCGAGTTGGAATCGACTGACTCGGCGGACGGGGACGCCAGCGGCATTGGCCAGATCCACGATCTCGGCGACGAGCGCGTTGTCGTCGACGGCGTCGCTCACCCACACGTCGCGCACCGGTCGGCGCTGGGCGTGCAGAAGCTCCCGAACGGCGCGCCGGCCCTCGACCTGCTCACCACCGAGTCCGCGCTCCGTCCCGCTGGGCCGGCTGGGCCGGCTGGGTCGGCTGGGGCGGCTGGGGCGGCTGGGGCGCGGCGTCATGGTCGCTCCATGACCGTCACCGCCAAGCAGGCGATGCCCTCACGACGCCCGATCGCACCGAGGCCTTCGGCCCGCTTGGCTTTGACGGAGACCGGCGCCCCGATCACGAACTCCATCGCGGCTTGGATTGCCGTGCGATGAGGGGCCAGACGCGGCGCCTCGGTCACCACGGTGACGTCCACATTCCCCACAACCCATCCGTCGGCGGTGACGAGCTGGACCACCGAGGCCAGCAACCGCAGACTGTCGGCTCCCGCCCACCGCGGATCGGTGTCGGGGAAGTGCTGCCCGATGTCGCCGAGGCCGGCGGCACCGAGGAGGGCATCGGCGGCGGCGTGGGCGATCACGTCGGCGTCGGAGTGACCGGCCAGGCCTCGCTCGCCGTCGATGGTCACGCCGCCGAGGACGAGCGGCCGGGTCGGGTCGTCGCTGAAGGGATGCACATCAAATCCCTGGCCCACCCTGACCGTCACGCCAGCCCCTCCCGAGCGAAGGTGGCGAGGGCCTCGGCGATGGCGACATCGTGCGGATGGGTGATCTTGATGTTGAGAGGCGAGCCGGGCACGACGACCACCTTGCCTCCTGCGGCCTCCACGAGGGCGCCGTCGTCGGTCGCTTCACCGCCGGCGGCGTGCGCGGCGCGCAGCGCGCCGGCGGCGAACGCCTGCGGGGTTTGCACGGCGACGAGCCCGGCGCGGTCAACGGTGTCGATGACCCGAGCACCATCGACGCGCTTGACCGTGTCCGTCACCTCGATCGCGCAGAGGGCGGCGTCGGCGCCGGCTCGGACGGCGGCGACGGCCGCGTCCCACAACGGTCGACCGGCAAGGGGGCGAGCGGCATCGTGGACAACGATCACAAGGGCGTCGGCGGGCACCGCGGCGAGGCCGGCGCGGACGGACGACGATCGAGTCGACCCGCCGGCGACGACGGCGTCTGGTGGCCGGCTTGCGTCGAGCGGGCGGCGGCCGACGTCCGCCGCGGGGATGACGGCGACGACGCCCTCGCATGTCGCCCGCGCCGTCGCCAGCGACCACTCGAGCACGGTGCGACCATGGATGCGCTCGTACTGCTTGGCGCCGCCGAAGCGGGCGCCCGTCCCCGCGGCAACGACGATCGCCCAGACCCCGCCGCCCGTTGTGACCACGTGGCTACGGCAGGGCGTCGTTGAGCTTCTTCTCGGCCTCTTCCTCGCTCACGCCGATGGCGAAGGTCAGCTCCGAGACCAGGATCTGGCGGGCTCGAGTCAGCATGCGCTTCTCTCCCGCCGAGAGGCCCTTGTCCTTCTCACGGATCGAGAGGTTTCGGACGACCTCGGCCACCTGGTAGATGTCGCCGGACTTGAGCTTCTCGACGTGGTTTTTGTAACGCCGCGACCAGTTGGTCGGCATGCGCGCCTCCTTCTTGCGAAGAACGGCGAACACCTCCTCGACCTCCTCGTCGTTGATGACCTCGCGCAGACCCACCTCGTCGGTGTTGTCGGCCGGGACCATCAGCGTCAGATCGCCGTAGGCCAGGCGCAGAACGAGGTACTCCCGGGTCGACCCGAAGACCTCCTTCTTTTCCCGCCGCTCCACGACAGCCGCCCCATGATGCGGGTATACGACCTTGTCACCGACGTCAAACGACATGCTTCTCCCAGGACTCGGGGACTTCAGGGCACACTTGGGGCGACTCCCCAGGGTACGGGTTGCCTGCCAACTACTCAACTTGCGGTCACCGTCAGTACGCTGCCCCGCCGTGGATGTCGCCTCGCTCCTCGCCAGCTCGGACTTGTTCCGCGACTTCTCGGCGGAGGTAGTCACGTCCATCGCCTCCAATGCAACCACGGTCAACTTCGATCGCAACGATCAGGTGTTCGGTCAGGGCGACGAGGCCAACGCCCTCTATGTCGTGTCGAGCGGTCTGGTCGCCATGGCCAAACGATCTGTCGACGGTCGTGAGTCGGTGATGGCGTTGATGGAGCAGGGCGACCTCTTCGGCGACATGAGCCTCTTCGACGGTGAAGGGCGGTCGGCCGATGCCCGAGTCCTCGAGCCGACCGAGCTCGTGGTGGTGCCCTACCCCCCCATCCTCGAGCTGTTGGAGGCCAGCCCGGATCTGTTGTGGTTTGTCGTGGGCTTCCTCTCCAAACGGCTACGGACGACTGACGCCGTGCTGGCCGACACCGTGTTCCTCGACGTGCCAGGCCGCACGGCCAAGCGGCTGCTCGAGATGGCCGGCGACGAGGACGAGTTCGTGATGCCCGTCACCCAGGAGGAGCTGGCCGGCATGGTGGGCGCCAGCCGCGAGCGGGTCAACAAGGCGCTCAGTGCCTTCAGCCGTCTCGGCTGGATCACCCAGACCGAACGTCGATACACGATCACCGACCGGGTACAGCTCGAACGTCGCTCTCGCTGACCCGTGCAAGACTGACCGGCCATGTCCCAGTCGCGCCCCCTCGTCCCGGGTCTCGCCCGCCTTTCCAACGCGGCTGTGCGGGCGATCCCGGTCATGAGCGGTCTCGGCACCTACGCCCACTCACCGCTCGGCCGAGCGGTCCGCACCGGGCTCACCCCGGGGTTCGTCGACATCGGCGAAGGCTTGCAACTGTGGGTGGACCCGCACGAGTACATCGGGGCCGTCATCGCCCTGTGCGGTGACTTCGACCGCCGCGTCTCAGCGGTGCTGACCCGCGTCATCCATCACGGGGACATCGTGTTCGACATCGGAGCCCATTGCGGGACGGTCGCCATCAGGGCCGCAGCGCACACCGGTCCCTACGGCGTCGTGCACGCCTTCGAGCCGCAGGCTGATCTGGTGGCAATGCTGCATCGGAGCCGGGAGGTCAACAAGCTCGAGCAGCTCCACATTCACGAGATCGCCCTCTCCGACAGCGACGGCGAAGGTTCGCTCACGCGATCGGTCAGCCCTGACAATCTGGGCAATAGGTCACTCATCGCCGCCGATCCCGACTCCGATGAGGTCGTGCGCGTCGCGTCGACCGAGACGTGGCTGGCGGAGCACGGCATCGATCATGTCGACGTCGTGAAGATCGACGTCGAGGGTCACGAGTCGAAGGTCTTGGGCGGGTTGCTGGCCGGTCTCAAAGTGCCGCCCCGCTGCATCGTGCTCGAGTCGCATCCGCGACCCGGCAAGTTTGAGGACCGCGCCGAGATGCGGATCCTTCTCGATGCCGGGTACGAGGTGTTCCGGATCGACCGTGACCCCCTGCGGCTGTTGTTGGCGCGGACCGATGTCGGTCCGCCTGGCCCGCCCCGCAGCATCGACTTCGTGGCCATCCCCGCAGGGGCACCGGGCCGGGAGGTCCGCAGCGCGCTCGGCATCGCCTGACTCGGTCCGGGCCGTGCCTTCCCGGATCGTCATCGATGCCCGGACGGGCGTACGGAGCGGCATCGGCCGATACACGCGTGGCCTCCTTGACCACCTCCAGCAACTGGACGAGACGGCCACCTACGTGGTGTTGCTCGACGCCGGCGACGCCGGGACCTGGGAGCCTCACAACTCCCGCTTTCGCGTCGAGGTCATCAACTGCCCCTTTTACAGTTGGCGCGAGCAGGTGGCGTTGCCGCGCGTCCTGCGGCGTTTACGCCCGGACCTGGTGCACTTCACCAACTTCAACGCCCCGTTGCTCTACTTCGGCGCGCGCGTCACGACCATTCACGATCTCAACATCATGCGGATCGCGCAGTTGCGGCCCGACGAGCCGCGCTCGTTGGGCGCACGCGTGCGCTACGCGGCGATGCGCGTGGTTTTGGAGCGGTCCGTGCGTGCGTCGGCCCGGATCCTCACCCCGACGGAGTACGTGAAGAGCGATGTGCGGACGCATTGGCCGAGGCTCCCCGCTGAGGTGGTCGTCGTGACCCACGAGGCCGCTGAGGTGAGCCCGAGCGTGGAAGAGCAAGCCGTCGAGTCGGTACAAACGCCTTACCTGCTGTATGTGGGCAACTCGTATCCCCACAAGAATCTCGCCTGTCTCATCGACGGATTCGCCCAAGCATCCGACCGTGACCTCTCCCTGGTCCTCGTCGGCCAGGAGGACGACTACCGCGAGAGCCTGAGGCGCCGGGCCGCCCGATCCGCTGCCTCTGAACGCATCCTCTTCCCCGGCTACGTCAGCGACCCCGAGTTGACGTGGCTGTATCGGCACGCGACCGCTTTCGCCTTCCCATCCCTGTCCGAAGGGTTCGGACTGCCTCCGCTCGAGGCCATGGCCCACGGGCTGCCGGTGATCTGTTCGGATGCGACGTGCATCCCCGAGGTCTGCGGCGACGCCGCCGCCTACTTCGATCCCTCCAGTCCGAGCGACATCGCCCGTGTCATCGATGAGGCGGTGAGCAATCCGGCCAAACTCGCCGAGATGCGGGCCGCCGGGCTCCAGCAGGCAGCCCGCTTCTCGTGGGATCAGATGGCCGCCCAGACGTCGGCGGCCTATGTCCAGGCGGTCGCGTCCAGCTAAAGCCGGCTCTCCTGGGCTCTCCTGGGCTCCCCTGGGCTCTCCTGGGCTCTCCTGGGCTCTCCTCGCTCCCTTGTGGATCGAACGTATGTTCGATACGCTGGAAGGATGCACGATGACACCGAAGCTGACACGCTGACCGACTGGGATCTTGAGCGCCTGGAGTTGGAGATCTGCCAGCAGGCAGCCGATCTGGCTGCCGCTGAGGCTCGGTGGCTGAGGTTGATAGCCGAGTTTGACCGGCGTCAGGCGTGGGCCGACTGGGGGTGTCGGAGTTGCGCGCAGTGGTTGAGCTGGCAGTGCGGCGTGGCCCCAGGGACGGCTCGAGAGCATGTGCGAGTTGCTCGCCGCCTGGAGGAGTTCCCGGCCGTGGCGGCCGAGTTCGCCGCCGGGCGTCTGTCGTTCTCCAAGGTGCGGGCCCTGACTCGTGTCCTCAATGTGGCCAACGAGGCGACCCTGCTCGAGTACGCCCGTGACGCGACGGCAGGTCAGTTGGAGTGGCTGCTTCGTGGCTACAAGACGGTCCGAGATGCGGCCGACGATGACGCCGCCGACGATCCCGAGGAGGCTCGACGCGCTCGGCGCAACGTGTCGTGGCGTTGGGACGACGATGGGATGTTGGTCTTCGAAGGCCGGCTGCCGGCTGAGGAGGGCGCCGTCTTGGTGCGGGCTCTGACGATGGCGGCCGCGACGCTCGACGCCAAGCCCACGCCGGCGTCGGACCCGGCCCCGGACCCGGACCCGGAGCCGGAGCCGGAGGCGAGTCAAAACGTTTCCGCGGGAACGTTTTCGGCGCGCTGCGGAAGCGGTGTCCGGTGGGCCGATGCGTTGGGGGCGGTGGCTGAGGCCGCGCTGTCGGTGGGGCCGGTGGTCGGCTTGGGGGGTGTCCGACCGGAGGTCTTGGTGCACCTCGACCTCGCCTTGCTGCGCCGGGGGGACGACGATCCGTCCGGTCGGGCCGCCGCCTATCTGGAGGACGGTCCTGAGCTGACGAGCGAGGTGGCACGACGTCTGGCCTGTGATTGTGGCCTGCGGGTCGTGGTCGAGGGTGGGCCGACTGGTCAGACGCTCGACGTCGGTTGGCGCTCCTACACCCCTACCGCCGCGCAGCGGGTGGCGCTATGGGCTCGCGACGGCGGCTGTCGATTCCCCGGCTGCGGGCAGCGCCGGTTCGTCGATGCCCACCACGTCGTCGAGTGGACAGACGGCGGACGTACGGACCTGGCCAACCTCGCCCTGCTGTGTCGTCACCACCATCGCCTGGTCCACAAGAAGGGCTGGGTGATGCGCGCCGGCCCCGCAGGTCAGCTGTCCTTCCAACGGCCGGATGGCACAGCCGTTGAAGCTCAGCCGCCTGTCGCGACAACCACCGACCTTCACCTTGCCAACACCGTCGCCGGCGTGGACGTGGCCGGCGACGCACTTTGCGCCGAGGGCGGCCCCGGCCCGTTCGACCTCAACACGGCGATCAACGCCATCCTCTACGACGACCGGCGACTGGCCGCTTTCAGCGCCACTTAGGCCAGGAACTCCTCCACCCGGCGCCACGCTTCGGCGGCGTCGTCGGCCCGATGGGCCGGGCGGTCGGGGTCGTGCACAAACCCGTGGTCGGCGTCAGGGAACCGCACCGGTGTGACCAGGTCGTGCAACTCGGCCAGCAGGGCGACATCGTCGGGCGGGGTGTACGGATCGCGATCGCCGATGATCGACAGGACCGGGCAGGCCTGGGGCTGACGCAGTAAGGCGAGCGGCTCCTCCTGCCCGGGGCCCTGCCAAGTGGGCGGGATGCGGATCATCCCGTAGAAGGGGACCGCTCGGTCGAATCGCCCCGTCGATGCCGCCTTGTAGGCGTACATCCCGCCCATGCAGAAGCCGATCACGGCCACCCGGTCGACACCGGCCTGCGAGGTCAGGAGGTCGGCGGCGGCGACCGCGTCGCCAAGAAGGCGATCGTCGCGCAAGGCGGGCACGGCCGCGAAGCGGTCCTCCAGGGTTGGGAGCTCCTGGCCGGGGAAGGGCTCCACCACGGCGACCGCCCAGTTGTGCTGCTCGGCCAAGCGCGCCGCGAGCCCATCAAACAACGGACGCATGCCGGCGATGTCGGGGATGACAACGACGCCGCGGCCTGGTGGCGCAGCCGGTCCCGCAGCCGCCGGCGGCCCCGCCGGGAGGACAAGCTCGACCGGTGTCCCGGAGGCGAGGGTGGTGCGCATCAGCTGTAGCGGTCCAGGATCGACGCCTCGGCCAACCGGGACAGACCCTCTTTGATCGACTCGGCGCGGCGCGTATCGATGCCGTCGATCCCCTCGAGGTCGGCGACCGTCGCCCGCATGATCTTTTGCAGATCGCCAAACCGGGCAACCAACCCTTCGATCACGCCGGGCGGCATGCGCGGCACTTTGCGGAGGAGTCGGTAGCCGCGGGGTTGGACGTGACCGTCGAGCTCCGTGCCGGCGGGCAGGCGTAGGACGGCGGCGATGGCGTTGGGGTCGAGCAGCTCGTCATAGGAGAGGTTGCAGAGATGCTCGATGGCGTCGTCGAGGCAGGTCTCGGAGGCACAGAAGTAGTCGCTGATGACGAGGCGACGATCATCGTCGACGCCGCCCATGAGCTCTTCGATCTGGAGCCGGATGAGGCGACCGTCCGAGCCCATCTCGACGATGTATCCCTCGATCTCCTCGGCGATGCGCCTCACCATCTCGGCCCGTTGGAGCACGGTGCCCACATCGCGCACCGCCACCAGATCTTCGACCTCGAGGGCGTTGAGCCCACCGCTCACGGCGTCGAGACGGCTCTTGTAGCGCTCGAGCGTCTGGAGAGCCTGGTTGGCCCGGTTGAGCAGTCGCGGGGTCGCCTCCAATGGATGCTTCTGCTGATCGCGGTAGACGGCGATCACACCCATGTCCTCGGAGACGGAGATGACGGGGACGTCCACCGAGCGCGCCACCCGCTCGGCCGTGCGATGCCGGGTCCCCGTCTCAGACGTGGGAACGTCGGGGCTCGGGACAAGGTGCACGTTGGCGCGGGCGATCCGGCTGGCGTCAGATGCCAGGATGATGGCGCCGTCCATCTTGGCCAGCTCGGACAGCCGCTGGGGGCTGAAGTCGGCGTCGACGAGGAATCCCCCCGAGCAGATGGCCAAGACCTCGGGACCGTCACCGACAACGATGAGGGCGCCCATGCTGGCCTGGAGCACCCGGTCGACGCCTGCCCGCAGTGGCTGTCCAGGAGCGACCTGGCCCAGCGCCTCGAGCATCGCCGCGCTGAGTCCGGCCTCCACCTCGTGGAGCCTACCAACGGCCACCCCTCCGACCGACGGGCGGCCGGACGCTCAGGGGCCGGACGCTCAGGGGCCGGACGTGGCCCAGGCGGCGTCGATGCCGCCGTCGGGCCAACGGAAGTTGGGCACCTCAGCGATGGCACCGCTCAGCGTGCCGACCCGGACCACCTGCAGGCCGTCGGGTCCGGGCGGGGTCGACGCCGGCACCATCGCTCGGGTGAAGCCCATCCGGCGAGCCTCGGCCAGGCGGCGGGCGCTGTGGGGCACGGCGCGGAGCTCACCTGTCAGCCCCACCTCTCCGAAGACGACCAGATCATCGGGCAACGGAAGCGAGGTTGTGGCCGACATCAGCGCAAGCGCGATCCCGAGGTCAGCGGCCGGCTCCGTCATCTTGACCCCCCCGACCGCCGAGACGAAGACGTCGACGTCGACCGACCGGAACTCCGAATGACGGTCGAGAACGGCGAGCAGGAGCGCCAGCCGCCCGCTGTCGATCCCCACCGGGGAGCGCCGGGGGCTCCCCGTGTAGGCCTTGCCCAGCACGGCCTGGATCTCGATCAGCATCGGTCGCCGTCCCTCCATGGCGCTGACGACGGCCGAGCCGGGTACGTCTCGTCGGCGGTCGCCGAGGAGGAACTGGCTGGGGTCGGCCAGGCGGCCCAGCCCCGCGTCGGTCATCTCGAAGAGCCCGAGCTCACCAGTCGCGCCGAAGCGGTGCTTCGTCGCTCGGAGCAGGCGAAGGGCGTGGTGCCGGTCTCCTTCGAACTCGAGCACGGTGTCGACGATGTGCTCGAGCGTCCGGGGTCCGGCCAGCCCCCCGTCCTTGGTCACGTGGCCGACGAGGACGACGCTCGTCCCTGTCTGCTTGGCGATGACGGTGAGCGCCTGGGCGCACTCGCGAACCTGGGTGACCGAGCCGGGCGCAGACGGGAGCTCCGCGTCGGCGACCGCCTGGATGGAGTCGATGACGCAAACCGCCGGCCGGCATCGGTCGACGGCATCGAGGATCAGCGGCAGCGACGACTCGGCGAGCACCAAGAGCTCGGCCGGCGGCGCTCCGAGCCGCTCGGACCGCAGCCGGACCTGTGCCGCCGACTCCTCGGCGCACACCAGCAGGCACGGCGACCCTCCGGCCGCCATCGAGACCAGCACCTGCAACAACAAGGTGGACTTGCCGATGCCGGGCTCGCCCCCGAGCAAGGTCACCGACCCAGGCACCAGCCCGCCGCCCAGGACGAGATCCAGCTCGGCCACGCCCGTGGGGCAGGTGGCACTCGGCCCGGCATCGACGGAGACCAGCGGCGACGGCACCGCCGCCGACCCCGAAGCCCCCACGCGCCGGCCCATCCCGAGCCGGCCGTCGGCTCCACCCCCGGACACGACCAACTCCGTCGCCAACGACCCCCACGCCCCGCAGGCGGCGCACCGTCCCACCCACTTGGCGCTCACCGCCCCGCACTCCCCGCATCGTTGGATCGTGCGCGTCTGGGTCATGCGCTCACCTTAAGGAGGGGGTATGACAACCTCGAAGTAGGATGCCCTCGGTGAGCCGCATGCGTCGGGGATTGGTTGCAGCTGCGGCCGCAGCGATGTTGACCCTGCCGGCGCTGCCACCGGCGAGGGCACTGGCCAGCACCAAAGCCGCCAGCACCAAAGCCGCCAGCACCAAAGCCGCCAGCACCAAAGCCGCCAGCACCAAAGCCGCCGACACCCAAGCCGCTGGCACGTTTGCCTCCAACACCCTGCTGTTTGATTCCGACGACACGGCGGCCGGCAACTACGAGATCTTCGCCGGCACCACCTCGGGTGGGCCCATGAAGCAGCTGACCAACGACCCCACCTACGACAGCATGTGGCCCCGGATCTCGCCCGACAACCAGATGGTCCTGTTTGAACGCACCCCCAAGGGTGATCATGACACCACGCTGACGTCGGCGAGCGTGTGGACCATGCATATCGATGGCAGCGGGCTGACGCAGATCATCAGCCCCAACGAATATGGCTGGACCTATCTCTGGCATCCGGAGTGGTCACCGGACGGCACCCACCTCGTCATGCTGGCCGGCGCGACGCAGGCCACCTCCAACATCACGATCACCGACAGCGCCGGCAATGATCCGAGAGACCTCCTCCCCCCGAGCGGGACCCCGGGCGCGGGGACGAGCTGGGATCCGAGCTGGTCCGTGGACGGTCAGTGGATCGTCTTCGTCGGCTGCTACGGCTTGGTCGACGGCGACGGCCTGTGCCCCCTGGCCTTCGGGTCGCAGGTTTACAAGGTGCACCCCGACGGGACCAATCTCACCCGCTTGAGCGACGATCCCTACCCCGATTTCGACCCGTACATGTCGCCTGACGGCACGAAGGTCGCGTTCATCGAGGCCAAGACGGGCACGGACTCTGCCGTCGAGTACAGCCTCGCCCTGGTCGGTGGGGACGGCGGGGATCTGGGCTACGTCATCGACGATGGGGGCGCCAACAGCCGAGCCGGGTGGGCATCCGACAGTGCGACCATCTACTTCCACCGGCGGCCCCTGACGAGCACGGGGACGTCGTTTGGCGTGTGGCGGATCAGCGACGATGGCGCCGGCCTCACCCAGCTCTACCCGGCGCCGGCGACATCAGCGCTCGGATCGCTGCTGGACTCGTCGAGCTACTCGTTCGAGTATCCCGCCGTGGTGTGGCCGACCTGACCCAACGGCCTGACCCAACGGCCTGAGCCAACGGCGTGACCCAGCGCTACGTCGTGTGCACGATCAACAGCGAACACGATGCCCGGTGGCTCACCTTGTTGGGCACCGACCCGAGCAGAAACCGAGCCGCCCCCGTCATCCCTTTGTTGCCGACCACGAGCAGGTCGTACCCATCATCGGCCGCCATCGCCGCCAACACGGTGGCCGGGTCCCCGGTGCGCGTCTCAGAGCTGATGGCGACCCCCGCGGCGCCATGGCGCGAGGCTTCGGCAGCAACGATCTCGGCCGGTCGCCGCCCGCTCCCGACGTTGACGATGGTCAGCGTCGCTCCGGTGGCCTGAGCGACCTCGACGGCCCGCGCCACGGCGGCCGCGGCCGTAACGGATCCGTCCGTCCCGACCAGGATCCGCTCGTACAACATGGGGCCTGGATCAGTCGGCGGGACCGGTGCCGGCCAACTCCGAGGGCGGCGGCTCCAGCTTCTCCATGGCCCGGAAGACGAGCTCGCCGTCGACCAGGTCCACGAGGATGATCTCGCCGGCGCGGAAGGCCTTGGTGAGGATGCGCTCCGACAGCGGGTCGTCGATGTAGGACTGGATGGCCCGGCGGAGAGGACGGGCACCGAGCTCGGGCTGGTAGCCCTTGTCGGCGATGAAGTCCTTGGCCTCTTGGGTGAGCTCCAAGCCGAGACCCTGGGCCTCGAGTTGGATCCGCGTACGAGCCACGAGCAGGTCGACGATCTCGGTCACCTCGGCCTTGCTCAACTCGTGGAAGACGATGACCTCGTCGATGCGGTTGAGGAACTCGGGCTTGAAGTGGTTTTTGAGAGCGTCGTGGACCTTGTCCTTCATGCGCTCGTGGGTGAGCTCGTCCGTGGTCTTGGCGAAACCGACGGCGGCCTTGCGCAGATCGGCGGTGCCCAGGTTGGAGGTCATGATCAGGACGGTGTTTTTGAAGTCGACGGTCCGGCCCTGCGAGTCGGTGAGCCGGCCCTCCTCCAGGATCTGGAGCAGAGCGTTGAACACGTCCGGGTGGGCCTTCTCGATCTCGTCGAAGAGGACCACGCTGAACGGCTTGCGCCGCACGGCCTCGGTCAGCTGGCCGCCCTCTTCGTACCCGACGTAGCCGGGGGGGGAGCCGACGAGGCGGGAGACCGTGTGCTTCTCCATGTACTCGCTCATGTCGAGCTGGATCATGGCGTCCTGATCGCCGAAGAGGAACTCGGTGAGCGCCTTGGCCAGCTCGGTCTTGCCCACGCCGGTCGGGCCCAGGAAGATGAACGAGCCGCTCGGCCGCTTGGGATCCTTGAGCCCGGCCCGCGTGCGGCGGATGGAGCGGGCGAGGGCGTGGATGGCGTCCTCTTGGCCGACGACGCGCTTGTGGAGGTCTTCCTCCATGCGCAGCAGCTTGGCCGTCTCTTCCTCGGTCAGCTTGTAGACCGGGATCCCGGTCGACATCGAGAGCACCTCGGCGATGACCTCTTCGTCCACGACGTCAAACAGGTCGACGCCTTCGGCCTTCCACTCGGCTTCCTTGGCCGCCTTGCGCTCGAGGAACGCCTTCTCCTGGTCGGCCAGCTTCTTGGCCATGTCGAACTGCTCGTGGCCGACGGCGGCTTCCTTCTCCTTGCGGATCCGGACGATCTCATTTTCGAGATCCTTGTAGTCGGGCGGCACGGCCATGCGGCGGATGCGCAGCTTGGAGCCGGCCTCGTCGATGAGGTCGATGGCCTTGTCGGGAAGATGGCGGTCGGCGATGTAGCGGTCCGCCAGGTTGGCGGCGGCGACGAGAGCCTGGTCGGTGATGGTCACCGAGTGATGGGCCTCGTACCGGTCGCGCAGACCCTTCAAGATCTCGATGGTCATGGCAACAGTCGGCTCGTCAACCTTGATGGGTTGGAAGCGGCGCTCGAGGGCGGCGTCCTTCTCGAGATGCTTGCGGTACTCGTCGATCGTCGTGGCACCGATGGTCTGAAGCTCGCCGCGGGCCAGCATGGGCTTGAGGATCGACGCGGCGTCGATCGCCCCCTCGGCAGCACCGGCACCGACGAGCGTGTGCAGCTCGTCGATGAAGAGCACGATGTCGCCGCGCGTGCGGATCTCTTTGAGCACCTTCTTGAGGCGCTCCTCGAAATCACCGCGGTAGCGGCTGCCGGCGACGAGCGCTCCGAGATCGAGGGTGTAGAGCTGCTTGCCCTTGAGCGTGTCGGGAACGTCGTTGATGACGATCTTCTGGCTCAGACCTTCGACGATCGCCGTCTTGCCCACGCCGGGCTCGCCGATCAGCACAGGATTGTTTTTTTGGCGGCGGGACAGGACCTGCATGACCCGCTCGATCTCGCGCTCGCGCCCGATGACGGGGTCCAACTTCTTGTCGCGCGCCAACTGCGTGAGGTTGCGGCCGAACTGGTCGAGCACGAGCGAGCCCGAGGGAGCCTCCTGCCCGCCGCTGCTGGCGACGCCCCCGCTGCTGCCCGCACCCTCGCGACCCTGCGAGCCCGAGCCCGACAGGAGCTGGATGACCTGCTGGCGCACACGCGACAGATCGGCGCCCAGGTCGACGAGCACGCGAGCGGCGACACCTTCGCCTTCACGGACGAGACCAAGGAGAATGTGCTCCGTACCGATGTAGTTGTGTCCGAGCTGGAGGGCCTCGCGCAGGCTCAACTCCAACACCTTCTTGGCGCGGGGTGTGAACGGCGGCGATCCCCCGGCGGCCGTTGACGGCGCGCCCATGGTCTCTTCAACCTTCTCTCGCACCGCCTCGAGCGAGATGCCGAGTTGCTCGAGGGCTTTGGCGGCGACGCCTTCGCCCTCGTGGATGAGCCCGAGCAGCAGGTGCTCGGTCCCGATGAAGTTGTGGTTGAGCAGGCGTGCTTCCTCTTGGGCGAGAACCATTACCCGACGGGCCCGCTCGGTGAACCTTTCGAACAAGTGATCGCCTCCTCAGGGGCGTCTTTGTGTTGCACCATCTTATCGGTGGGAGGTGACTAACCGCGACCTCGGGGCTCGGGGGTGCACTTTGTCCCATTGCTCGGTCCATTGGGATAGGAGGTTGGTGTGGCGTAGCCTCACAGGAGTGAACGTCGGCGACCTGCTGCCGCTTCCCGGACTTGATGGTTACCGGGCCAGCGTCGAGGAGGAGTTGCGGCGTTGCGTTGCGGGAGAGGACGCCTTCCTGACGGAAGTGGCAAGTCACCTGATCATCGCCGGCGGACACCGCTGGCGTCCGGTGCTGGCCATCGGCGCCACCCTGGCCGGAGGCGCACCAGTCACCGCCGACGTCGTGCGCGGAGCCTGCGCCGTCGAGCTGGTCCACCTCGGCTCGCTCTACCACGACGACGTGATCGACGAGGCCCCCACCCGGCGCACGGTCGATAGCGTCAACGCCCGCTGGGGCAACCTCATGGCCATCGTCGCCGGTGACTTTCTCCTGGCCAGGGCGTCGGAGATCGCCGCTTCCCTTGGCACGGAGGTGGCCGGTCTCTTGGCCGCCACCATCGGCAGGCTGTGCGAGGGAGAGGTGCAGGAGCTCCGCAGCAAGTTTGACGTCGATCGCTCCGAGGCCTCCTATCTGGGGTCGATCGACGGCAAGACGGGCTCACTCCTGAGCGCTTCGTGCCGGATCGGCGGACTCGTCGCCGGACTCTCCAGATCCGAGGTTGACGCCCTGACGGCATACGGGAGCGCCTTCGGGATCGTGTTCCAGATCGTCGATGACATCAACGACCTCGTCCTGTCCGAGGCCGAGCTCGGCAAGCCCGCCGGCCACGACCTGATCGAAGGGGTCTACACGCTGCCCGTGCTGCGCGCCCTTGACACGCCGGAGGCCGGCGCCGAACTTCGGGCGCTGCTCGGCCGGCCCGTCGACCGGCCCGAGGCCGACAAGGCGCGATCCATCGTGGTCGGAAGCGGCGGCATCGAGTCCGCGGTCCGCTCCGCTCGAGAATGGGCGGACAAGGCCCGCTCCGCGCTCGGCGAGCTGGGTAGCTCGGCCGCGGCCGACGCCCTCGGCCAGCTCGGCCACTCGCTCCTCGACAGCCTCCCCGCCTGACCGGCAGGACCTGCGTAGCATCGGACGGTCGTGAAGAACCAGCGGTGGGTGTATGCAGTCCTCGTCGTCGTCGGCGTCGGCCTCGGTTTGGCCATTGCCGGCGTTCCGACTCGCCACAAGGACGCCCCTCTCGACGTCGTCACCACGACGACGGCGCCCACGGCGCCCGGTGGGCCCCCGACCGCGCCGACCACGACGGCGCCGACGACGACCACCACGAACCCCCCCGTGGCGCGCTCCGACCGCTCCGTCCAGCCGTACGGAGCACGAGCCAGCTCGGCGCCACCGGCCACGCCTCCCCCTACGGAGGCCCCTACGGAAGCCCCGACGGAGGCTCCTACCGAGGCCCCGACGACAACGGCGGCCCCCGACAATCCGCCGACCAGCGTCGGCCAAACCATCCCACCGGGCACCATCTCGGCCACGACAACTCCAACCTCACCTTGAGGGGGCTCCGAAGCAACGGGCAGATAGGCTCCGACTAGTGGCAGCCGACTCAGGGATGGAGCTAGGCGACTACCTGCGCGTCGTTCGCCGCCGCAAGTGGCTGATTGCCTTGGCCGTCGTCATCGTGGTGGCCGTAGCGATGTTGTCGGCGAAGTTGCAGACGCCGAAGTACACGGCGGTCGCCAGCATCGTGATCCAGCCGAGCGCGACCGACGCCCTCTTCAACCAGAGCAACGGCAGCCAGTCGGTCGACGTCACCGACGTCGCCACCGAGATCCAGCTCGTCCGCAGTCAGCCTGTCAAGGAGGCCGTCGCCCAGCTGTTGGGCGCCGCGCCCGCCGTTTCCGTCTCGGAGGTAGGCCAGACCGACGTCGTCGACATCACGGCGACCAACACGCGCCCCCAGGCCGCCGCCAGCATCGCCAACGCCTACGCCCAGTCCTATGTCGGCTTCCGCCGGACGCAGGATGTCAACAACCAACTCGCCGCGGCCACGCAGATTCAGACCCGCATCACAGCCTTACAAAGCCAGATCGACGCCGTGGACGCCCAGATCACGTCCGGGGGCGCTTCGGCCGAAGCGGCCTTGGGTCCCCAGGCCGACAACCTGATCGAGGAGCAAGGCGCCTTCAAGCAGCAGCTCGGCGAGCTCCAAGTCGAGGCCTCGCTCAACACGGGCGAGGCCGAGGTCGTGACGTCGGCGACCGCCCCGGGGTCCCCGTCCTCGCCGCGCCCCCAACGCGACGCCGTCATCGCCCTGGCCGTCGGGCTGATCTTGGGGCTTGGCCTGGCTTTCCTGGCCGACTATTTCGACGACTCCATCCGGTCGAAGGACGACCTCGACCGGACCGGCCACGGCCTGCCAAGTCTTGGCCTCGTGCCCATGGTCTCGTCCTGGAGAGCGCGGGGCGACGCCGTTGTGGTCTCCATAGCGGACCCGACTTCGGCGGCCACAGAGGCCTACCGAGCCCTCCGGACTTCGATCCAATTTGCCTCGCTGGAGCGACCCATCCAGGTCTTGCAGATCACCAGCCCGGCGGCAGCCGAAGGGAAGTCGACCACGTTGGCCAACCTAGGCGTCGCACTGGCGCAGGCCGGCCAAGAGGTGATCGTGGCGTGCTGCGATCTGCGGCGACCCCGCCTCCACGAGTTCTTCGGCCTCGACAACTCGATTGGCTTTACGTCGGTGCTGCTTGGCGAGGTGCCCCTCTCGGCCGCGCTCCAAAACGTGCCTGGTGTTCCTGGCCTGCGGCTCCTGGCCTCAGGACCCCTCCCCCCCAACCCGTCGGAGTTGCTGTCCTCCCGGAGAGCAGCCGAGGTGCTGACGGCAGCGAGGGCCCAGGCCGACATGGTGCTCGTGGACTCACCACCGACGTTGCCCGTGACGGATGCCGCCGTGCTCTCCGCGCGCGTCGACGCCACCTTGGTCGTGGTCACTGTGGGCGTGACGACCAAGAAGCAGCTCGCCCGGACCCTTGAGCTGCTCGCCCAGGTCGATGCTCCGGTGATCGGGACCGTGCTCAACGGGGTGCGGAGCGACGGCTCGTACGGCTACGGGTACGGGTACGGCTATGGCCGCTACGAGCGGTACGGCCAGCCAGTCGAGCCCGCGCCGCCGCACGTGACTGGGCCGGCGCCGGAGCCAGCGAGGCCCGGCGCCTACCTCGCTGAATGACATACCGCGCTCCGGTCATCGTGCTGGGGATGCAGCGCTCGGGCACGACCATGGTGGCCGAGATTCTCAATCGTGCTGGCTTGTTCGTGGGATGGCGCCAGGATCCCAACCAAGAGGCGTTCTTCTTTCAGCTGCTCAACGTTTGGCTGTTCCAGGCGGCCGGAGGTTCGCGTGGGCGACCATCGGCGATCGACGATCTGCTCTCGGACCCCGCTCTCCGCGAGATCAGCCGCGAGTACTTGTCGTACCTGGTCGGCAGCCCAAAAGCCCTCTCGTACCTGGGCCCCACGAAATACCCCCGGTACAGGGACCTGCGCCGCATCGATTTCGCCTGGGGGTGGAAGGACCCGAGCACCACCTTCACCCTGCCGATCTGGCTGGACATCTTCCCTGACGCGCGAGTCGTCCACGTCACCAGACATGGCGTCGACGTCGCCGCGAGCGTCGTCCGCAATCGGCAAAGCCAGCTGGAGGAAGACTCGGCGCAGTATCGCAAGTTGAAGTGGGTCTTCCCCATCCGCCCGAAACGAAGCGGATTCGTCGACATCACGCGCGCCAGCTCGATCGAGTCGGCGTTCGACATCTGGGAGGAGTACCTCGTGAGGGGCCGCCAGATGACCTCGACGCTCGGGAGCCGCGCTCTAGAGATCCGGTTCGAGGACTTGGCCACCGACCCGACGAGGATCGTCGAGCAGTTGGCAGAATTCTGCTGCCTCCCTCTCAGCGCGTCCCGGCGCGACGAGTTAGCGGGCCACTTCCGGCCCGAGCGGGCGTTCGCCTACATGGCCCGGCCCGACCTGCTGGCGTTTGCGTCAGTCCGGCAAGCCAGACTCCATGGTTACGAGGCGGCGCCCGCGCCGGCCGCAACTGCGCTCAAGGACGCGACCGGACCATGAGCGGCGAGGCGCCGAGCGCGCTACTCGTGCTTCTCCTGCTGGGGACGACCGCCGTGTGGCGACTTTACGAGCGAAGCTGGCTCTCGCCAGGCGTCCTTCTCGGCTTGTTGTGGGTGGCCATCCTCGGCCTTGACGTCGTCGTCGTGCGCTATGCCCTCCCCGTCGAAGGTCTGACGTTTCTCGTATTGTCCGTCTCGCTCTTCGGCCTCGGGGCGCTATTCGCGTCGCCCGGCACCGACACGCGTGCCCCTCTCCCCGTGCCAGGACCACCGCCCCTGGACCACCGCACCACCGACACAATGCGACTGGGGGCGCGCAGATACAGCAGGTTGGCCATCGTCTTTGGCGCATTGGGGATGCTGGAGCCGCTCGACCTTTTGCGCACAGCCGGGTACTCGCCGTCCTCAATCTTGAAGCTCCAAAACCTGCTGAGTCTGGCTTCTGGGTACACCCACGATCGCTACGCCGTCGCCGGATACCGCGAGCCGGCCATCGCGACGCTCGGCGCCGCCTTCATCTTCGCCGCCGCCCTCTTCGGCGGATCGAGCTTCGCCATGCGTTTCGACGACGGGCGCGCCCACGACACGTGGGCCTGGCGAGCTCGCTCAGCCGGGAGCTTCCTGGTCTTTGTCCCGTCCGTGTTGGCGACGCTGTTCCTCACGACCCGCACGGTCTTCGTCCTGACGGCGATCCTGTGGATCAGCAGCTATATGGCGATGTCCGTGCTGGTCCGCGCCAGGGGTCAGGGGCGCGAGAGGAAATCTCGACACGTCATGAGGGCGGCGCGAGTGCTCGTCGCCGTCGCCGCGGTAGTCGGCATCACCGCTACCGCCTTTGTCATCAGGGACGGGATCGCCGGCGTGGGTCGCTCCGAGGTCGACTCCGAGCTTGCCTCCAGCCTCCTCGGAGCGCCGTCGGCGTTTGCTGAGTCGTTCCCGGAGCAGGGCTCGAAGCTGTGGAGCAGTCAGGGTCTCGGCACGCGCACGCTGTACGGCCCCGTCGGCCTCGTTTTCCATGTGCCAAAGCCGTACTTCCCTTCCATCCCCATCGGCGTCGGAACGGACCTCCAAGATGAGACGACCAACCGGACGGTCTTCGGAGACCTGATCCATGACTATTCCGCTCCCGGTGCCCTGCTATTGCTCTTCGTGGGCGGCTACGGCGCCGAGGTCGCGTTCAGGAAAACCAAAGGCGGGAGCGGGTGGGCCCTAGCCAGCTTGGCGGGCGCCAATGCGGCCATACTGGCAAGCGTCGCCATGTTCCCCTTCACGTTCACAACGGTCGAGGTTGGCTGGCTCCTCTTTGCCGCGTGCAGCGCCCGCACGTTCGTGACTCCAAAGAGACACCACACCGCCCGGGCTTCCGTCGCGGGGACCACGGCCCCCCGGGGCAGACGGCTCGAGCCGATCGACATGGGGTCGTAGGCGCGTGGACGAGTCGTCAACGAGATCGGTCCAGCCGGGCATGTTTCAGACCGACGGCGAGCGGGCCGTCGCTGCCGAGATCGTGCGGGCGTTCGAGACCTCGCACGACAGCGTCGCTGACCGTCTGGCCAACTTCCCTCGTTACGCCCGCCGAGCCCACCTCACGCGTTTCATCGCACTCTACGAGTTGTTCAAACGCATCACCGACGTCAAAGGGTCGATCGTCGAATGCGGCGTCTTCCGCGGCTTCAGCCTCATGACCTGGGCCAAGCTCAGCGCCATCCTCGAGCCCAACAACCTGACGCGGCGGATTTACGGCTTCGACTCCTTCGACGGCTTCCCATCAGTGCACCAGGCCGACGAACCGGGACGTACCGGCGTCCAGGTCGGCGACCTGACTTCGCACGTCGAGGACGAGCTACGGGTGCTGATCGACCTCTACGATCGCGACCGCTTCCTCGGCCACATCGACAAGGTGAAGTTGATCGCCGGCGACATGGCCGAAACCATCCCTGCCTTTGCGCGGGACAACCGCCATCTGGTCGTCAGCCTGTTGTTCCTTGACGTCGATCTCTACGAGCCAACCAAGCTCGCACTCGAGACCTTCATGCCCCATCTGCACGCCGGCTCGATCCTCGCTTTCGACGAGCTCGACAATCCGTTGTGGCCGGGGGAGACGCAGGCGGCGATGGAGGCGGTCGGCCTCGGCAGGCTGCGCTTGGAGCAATCCCCGTTTGATCCGTACATCGCCTTCGCGGCCCTGACATGACCTCCGCTCCGCTGCCCCTGCCCCGGGCCCTGCCCCAACTCGCGAGCGCCATTCGCGGACAGTCGGTGCGCATGACCGCGCAGGGCAAGTCCTCACACGTCGGGTCGTGTCTCTCGATCGCTGACATCCTGGCCGTCCTCTACGGTTCGGTGCTCCGGGTCGATCCGACCGGCCCGTCCGATCCCGGCCGCGATCGGTTCATCCTGAGCAAGGGGCATGCCGCAGCCGCGGTCTACGCCACGCTGGCCGAGGTCGGGTTTTTCCCGCGAGAGGATCTGGTCCGACACTGCGAGGACGGGTCCAACCTCTGCGGTCACGTCACCCACACGGGCGTGCCGGGGGTGGATGTCTCCACCGGATCGCTAGGTCACGGCCTACCCATCGGGGCCGGCATGGCGCTCAACGCCAAGCGAAGGGGCTTGGGCTTTTTGACGTACGTGCTCCTGAGCGACGGGGAGTGCGACGAAGGGTCTGTCTGGGAGGCCGCCATGTTCGCGGCCCATCATCGGCTGGGCGGCCTTGTCGCCATCATCGACTACAACGAGTTGCAGAGCCTGACGTCAACCCATGCGACGCTCGAGCTCGAACCATTCGGGGACAAGTGGCGTTCGTTCGGGTGGGAAGTCCACGAGATCGACGGCCACGACCTCCCGGCCCTGACAAAAGCCTTGACGGTCGAGCGCGACGAGCACGACCGACCGCCCAGGTGCGTGATCGCCCATACCACCAAGGGCCGCGGGGTGAGCTTCATGGAAGGCGAGGTCCTGTGGCACTATCGCCACACGGATGGCGCCGAGCTCGCCGCTGCTCTGAATGAGCTCGAGTCGTCCGGCGAGCTGGAGTCATGAGGACAGCGTTCTTCTCGACGTTGTTGGACCTCGCCGCCGAAGATCAGCGGATTGAGCTCGTCGTCGGCGATCTTGGATTTGGCGCCGTCGAACCGTTCCGAGACCGCTTCCCCGACAGGTTCCTCAACGTCGGCGTGGCCGAGCAAAACATGGTCGGGGTCGCGACAGGGCTGGCCCTGACCGGCTCGGTGGTCTTCGCCTATTCCATCGGCAACTTCCCGACTCTTCGCTGTTTGGAGCAGATACGCAACGACGCGTGCTACCACGCCGCCAACGTCAAGATCGTCGCCGTCGGTGGGGGGCTGGCCTACGGAGCCCTCGGCATCTCGCACCATGCGACTGAGGACCTGGCCATCCTGAGAGCAATCCCGGGGATCGCCGTTGCCGCACCGGGTGACCCGACGGAAACGGAGGTGATCACTCGGGTGGCCGCCCAACTCGACGGCCCGGTGTACCTACGGCTCGGCAAGACCGGCGAGCCGCGGCTCCACACCTCCCCACCCTCCCTGCGCCCGGGCGCGTCGATCGAGATGGTCGACGGCGACGACGTCGCCGTGCTCTCGACTGGAGCCATGCTGGGCACCGCCCTTGACGTGCACGAGGCTTTGGCTCGCCATGGTGTGAGCTGCCGAGTCATCAGCATGCCGTGGGTCGACCCTCTCGACGAGGCGACGGTGCGGCAAGTCGGCGGGGCCCACCGGCTGGTCGTGACATTGGAGGAGCACTCGATTCGCGGCGGTCTTGGAAGCGCGGTCGCCGAGGTGCTCTCCGAGCAGTTCAACGCCGCTCCCCTGTTGCGTGTAGGCCTACCTGCCGCGTTCACATCGGTGGTCGGAAGCCAGAGCTACCTCCTCCAGTACTACGGGCTCGACCAGGCGAGCGTGACTGAGCGCATCCTGTCCTGTCTCAAGGACGGCGATTCTTGATCGAGGGGTTGGGCGGCCGGTCGGGACCGCAGTGGGAGCGCTACCAGCGTCGCAAGCGCGTCGTCGACCTCGTGTTGTCGGGCGGGCTGCTGGCCCTGCTGGCGCCGTTACTGGCCTTTGTCGGATGGCGCATCAAACGGGAGGACGGCGGACCGATCCTCTACCGGGCGACTCGGACCGGCAAGGACGACGTCACCTTCCAAATGTTCAAGTTCCGGACGATGGTGATGGGAGCGGACCGCCTCGGCGGGCCGAGTACCGCCGACGACGACCCGCGGCTGACGCGGGTTGGCCGCCGGCTCCGCAGGTGGAAGATCGATGAGCTGCCCCAACTCCTCAACGTCGTCAGAGGCGAGATGTCACTGGTCGGCCCACGGCCACAAGTGCCCGCCGCGGTCGACACCTACACGCCCACCGAGCGGCTGCTACTGACGGTGCACCCCGGCATGTCCGACTGGGCGTCGATCAGGTTCAGCGATGAGGGCGGGATCCTGGCCGGCTCTGAAGACCCTGACCTTGCTTACGAAAGGCTCATCCGGCCTGGGAAGAGTTGGCTGGGCCTGGCCTACGTCCGCGAGGCCTCGTTACGAAAGGACATCGAAGTCATGGTCAAGACGCTCACGGCGATCGTGGGGGGGAGGCCGACCATACCGGCGGCACCCTCTGATGCCGCCCGGTTGCTGGGACTCCCAGACGTTGATGAGACGGGCTCAGAGCGGGCCATCAGGACGGTGGAGTAGATGGCGCCGCGCGGGGTGCGATTCTGGAATCCGAGTCTGCAATTCGAGGCGATCGAGGACGAGTTGGTGCCCGAGATCCTCGCCACGCTGCGCCAGGGCGACCTGGTGATGCGCGAGCAGATGTACGACTTCGAGCGCCGCTTCGCAGCCCTCATCGGCCGAGAGGACTGCATCGGTGTGAGCAACTGCACCGACGGCCTGCGACTGACCCTCGAGGCGCTCGGCGTGGGACCGGGTGACGAGGTGATCACGGTCGCCCACACCTTCGTGGCGACCGTCGCCGCCGTCCATCATGTCGGCGCGACCCCGGTGCTCGTCGACGTCGCCGACGACCACCTCATGGATGCCGATGCCTTTGAGCTGGCCATCACCGAGCGCTCGCGGGCCGTCATCCCCGTGCATCTCAACGGCCGCACCTGCGACATGACCCGCATCATGGAGATCGCCGACGAGCACCGACTGCTGGTCATCGAAGATGCCGCGCAGGCGGTAGGAGCCAAGGTCGACGGTCGCGGAGCCGGAACCTTCGGCATCGCGGCCGCGTACAGCTTCTACCCGGCGAAGATACTGGGCGCCCTTGGTGACGCCGGAGCCGTGATCACCGACGACGAAGCTCTCGCCCACAAACTCCGACTTCTTCGCGATCACGGGCGAGCAAGCAAGACCGACCTCGACGGATGGGGCTGGAACTGTCGGCTCGACAACCTCCAAGCGGCGATCCTCGGCGTCAAGCTGTCCCACATCCCGGCCTGGATCGAGCGCCGCCGCGAGATAGCAGCCCAGTACAGCACCGGTCTGGCCACGGTGAAGGCCGTCCGGACTCCGCCAGGCACGACCACAGGCGGCCGATGGTATGACGTGTTTCAGAACTACGTCATCGAGAGCGACCGGCGCGATGCCCTGCAAGCGCACTTGGACGCCCACGGGATCGAGACCCTCATCTCGTCGCCCATACCCGTGCACCATCACCGGTCGCTGGGACTGGTCGGATTTTCGCTGCCGCGCACCGAGCAGCTATCCCGCCAGGTCCTCTCCCTGCCCCTGTATCCCGAGCTCGAGGACATCGAGGTGGCGCGGGTCATCGAAGCCATCCGCGCCTTCGCTTGAGGTCAAGCCGTCTTGGCCAGCGGTGGTCGGTAGGGCAGCGGCCAGATCACGACGCCGAGCCGACGAAAAACGAGGGCGGCTGACAACACGTTGAGGGTAGCGAGGCTGATAGCCGTTGCCACAGCGGCTCCGAGGAGTCCGAAGGCTGGGATGAAGATGACCTGCAACACCACGTTGAGTAGCCCGGCAACGATCGTCGCGTCCCGCATCGAGCGCTCGTTGCCGGTCATCATCAGGATGTATCCGACCGATCCGGTTGCGACGTTGACGAGTTGACCCACACTCATGATGATGAGAGCCGTCGCTCCACTCCTGAAGTCGGGTCCGAAGAGCCGGAGCACGAGCGACGGCGCCACCATCAGGCAGAGGAAGGGCGGTAAGACGAGAAGGGTGGCGGCACGGGCGGTCCGGCGGGCCACGTGGACGAAGGCGTCCATGTCCCCCGCCGCGTACAGCGCGGCAAACTTGGGCGCCACGACAGCGTTGGCGGAGACCAGTACCCAGCTGATGAGGACGGCCGTCCGGGCCGCCGCGGCATAGATACCGACGGTGCGGGTGTCGCGAAAGACCCCGAGCAGGGCGACACCGGTGGAGCTCATCACCAGGCTCATGCCAGAGACGACGAGGAGCGGGAAGCTCGTCTTGAGCAGGAGCCGTCGCTGGGGCCGATCCAATCGAAGTCGGGACCCCCATGGAGGCGCGAAATGGTGGACGCACCACGCGGCCGCCACCACCGCGAGAAGCGTGGCCCCGACATAGGCGGTCGTCGCCGCCCCCGATCCCCAGTGGGCGAGGCGAAGGGTGACGAAGAGGGGGATGGCGAAGAGGGCGACGGCCGCCGACTCGAAAAACACGCCCTCCCGGATGCGCTTCAGACCCTTGAGAACTTGAGCCTGCACGGTGAAGACCGAGGTCGGGACGATGCCGATGGCGATCACACGGAGTGGTGTCGCCAACAAGGGTTTGGAGAAGACCACCGAGGCCAGCCATCCCGCGCTGAGCGCCAGCGCGACGGCCACGACTGCCGAGGAGAGGAGGCAGAGGCGGATGCCCGTCGTGTAGAGGGCGCGGAGACGATCCCACTGCTCGTGCGCAGCACTCGCCGCGCTGAAACGGAGGAGGGCAGTGTCGAGGCCCATGGTGCCGATGGCGACGGCCGCCATCATGATCGTCAGCGCGAGGAAGAAGACGCCGGCACCCGAGGGCCCGAACGATCGGGAGACGAGGACAGTGAAGACAAACAGGCAGCCGGAGCCGAAGATCTTCAGGACGAAGGCGATGGTCCCGTCCCGCATGACCTCTACAAGGTGCGGGTCAATGTTGGCCCAACTCTCGAGCCGGTCACGCAGCCGGCGGCCGGTGACCCGTGCGGCCAGCGGTTCGGCGCGCTCAGGCACGGCTCGACACCGTCGCCTCGACAAGCTCGGCCATGTCGGCATAGATCCGCGTGGACTCGAACCGCTCCTCATACAGCTGCCGGCCGCGCTCGCCCATCTCGCGGCACACCGACAGGTCGCCGGCCAGGAAGGAGAGACAGTCCGCGAGCGACTCGGCATTGCCGGCCTCGTATGTAAGCCCGCACTGGTGCGTCGCCAAGAGATCGGCCGTCTCCGTTCCGAGACTGGAGACGACGGGCACGGCGGCATTGAGGTATTGGAAGAGCTTGTTGGGCATGCTCTGAGGTGCCCCCCGCGCATAGGTCGCCAGGCCGATGGTCGCAACGGCGGATAGGTAGGCGAGGCCGGCGGCGTCGAGCCAGCCGGTGAAGACGACGTTGTCGGCTCTGGTCGCAAGAGAGCGGAGGGAAGACGACGCCTCCCCGTCGCCGCTGAGCACCACCTGCACATTTGCGACACCCCGTCGCGACAGGAGCGACGCCGCCTCGATGAGGGTGCCTAGGTCGTAGGTAGCGCCGAAGGTACCGACAAACCAGCAAATGACCTTGCTCTCGTCCAGGCCTTTGGCGCGCAACAGGGCCGCCTGATCGGAGAGCTCGTGCGGCTCGAGCGACCTGCTTTCAAAACCGAGCGGGAACACGCGATCGCGCGTCGCGGTCGGTCGACCACTCCTCATCACGGCCCAACGCAGGTAGGCGGGGGACGTGGCGGTGACAACGGTCGCGGCGCGCAGGGCCCGCCCGAGCATCCACCGCCACGGCCAGAGCAACCAGTGGCCGACCTTGGTGAGGCCTGGAGGCAGTGCATCAGAGATCGCATCGGGCCAGAGATCTCGCACGTCGATGATGAATGGTACGCCCCTCTTGGTCGCGTACGAAGCCGTCGCCGCCGCTAGTTCGATCGTCGGCATCGAGCAGACGATGGCCGCCGGCTCGGCTTCGGCCCGGACGAGATAGCGCCAGCGCAAGCCGACGACAAGGTGATCGAGCAACCGCCGGAGCGAGACATTGGCCCGGTAACCGGTCCCACGGATCATTCGCACCTCGACGCCGGGGGCCGGTTGTACGACGCCGTCGCCGGATGAGCGGTGGCTCTTGCGCACGTGGTCGAACGTCGACGTCCACCACACGACACCATGGCCGCGGGCGGCAAGCGTCTCGGCGAGGAGCCCGGTGCGCATGAGGTGATCGCTGGCTCCCGGACCCACAGGTAGTGGCTCGCCGACGGTCACGAGCCAAAACGTTCGAGGTCGGGACGCCGCGCCGGCGGGTGGCGACGTCATGAGGCGGAGGCGCCCCGGATGTACGGTGCGAATCGTTGTAGCCACACCTCGAGACAAAAGAGGGTGAAGACGTCTTTGTAACCGACGGCCCCGCTGCGGTCGAAGTACCGCTGGAGCAGGGTTGTCGCCACCGCCGGGTCGACCAGTCCCAGCTGCACCGACAGGCTGTCTCGCCGACCAAGAGTCTCCTGGATGGGCTGGCGCATGACGCTGCGAATCCATGCTTGCTCAGGGATGGTGAAACCGCGCTTGCGGCGCTGCCATTGGATCTCAGCCGGCAGTAGACCTTCCATGGCCTGGCGAAATATCGCCTTCGTCCATCCCCGCTCCAACTTCTTGCCAGGGCTCACGCGGGCAAGGAGCTCGACGAGTCGGTAGTCCATGAAGGGCGACCGCATCTCGCGCGACCACGACATCGACATGCGGTCCTCGTAGTGCAGTAGCGCGGGCACGGACAGGCTGGTCATGTCCCGCCACTCCCGATAGGCATAGCTCGAACCCGGGCCGACCGGGATGCCCGGCCCATCCAGGATGGCCGGTCCAAACGGGCGGGGTTGGCCTCGACGGCCGAGCCGTCCCAGGTACCGCTTCGCCTCCGATAGCCGAAACTCCGGGAGGACCGTGCGCTGCCTCGCGCAGCCGACCAACATGCTGGCGCCTTCCCGCCACTGCAGGTCCCGGAGGGAGTGGTAGAGGTAGAAGTAGAGGAACTTGTTGTACCCACCGAGCTGTTCGTCGGCGCCCTGGCCCGTGAGCAGCACCGTGATGCCGAGCCGAGCCGCTTGCTCCATCACCATCCGATGAGCGACCACGCTCAGGGTCGTAAAGGGTTGATCGTTGTACCAGCACGCGTCCGACAGGCCTTCGAGTAGCTGGGTCGGACGTTGATCGACGTTGACCTGGAGCAGTGGGACCCCGACGCGCTCCGCCATCAACGACGCTCCGGCCCGCTCATCGGCGACCGGATCATCGCTGACGACCGTCAGGGCGGTCAGGTCCCCTCCCTCTCCCTTCAACCTGGCGGCGGCCAAAATGCTCGAACTGTCGACCCCGCCGGACAGAAGGATCCCGACCGGCACGTCACTGCGGAGTCGCAGCCGGACGGCGTCCACGAAGGTCTCGCGCACCTCCTCCGCCGAGGGCTGCGCGCCGATCGCCCCGGCTCCGCCGGCCGCCTGCTCGGTCTCGAACGGATGCCGCCAGTACCGAATGGGTTGGGGTCTGTCAGGCCGGTGGCGGCTCAAATCGATCTCCGCGTAGCAACCGGCCGGGAAGGCTTCGATCCCCTCGAAAAACGTGGCCGGGCCGAAGTCGGTCAAGCCTTGCCCCAGATAGGCACGCACCGCTTCGGTGTTGACGGGCATCCGCCCGCACACCTGCACGATGGACTTCACTTCCGACGCGGCGACCAACTGGGGACCGTCCTGATGCCAGTACAGCGGCTTCACGCCCATTCGGTCGCGACTGAGAAGGAGTCGATTGGACTGACGGTCGAAGAGCGCCAACGCCCACATGCCGTTGAAGCGCTCGAGAGCTGCCGGGCCCCACCTGATGAGGGCCGCGAGGACGACCGCAGTATCGCCGGGTGAGCTCGCCGCGACGGGATCGTCCCCCAAGGCCGCCGCGATCTGCCGATAGTTGTAGACCTCGCCGTTGTAGACCAACACGTGGCGCCCGTCGGGGCTGACCATGGGTTGGGCTCCGGAGGGCGTGCGGTCGAGGATCGCCAGCCGCTGGTTGCCCAGCCCGACAAAACTCCCGCCGGCCGATGCTTCCACCGTCTCGCCCTGACCGTCCGGCCCGCGGTGCAGCTGCGCCCGCGTGATCGTCCGGACGGATCGGGATGCCCAATCCCTGTCGGGGCCAATTACGACGCCTATCCCACACATAGGATTTTCAGCGGAAGAACGAGTCGGTTATTGCACGGAGGCTGTCCCTGCTCATTTCGGCCCTTCGACGTGAGGACGAACCATCAATTGTGAAGTGCTGTCGGTGAATCACCCTGAGGCTTGGGTCGAAAACGATTCTTACGCCGTGCTTGCGCGCCACTTCGGCGACGTAGAGCTCCTCTCCATACATGAATGGTGCGCCGTCAAGCGTGGCACCGCATTCAAAGAAACTCCGATGAAAGATCATAAAGGCCCCGAATGGAGCGTAAATCTCGCCGGCACGGGGGCCGTCGGAAGTCGACCCGCGGTGATACCGGTAGAGGCCACGAAGCGTCGCCAGACCTTCGTACAAGCGGTAGCCGGCAAAGGTTGCCATGATCATCGTCAGGGCCCGCATGCTCGACGCCGCCGGCCGCGAGACCATGTAGGGGTTTTGATGACGCGGACTGAGTGGGGGTCCCCGATCCGGCACCAGTTCAATGTCAGGCGCGATCACGCCCGGCGTCGGCCGCGATCCGCCGTAGCAGGTCGTCAACTTCTGGAGGACGTGCGGGTCGCAGAACTCGATGTCGGTGTTGGACACGATCACCCACTCGACGTCCGGAGCATCCTCGAGGTAGCGGCGGCGGCCCCACTCCGCACCGCGCAGGTAGCCAAGGTTCGTTCCTGCGGCCAACACCGTGACGCGCGGCGCGGCCGTCAACTCGACCAACGGACCGATCGGCGCAGGAGCGTCGGCGTTGTCGACGACGACGACGTGGACATCTTCCGCCCCGACAAGTCCCGCCACACTTCTCACAAACCCAACCGTCTCTTGGTCGTGGCCGTAGTTGACGCACACCAGGAGGATGCTCACGCCCGACGAGCCGTGGCGTAGAGCATCCGGAAGCCTTCCGTCGGCGCAGTCCGCGTAA
>Ga0302325_10002116_pt1 | contig 48965 bp, 39 predicted proteins | sample Palsa_T0_2_FD_201948 | JGI IMG/M metagenome (GOLD analysis project Ga0302325, IMG submission 201948) | Peat permafrost microbial communities from Stordalen Mire near Abisko, Sweden - Palsa_T0_2 | ecosystem: Environmental > Terrestrial > Soil > Palsa > Peat permafrost | place: Sweden: Abisko...
CATGGTTTCCAGGTGGCACCGTTCGGTACGGGTCTGAGGCTGCCAGTCGGCTTCCAACTCGTCCCAGAGTTGGGAGTAGTCCGCGCAGTTTTCGTCGGGGAGGATGGTCGCGCGGGTGCGCAGGCCGTAAGTGAGGGCGTTGAAGCGAATGGCGGCTTTGCCCTCGGGCGTTTTCGGACCGGTGGAGTGTTGGGCATTCTGCCGGTTGGCTTGTTGCTGTTTTTCTGAAATGATCATCTGGAGGTTACCTTTCGCTTCAATGATAGAGGGCGGTTGGTGGGGTAGCGGGTTGGTTGGGAAGGGGTGGGATGGTAAGTGGTTTGGATGGCTGGGGGTGCGGGGATGGGGTTTATTTTCCCGGCGTGTGACCGGCGGGCAGCTCGGACGGCGGCAAGAAAGACGCGCTGGCGCGCGTGGGCGGGCTGGGAGCCCGCCGCAGGCTGGGAGCCTGCCCTACTGAAGGGCAGAATTACTAAGCACGTTATTCTATAACCGAGTTTGGCGAGTTCTTATCGCGGGCGTGCGATGCTTATAATCTCCGGGCTCATGTCTGTCAGCGGCTGCCGATCCCAATTCCCGAATTGCTCCTCGATTACTAAACCAGCGCCGGTCAGGAACGAGGACACCAAATCCGCGTCAAGAAATCTCAGAGTGCTTCGACTGAGCCGCGGCTGGGTCCAAGTGGCGCTGGTGAAGGTGTGGGTGAAAGAAACGGTCCTGCCGTCAAAGAGTGTCTCCACCTGGGTGGTTATCCGCACCGCGGCGCCCCCGGCGCCGGTCACCTCGACTGCGTTCTCCGGCGTCCAGCTCTCCCACGCGCGTGCCAGTGGGTTACGAGTTTCGAAAGCAAAACGACCATTGTTTGCAAGGGCCAAGCGAATTGCAGCGAGCGACTTTCGGAGTTCGTCGTCCTCGATAAGCGCCTGAAAGGCATGACCTGTCATGACAACGAGGTCGAACTCGTGTGCCCAGGCGATTGAGGTCAGATCGCCGAGGACCCACTCAATATCCCGCCGCTTACGCGCCTGCGCCAGCATGCCGGCCGCCGGATCGAGCCCGCATAGCCGGCCCATATGACCGGACTGGCGGGCTTCATGCAGCAACATCCCCGTCCCGCAGCCGGCGTCGAGCACCGCTTCCGCCGACATCACCAGCGGCAGGTAGAAGTCGAAGTCTTTTCTTTGAGCCGGCGGCCACCACGCGTCGTACAGCGCGGCGAGATCCATGTCGGAGAATAGGCGGTCGACCATATCCTCATCCTGCCAGACTATTTTGACGGTTCCAACACGCTGGGCGCAGACTGCCACGGTTCAGGCCGCGGGGCTACGCGCAATTCACGGAACACTTTTATTGCTGTTTTGTTTTGCGGGAGAATTTCCGCCTCAGGTCCGGCCAGAATTCCTTCAGGATATTGCCGGCCATGTCGTCGGCGATTTGAACACCGAACCTGGACAGATTTTGGCCGGCAGTCCGGCCGTCCGGATAGTAAAGGTTCGATAGGGCCACAGCTGTGGCGTTGCCGCCAATCTCGGAGAAGTTGAACTGGGTGCCACCCGAGTCCTTATGGGTCCAAAAGATTTGACCCATGGCGTAGCCGAGCCGCGACCATCCGCTGCCTGCGCCGCGCCGGAAGTAACGCGGATCCTGGTGAAGCAGCACGGGGAAGACCGCCTCAGTCATATAGTCCCCCACCGCCAGATCGCAGAAGGCGGTTCCAAGGTAATGCGAATATCCCTCTATGCCGTGGCCGAATGACGGATTCGATTTTGTCAGCATCCCCTCGCCCGCGAAGGCAGCCGCGAGAACAAATGTACCCCGATCGGAAACATCCTGGTTGGCGAGTTTGAACTTCTGTTTGGCGGTGAGAGGCTTGTAATTCTTCAGGCTGGGAAACGTCCGGTAGTTCGGAATAATACCAAAGATTCGGTTCGCGCCCTGCTCCGGAGGCTGCTCCGCGGATTGACAGAATAGGGCGCCCGGCAGGAGCGCCAACAGGAATGAAGCAGTGAGAACGTAGCGGTTCGCCGTCCCGAACATACATGGCGCAGAGCAATCCGCCAGCCGAACTAAGTGAGTACCATCCGAACTAAGTGAGTACCATTCGAATCGCTCCTGGTATGGGGGTTATAACGGATTCGCCGCGCGGCTCGGGCTTTCGCCGTCGAGCGGCGAACGAAAGTAATGCACTTAAGTGCAGGTTTTGCCGACTTCGCCGACTACTTAAGGACCGCTTGCGCCGCCTGCAAGAGGGCCCGCGTGTAGCCCACGTTGTACGCATAGCCCGCATACCCGCCGCCGCCCGGATAGTACGGATGAAAATCCGGACGCTCGCGATCCGCGTCCAGCGCGCGGGGGTGCTCCGGGTAGATCAGCCGCGGATACTTCTGGCGCACGAGTTCCTCCATCACCGCAAACATGTCGATCTGGCCCTCGTCAATAAATACTTCCGTGTACTCCTCGTATGGCTTGCGCACGCGCACATTCCGGAAGTGCACGTGGTTGATCGCGTCCCGCGATCCGAAATAGCGGCAAACTTCCACAGGGTCCTGGCCCATTTCGCGGGTGACCCCGCAATCGAACGTGATCCCATTCGACGGGCTGGGCACGATGGCGATGAGCCGCTTCCACCCTTCCACTGTTCCCATAATCTGCCCGGAGCCGCGGCTGAACGGCGCGGGCGGATCGTTGGGATGCAACGCCAGCCGCACGCCCGACTCCGCGGCCACCGGCACCACGGCTTTCAGAAAGTACGTAACGTTGCTCCACATTTCTTCGAGCGAGTGCGCGCCTTCGTCCGGCAGCGGCGGCAGATCCTTCACGCGGTCGTAATCGAACGCGGTCAGCCCCGCGCCGGCGCGCCCGATTTCTTCGTAGTAACCCTCCACGAGGCGGTGCGCGTAGAAATTATATTCGATGACCGGCAGGCCCGCTTTACCAGCCGCCCGAATCGATTGCCGGACTTTTTCGATCTCTTCGTCGCGGCCCGGTTTTCCGTAAATGGCATTTGGAAAGCCGCCGATCATCATGTTGCCCAGGGTGAGGCCGCCCGCATGCAAGCGATCCATGCGCGCGCGAATCGCGGACTCTTCCCACGGAATCGGCGGACCGCCCATGGCCACATGATCCACGCCAAGCTGCTTGACACGGCGCATGCCGGCGTCGTCCAGCCCACCCGCCTTTTGGAGCCGCCCCGAGAGTTCCAGACAGATCTGAGGCGTGCTGCGGCCTGGAGCGCCCGCCTGCGCCGCAGCTGTTCCCGGCCTTGCTGCGGACGCCAACGCGCCCGCGCCCACGGCTTGCAGGATCTGTCTTCGAGTCGTATCGGATCTCATTGTTAGGCCGCCTACCCAATACAATAAGCCTATGCGCACTCTCCTGCCACTCTGCCTGGCCGGCACACTGGGCTTGGCCGCAAGCCTGCCGGCGCCGCGCGAGCGTTCCTTCAGTTTTGAATACGCGGTCACCGTGAAAGACGTCCCCAGCGGCGCGCATACCGTGGATATTTGGCTGCCGGCGCCGCATGACGACGCCTTCCAACGCATCACGAACCTGCATGTCGAGACGCGCTACCATTACGAGATTTCGACCAGCGCCGAAGGTAACCACATCCTGCACATCCGCGTTACTGACCCGAAAGAGCCGTCCATGGGGGTGACCGTGCGGTTCGATGCCGTGCGGAAGGAACACATCCAGCTGCTTGCGCCGGCGTCATTTGCAGATGGCGCAGACGGCGCGGGCGGCACGCCAGACTTGGCCCGCTACCTGCAGCCCGACCGCCTGGTGCCGCTCGACGACACCATCCGGCGCTGGGCGCGCGAGGTAGTGGACGCAGCCGGCGCCAGGACCGATCTGGAAATGGCGCGGGCGATTTACAATCACGTGGTCGCCACCGTGAAATACGACAAGACGGGAAAGGGTTGGGGCAACGGCGACATTTATTATGCGTGCGACGCGCGCCGCGGCAATTGCACGGATTTCCACGCTATCTTCATCGGCTACGCACGCGCCGTGGGAATTCCCGCACGTTTCGCCATCGGCTTTCCGCTGCCCGCCGATCGCGGCGCGGGCAAGATCGCGGGCTATCACTGCTGGGCGGAATTCTACGCGAAAGGCATCGGCTGGGTGCCTGTGGACGCGTCGGAGGCAGCCAAGAATCCAGCGAAGCGCGAGTACTTCTTCGGCGCGCACGACGAGAATCGCGTGGAGCTGAGCAAAGGCCGCGATGTGGTTCTCGCTCCCAGGCAACAAGGCGCTCCGTTGAACTATTTCGTCTATCCGTACGTCGAACTGGATGGCGGCAAATACACCAGCGTGGATGCCAGCTACGCGTACGAGGACCTGCCGTTATGACGGTGCAACGATCATGAAACTCTTGTTACGTTTCGCAGCCTCGGTGGGCCTGGCGTTGGCCCTATCGCCGTTAGTCGCGCCGCAGGTGAAGCCGCATCAACCGCCCAGCGCCGAAGATGCGCCGCTGCCCAACGGCAAATCCCAACAGGATGAAATCCTGAAGGCCGATCACGAAAGGGATTTGAAGGACGCGGCGCAACTGATCGAACTGGCCGAACAACTGAAGCAGGAGCTGGAAAAGAACGACCGCCACGTGCTTTCGATCTCCAGCCTGAAGAAGACCGAAGAGATTGAGAAGCTGGCCAAGCGCATTCATTCGCGGCTGGTGCACTGACGTGATTGCCGCTGCGCGTCTGCTGCTGTTGGCGACGATTCTGGTGCGGCCCTGCGCGCCGCAGGCTGCCAAATCTGCGCTCCTGGTCCTGCTCGGCGGCGATTCGAAAGTCTGGGAAGCCGCGTGCCAAGAGCGCGGCTGGCAGTTCCTCGAGCCGCACACCGATAGCGGAAAGAGTGCCGACCAACGCATTAAAGCTCTGGCTGCGGAAGTGGAGGAAGCCGAAAAGCGGCTGCCCGTCGACCCCAATCGCGTCTATCTTGCGGCGCAGGGCCAGTCCGTCCCCACGCTGTTCTATCTGGCGGCTCGCATGCCGGATCTTTGGGCCGCCGCAGTGGCAGCGGGAGGCAGTCCGCGCGCAGCGATCGACAGCAATCGCTTGTTCGCCGCCAACACCGCCAACCTGCCCGTTCTGTGGCTGTTTGCAGACAAGGGCGAAGAGCCCCTCGGCAAGAAACTACAGTCCGCCGGCTTCAATCTGGAGTGGCGCGAGCCGGCCGCGGCCAAGCCTTCGGAGATTTTCGAATGGCTCGCGGCGCGCCAGCGCGACCCATTCCCCACCAAGGCGGACTGCGAAACCGGCAGCCCTCTGTTCCCGCACTGCTATTGGGTGGAAGTCACCAGGTTCGATCCCGCCGAGAGCAACGATGTGCTGGATTCCACGCGCGTCGAGCCGCTGGGATCGAGCGCCGTATTGGCCGTTGGTCCATTCGGATTCAATCCCGGCGAACCGGGGCCGGGGGTTCTGGTTGCGTCGCTGCCTGAAAAATATGGAGGGCCGCTCAAGCTCAACGACCGCATCCTGGAGTTGGGCGGCAAGGAACTGAAGAATGGCGCGGAGTTCGCGCAAATTCTGTATCAGACGCTCGAGGAGAAGCCAGTGGTAGTAATGGTGCAGCGCGGCAAGGAGAAAATCCGCCTGGAAACCAAAATCGAGATGGCGCCGCGCGCCGAGCCGCTCACCGCCCGCGTGCGCGCGCAGTATTTGCCCGACTTGCAGGAAGTCGAGGTGGTCAGCCGCGCTGTGGCTCAAATGAAGGTGACGCTGCCTGAGTCATGGCTACCCGCCAGGATCAACTGGAATGGCACCGAAGTGGCCAACGCAACAGCCGCCGGCTGCTGGCTGCTGGATGAACAGAAGGAGTTACTCACCGCCAAGCGTTGTCGGTAGGCGATTTGTGAAGCGGGACTCCGGTCACGCCAAAATCCCGCCCACCACATTACCCGCGATGCCCGTCAAGCGCGCATCCAGCCCCTGGAATTTGACCGTCAGGCGCTTATGATCGATGCCCAGCAAATGGAGCATCGTGGCATGGAAATCCGGCACGGCCACGGCGTTCTCCACAGCGGCATAGCCTAACTCGTCGGTGGCGCCATAAGTGAGGCCGCCTTTGATGCCGCCGCCCGCCAGCACAAAGCTGAAGCCCTTGATATGGTGGTCGCGGCCATCGCCCTGAGACATCGGCGTGCGGCCGAATTCGCCGCCCCACACCACCAGCGTGTCGTCCAGCATGCCGCGCTGTTTCAGGTCCTGGATCAGCGCCGCGGTGGGCCGGTCGGTCTCCTGGGCCTTGATCACTACGTTCGCCTTCACGCCCGAGTGATGATCCCAATCGCGATGGTAGAGCTGAATGAAGCGCACGCCGCGCTCTGCCAGGCGCCGCGCCAGCAGGCAATTCGAGGCGAAGGATCCGTCGCCGGGCCGCGCGCCGTACATCTCCAGCACGCTGGCGGGTTCCTTGCTCATATCCACCAGGTCCGGCACGCTCGATTGCATGCGGAAAGCCATCTCGTACTGCGCCACGCGGGTGAGAATCTCGGGGTCCTGGGTGGCTTTGTATTCCAGGCGATTCAGCGCGTTCACCGCCTGCACCGATTCGCTCTGCGCGGCGTCGCTCACGCCCGGCGGATTCTTGACGTGCAATACGGCGTCGCCGAAAGAGTTTAGCTTCACGCCCTGGAACCGGCTGGGCAGGATGCCGCTCGACCATTGGCGCGCGGCGATGGGCTGCATTTGCCCGCCCTTGCCGGAGGACATCAGCACCACAAAGCCGGGCAGGTTGTCCGCCTCCGCGCCCAATCCGTAAAATACCCACGATCCCATGCTGGGGCGGCCCGTAATGATGGAGCCGGTGTTCATCAGGGTATGGGCGGGGTCGTGATTGATCTGCTCGGTCCACATGGAGCGCACAATGCAGATATCGTCGGCCACGCTGCCGATGTGCGGAAACAACGAGCACATCTCCTGGCCCGATTTGCCGAATCTCTGAAACGGATGCTGCGGGCCGAAGCAGGTCAGCCGCTGCCCCTGGAGTTGGGCGATCTGCTGCCCCGCGGTGAAAGAGTCCGGCATGGGCTTGCCGGTCATCTCGGCGAGCTTCGGCTTGTAGTCGAAAGTTTCCAGATGCGAAGGGCCGCCGGCTTGATAAAGGAAGATCACGCGCTTGGCTTTCGCCGGATGGTGCAGCGGGTTGACCACGCCCGTCGAAGCCAGCAGCCGCCGGTCGAGGAGCGAGTTCAGGGCCAGCAGGCCGACGCCGGCGAGGCCGTTGCGCAGAAAAGTGCGCCGGCAGATGTCACAGTCGTGGTTGGAATTGGATGTCATGGCTAAAGCCCGTCCTACCGTTAATTCCGCGTGATCGTCTCATGTAAATTCAAAATCGCCCGCGCCACCAGGGCCATGGCGGCCGTCTCTGGTTCGCCGGCGCCCACGCGCGGCGCTTCACCCACGCTCATCAACTGCGCGGCCGATTCCGGCGACGCGCGGAAACGCTCCAGATTCTTGCGATACAGATCCTTCAGAATCTGGCGCTCCTCCTTGCCCGGAGTGCGGTTCAGCGCCTGCTCGAAGGCCCAGTCCAATTGCCGGTCAAACGCGGCGCCGCCCTGCCGCACAATGTTCTCGGCGAACACGCGCGCGGTCTCGACGAAGATCGGATCGTTCATCAGGTCCAGAGCTTGCAGCGGCGTATTGGAGCTGACCCGGTTCACGGTGCACTCTTCGCGCGTGGGCGCGTCGAATGTCAGCAGCGTGGGGTGCAGGAACGTGCGCTGCCATTCCGTATATAGCGCGCGGCGGTAAAGATCGGTGCCGCGGCTCGCGGAGTACTCCCGCTTGGGAAAATTCAGTCCCGCCAGATAACCTTCCGGCTCGTACGGGCGCACGCTGGGACCGCCGAACTGCTCGACCAGCAGCCCGGAGACCGATAGCGCGATATCGTGCACGATCTCCGCGTCCACGCGATAGCGATTCTGGCGCGCCAGCCAGCGATTGTCGGGATCGCGCTCGTCGATTTGCGCGCTCGACAACGACGCCTGCCGGTAGGTGTGGCTGGTGACGATGGTGCGGATCATATGGCGCACGTCCCAATCGTGCGCGCCCTGCGCTTCCCATTCGGGATGCATGAATTCCGCGGCCATCCAGTCGAGCAATTCGGTATTGACGGGCCACTCGCCCTGCGACCCGAGATCTTCCAGAACCTTCGAAAGCCCGGTCCCGAAGAACTCGCGCCACAGGCGGTTGACGAACGCGCGCGCGGTGAGCGGATTCTGTTGGGATACCAGCCAGTTCGCCAGATCCAGGCGCGTGGCGCGGCGGCCGTCTGTCTCCAGCTTGGCCAGAAACGCCGGCACTGCCGGCTCCACGATTTCGTGCGTCTCGTCCATCCAGTTGGCGCGCGGCAGAATGCGCGTGACGCGCGGCCGCGTTGCTTCCGTGAGGATCACGCGCGGCACCGCGGCGGACAGCAAATCGCGCTCGGCGCGCAGGCGTGCCAGGCGGATGTAAGCGGGCTGCAGCTCCGGCGTGGAGAATTCGAAGAAGTCCAGTACTGCGTCCTTCTGCTCGGCGCTGCGCTCGTCCTCTTGCCGGCGCAGGATCTTGGGCAGATCGGGAGGCAGCCCCCGGCCGGCGGCGACAGTCAAAGTGAGCGATGGATTATCGGGCGGGCTGGCTTTCGTCTTGGCGTCGGACTCGCCGTCCTCGGGCCATGCGTAAGTCGCGGCCGAAAGCGCCAGGCGGAAGCGCCCGATGGTAGCGCGCCTTAGATCGGAGTCGTGATGCAGGCGGACGGTCACGACGGAATCGGCGCGCGTGTGAACCGGTTCCGCGAAGCGCAACGCCAGAAAGGGATTGTACTCCTCCACGATGGTGACCCCCCAGCCGCTCTTCGGATCGCCATCGATGGCGGCCATGGGCGGATTCTCCACGCGTTCGCCAATGCCGCCGGAAGTCGCCAACACGAAGGGCAATTTGCGCGGCGCGCCGCCGGTGTTGCCGAGCTCGGCGTCGACTTCGGTGAGCACGAAGCGATCCGCGCCACGGGCAAAACGCGTGCCTGGCAGGCTCTCGTCCTGAAAGACGTCGATGCCCAGCGCGGTCCACGTGCCCTCGCCCGGCTTGAGCGTGACGGTGTAGGTTTCGTTATCGGGATTCGGGCCCGATGCCACAATCACCCCTTCGCCGCGCTTGCGCTCGGAACTGAGTGAACCATGCAGATAGAAGTTGCTCTCCAACGTTTCGTCGTTATATATGGTGAGTTTCGCCCCGTTGGCCGCGGAGGCCGCCGCGGGCCGCTGGTACGTCCACGCCAGTTTGCCGGCCTCGAAATCCGGCAGCAGGCGGTCTTCCCAGGCCCAGCGCTGCCGCTTCAGTTGTTGCGCCTGCGCGTCCAGCGCGCGGCGTACCGCGGTGATTTGTTCGTCAAGCTCCGCCAGACGGCGGCCTTGTGCTTCGGTCGGAAGCGGCAGTTTCTCGCCCCAAGCGCCGCGGCCTCTGTCGGGGACCAAGCCCGTTTCGCGGACATCCGCGAAGAAGGCCTTCATGGCGTAGAAATCTTTGGAGGTGAAGGGATCGAATTTGTGGTCGTGGCATTCAGCGCAGCCCATCGTGGAACCCAGCCAGACGGTGCTTAATGTGCGGACGCGATCCGCGCCGTATTTGGCCAGATACTCGTCCGGCTGCAGTCCGCCCTCCGCCGAGGCGCGATTCAGCCGGTTGTACGCCGCGGCGACTTCCTGTTCGCGCGTGGCATTGGGCAACAGATCGCCCGCCAGTTGCTCGCGCGTGAACTCGTCGAAAGGCTTGTTGTCGCGGAAGGCGCGCAGCACGTAGTCGCGATAAGGCCACGCGGGCCAGATGTTGTCGCCGTGAAAGCCGGCGGTATCCGCGAAGCGCACTGCATCGAGCCAGTGCATGGCACGCATTTCGGCGTAGGCCGGCGAGGCCAGCAAGCGATCGACCACCTTGCCGTAGGCATCCGGCGACCGGTCGTTGAGGAACGCATCGGCTTCCTGCGGGGTGGGCGGGATCCCCGTAAGGTCGAGCGTCACGCGGCGCAGCAGCGTGCGGCGATCGGCTTCGGGCGAGGGCGTCAACTGTTCGCGGGCCAGCCGCGCCTGGATGAAGTTGTCGATGGGGTTGCGGATCGGCGCTTTTGCGTCCGCGGCATCTGCAACGGGCGGAACGGGCGGACGCTTGACCGGCTGATAGGCCCAGTGGCCCTCATACACGGCGCCTTCGGCGACCCAGCGGCGGATGGTTTCCTTTTGCGCGTCGGTCAGCACCTTCTCCGCGTATTTCGGCGGCATCCGGCGGGCTGGGTCGGTGGCGAAGATGCGCTGTACGATCGCGCTCTTATCGGCGTAGCCGGGCACGATGGGGATAGCGCCGGACGGGGTGGGCTTGAGGGCCTCTTCGCGGCGGTCCAGACGCATGCCCGCCATACGGGCGCGCTTGTCGGGGCCGTGGCAGCGAAAGCAAGTATCCGACATGATGGGCCGGATATCGCGATTGAACTTGACCGGTTCGGCGCCGGCGGTCAGGGCCAGCAGGATGATCGGCAGAACAGTACGCTCCGGGTGCGGCATGTGGATATGTTACAACGTGGCGCGGTCTCCCGTAGCGCACGCACTCTGCGTGCCGCGTCCCCACTCTTGGGGACGCGGGGCTACTGGACACAGCGGAGGAGCGGTTTGCTAATCTCCATCGAAGTACTAACGCAGGACGACAGCGCAAGCGTACGTAAGCACGCAAAACGAGTTTCAGGAACCGGAGGGCGGGATGTTACAAGCGGCTGACTGTGTGGTTGGCGTACCGCTCGCCGTGGTTTTCGCCGCATTGGACTGAAACGTCTTTCCTTCCAATAGCGTCGTTAGGGTATGGCGGTCCAAACCCGCCATCAAAATGCGCGATAATATTCCAAGGGCCAGTGAGTTGTTTGTGCAGTCCGCCAAAATCTAGAGGAGACTTCCGACGTGAAACGAATTTGCCGATACCTTCCTTTTCTCTCCCTTCCGTTACTTTGCGTACCGTTCGCGAGCGCGCAGAGCTCTGTCGATTTTATGTTGGGCTTCGGGACCGCGCACGACAGCGCCAACTCAAACGGCCTCGACAATTCCGCTCTCAGCGCATGCTCACCCATTGGCAGCGTTAGCCTGACGACCGGAGGCACGTGTGCGGCGACCCCCAGTATGAGTGGGTTTTTTCTGGGCATCGGCGGAGATGTGATAGTCTGGAAAAACATCGGCTTTGGAGCGGAGGTCAGCTTCCAACCCGCCAAGACCCAATTCATCGATATCCCCAGCTATGGGCCGCTGGACTACCGGCAAACATTTTACGATTTCAATGGCGTGTACGAGCCTGTGCATACTAAGCGCGTTGCGCTGCAGCTGCAGGCCGGAGTCGGCGGCGCCAAGACGGGTCTCTCAGTGACTTCCAGCACATGCGTGGGCAGCGCTTGCGTCAACCAGGCAGAGCCGGTCGTGAGTTCGAACCACTTTCAAGTCCACGGCGGCGTGGGCGTATCGATTTTTGTCACCGAGCACATATTCATCCGTCCCCAGTTCGACATACATTACGTCCCGAACCTGGACGGCCAGCCCGGGTTTGGAAGCAATCTGGTAACGGCGGGTATGGTGTGGCTGGGCTATAACTTCGGCTCCCGGTAGGTTTCTTAACGTCTAACATGTCGCCGGCATAGCCTGTTAAAGGCGGGCGTCGGCACGAGTGCCGACGCGGCACGCAGGAGTGCGTGCGCCACACTAGGCGGCGCGATATTTATCGCGGCAGGCCGGCGAGCAAAAATGCACCGTCTGGCCGTTGATCCGCTTGGTCACCGACGTATCCGCTGAGACATAGATGCCGCACACCGGGTCTTTCCTCAACTCGCCGCCGGGGGAAACCGTGGTGGGCATCGGCCGGGCCGGTTTGGCCGCAACCTGGGAACTCGCTCCGCCAAACATGGACCTGAGGATGCCGCGCACCAGCCAGAAGATCAACAGCGGCACGATCACGCGGACAAACAAAAACCGCATCATGGTAAGGGGCGCTCTTTCCGGCGCCCCTCAATCATTATCGCACCCGCTGCCACATTAGTTCTTGGAGGTGGTCTTCTTCTTGTTCTTGGCGGCCGCGGGATTCTGATACGAAGTATCCACCGCACCGGACAGGCTCGCGAGCATGCCCTTGGCCGATTCCGCGTTCGGCCCATCGGGCTTCAGATCCAAATACGCTTGAAAGGCTTCGCGGGTTCCCGGCACCGGCTCGTACTTGCCGTCACCGCCCAGCGTGGCTTTCCCAATCAGGTAGATGCCGTATTGATATTGCGCGTCGGCATACTTCGGGTCGGCGTCGATAGCTTTCTTGAAGGCCTGGCCGGCAGGCTCGGTCTGGCCGTTATTCACCAGCAAAGCACCCAGGTTGTAATAGTATTTGCCGGCGCTCGGAGGATCGAGCTGCGCCGCTTTGGCGAGTTCCGCCTGCGCCTCTTCGAACTTCTTGGCTTGCGCCAGGGCAAGCGCGTAATTGTTGTGTACACCGGCATCGTCCGGCTTGAGCTCCAGGGTCTTTTTGTACGCGTCCAGCCCCTTGTTCAGGGCATCGTCGTGCTCCGCGCCCGTCTTGGTTTTGGATAGGGCAATTTCAGCGTCGCCGAGGTTGGCCCAGATCACCGGCTGATCGGGCGCCATCTCGCCGGCTTTGGAGAACTGGGTCACCGCCACATCGAACTGCTTGGCGTTCATGGCCTCTTTGCCGCCATTAAACGCGTCGTTGAGCGCTTTACCCTTGGCCTTCATCTCCGTGCGCTCCTTGTTGGCCTTCTCGAAGGCGGCCTTCTCCTCGGCGCTCATCCCGCGCGACTGTTCTTTGCTCAGGTTGCCGGTGTCGGCGGCCTGGTTCAGGGCCTGCCGCTTCTGCGCGGCCGCGTGCAGGTCGAAGTTGTTATCGACGGGATCGCCCAGCCGGGTTCTCACCTTGTCGACAAAATCGACTTCCTTGCCGTCCACCTCGAGCGTAACCTTGTATTGACCCAGGGGCAGGCCGCCATAATAATAGTGCCCTTTCTTATCGGTCTTTACCTGGTAATGACCCTTGATGTCTTCGCGGTCGATTTTGATCAGCGCGCCCTTCAGCGGCGCACCGTCCTCACCTTTGACGTCTCCCTCCAACGAGGAAGTTTGCGCGAAACCCGCGAGGGCGAACAACAGAATTCCCAAGGCGGGCATGGCCACATTGCGGTACTTCATGGAACCTCCAAGCTTTAGAATTGCTGGTATTAAACTCCCAGTCTACTACACGGCGCGCGCCAACGCCCGTTCCCAGCCGCGCCCGCCGTTACCGGGTACCGGCCACCGGGGAGGGGCGGCGCACGCCATCATCCGCGCGCGCCGCCGGCCACTCCCCGCTGCTTGCGCGTCACGATCTCGCGCACGGCGTAAATGCGGCGCCCCTGGCTCTCAAAATAGGTGCGCATCATCATTTCCCCCATCAGCCCGGTGCTGAACATCATCAGCCCGCCCAGCAACAACAGGCCGCCGGCGATCATCAGCGGACCGTGCTCCACCATGATCAACTCATGGCCCATCAACTTCTGCAGCGCCAGCCAGAGCATGATCGCCCCGCCCAAGCCAGTTCCAGCCAAGCCCAGCGAGCCGAAAAAGTGCATGGGGCGGGTGAAATACTTCAATAGAAACTTGATGGTCAGGATATCGAACAGCACGCGGAAGGTGCGGCCGATTCCGTAGTGCGAATCGCCCGCCGATCGCGGCGTGTTGTGGATAGGCACCTCGGCCACGCGCGCTCCGTAAAAGCTGGCCAATGCCGGGATGAACCGATGCAGCTCGCCGTACAGGTTCACATCCTTCAGTACTTCGGCGCGGTAGGCCTTGAAGGTGGTGCCGAAGTCGCGCAGGTCGATACCGGAAGCTTTGGCCATCAGCCAGTTGGCGATGCGCGAAGGGATTTTGCGCGTCAGCGGATTGTCCACGCGCTCCTTGCGCCAGCCGCTGGCGATGTCGTAGCCTTCGTCTATCTTGGCCAGCAGCGCGGGAATATCCTCCGGCGCGTGCTGCAAGTCGCCATCCATGGCGATCACTACGGCGCCCTTGGCTTCATGAAAGCCCGCCGATAGAGCCGCGCTCTGCCCGAAATTCCTACGCAGCCGGATCACCTTTAAATGCCCGTCGGTCTCCACCAGGTTCGCCAGCAGTTCGAAGCTGCGGTCGCTGGAAGCGTCGTCCACGAACAGAATTTCGTAGGCTTGCCGGAGCGGCTCCAGAACGGCCGTGAGCCGGTCGTACAAGCGCAGAATAGACGGCTCCTCGTTGTGTATCGGAATGACGATCGATAGCATGCGGAAGCATCAGTGTATCAGGAAGCACACGGCTGGCGGGCGCTGCGGCTGGCGCCGTCTCATGGCAGGCGCCGCACGCCGTCGTGCACGCTCACTTCTGCGCCGTCATATTCTTGCCCATGTGAAAGGTCGGTCCTACCGAGAAACGCACCGTGTTGCGCGTATCTACGATGTCGGCGAACAAGCGGTCGTGCACGAAGTCCGCCGTCACCCGCAGGCCGACGTGACGGGTCACGTTAAAGTCCATGCCGCCGCCGAATCCGTAGAACCAGGTCCACTGCTGCTTTATCCCGGAAGGCGCCATTTGTTCGACCAGCGCCGTGCTGATGGGATCGCCGGGATGCGGGATGGCGTCTTCGTGAATGGCGCCCACATCGGGATGGATAAATAGTGTCACCGACCGGAAATGGCGATAGTTGAACTGCGGCCCGGTGGCATACGTCTGCGTTCGCGAATGCTCCGGCACGTCCGGTTCGTAACTGGCCGGAAGCAAGCCCGCGCTTTTGAGCGGCGCCAATTGCGCGCCGATCTGCTGCTGTATGGAAGACTTCAGCATGTTGGTGGTCAGGGTGGTGTCGCCGGTTCCCGTGCTGAAATCGAAGCCCAAGGAATACCATCTTGTGGGATTCGTTCCGACCTGCGTATGAAAACCACTCTCGCCCAGATTGAGGCCTGGGCTGTTCAGGTACATATATCCCCCATATACGTCGTAGCGGCCGACATAATCCTGCTGGCCCAAAGCGATGGACGCCAGCAAGAGCGGGGACAAAACGCAAATCGCAGATTTCCGTAGCGTGTTCATGGAGACTCTCGCGCGAAAAGATGTATACCAGAGTTTTATATCTTAAAGTACTGTTGAAAGATAGGGGGATGGCCGCACGGCCCTGGCAGGGCCCGTTTGTTTCATTTAGTGGAGGGGTCTATCTCGACCGCTTCAGGCTCTGGTTCGGCTCTAGCGTCCGCCAGCTCATCCGGAATCCCGCCGGGACGTGGAATTGCGTGCCCGTCAGGCGTAGAACGCCGGTACCCGGAATCGGCGGCGCATGCGGCCCCCGGGTGCCCTCCACCCGCGCCGGGCCTTTCAGCAGCAGTTCGCCATAGAACTCCGCGCTGGTGGTTTCCCACTCCAGTTCCGTGAGTTCGATGGTCAGGTTGAAGGCTGCGCCGGGCGAATGCGCCCGCTCCAGCCCCCGGATGCGCCCGGTCACGATGGCGCCCTTGGGAATAACAATCGCTTTGCCTTTGCCGCGCACATCGCCGCTGACATGGCCGCGCAGGATGTCTCCCACGTGCGCCGTGGTGGAATCGATAGCGGTCTCGAGCGCAATGGACACCATCAGACCCGCGGGCAAGTCCACCCGCCTTACTGGCGGCGTCGAGAATGGCACGCCCGGATCCGGCATGTCGAAGCGAATAGACGACTCGGCGCTGTATTCGTGGCAGTGCGAGAATGCGATGTCGTTCAGGCGCACCTCGCCAGAGAACAACATCAGCACCATTTTGGCGTCTTGCGGCAGCAGTACGTCGGAATTGCCGATGCGCATGCGCGCGTAGTCGATGTCGGTCACGGCGCGTTCAAGGCCGAGCGCCGCCGGTATTTCGTCCGCCCGGACCTCCATACGAACCAGTTCCAGGGAGGCGGGGTCGATCCAGAACGAACCCGCGATGCCGACCGTGGCCGAGGCGCCATTGGCTGTGATGCGGTATCCGCTCCACACCTGCGGAACCCGGAAATCGAAGCGCGCCAGCGGGCGTCCCGACATTTCTTCGTCCCCGTAATACCGGATGGTGGTCGCCGTGTTCAGGAAAACGGTGCGGGCAAATAGGGCAAAAACGCCGGTGCCCATCAGTCCGCCGCTCACAAAGGAGGACGGGTCTGCGTCTTCAAACCGCCGCGCGCCCGGCCACGCCAACAGTTCCTTATTTCCCATGCTGGAAACGGTGGAAACCTCCAGCAGCACGGTGTCGAGGGGCGTGAAGGCATTCGCGTGCCGGCCTCGGGCCAACCGCTGGATGGTTTCGAGGCACGTGTAATTGAGAACCTGCGACAGGGCCTGCCGCATCCGCTCCTTGGAGCGCGCCAGCAGCAGCACCTCGTACGGCAAATCGTCCTGCGCGGCGGCCACCGATCCGGCCCAAACCAACAGCACGATGCCGCGGAGCCTCCAGCGCATGCACCGATGATATCGCCTTGGAATCGCCGGTGCCAGCCGATCTCCCACGGCCGATCGACAAGGGCGCGGCCGGCCTACAGCTACCGCACCACCCTCTGCTCCAGCGCCCTCCGCAACGCCTCGGTTAGATCGGTAGGTTCGTAAGGCTTCTTCAGAAAGCCCGCCAGCCCTTTGCCGGCGAAGCGCGCGACCACTTCCTGCTCGCTATATCCGCTCGAAAGAATGATGGGAACTTCCGCCCGGATGCGCAGCAACTCGGCCGCGGCTTCTTCTCCATTCATCACCGGCATGGTCAGATCGAGCACCACGGCCGCCACTTCCGCGGCATGCCGCTCGAAAACGCGAATGGCTTCGCCGCCATCGCACGCGGTCAGCACCTTAAAGCCGGAGCTCTCCAGAATCGCGCCCGCCAGGCTGCGCATGCCCGATTCGTCATCCACCACCAGAACCGTTCCGCGGCTCGGCCCGGACCGAACGCTCGCAGGACCTTCCGCGCGTTCCTCGTCTTTCTTGTCCGTGCCGGGAAACAACAACCGGAAGGCGGAGCCGAGGCCCGGCTGGCTGGATACCTTGAGTGCACCGTGATGCGCGCGCACGATGCCGATCACCGCGGCCAGCCCCAGCCCTCGCCCGGTGAATTTAGTGGTGAAGAATGGATCGAAAATCTGCCCCTGCGTTTCCAGGCTCATGCCGCATCCCGTGTCCGACACCTCCAGATACACGTAGCGGCCCACGGGTAGATGGTCGTCGAAATACGTGCCGGAGAGATAGGCCCGGTTGGCGTCCATTACGCCGGTCGAAAGTTCGATCGTCCCGCCCCCCTCGCCAATGGCTTCCGCCGCATTGTTGATGAGGTTCATCGCGATCCGCCGGATCTGGGTGGGGTCTGCTTCGATGGCCGGCAGATCGACCTGCAGATTGAGTTGGATCGCCGTCTTTTTGGGGATGACCGTCTGCAGCAAATGCGCGGTTTCCTCCGCCACCCGCGACAGGTCCACGGATTCCAACGTGAACCGCCCTTTGCCCGAATATGCCAGCATCTGGTTGGTCAATTCCGCCGCCCGGCCGGTGGCTGTCTCGATCTCGGCCAGATGCTCCACCGCCGCGGAAGCTGGCGGCAGGTCCAACAGGGCGATCCGCGCATTGCCCAAAATGATGGTGAGCAGATTGTTGAAATCGTGCGCCAGGCCTCCGGCCAGAATACCGAGGCTTTGCAGACGCCGTGCATGCTGCACCTGCGCTTCCAGCTTCCGGGTCTCCTCCTCCGCCCGCTTCCGGTCGCTGATGTCCGCCACCGTCCCCACGCAACCGGTGACCTCTCCCCCCGATCCTCGTTCAGCGGCTAAGTGAGTCAGGGCCCAGACCGTGGAACCGTCCCGCCGTACGATGCTGTGCTCCAGGGAGCCGGGTCCGCCGCCCGCTACGACCTTTCGCCATTCCGCCGCCAGCCGGACCCGGTCGTCAGGTTCCAGGATCCGGTCCCATTGGCCCTGCCCCGCTTCCTCCAGGCCGATGCCGCAAATCTCGCAGGCGCGCTCGTTCAAGTACAGGCAGCGCCCGGCAGTGTCCGTGCGAAAGATACCCACCGGCGCCAGATCCGTCAGAACCTGATAATGTTGTTCCGATTGCCGCAGCGCTTCGTTGGTGCGCGAGAGCTCGGCGGTGCGCTCCGCCACCCGTATCGCCAGTTCGTCGCGCGCGATCCGCAGCGCCTCCCGATCCCGCTTGGCTTCCGTGATATCCACGCAAGAGCCGATGTGGCCGGCGAATTCGCCGGCGGAATTGAAACGCGGCGCACCGGTGTCCAGAATCCAACGGTATTCGCCGTCGGCGCGGCGTATGCGATATTCGGCCTGGAAGCTTTCCCGCCGGGCTACGGCCCTGGTGAAATTCGCCAGGCAGCGTTCCCGGTCTTCGGGGTGAAAGCCTTCCACCCAGCCGGCGCCGAGTTCCGTTTCGAGTGTCCGGCCCGAAAAATCCAACCAGCCCTTATTGACAAATACGCACCGGCCTTCGGTGTCGCACATCCAAATGAATACAGGCGCCGTATCGGCCATGCTGCGAAAGCGGCGTTCGTTCTTCTTGAGCGCCTCTTCGGCGCGCACCCGCTCGGTGATGTCTTGGGCGTGGCCCAGCACGCGCGGCGGCGTGCCCGGCTCCTCATACAGAACGTTCCGGTATAGCCAGATGCGTTCGGTTCCATCCCGCGCGACTAAACGCATCAACCCCGAGTCGCTGCCATTGCGGCGGATGCGATCCAGATAGGCGTCGAACAGCGGCCGGACCGCCGGCGCCAGAAAGCTATTCAAATTCGCGCCAGCGCCTTCTTCGGGACGGAAACCGAGTGACTGGGCCGCCGCCGGATTGACGATCGACAAGACGCCGTCCAGGTCGTGAATACACATCAGGCCCAGGCTGTCTTCGAACATCTCACGGTAGAGCCGCTGGTCCCGGCGCAGTTCCGCAATCCTGCGGCGCGCGTCCGCCAGTTCGCCGGCTTGCGCTGGTTCCGTGCCGCCTGTCTCCGCGTTTGTCTCAGGCATGGGCGCCGCGTCTGGAAATTACCTCGACTTGCCCAAAAATCGATGTAATTTCCCGCACATTCGTGTTGGTTTATTAAGCCTAACGCAATTGCGGGACACAGGCAACCGGAATTCACCCACCCACCCGCGCCCGCCGCGCTCGCTATCCTGCTACGCTACTGGTCTCGAAAGGATGTAATCGCCATCATGAGAGATAAGCTCTATCCGGAAGTCCGCGCGCTGCTGGAGGCAAGCGAAGCGGAGGGTGCGCCGGCCGTCGAGACGCTTTCGCCGGCGGAGGCGCGCCAGGCGGCTATCGATGCCTTGAAAGCCACCGCCAGCCAGCCCGAGGCCATCGGCCGCGTCGAGGATCTCCGGATTCCGCATCCGGAGCGGCCCATCCCGGTTCGCATTTTCACGCCCGCGGCCGAGGGCCCGTTTCCCTGCCTTGTGTACTTCCACGGCGGTGGATGGGTTCTCTGCGATCTGGATACGCACGAAGCCGTCTGCCGGGCAATTGCCCGCCGGGCCGCGGCCGTCGTGGTGGCGGTGGATTACGCTCTCTCGCCTGAATATAAGTTTCCCGCCGCGGTCGAGGATTGCTACGCTGCCATTCAGTGGGTCGCCGCGAACGCCGCGCGCCTGGGCGTCGACCCGAGCCGCATTGCGGTGGGTGGCGACAGCGCCGGCGGCAACCTGGCCACGGTCATGTGTCTGAAGGCCCGCGACGAAGGCGGTCCGCCGCTCGCCTTGCAGGTGCTGGTCTATCCGGTGACGAACCTGGCGTCCTTCGATACGCCTTCTTACCGGGAATTTGCCGAAGGCTACTATCTGACCCGCGCCGAGATGGAATGGTTTCGCGGCCACTATCTGGCGCGTGCCGGGGATGCCCAAAACCCCTACGCGTCGCCACTGCTGGCGCCGGACCTGCGCGGCTTGCCTCCGGCCCTGGTGATCACGGCCGAGTGCGACACGCTGCGCGACGAGGGCGAAGCTTACGCCCGGCGCCTGGCCGAGGCGGGAGTCGAAGCGGCTTGCACCCGTTACGGCGGCATGATCCACCCGTTTTTCTCCCTGGGAGGCGCTCTCAGCCAAGGCCGCCGCGCTATCGAGCAGGTGGCCGCCGCCGTCCGTGAATGTGGCGCGCGCTCTTAGCGTGCGCAATGCCCTTCGCCCTGCTAAAATTGTGACTCTTCCAGGAAAACTGTTCAGGCACCCATGGCATACGATATCCTTCTGGTGGACGATCACAAGATGATGCGCGACGGCCTCCGCGCCATTCTGGAGCGTACCGCCGAATTCCGCGTGGTCGGCGAGGCCGGAAGCGGCACCGAGGCTGTCCAGTTCTGCAGGAAATCGCATCCCGACCTGGTGGTCATGGATATCGGGCTGCCTGGCTTGAACGGCATCGAAGCCACTATGGAGGTCCTGCGCCACTCGCCCCAAACCCGCGTGGTCATCCTCACCATATACGACGATGAGAATTCGGTCGTAAGCGCCATTCGCTCAGGCGCGCGTGCCTTCGTGCTCAAGCGGGCCTCGTCGGCGGATCTGATCGACGCTCTCCGCATCGTGGCCCGCGGCGGGTCGTACCTTAGTTCCCAGGTGTCCGACAGCCTGCTGACCCGCATCCGCAACGGCGATCTGAGCACCGCCACCAGCCAGGCCCCCCTGAACACACTCTCGCCGCGTGAGTTGCAGGTGCTGCGCCTGGTGGCCGAGGGCAAGACCAGCAAAGACATCGCCGTGCTGCTCGATCTGGGCCTGCAAACCGTGCGCGGTTACCGCAAGATGCTGATGAAGAAGCTAGGCGTCAACAACGTGGCCGGCGTCACCCAGACCGCTTTGGCGGCCGGCTTGATGCACTGGAACAAACCGCATGCAAACTCCGTGGGGTGATTTGCGCGTCTGCGACGCGCACGTCCACTTTTTCTCTCCCGCATTTTTCGCCCGGCTGGCGGCCGAAATCCGGCAGCCCCCGCAGGACATGCAGGAATTGAGCCGGACGCTCGAATGGCGCATCCCCACAAGTTGCGAAGATCTCGCGGCAGACTGGAAACAAGAGCTCGACAAATATAGCGTGGCGAAGGCCGCGCTCATCGCCAGCGTTCCAGGAGACCAGGCTTCGGTGGCCGCGGCCGTGCGTCTCCACCCCGACCGCTACTGGGGTTTCTTCATGGCCAATCCCGCAGCCCCGCCTGGCAGCCCTGGTGGCGTCGAGGGCGTACAAGAAGCGATAGCCGGCGGCTCGCTGCAAGGTGTCTGCCTGTTTCCTGCCATGCATCGTTACGCCGTTGGGGATTCGCGCGTGCGCCCTGTCTTCGAAGCCGCCGCCGCGCACCCCGGCACCATCGTCTTCGTGCATTGCGGCGTCCTTACGGTGGGCGTGCGGCGGAAGCTGGGCCTCGCTTCGCCGTTCGACATGCGTTATTCGAATCCCATCGACCTGCATGCCGTTGCCCTGGAGTTCCCCCGCGTGAATTTCGTGGTCCCGCATTTCGGCGCTGGCTACTTTCGCGAGGCTCTCATGCTCTGCGATCTTTGCCCCAACGTCTACCTGGACACTTCCAGCAGCAACAGTTGGGTACGCTATCAGCCCGAGAAGCTCGATCTTAAAGGTGTCTTCCGCAAGGCGCTGGAGGTAGCCGGCCCGCGGCGGCTGTTATTCGGCTCGGATTCGTCGTTCTTTCCCCGCGGATGGTACGCGCGGATTCTTCAGACGCAGATACAGGCGCTCCGCGATATCGAGATCGCCGCGGAAGACGCCGGTCTGATTCTGGGCGGCAACCTGGAGCGGCTGTTGAACCGCGGCCGGCCCCATCCGCAACCGGACACTGTCCGAATCTGAACAGCACACCGTGACAAAATTACCACTACTACGTCAAAGTAATCGAAGGGATGATTGGAAGCTTCAGCAGAGCCGGAACTTATGGCGCAGGACGCTCCTGGCGCCGTCGGTGCCAGGTTGAGCCCCAAACTAGATGAAGCCAACCTGATCCGGGCCGTTCAGCGCGGCGATCAGGACGCTTTCGAACAGCTCGTCCGCGCTTACGACCAAAGTGTGCTCCGGCTCGCGGTGAACTTGCTGCGCTCCCAGGAAGACGCACGTGACGTCTTTCAGGAGGCTTTTCTGCGCGTGTTCCGCAGCATCGATTCGTTCCGGTTCGATTGCAGCTTCCATACTTGGCTCTACCGCATCGTGACGAACATTTGCCTGGACTATCTGCGCAAGCGCAAGGTGCGCAAGGAAGAGCCGGCCGTGGTCGATACGCCGGAGGGGCCTCTCGACCGCATGAACGATTTTGAAGAGGAAGCCGCGCACGCCGATCCCGAGCGCAACATGTGGAATCGCCAGCTCGGCCAGCGCATCGAAGGCGCCCTGGGCGGCCTTACCCCCCGCGAGCGCGTGGTTTTCGAACTGCGGCATTATCAAGGGTTGCGCCTCCGCAATATCGGCGAGATCCTGGGCACCAGTGAGGAAGCCGCTAAGAATTGTCTGTTCCGCGCCACCCAAAAAATGCGCGCGGAGTTGGGAGATTTTCAATGAACTGCGAATCCGTAACCAAAATCATTCCGCTGTATTTTTACGGCGAATTGCCGCCCGAGGAAGAAGATCGCCTCGAGCAGCATTTGGATGCCTGTGCGGCCTGCGCCCGCCAGGCGGAGTCGCAGCGGGCTTTGTCCGCCGCGCTCGACCGGCGCGAAATGCAGCCATCCGCCGCCCTGCTGGCCGAATGCCGGCACGACCTGATGCGCGCCGTCTACCGCCATGAAGCACCGGTCCGGCGGCCCGCCCAGTCCGCGGCGCCCTGGGACGGCGTGCGCCACGGTTTGCATACCGGTTTCAGCGCCTGGCTTCCCTCCCTGGGCCCCTGGCGCATGCCCCTGGGCGCCAGCGCCCTGCTGGCCCTCGGTTTCATAACGGCGCGGCTGACTGCGCCGGGCGCGGCCGGCCCGTTCAATCTCGCTTCGCTGACTCCCGATGTGATCTCCTCCATACGCTCCGTGCAGCCTGCGCACGATGGATCCCAGCCCGGCGAGGTGCAGATCGTGCTGGATGAAACCCGCCGCAGGGTAGTCTCCGGACAGTTGAACGACAGCAATATACAGCGTCTGATGCTGGCCGCTGCGCACGATGAAAACAATCCCGGCGTGCGTTGGGAATCGGTCGATCTCTTGAAAAGCCATTCGGATTCTTCGGCGGTCCGCGAGTTGCTGATCAATCGCGTCGCCGAAGACCCGAACCCTGGCGTGCGTTTGAAGGCGCTCGACGGATTGAAGACGTTCACCGCCGATCCGGAAGTGCGCAAGGTCCTGGCGCAGGTGCTGATGCATGACGATAACCCGGGCGTGCGCATCGCGGCCGTAGACGCGCTCACCGCGCATGCCGACGACAACATGGTGGGCTTTCTGCAGGGCGTCGTGCAGAAGGAAGACAACACCTACGTGCGCCGCCGCTGCGTGAAGGCTCTGCAGGATATGAATGCCTCGGTCGGAACGTTTTAAGTCATGACCAAACTCCGGCCTGCCATCTTCGTTGTGGTCATCGGCGTTTCCGGTTTTGGGAGCATCGCGCTCGCCGCCGAACCGTCCCTCACGCGCGACGGGAAGTATTGGGTTGAGGTGCGCTCGGGTTCGGAGCCCATGGCGCCCACGGCCCGCCTGCGCATCAATTCGCGCGGCCCAGTTACCCTCAATGGCACGCCCGGTGCGGAGCTGTCATATGCCTTGAAGATACGCGTGAAGGCCGCGAGTGAAGCCGAGGCGCGGCTGCTGGCCAACCGCTTCGGCGTACGCGTCGCAAAACAAGGCGCCAATGCAGTGTACCTGGTTGTCCAGCGCGGCGATGGCATGGCGGATTTGCAGGTGAAGTTGCCGCGCACTGCACCCGAAACCACTATCGCCACCAGCGAGGGCGCCATCGCCTTCTACGATCTGGATGGCGGGGTGCAAGCGGAAACCGGTGGCGGGGCCGTTACCGCGGACCGCGTCAAGGGTAACATCGTGGTGCGAACCGCGGGCGGCGATATTACACTCGGCACCGTGGGCGGAAATGCCAAGTGCACTACGGCCGGAGGCAAGATTACCGCCAGCATGGTGCATGGCGAAGCCACCTTCGAAACCGGTGGCGGCGACATCTCCGCGCAGGAAATACAGGGGCTGGTTCACGCCGCCACGATGGCAGGGAGCATCCGTATTTACAATGCCGGCTCCGCGGTGATTGCCTCTACCGGCGGCGGCCCCATCGATGTGGGGCAGGCGCATGGCGTGGTCACCGCCCGGAACTCGGGTGGACCGGTAAAGGTCGGCTCGGCCGAAGGCGTGAGCTGCGAAAACGCCGGCGGCGGCGTGAATCTCGACAATATTTCCGGCAGCGTGCGGGTCTCGACAGCCGTCGGCAGCATCATCGCCAGCCTGCTGGCGGGCAAGCCCATGTCCGATTCTTTTCTCTCCACCGGCAGCGGTGACATTACCGTGATCATCCCGTCTAATTTGGGTGTGACCATCCGGGCGCAGAACGAATTGGCCGGCAATATCCGCCGAATCATATCCGAATTTCCCGGAATATCGGTGCGGGTCGAAGGCGGGCAGGTAGTCGCCGAAGGGCCGGTCAACGGCGGCGGGCCGATCCTGCGGATCTCCGGCACCGGCGGCACCATATTTATCAAACGCCAGCGTTAGCCAAGATGGAGAGAACTTTATGAATCGCGCTATCCACACATCGCTATGTTTCACTGTTATGGGCCTGACGGCGGCTTCCTGCTCGTTCGCGCAGGATCCGGCGCCGCGCGCCCGTACGGCCACCAACCGGTCGTTCGGCATCCACATAAACAGGAACAGTTATCTTGGCATCGGTGTGGCCGAAATCGACTCCGAGCGGGCCAAGGCGCTGAACCTCAAAGAGGTGCATGGCGTCGAAGTGAAGAGCGTCGACCATGACAGTCCGGCCGCCAAGGCCGGCCTCAAGGAATCCGACGTGGTGCTGGAGTACAACGGCCAGCGCATCGAAGGCGCCGAGCAGTTCATCCGCCTGGTGCGTGAGACGCCCGTCGATCGCCAGGTGAAATTGCTCGTCTGGCGCAATGGCGGCGACGTGACGGTCACGGCCACCATCGGCCACCGCATGGAACAGTACTCCCTGCGCAGCGGCGACGGTGACGACGGCGATCTCACGGTCGAAATTCCGGCCATGCCGGCCATGCCACCGATGCCGCCCATGCCTGAAATTCCCCCCATGCCCGAGATCTCGGTGCGCACCTACGGCTCCGCGCGCACCGGCATGTTGGGTATCGACTGCGAGTCTTTGGGCTCGCAACTGGCCGGTTTCTTCGGCGTCAAGGACGGCGTGCTGGTGCGCGCGGTCGCCAAGGATTCCGCCGCCGAAAAAGCAGGCATGCGCGCCGGAGACGTCGTTGTGAAAGTGGACGGCGAAGCGGTCACCGGCGTTCACGAGATCACCAGCCTGGCGCGCGCCGCGCGCAGTAAGCGGACCTTCCCTGTGGTGGTCGTGCGCGATAAGAAAGAAGTGACGCTTAACGTAACCGTCGAATCCCCCCGGCCGTAGCGGCTTCCTCACTTGCGCTAAAATAGGGGTTCCCCTCCCCAATGCGCGATGAAGCTTGCGTCGGCCCTATCGTCCCACTTCGAAAATGAGATCCGCGCACGCGGCGCCAGCTACTATCGGTTGGGCGCGGTGCGCATTAAGCGGGGCAACGCAACAGGAGTCGAAGCCGGGGTCCGCGGCTCGCGCGTTTACGACGTCGAGATCGTTTGGAACGGCGGCCGGCTCACTCTGTATTGCGACTGTCCCTACTACGAAGACGTCGGCGCATGTAAGCACATCTGGGCGACCATTCTGGCGGCGGACGCGCAGAATTATTTCACGGCCATCACCCGGATCGGCCCCAAGGATATCTCATTCGACGAGACGGCCAACGGTAGCGACACCGACGATGCCGAGAATGGCGACGCCGGCGATTCTGACGAAGATCCCCCCTACTACGCGCGGCTCACCAATCCACCTCCCATCTTCAGGCCGCAGCCCCAGATAGCGCCGCCTGCCTGGCGGCAGCGCCTCAGCGAAATCGTACCGGCTGGGTCGCTAGCGCACTCGCCCTGGCCCGCGCAGCGCGAGCTGCTCTACATCATCGACGCGGCGGGCAGCGCGGTGCGCGGCTCTCTGATTCTGGAATTGAAGACGCGCGAGCCCAAGCTCAAGGGCGGATGGAAGAAGCCCGCGGTTCCGCAGATCAGCCGGGCAGTCTTATCCATGCTGCCCAACCCCGTGGACCGTCACCTCCTGGGGCTGCTCTCCGGCAGCGCTATGAACTCGGACTGGATGTCTTACAGTTCGTATGAATCGATCGGGGCGGGCTTTCGTTTGCGGCACCCATTCGCCGCCACCGTGATGCCGGAGATCGTGCGCACGGGACGCTGCCTGCTGCAGTTGAACAGCGCCGACCAGGAGTCGCAGCCGCTTACCTGGGACGAGGGCGAGCCTTGGCGATTCGTTCTCCGCCTGCTGCCCCAGGAAGGCCACAAGTGGGCGCTCGCCGGGTTTCTGCGCCGCGGCGATGAAGAGATGGATCTGCTGACGCCGCTGCTGCTCGCCGAGGGTTTGGTATTCACCCGCGATCGCGCCGCGCCGCTCGAAGAGGGCGCGCCAGCCGAATGGATCTCCGCGCTTCGCAGATTGCGGCATATCGACGCGCCCGAAGGCGACCTGGGCCAGATGCTGGCGGCGCTGCTCGAACATCCGCTCGCCGCGCGCCTGGAGGTACCCGAGGAATTGCGCTTCGAAGAAGTGCGGCCTGTACCCCGGCCCTGCCTCACGTTTCGCACAACCAAACGCCACGAGTGGGAGCAAGAGCGCCTGATTGCCGGGCTCTCGTTCGATTACGATGGCCGGCGTGTGCCCGAAACGCTCTCCAGCCGCGGCGTGTACGACCCCGCCAAACGGCGGTTCGTGGTGCGCGACCAACAGGTCGAATCGGCCGCTAAGGCGATGCTTTACCAACTTGGCATGGAAGATCTTCCGCCGGATTACCGGGGCGAGGCATCCTCGCTGCGATTGGCGCCCAAGAAACTGCCGGCGGTGGCGCACGCTTGTCTTACAGCCGGCTGGCACGTGGAAGCCGAAGGCAAGATTTTCCGCCGCCCCGGCGCCATGCGCGTGGGAGTCTCTTCGGGGGTCGACTGGTTCGAACTGCATGGCGACGTGGACTACGGCGGCGCCACCGCTAAGCTGCCCGCTCTGCTGGCCGCGTTGCGCCGCGGCGAAAACATGGTGCGCCTGGACGACGGCACCTACGGACTGCTGCCGGAGGAATGGCTGACCCGCTTCGGTCCCATTGCCGGCCTGGGTACCGCCGAGGCCGACCATCTCCGTTTCCGCCGGAACCAGGCGGGGCTGCTGGATGCGCTGCTGGCCACCCAACCCGAAGTCAGCTGCGATGCGACCTTTGCCCGCGTGCGCGACGAGTTGCACAGCTTTCGAGGCATCCACGCGGGCGAGCAACCCCTGGGCTTCGTGGGGCAGTTGCGTGACTATCAGCGGGACGGCGTGGGCTGGATGGACTTTCTGCGCCGCTTCAGTTTCGGCGGCTGCCTGGCCGACGACATGGGCGTGGGCAAGACCGCCCAGGTGCTGGCGCTGCTCGAAGCCCGCCGCGCGTCGAGCGAAAGCCCCGGGCCGTCGCTGGTGGTGGTTCCGAAATCGCTGGTGTTCAACTGGAAGCAGGAGGCGGCCCGCTTCACGCCCCGTTTGCGGGTGCTCGACCATACCGGACTGGCACGCGACATTCATAGTTTCTCCGATTACGACTTAGTGCTGACGACCTACGGGACGCTGCGCCGGGATGCCGCGGAATTCAAGGACATCGAATTCGATTATGTCGTGCTCGACGAAGCCCAGGCCATCAAGAATCCCGGCACCGAGTCCGCCAAAGCCGCGCGCCTGTTGCGCGGACGCAACCGGTTGGCGCTGAGCGGCACGCCCGTGGAGAATCATCTGGGCGAGCTCTGGAGCATCTTCGAATTTCTCAATCCCGGCATGCTGGGCGCGGCCAGCGTATTCAAGCTGGCCGGCGGCGCCGCGCGCAATCCCACGGAAGAAACGCGCACGCTGCTGGCGCACGCGCTGCGCCCATTCATTCTGCGGCGCACCAAGGAGCAGGTGGCGCGCGAGCTTCCGGCCAAAAACGAGCAGACCATTTTCTGCGAAATGGAAGCCACCCAGCGCAAGCTCTATAACGAACTGCGCCTGCACTACCGCAATTCGCTGCTGCAGACGGTGGCCGCGAACGGACTGGCGAAGTCCAAGATCCAGGTGCTGGAGGCTTTGCTGCGATTGCGCCAGGCGGCCTGCCATCCGGCCCTGATCGACCCCAAGCGCCGCGGCGAGGCCAGCGCGAAACTGGATGTGCTGATCGATCGCCTGGAAGAAATCGTGGCGGAGGGTCACAAAGCGCTGGTCTTTTCGCAATTCACCAGCCTGCTGGCGCTGGTAAAGGAGCGCCTGGACGCATCCGCGATGGTTTACGAGTACCTGGATGGCTCGACGCGCAACCGGCAGCAGTGCGTGGAGCGCTTCCAGAACGATCCGGACTGCCCCCTGTTCCTGATCAGCCTGAAGGCCGGCGGCCTGGGCCTGAACCTGACCGCCGCCGAATATGTCTTTCTGCTCGACCCGTGGTGGAACCCCGCGGTGGAAGCGCAAGCCGTGGACCGGGCGCACCGCATCGGCCAGACGCACCAGGTCTTCGCCTACCGGCTGATCGCGCGCGATACGGTCGAAGAGAAGATTCTGCAACTGCAGAGCAGGAAGCGCGATTTGGCTGCCGCGATTATCGGCGAAGATAACAGCCTGATCCGCGACTTAAAGCGCGAGGATCTGGAGTTACTGCTGTCTTAGCCAAGGCAGGCGGCAGTTACTGGCAATCAGGTACGTCGGCATAGCTTACACAGCCTGAGCTTTGGTTTCCAATGGTCCAGATTGCGGAAGTGTCGCCCTTATCGGGATGATGACTAAACCAGAAGATCCAACCTCCCGAGCCGGTGAGAGTTCCAAGATCATTTAGATTGTCTTGAGAAGCCGGATTACACTTCGTGCTGCCTAAATATAGCGTGGCCTCCAGCGGCAACTGCGAGGGCGGCGCCGGAACATTCACGCTGAACGCCATGCCCTGACAGGCGCCGTCACAAACCGCCTTTGGAAAATGTTTCAGCCAGCAGGCTCCCTGCCAGGTCACTTGCAAACCCTCCGGTACCGGCGGCGGATTCGGTTCATACTGACCCACTTCCACTGTTTGAGAAGAGCTGACATTGCCGCCGGCGCCGCTGGCCTCAAGCACGTAGTTTGTGGTGGAAGCCGGGTTGAATATAACAGTAGCTGCGCACTCGCCATCGGTGCAATTGGCTATAACTCCGCCAACGGTGGCGGACGTGGCGCCAGTTATCGAAAAGGTGACGATCGCCGCCTGGCCGGGAAGGGTGGATGCCGGAGCCACGGTAAAGAAGTTGATGACGGGTGATTGTTGCGCGGCCAGCCGGAAGCCGGCGGCGAACAAGGCCGTAGCAGCGGTAATAAGCAGGGAACAGCGCATGGTTGGCACTCACTCCGATTCAATGCGCATCCCGTAAAAGCTGCGGTAGACGAAGGTCACAGAGACGAGGAAGAAGACCGCGCCTAGTACGGTCGAGAGCGTATTGCCCTGCTTGTTGTTCAACGACACGGCCAGCTCGACGGCCAGCAATCCGAACAGCGTGGTGAACTTGATGATGGGATTCAGCGCCACCGAACTGGTGTCTTTGAGCGGATCGCCGACCGTGTCGCCAACTACCGTGGCGGCATGCAGTTCGGTGCCTTTCATGTTCAACTCGGTCTCGACGATTTTCTTGGCGTTGTCCATGGCGCCTCCGGCGTCGGCCATGAAGATGGCCTGGAACAAGCCGAATATGGCGATCGAGATCAGGTAGCCGATGAAGTAGAAAGGCTCGAAGAAGGCGAAAGCCAGCGTGGCGAAGAACACGGCGATAAAGATGTTGAGCATGCCCTTTTGCGCGTACCGCGTGCAGATTTCCACCACCTTCTTGGAGTCGGATACGGAGGCCTTTTCGGCGCTCTCGAGCTTGATATGCTCCTTGATGAATTTCACCGCGCGATATGCTCCGGTAGTGACCGCCTGCATGGAAGCGCCGGTGAACCAATAAATGACCGCGCCGCCCGCGATCAGACCCAACAGGAAGGGCGGGTATAGAATCGACAGGTGGTCGATGTTAGTCGTGAGACCGTTAGTGAGGGCGACGATGATGGAGAAGATCATAGTAGTTGCGCCCACGACCGCGGTGCCGATCAATACGGGCTTGGAAGTCGCCTTAAAGGTATTGCCGGCGCCGTCGTTCTCCTCCAGATTCTCCTTGCCCTTCGCAAAGTTCGGCTTGAATCCGAAATCGCGCTGGATCTCGGCTTCGATGCCCGGCAGGGTCTCGATGGTGGAAAGTTCGAACACGGACTGGGCGTTATCGGTCACCGGACCGTAGCTATCTACCGCAATAGTTACCGGACCCATACCGAGGAAGCCGAAGGCCACCAGTCCGAAGGCAAAAACGGCCGGCGCCACCATCAGGCTGGCGAGGCCCAGGGTGCTGACTCCGTAGGCGATGCTCATCAGGCCGAGGATGGAGAAACCCAGCCAGTAGGCGCTGAAGTCGCCGGCCACGAGACCGGATAAGATGCACAACGATGCACCGCCTTCGCGCGCGGAATTGACGATCTCGCGCACGTGCCTGGATTGGGTGGACGTAAACGCCTTCACGCCTTCGGGGATAACCGCGCCGGCCAAGGTGCCGCAGGTGATGACGGTGGAGAGCTTCCACCACAAGCTGGTGTCGCCGTTCAAGACCGGAATGATGAAGTAGCTGATCAGGTAAGTAAGGGCCACGGAGACGAGCGAGGTGAGCCACACGAGCGAGGTGAGCGGCGCTTCGAAGTTGAATTTGTCGGCATTGCCGTACTTGGCTTTGGCGACGAGACCGTTGATGAAGTAACTGACCGCGGAAGAGACGATCATCATCACGCGCATGACGAAGATCCAAACCAGCAGGCGCACCTGCATCTCGGGCTGCTTGACGGCCAGCAGGATAAAGGTGATCAAGGCGACGCCAGTGACGCCGTAGGTCTCGAAGCCGTCGGCCGATGGTCCGACGGAGTCGCCCGCGTTGTCGCCGGTGCAATCCGCGATTACGCCGGGGTTGCGCACGTCGTCTTCCTTGATCTTGAAGACGATTTTCATCAGGTCCGCGCCGATATCCGCGATCTTAGTGAAAATGCCGCCCGCCACGCGCAGGGCAGCGGCGCCCAGCGACTCGCCAATGGCGAAACCGATGAAGCAGGGGCCGGCCAGATCGCCCGGAATGAACAGCAGAATGATCAGCATCATCATCAACTCAACGGAGATCAGCAGCATGCCGATGCTCATGCCGGACTGCAAGGGAATGTCGTAACAGGGGTAGGCTTTACCGCGCAGGCTGGCGAAGGCGGAGCGGGAGTTGGCGAAGGTGTTCACGCGCATGCCGAAGGCCGCCACCGAGTAGCTGCCGCCGATGCCGATGATGCTAAACAACAGAATGACGGCGACCTTGTAGGCAGCTAAGCCCTGCAGGAAGCCGAAGTAAAACACGATGATGACGCCGATGAAACACTCCAGCAGGATCAGGAATTTTCCCTGGGTGGCCAGATAGGTCTTGCAAGTTTCGTAGATAAGCTCGGAGACTTCGAGCATGGACTTGTGCACTTCCATGTTCTTGAGGCGCATGAAAATGACGAGGCCGAAAATCATGCCGAGCAAGCAGAACACGAGGCCGAACATCAACAAGTTGTGGCCGGTAATGCCGCCCAGGAAGACTGTCTGGGGATCGGAGAGGTTGGGCAGGCGCAGGCTGGCCTCGCCGCTCTCCTGGGCCATTAGAGGCAAGGCCAGCACAGCCATCCACAGCAGCGGGAGAAACGCGCGGACGGCGCGGAAGACCGGCAGCCGCGCAGGCTGGCCGGGCAGAATCGAAGATACTGTTCTCACGAAAAACCTCCTGGAATGGGGCGAGTTGCCCGAGGGTGGGCCTACCCCAAATAGGATATCAGGACTGGTTTACCTCAGCCTGTCCTATAGAAAACACAAGGTAGCGCACGGCAGCGGTGATTTCAAGGTGCAAAGCTGTCAGCGGCGGGCGATCGGCTTTCAGATCAGCTTTCAGGCCGGCCGTTCGGTTTGGGGGCTGGGGGCGCCGCTTCAGGATCGGGGGGGTCGGGCTCAGGGAAGTCGCCGAGCACATCGCGAGGAATTTCACGCCAGATGCCGTCCAGTCCGAGGACCGTCGGGAGCACGGTATAGCTGCTGCGGCCGTCGGAGGTGGACCAAGTCAGGCCCATGGTAATTTCCACTTTGCTGTCGGCCGTACGTTCCACCTCGCGTTCGATGCGGATTTTCCGGTAGCGGTCGAGGTCGGCGATGGTGGCGGAGACGGAGCGTTCGAGACGGGTCTGAGTGAGGTAGACGCGGTGAATTGCCAGGGCGAAGGCATCGAAGGGCACGGATGGGTCATGGACCTTGGCCTCGGAGCGATCCAGGCGGGCCAATTTCCATTGGTCCACAGCGATTTGTTCGACGAGGGACTTTTCAAAATCGTCCTGGGGCATCCAGGCGGCGGAAAGGCGCTCGAGGTGTTGGTCGAATTTAGTTTGGTCTTCGCCGGGGATGACTGCGGATTCGGCGCGGAGGCCGTGCACGAGGGAGTTGAAGCGGACGCGGTCCTTGCCCTCGGGGGTCTTGGGGCCAGTGGACTTCTGCGCATTGCGCCGGTTGGCCTTTATCTGATTGATGGTTGACATAGTTACCTTTTCTACCGAGCAAAGCCAATGGGGCTGGAGCGAAGGCAATTTAGCTGCCGATGGGGCAGGTGAACGCCGACGAGGGCGAGATCCTGTGGCTATACCGAACTGGCGAGTAGGTTTAGTTACCCGATTTCAGGGTAGCGCGGCGGATTGGCGGGGACGGTGTGCGGATTGGAAGTAATCGGCGGAAGTGGTTTGTTTGGAGCGGGTTGCGGGGAACGAAGAAATCGCGTGGGCGTGTGAACGGGGTTTTGGGGGAGGGGGGTTTTGGCGGGTGGGGCCGTAAGGTGTTGATGCGATGGAGTTTGGGCGGGCGGGGGCCAAGGGGAAAGGCGATTTGGCCGCCGATGAACGCCGATGAACGCCGATAAGACGGGAATAAGTGGCCTTTGGGCTGGGGGGAGGGTGAGCCGAGGTTCGAGTTGGCAGGAACGTCGACGGTGAGAACGGGCTTTCCTAGCGCGGTCCGCGGGGCGGGGAGCCTGCGCGTTTGGCAATATCCACTAAGGAACACAGTGCCGCGTTGACGGCTGCGGCGTTGGGAAACAGGCCGGCCACTTCGGGTTCCAGGACGACGACGTTGGAACTCCTCTGAAGCCGTGCGCGGTATTTCCCGCGGACCAACGCAGGGAAATCGGAGCGCTGGTATCGGGGGCGAAGTTCGCCGGCAGCGGCAGCGGCCTTTTCGGCCTTCTTCATAGATCTTGCTGTTTGCCCGTGTTGCCGGGCGCGCCGAGATAATTCAAGTGACGTTGTCGGCGTCCGGTGGGCGAGACGCCAAACGTCACACGCTGGCAGCATAACGTAGGCGGCTGGAGGACGGCCTTTCAGGCACTACCGCGTTTCCGAACGCTTTTCCGAACGCGGGTCTGGAGACCCGCAGCAGGCGTGGACGCCTGCCCCACAGGGGAATCAGCGGGCAACTACGACGGTCGCGGGCCAGAATCTCGTTGAGCGCCTGATTGAAAGCATCGCGCTGCGTCCACTGCCTTCTTTTCCTCAAGCTATGGCGCTGGTGTGAAAGTGATCGAAACATTGTAACCGCCGCCATTAGTGACTGCATTATCGTCGTTGATACCGAGGAAAAGAGTCCCGGCCTGCGCGCTATGAAACGTTGTCCCGGTGCCGATAAAGAAAAGGGCTGATGGCAGGAGACCGATCCGACGGCGCGCAAGAAAACGTGCGCCGGCCGCCCGCGCAGCGTGTCCGGACCGCGGCAGAATAGTCACTTTCGCCGCGCGCCGCCGGCTGGCGTGGCCAGTGGACACCGGCACCGCTTGGTAGATCGCCAGATAGCCGTACTCCTTGTTGCGGTGCACCACATCAGGGATCAGCCTGCCCGACTTGGAGTGCTCGCCCACCGTCTCCGTGGCATTGGCATCAGTCCCTGTAATGCAACCCACTGCCACGCACTTTCACGTGAACACGTGCACGCCGCTGGGAATCGATGCCATGATAGGGAAATCAGGGTCTGCCCGTTTCAGAAAGGAGAATCCAAAAATGAAACGACTGTCGATCATTAAGATTGCCACGCTGCTTACCGTGTGTGCGGCGGGACCACTGATGCGGCGACCCGCCTTGACAGCTTTCGCCTACGCGGCCGCGGCGGATTCCAATTTCGGCGTGGGCCCGCAATACGGCAGTACCCATGTTTATGTCCGGCCAGAAGACTTCGACGGCTTCGTCGCCAGTTTTCTGGCCACTTTCGGTGGCACTGCCTCAAAGCTGGGTGTCTTCACCGTCACTCCGACGCCGAGCAGCACCATGTCTCAACTGGTCATGACACCCGTCGGAACTCTGTCGGTATTCGGCTTCAAAACGCCCATCCCATATCCGTTTGGGGGCGAACGAACGGGCTATCTCGTGACCGACCTGGATGCGGCAGTCCGCGCGGCTCAAGCCGACGGCGCCGACGTGCTGGTCAGCCCCTTTAACGACCTCATCGGCAGGGATGCCGTGATCCAGTGGCCTGGCGGTGTCAACATGCAACTTTACTGGCACACAACCGCGCCTTCTTACGCAGCGCTCCGCACCATGCCGGAAAACCGCGTCTACGTGTCTGGGGAAAGGGCGAACGCATTCATCCACAGCTTCCTCGCTTTCTCCCACGGGAAAGTGACATCCGACGATGCACACGCGCCCGGTGTCGAAATCGGCAGGCCCTCGGGTACTTATCGCCGGATTCGAATTTCATCGACCTTCGGAATAATGGCCGTGTTCGTTACTGACGGCCATCTTCCGCATCCATATGGCCGAGAGACGACCGGTTATGATGTTGCGAATTTGGCCGATACTCTCGGGAAAGCCAAGAGCGCGGGTGTATCGGTTCTGGCTGGCCCGTACACAGCCGATCGACGGAACGCAGCGATGGTCCAATTTCCGGGCGGCTATATCGCTGAGATCCACTCCAACGTTTCGGATAAGTAGACTCAAAATGCGAAACGGTTTCCGTGTGGATAGTCGTGCTTGGACTGCAATTAGTTGGGTGGCCCGCGGTCAGTTGGCAAAAAGGGCGGAACGCCCAGGACGGAAAACAGGTTGGACGACGCATGGAACTCCTCGACGGCCGTGAACCGCGGCCAGCCTGCCCGGATCTCCATAGGGCAACAGCTTCAGCAGAACACCGTCGAGACGGTGAACATGACGGACGCCGCGCCGATGCCTAGGGCCAGTGTCAACAGGGCGACCGCGGCCTTCGGCGACCAGATCGGCGGTGTGCCGATCGAGATGGAAGCGAATCTCCTTTTCGAGTTGCTCTTCCATCCGGTTTCGGCCCAACAGGCGATGCCACCAGTGAGGCATAAGGCTACTCCGCCCTCAATGTGATGGCCGGATCCACGCGTGCCGCGCGCCAAGCGGGCACCCAGCAAGCGATGGCCGATACGCCCGCCGCAAGCGCGATCACGCCAAGATAAGTGACCGGGTCGAGGCGCGAGACACCGAACAGCAACGTGACCAGAGCGCGGCTGGCGGCCGCGGCTCCCATCAGTCCGATCGCGACTCCGAGCGAGGTAAGCGACAATCCCTGGCGCACCACCAGAGCCAGGATGTCGCCGCGCGACGCGCCCAGCGCCGAGCGCACTCCGATCTCGCGCATGCGCTCGGTGACGTTGCCGGAGAGAACGCCGTAGACGCCGGTCGCAGCGAGCAGCAGCGCGACCAACGCAAATGCCTCGAACACGATCATGGCGAAGCGCCGTTGCGACTCCGATCTAGCCAGCAGGGCGTCCATGGTGGCCACGCGCACGATCGGCTGATGCTTGTCGACCGACCACATTGCATTCTTGATGGCGGGTGCCAACATGGCTACGTCGCCGCGGGCGCGGACCACCAGCGACATAGCGTCGTCCGCGAACCACGACTGGGTTGGCGTGATATAGACTGCATTCGCCTGGCTGTCGGCCAGCGACCCCTGCTTCACGTCGCCCACCACGCCCACAATGGTGTACCACGGTCCGTTCCCGCCGCCGACGTGCATACGCCTGCCAACGGGGTCCTGACCCGGGAACTGGCTCCGAGCCAGCGATTCGCCGATGAGGACGGCCAAGGGCGCGCCGGCTGCATCGTGCTCGTCGAGCAGGCGGCCGCGACGCAGCGCGATCCCCATGGTCTGGCAGTAGCCCGGCGTCGCGACATAGCGGAACGTGTCGTAACTGCGCCGGTCCTCGAAACTGGCGCCATACGTGTCATTTCGATCGCCACTCAGCGGCAGCAAGCTGGTGAACGCCGCCGAGCCGACGCCGGGAACGCGGCGCACGGCTTCCAATGCCTGCGCGAGGAAGCGGTACCTGGCGCTATCGGCGTCGTACCGGTGACCGTTGTACTGCAGCTGCATGGCGAGCAGGTGTGCGGCGTCGAATCCCGGAGGGACCGCAAACAGGCGCTCGAGGCTGCGATACAACAATCCAGCGCTCACCAGCAGGACGATGGCGAGCGCCACCTCCGAAACGACTAGCGTGCGCCGCGTCAGATGCCGTCCACCGGCGGTACGCCGCGAACCTTGCTGAATTCCGGCGACCAGATCGCCGCGGGATACCTGCAATGCCGGGATGAGCCCAACCGCAATCCCGGCGAGCGCGGTGACGCCAAATGCGAACGCGAATACCGCGCCATTGACTATAACGGCCCCGGCACGCGGCAATCCGGCGGGACTGAGCGCCACCAACGCATCGACGCCCAGTTGCGCCACGACCATCCCGAGCGCACCACCGAGCAGGGCCAGCAGCAGGCTCTCGGTGAGCATCTGCCGGACCAGGCGCGGGCGCGCGGCACCCAACGCGGCGCGCATGGAGAATTCACCGCGACGCTGTGCGCCGCGGGCGAGCAGGAGATTCGTCACGTTCACGGACGCGATCAGCAGCAGCAGCACGACCGCGCCGACGACGGCCAGCAAGACCGGCTTGACGCCGCGGATGATTTCGCCTTGCAGCGAATTGACGATCAGCCCGTACTTGAGGGCGGCCCACGACGCCCGCGGAAACTCGCGCGCGGGTGCGGCCGCAATCTCATTCAGCTCCCTTCGGGCCCGATCGATTCCGACGCCTGGGCGCAACCGTCCGAGCATGTGCAGGTGGTGACCCCACTCCTGGGTTTCGAAGTTGGCGGCATTCGCTGCGTCGTATTGCATGGGCACCCAGAACTCGGCCGACGGAGCGAGCACGTCCTCGAACCCCTTCGGCATCACGCCGATGACGGTGTACAGGTCGCCGTCGAGCGGGATCTGCCGCCCCACGATCGCGCCGTCGCCGCCGAAGCGGCGCCGCCATAATGCATCGCTGAGAACGATCACATGGGGGCCCTGGAACCGATCGTCGGACGGCTGGAAGTCCCGTCCCAGGGCGGGCGCGACGGCCAGCGCACCGAAGTAGCCGGCGCTTACGCTCTGCCCCTCGAATCGCTCGGGCTGGGCGGCTCGGCTCATGGTCAAATGGCATGCCTGCATCACGGCCATGGCGTCGAAAGACCGGCTGCGCGCCGCCAGTTCGCGATAGGTGTGAAATGTGACGTCGGAGCGGGAACCTTGGAACGTATCCCAGATCATCGCAATCCGGCCTGCATGCGGATACGGCAGCGGTTCAAACAGGATGGGATTCACCACGCTGAAGATGGCCGTGCTGGCGCCGATGCCCAGCGCCAGCGTGAGTGCGCTGACAGCCGTAAAACCCGGCCGCTGCCGGAGCGTGCGGGCGGCATAACGAAAGTCCTGCCACAGATCCACCAGCCAGCGTGTGCCGCGGGCGTCCCGGCAATTTTCCTTCACCTGCTCGGGGCCGCCGAGTGCGAGCCTGGCTTGGCGCCGGGCTTCCTCGGGGTGGTGGCCCTGGGCAATCAGTTCGGCGGCGTGTTGGTCCAGATGGAAACGCATTTCCTTTTCGAGTTGCTCTTCCATTTGTTTTCGGTGCGACAGGCGATGCCACCAGTTCATTGCGCGCCTCCTTCGGACAGTTTGAGGATCAGGCCGACGGCTTCGGTCAATCGCTGCCAACTCGCGGCTTCGGTTTCGAGCTGCGCCTTCCCTTTGCGCGTCAGGCGATAGAACTTAGCTTCCCGGCCGGTTTCGGTTTCCTTCCAGTCGGCCGCCAGCAGGCCGCGGTTTTCGAGCCGGTGCAGGGCCGGGTAGAGCGAGCCTTGCGGAACCTGCACCACGTCGCGCGACACTTGTTGCAAGCGCTGCGCGATGGCGTATCCGTGAACCGGGCCGAGCGCGACAACTTTCAAGATCAGCAAGTCGAGGGTGCCTTGGGGGAGATCCGATTTCGCTGCCATTGCGATGCCTCCTTCTTCTACATATTAGACTATGACGTGTAGAAGTGCAAGGCGTTAGTTAGGTGGGGGGGAGGGGCGGGACTGCAGTCGGGGGCGTCCGCGGCTCGTCCGGTGCAGATGGTACGGGTCTCGCTTCAGTCCAGAAGCCTTGTGGGAGACTAAGGGGTATGAAAAAGACGCGCTGCGCGCGTTGGGCGGCCTGCGAGGCCGCTGCAGGCTCCGAGCCTGCCCCACTTGAAGGTGCCTTATTCTGTGCCCTCGGCTTGGAACTTCAACGGTCGAGGGAGACCTCGCTAGCCATTACCATCGCGGCTTCGGCAGGCTTGCCGGAGTAAGCCGCAATCCGCGTACCCCGCGGCAGCCGCACCGGATGCAGGAAGTAGTAAGTCCGCTCCCACTGCGGACGCCAGTTACGGATCCAGATGAGCCGCTCGACGGCGCCGTCCGGTTTGTACGCGGTCACTTCAAGCGACTCGCCTGCCGCCAGCCGCACCGGTCGCAGTCCGGACAAATCTGTGGCAGCGGAAAGCGTCAGCGGCGCGGTAGTCGCCACGGTCAGTTCGCGGCCGGCGAGTGGCGGCTTGGTTTCCGCAACGTAATGCGGCGCCGGCGGCAGGTAGATATCGTCACCCTTGGGCGCGCCGCCCTCCACCCAGTTTACGATCATGTCGATTTCGATCTGCGACAGGCTGGGGTCGCCGCGGAACTCGCCCACGCCTTTCACCGCGCCCCAGGGCGGCATGCGGCGCGCCAGCACCTCGTCGCGGATAGCCTTGGCCCACGGCCGCGCTTCGTCGTAGGTCGCGAGCGACATAGCCACGCCGCCGTCGCGATGGCAGAGCGCGCAATGCCTGTTCACGATCCGCGAGATCTCCTCGGTCCAAAGCAGTTTAGTGGTGATGGTGTCATGCGCCGAAGCCGACGTCGCCGCCGCAATCACGAGCAACGTCCACCTCACACGACCTCCCCCCGCACTAAATCGGCATACGTCTCGCGCGCCCGAATCGTGCGGAACGTATCGCCCTCCACCAGGATCTCGGGCGCGCGCGTCCGGGAGTTGTAATTCGACGACTGCACGAATCCGTACGCCCCTGCCGTCTCGACCGCTAAGTAGTCGCCCGGAGCGGCGTTGGCCATTTTGCGCCCGCGCGCCAGAAAATCGCCGGTCTCGCAGACGGGCCCCACCACGTCAGCCACGATCTGGGGCCGGGCGGTCTTGCGCAACGGAATAATCTCGTGGTGCGAGCGGTAGAGCGCCGGCCGGATCAGGTCGTTCATGGCCGCGTCCACGATCACGAATTCCTTCTCCGCGCTCTTCTTGCGGTAGAGCACCCGCGTCAGCAGCACGCCCGCGCGGCCCACGATGGAGCGGCCCGGCTCGATTGTAACCCGCACTCCGCGGCCCTGCAGCTTCGCCCGCACCTGCGCGATGAAAGCACGGATCTCGGGGGCCTGCTCGTGCGGCTGGTAGGCCACGCCCAATCCGCCGCCCAAGTCGATATGACGTATGCCGAAGCCCTTGGCACGCAGTTGCTCCACCAGCGCCAGCACGCGGTCGATGGCTTCCAGAATCGGGTTTGTATCCATCAACTGCGAGCCGATGTGGCAGCTTACGCCTTCGGCTGCCAGGTTCGATAGATCGCGGGCGCGCCCGTAGACGGATTCGGCTTCCGCAATATCGATGCCGAATTTATGCTCGCGCAGGCCGGTCGAAATGTAGGGATGCGTGGAGGCGTCCACGTCGGGATTCACGCGGACTGCGAAACCGGCCTTGACACCGCGCCGTGCGGCCAGCGCATCGATTAGCGCGAGCTCGGGCTCGGACTCGCAATTGAACGTGCGGATGCCGCTCTCGAGCGCGTAGTCCACTTCGGCGGCCGTCTTGCCTACGCCGGAGAAGACGACCTTAGATGGGTTGCCGCCCGCCTGCATCACGCGATACAGTTCGCCCCCCGAGACGATATCGAATCCCGCGCCGGCTCGGGCGAGCAGCGCCAGAATGGCCAGCGACGAATTGGCCTTCACCGCGTAGCAGACGGTATGCGGCAGATCGCCCAGCGCTTCGTCGTAAGCGCGGTAGTTCTCCAGAATGGCGGCGCTCGAATACACGTACGCCGGTGTGCCGGCCTGGTGTGCGATGTCGGCCAGCGGTACGTTCTCGCAATATAGATCCTGGTTGGAGTAGTGGAACATGGCCAGCCTAGGGGCGGGTCCGGAGACCCGCCGCAGGCGTGGACGCCTGCCCGACATGGACTCGACGCATCATTTCACCTTTAGCACCAGCACAGTCTGGTCGTCGAAAGGCGTGGTGTTGAACCGTTCGAGATCCGCCAGAATCTCCGCCACAATCGCCTCCGCAGGCTGGTCGCACGTGCGCAGCACCACTTGCGATAGACGGTGGCGCCCATAGTCTCGCCCGTCCGGACTCAGGTGATCGGTCACGCCATCGGAGTACAGCACCATAGTGTCGCCCCGATGCGCCTGGAACACCACCTCCTCGTATTCGCGCTCGTCCAACAGGCCCAACGGCACGCCCTCCACACGCGGCTTCAGGATCTCGCGGTTGCGGCACACCAGCGGCGGATTGCTGCCGGCGTTGGCCATCACGAACTGCCGGATGGCCGGGCTCCACAGCATCACCAACAGGGTCACGTACCGCGCTTCCACCTTGCGTTCGATGAGCGCCTCGTTCAGCGCGCGCATGAGTTGGCGCGGATCGGTGCGCCGCGGCGCCAGCGACCGCAACAATCCGCTCACCAGCGCGCCGTAGAGCGCCGCCGCGGCGCCTTTGCCGCTCACGTCGCCGAAGGCCAGCACCGCGCGATGGTCCTGCGCCTCGAAAAAATCGTAGATATCCCCGCTGATGCCGCGCGCGGGCCGCAACCCGGCGGCCAACTCCAGGCCTTGGAAGCCGGGATCGCCCGTGGGCAGCATCACGCTTTGCAACTCGCGCGCGGCTTGTAGATCTTCCTCCATGCGCCGCTCCCGGATAGCGAGTTCTTCGTACAGCCGCGCGTTCTCGACGGAACTGGCGATCTGGGGCGCGAGCAGCATCAGCATGCGCACGTGCTCGTCGGTGAAGAAACCTACGTGCTCGCTTTCCAGGTCCATAACGCCCGACACCCGATCGAGCGACATCAGCGGAATGGCCACTTCCGAACGAATGCCGGGATGCGAGGGGATGTAGCGCGGGTCTTGGTTGGTATCCTGCACGCGCACGGGCGCCCGCTGCTCCACGGCCGCGCCGGTGATGCCCTTACCCAATGGAATGTTATCGAGGTCCACGCGCTGGTCGTAGCGGATGCTGAAACGGTGCCGCAGTAATTTGCGTTCGGCGTCTACGAGCAGGATGTTGAAGGCGTCGTAGTTGATCAGGCCGCGCACGGTGCTGGCGATTTTGTTCAGCAGTTCGTCCACATCCAGTATGGAGGAGAATTCCTGCGAGATGGAGGCCAGCGCTTTTAGCGTGCGGTTCTGCCGCTCGACGCGCCAGTAGAGCCGCGCGTTGTCGATAGAGATGGCCACGCGCGCCGCGATCAGACGCAACAGGGCGCGGTCCTGTTCCGTATAGGCGTTCGGGCGCGTCGATTGCATGTCGATTACGCCCACCAGCTTGCGGCGCGCGATCATGGGCACGGCCAGTTCCGTGCGCACGGCTTCGACGGCATTGAGATAACGCGGGTCGCTGCGCACGTCGGGCACCAGCACCGGCTCGCGGGTGAGCGCGGCCGCGCCTGTAATGCCCTGTCCCAGGGGGATCGACCAGTTCTGCACCACCTCTTCACGGTGGCCCAGCGCGTAGCGGATACGCAACTCGCGGCGCTTCTCGCTGTACAGGAGGATGGCCAGCAACTCGCCAGGGATGACGCGCTTGACGATCTCGGAAACGTTGGCCAGCAACTCATCGAGGTCCAGCGTCTGGGAGGTGACGGTGGATACTTCGAGCAGGAAATCGAGCAGCTCGGACCGTTCGCGGAAGCGCACGGTTTTGCGCGTCGTCAGCATGTTGTGTGGGGCAGGCTCCGAGCCTGGGACGGCATCTCCAGCCGCGCGAGTTCCACCTGAATTCCCATCATTTCCCGGCCGCCTCCACAATCTTGACACTGGCGCTGGCGCCCACTCGATTAGCCCCCGCCGCCACCATGGCGCGGAAATCGTCCAGCGTGCGGATACCGCCGGCGGCCTTCACGCCCATGCGCGAACCCACGGCGTGCCGCATTAGCACGATGTCCTGCACGGTCGCGCCGGCCGCGGCAAAGCCGGTCGAAGTCTTTACGAAATCGGCGCCGGCAGCCTGCGCCACGCCGCAAGCCGTAGTCTTCTGCGCGTCATCCAGAAGGGCCGTCTCGAGAATCACTTTCACGATGGCGCCCGCATCGTGGCAAACGCGCGCCACGGCCTGGATATCCAGCTTCACCGCGTCGAAATCGCCCGAACGCAAAGCGCCGACGTTCATCACCATGTCAACCTCGCCCGCGCCAGCACGCAATGCCGCGGCGGACTCGGCAACCTTGGCTTCCGTTGAGGTCGCGCCCAGCGGAAATCCCGCCACCGTGCACACCTTCACAGCGGTTCCGGCCAGCTCGCTGGCGGCCAGAGGTACCCAATATGGATTGATGCAAACCGTGGCGAAGCCGTACTGGCGGGCCTCGCCGCATAGCTTGACGATATCCGCGCGGGTGGCCTCGGGACGCAGCAGAGTGTGGTCGATCAGCGATGCGATCGGCGCATTCGTAGCCAACGAGGTCGCCTGTGCGGACGCGGGCCCGGAGGGCGCCCTATCGGGAAGCGGTTGCGCCACCCGGCTGTACTGCTGCTCAATCCGCGCAATCTTCTCCAGACGCGCCGTATGCCTGCCGCCCCCGAATGGAGTTTCGAGCCACGTGCGCAATACGTCTTCGGCCTGTCCGCCGGTCAACAGCCGCGCCCCCAACGTCAACACATTGGAGTCGTTATGTTCGCGGCTGTTGCGTGCCGAAGCGCGATCGTAACAAAGCGCCGCGCGGATGCCGGAAACCTTATTGGCGGCAATCGACGAACCGATGCCCGCGCCATCGATGACGACCCCGCGCCGCGCTTCGCCGCGCACCACCAGTTCGGCCACTTTCTGCGCGATATCCGGGTAGTCGGCCGGCTTTTCGTCAAATACGCCGACGTCGCGCACCTCCAGCCCCAGACCCGCCAACACCGGCTTCAAGGCTTCCTTCAGATGAAAACCGCCATGGTCCGCGCCCAGCGCGACGATCTTGGCCGGCGGTGCGGCGGGTGCCGGCTGGCCCTCGCGCAACTCGATAATGCGAATGGCGCGCGCTTCGGCCAAGTCGCGGGCCGAGGGAGTGAATATAGCCCCCGCCGGCACACGCAATTCGCCGGACCGCGGCACATCTTCTGAGGTCACCCAGCGCATAAATCCAAAACCGTCGTAGAATTCGTAAAGACCTATTGTAATGAAACCTTGTGCCTGGCCGCTCCTTTTCGTGCTCGCCGTTACACTGTGCGCCCACCCCATGGGCAATTTCAGCGTAAGCCACTATGCCCGCATCGAGGTGGACGGCGGCGGCGCGGAAATTCGCTACGTGCTCGACCTGGCCGAGATTCCCAGTTTCCAACTGTTGCAGCAATGGGGCCTGAGCGCCGATAGCCCGCGCAATCTGCTGGACGCGAAGGCCGCCGCGCAGGCCCGGGAATGGGTGCGCAACCTGAGCATAGCCTGCGACGGACGCACCGTTTTCCCGCGCTTCGAGGGCGCCACGCTGGCCATCACGCCCGGCGCGGGCGGCGCTCCGGTCATGCGCATTACGTCGACAATGACGCTGGCCGTGGCGGCGGGCGCGCTGTCTTACGAGGACCGCAACTATCCCGACCGCGCAGGCTGGAAAGAAGTGGTCGTCGCAGCGGGTCCGGGTGCTTCCATTGAGCGCGCCAGCCAGGATGACACCGATCGCAGCCAAGCGCTCACCGCATATCCCGCCGACCCGACCGTGGCGCCGCCGCAGGATCTGAAAGCTTCTATCGAGTGGATGGCGGCTGGCCCTTTGGCAGCCAAGAAGTCACCGCCGATTAGAATGCCCGCGCCGGTCGCCGCTGCGCGCACTCCAGCGTCCGCCCCCGCGACTTCCCCGGTTCCGCCGCAACCATCCGCTCCGGGCACGGTGGTGCGCGGAGATTTCCTGTCGCGCTTGCTGCACCGCGGCGATATCGGCCTCGGGCTGACTCTGCTGGGAATGGCGGTCGCCTTCGGCCTGGGCTGCATGCACGCGCTTTCTCCCGGCCACGGAAAGACCATTGTGGCGGCCTATCTGGTGGGCAGCCGGGGCACTTTCAAGCACGCCGTCTTTCTGGGCGGCATGGTGACCTTCACTCACACGATCAGCGTATTCTTCCTGGGGCTGACCACACTATTCCTTTCGCGGTACGTTGTGCCGGAGAAGATATTTCCCGTGCTAGGCGCCATCTCCGGCCTCTCCATCGTCTGGATCGGCGGCATCATGCTGTACAAGCGCGCGCGGCGGCTGCGTCATGCACACCCCCATCATCATCACGATCACGATCACGGGGACGACCATCATCATGATCACGGGCATCATCATGACCACGGGCATCATCATGATCACGATCACGGGCCGGACGGCCACAGCCACGTACCCGATGGCGACATCACTCTGGGCAGTCTGGTGGCCCTGGGCGCGAGCGGCGGACTCGTTCCTTGCCCTTCCGCGCTGGTCTTACTGCTCAGCTCGATAGCTTTGGGCCGGGTGGGCTTGGGCCTGCTGCTCCTGGTCGCCTTCAGCTCCGGGCTGGCAGTGGTGCTGATGGGAATCGGCGTGCTCGTGCTCTACGCAAAACACTTTCTGCCGGATGGCCAAAAGACCGCGGCCCACCCTGCCTTCCGCATCATCCCGGTGGTCTCCGCGGCACTGATCGTCTGCATCGGACTGCTGATGACCGGAGTATCGCTCGGCTGGATTCAGCCCAATCGCCTTGCTGGATAACGGCGGGTCGCGAATGGGTGGGTAGATGTCGTATTATAGGTTGGTGAGGGTAAGCGAACAGCGGGGGCAAGGCGGCCTGCGAGTTCTGACCATAGGCCACTCGAATCATTCCATCGAGCATCTCCTGGAACTGCTGACGTTCCATGCGGTCCAGGTGGTTGCCGATGTGCGCTCCAGCCCGTACTCCAAGTATGCTACGCAGTTCGACCGTGAATCCCTCGCGGAGGCGTTGCGAGGTGCGGGATTCCAATACGTCTACCTTGGCAGTGAGCTTGGCGGCCGGCCGCGCGGCGACGCGTACTACGATGCCGCCGGCCATGTCTTGTATGGCAGGGTAGTCGAGTCGCCCGGTTTCCGGAAGGGCTTGGCCCGTTTGGAAGAAGGCTTGCGGCGGTACACCGTGGCGGCACTCTGCGCCGAGGAGGACCCCAGCGGGTGTCATCGCCGGCTGCTGGTGGGCCGTGTGCTCGACGAGCGCGGCATAGCGGTCGATCACATTCGGGGCGATGGCCGACTGCAGACCGAGGCGGAACTGGCAGCCGCCGAGCCGCGCTCGAACCAGCTCAGTTTGTTCGACGAAATCAATGCGCCATGGAAGTCTGTTCCATCGGTTTCACAAAGAAAACGGCAGAGCAGTTCTTCACTCTTCTGAGACGCACGGGCATCCGGCGGTTGCTGGATGTGCGGCTCAACAACGTGTCGCAACTGGCCGGATTCGCCAAGCGGGAAGACCTCCGGTTTTTTCTCAGGGAGATCTGCGGCGCGGACTACCGGCACGAGCCTCTGCTAGCCCCCACGCAAGAGATGCTGGACGAATACAAGAAGAATAAAGGACCGTGGCTGGAATATGAGACGAAGTTCCTGGGTCTCATGGCGGATAGAAGGATCGAAGACAAGATCGACCGCGCCTTGTTCTCGGTTCCCACGGCGCTATTGTGCAGCGAGCCTACCGCCGAGCACTGCCATCGCCGGCTGGTGCTGGAGTATCTGCGCGATAAGTGGGGCGAACTGACAATCACTCACTTGTAAGGCGCCGCCGTGCCGCTGGTCGACTTGATCTGCCTCGCGAATTCGTATAAGTGGAACAACCGCTGCGTGGCTGGCCTGCGCGTGGACGGAGGCGGGTGGATCCGGCCCGTCTCCGATAAAGAGCACGGCGAGCTGCAGTATAGCCAATACCGGCTGCCGGACCACTCCGAGCCGCATATGTTGGATGTGATTCGCGTGGGGCTATCGCGTCACCAGCCACTGCCCCATCAGCCGGAGAACTGGCTCACGGATGACTCCGGGTGGAAGCTGCTAGAGCGTCCGGCTTCGGCGGATCATGCGCGCGCAGTCACCGCCGCGGTGTCGCGCGAGCCACTGCTTTTCGGGAACTCGGGGCGGTCGGTGCCGCACGCGCAGTTCCTCAGGCTTCCGGCGCGGGAGTCACTCACGCTCGTGCAGCCCACAGACATCCGCTGGCACACGGAATCCAACACTTATGAGCTGCGTAATATGCCGCGTGTTTTCTTCCGTCTGGGGGATCTTTCATACGACCTGCCGCTGACGGATCCGGCGTATGCCGGGCCGCTACAGAGGCGCGACGAGGGCGACTACCGGTCCTCGGACCTTGGTATCCCGGAAGATGGCACGATCCTTCTTACCATCAGCCTTGGCGATCCGCTCAATGGAGTTTGCTACAAGCTGGTGGCAGCCGTCGTCATTCTTGCGTAGTAACATCATGGTAGGAGCGTACACCATTATGGCCGATTTTCAACCGGCAGTCGCAATTACCCTGCAAAACGAGGGCGGTTTCTTTCACAACCCTGTAACCGGGGAAATCGTGAATCACGGGATAACTCTGACGTTCGTGCAGAGCTCCGGCTACAAGGCCGACGCCGATGAGGTTTTTATCCAAAACCTCAGCACCGCGGAGGCTTCCGCGATCTACCAGACTTACTTCTGGAATCGCTATTCCATGGGCTCCATCGGCCATCAGGGCCTGGCCAACAAGGTCTTCGATCTGACGGTGAACATGGGGCCGGCCGCGCTGAAGTTGCTGCAATCCGCCGTAAATGCTTGCGGCGGCCAATGCGGCGTAGATGGCGTCCTGGGACCGATTTCCATCGGGCAAATCAACGCGCTTGATCCGGTGAAACTTCTGGCGGAGTTCAAGGAAGTGGCGGCGCAACGATACCAACAGATCGCGGCGAACAACACGAAGTTGACCAGCGACCTCACAGGTTGGCTATCGCGCCTGAATTCGTAGGGCGGGCCTGCTACCCGATTTCGACCTATACAACTTGCAAAATCAGACACTTCAGATAGTGGGTTTCAGGCACCGTCAGGAGGATGGGATGATCCGGCCCCTGCGTGCGCCGTTCCAGCACGCGCAACTGGCGGCCGGCGTCGAGCGAAGCTTGCGCCACTAACTCCAGGAAGGCTGCTTCGGTGAGACGCTGCGAGCAGGAGCAGGTTACCAGGATGCCGCCCGGACCCAACAGCCGGAGCGCCCGTAGATTGATTTCCTTATAGCCGCGGACGGCGCCTTCCAAAGTGCTGCGCGACTTGGCGAAAGCCGGTGGGTCAAGCACTACCGTCTGAAACTGGCGCCGCGCGGAAGCGTATGCCGCCAGCACCACGAAAATGTCCGCCTCCCGGAATTCGATATTGGAGATCCCATTGAGCGAGGCGTTGCGCCCGGCGGCGGCCAGCGCCGCTCCGGAGCTATCCAATGCTTCTACCGATTCGCAGACCGGTGCCAGATGCAGCGCGAAGCCGCCGCTCGAAGTGAAACAATCGAGGGCCTTGCCGCGCGCGTAACGAGCCGCGGCGAGGTAGTTTTCCCGCTGGTCGAGAAAGGCGCCGGTCTTCTGGCCGTGCAGCAGATCGGCGTACAAACGCAGTCCGTTCATGCGGAATTCCACGGTATCCGGCACATCGCCGTAAATCACCCCGCATTCGAGCGTTAGCGCTTCTCTCACCCGCACGGGCGCATCGTTGCGCGCCACGATACCGCGCGGCGAAAACAACTCCACCAGGCTGGCCACGATCCACTCGCGCGCGGCGTCCATGCCCTGGTTGAGAGTTTGCAGTACAAGATAATCCTGGTAGCGATCCACCACCAACGCCGGCAACAGATCGCCTTCACCGTGCACCACGCGATAGGCATCCGTGCCGCTGACCACCAGGCGGCGATGCGCCTCCGCTGCCGCCAGGCGCTGCGCGAAGAACTCGGGGCCGATCTCCCGGACATCGTGCGACAACAGGCGCAAGCCGATCTGCGAAGTGGAACTGAAGTGGGCCGTCCCAAGCGGCCGTCCCG
>Ga0302325_10002117_pt1 | contig 48959 bp, 44 predicted proteins | sample Palsa_T0_2_FD_201948 | JGI IMG/M metagenome (GOLD analysis project Ga0302325, IMG submission 201948) | Peat permafrost microbial communities from Stordalen Mire near Abisko, Sweden - Palsa_T0_2 | ecosystem: Environmental > Terrestrial > Soil > Palsa > Peat permafrost | place: Sweden: Abisko...
CTGAGAAGGAGCCGTGACAGCACCAGGGCGTCGAGCATCGCCATGTTTACGCCCTCGCCTGCGTACGGCGGCATCACATGCGCTGCATCGCCGATCAACGTGACGTTGCGCTTCGGCTCCCAATGCTTGGAGAGGAGTTTGTCCGCCACGTCCTGATGATGGAGTCAGGATGATTTCTTCAGGGCTGAGCGGGGCCGGGTTGGATTCCCGATGCCCTCGCTGCGCCCTTGGCGAGCGCGAGCATCGGGTCTTTTGCTTCACGGAACCGGAACTGAAACGATGGATGAACTGACGTGCGTAAACAACCAGCGCCCATTGATCTTTCTGGCTTCCCCGTCGAGGTCAACGTGACTCTTCGCTGCCCATAGCGGCAAGCCAGTAGTCGGATCCAAGGACACGTCGAAGTAATGGCATTCGAAATACACGGATGATTTCCAATTGCCATCATGATCCCTTACAGGGGCAAACTTCGTTTTGTACGCCGGGGACAGCGACACAAACTTATTGGCTGGCTGCAACCCGCCGGAAACATACTTGAAGAAGGTGCACAGCGTGCCCTGTTGACCGGTGGGAGAGGTGTCGCCCGAGGGTTCGGGGCAAGTTGCGGGATCATCCGGATCGCCGTTGCCGATATAGTTTCCTGCCGCAGTAGAGGTGCTGACAATCGTGATTTCGCCGTCCTCAGTCCAGAGCGCGACAGCGTCGCGGATTCGCTGAGTTATCACTGCAGACGAATCGCCATTCACTGGATCGTGGACGCTAACTGCAGCGTGAAAGGCTGCGTGAAGTTTTTCCAGTTCAGCCCATTGCGCCAGTCGATCGTTGATGTTCCGCCAGTCACCTGCCTGGGCGGCTCCTACCGCGGCGATAAGTCCCACAGCGAGCAGGGCCAAAAAACGTGTGTACTTCTTCTTGAATTTCGATTCCATGTCCATCTCTCCTTTGATCTGGAGGCGAGTTGTCGTTCTCACCGCGCCTGTTTGTTTGCCTTCACTCCATATAGCGAGAATCGCGGCGTAAACCTGTAACTGGGAAAGGCACTTCTTGGGGTAGTTGCCGGGTGGTGTGGTAAAATTTGCGCAGTTGGCCGCCCCTCCGGCCTACGGATTTGGATGGACGACGCCCTCGGACACGAGATCACCCAACTGCTTCAGGCATGGCGCCGGGGTGACGAAGGTGCTCTGGACAAGCTGACTCCTCAGCTTTATCGCGAACTGCATCTGCTCGCCAGGCGTTGCATGGGCCGGGAACGCGACGGCCATACGCTGCAGACGACGGCTCTGATCAATGAACTTTATCTGCGTCTATCCGATCTGAAGCTGATCGACTGGCAGAACCGGGCGCATTTCTTCGCGCTGTGTGCGCGACAAATGCGACGCATTCTCACTGACCAGGCCCACGCCCCCCAGTCCCACAAACGCGGCCATGGCGCGCAGGCGGTCTTGCTGGATGAGGCCCTGGTAGTCTCTCCGCAACCCACTGCTGATCTGGTCGCGTTGGATGATGCTCTCAACGAGCTGGCGAAAGTGGATCATCGCAAAAGCCAGGTCGTGGTTATGCGCTTTTTTGGCGGCCTTAGTGTTGAGGAAACAGCCGAAGTATTGAAGGTTTCACCGGAGACGGTTGCGCGGGATTGGCGGCTCGCCAAGGCGTGGCTCATGCGCGAACTGGCCGAAAAGAAATCTGATGGAGCCTGAGCGCTGGAGCAAAATCGAAAGCATTTTTCACAAGGCTCTCGAGGCGGACGAAAGCCGGCGCAGTTCCGTGATTGAGGAATCGTGCACTGGCGATGCGGAGCTGCGTCGCGAGGTGGAATCGCTGCTAGCTCATCACAGCGACTCTGCCAGCTTTATCGAGAAGCCAGCGTTTGCGAGCCAGGTGAACCCCAGCAGCGTTCGGCATGTCACGGCGGCAGCTGCGCCGAGGCCTGACCTGAGGGGCGTTGCGGTTGGACATTACCGCATTCTTGAACAAATCGGCGTCGGCGGCATGGGAGTCGTATACAAGGCCGAGGACACTAGACTTGGCCGCCTGGTCGCGCTGAAATTTCTACCTGAGCACATGGCGGCGGATTTTGCCGCGTTAGAGCGTTTTCGCCGCGAGGCCCGATCCGCTTCGTCGCTGAACCATCCCAATATTTGCACGATCTATGACATCGGAGAGCAGGATGGGCAATGTTTTATTGCAATGGAATTGCTCGAAGGCCGGACGCTAGAAAGGGCGATTGGCGGACAGCCGCTTCCCTTGGCGACGTTTCTCGATTTGGCTCTACAGATTGCCGATGCGCTGGAGGCGATGCACAAGAGTGCGATTGTCCATCGCGACCTCAAGCCTTCGAATATTTTTGTGACCAGCCGCGGTGACGCCAAGCTTCTGGATTTTGGCTTGGCCAAACGTTTGCGTCTGCGGGGTGGAAGCGCAGGCGATGCTACGACGATGTCACGCTCAATTACGGCGCGGGGCCAGTTGCTCGGGACAATTGCTTATATGTCTCCGGAGCAGGCGCAAGATAAGGACATTGATTCGCGAAGCGACATCTTCTCGTTCGGCACAGTGTTGTACGAGATGGGTACCGGGCGCCGCGCATTTATAGGAGAGTCCGCCGCAAGTGTGATTGCCGAGATTTTACGGGGCGAGCCTAAATCAGCTCAGGTCGTCAATTCGGAGCTTCCGGCTGAGTTACACCGCATCATTCGCAAGACGCTGGAAAAAGATCCCGGCGACCGATACCAGACAGCCACTGATTTGATGGTCGATCTACGCCGGCTCAAACGCGAGCAGATCGGATCTTCGTCAGCGGAACAAGGGGGAAAGAAGGCACATTCTTTTCCATTCGGTTCTGATTGGCTGCGCGCGAGTTCGCGCTGGGCAGTGGCAATCGCCGCCTTTCTTCTGTTTCTGATGGCATCGCTCATAGTCGTCGTTGTAACAACGCCTTCCCCTTTGGGCACGCTGAATTCGGCGCAAATCAGCTTTTCATCCGAACTTAAAGACCCTCCGCTGGTCACGGATGGAACCCGGCTCTATTTCCAGAGCCAGGGCATTCCCGTGGAAATGTCGGTTAAGGGCGGCCCCATCGCTCCGCTGCGAGCATCTGCTTCTGGAATGCAGATGCTGGACATTTCCCCGGATGGGTCGGAAATGCTGGCGCTCAAGCCGGATCTTAATAATGAAGTCTCGCAAGGTTCGATCTGGACAATTCCGGTTCTGGGTGGATATCCCAGGAGGCTGGGCAATCAGATCGTCCAGGATGCCCACTGGTCGCCCGACGGGCGTTCGATTGTCTATGCCAGTCTGAACTCTATTTACGTGAGTGACAGCCAGGACGCAAATCTCAGAAAGATATGGGATGCGCCTTCTTACGCTGCAGCGCCGTCTTTTTCACCCGATTCCCGTCGCATTCGTGTGACCGTGCATGGTGCTAAACAAGACAGTCCGCCAAATATGTGGGAATTGAATGTCGACGGCAGCAACCCGCATCGGCTTGCGTTGGAGTGGCCGGAAGATGCCGATCAAACGCAGGGACAGTGGACAAGGGATGGAAAACATTTCATTTTCATGTCGCACCGTGAAGGCGTGAATAACATTTACGAACTCATTCAGCCCCCCTGGTTCGAGTTCTGGAAAAAGGCGACCGCCGTCCGGCTCACCGCCGGACAGATGGATGTCCTGGGTGCGACGCCGGGCCGAGATAACGACGGGCTGTTTATGATCGGTAAAATCGCCCAGGGCGCGATGCAAGTGTTCGACGACAAACTGAAACGGTTCGTCCCGTTTCTGGATGGTCTGGCGGCGGCAGACTTCGTCATCTCTCCGGACAAGAAATGGATGGCTTATAAGGACTATCCCCAGCGTCGTCTTTGGCGCAGCAGGTTGGATGGAAGTGAGAAGTTGCAGCTGACGGATTCGTTCGCCTGGATGCCTAAATGGTCGCCAGATAGTAAGTGGATCGCGTTTTCTGATTTTAAGGAGATCTATCGGGTTTCAATCGATGGGGGCACCCCAGAAAAGCTGACCGCAGAAGGTAAGACCGAACTTGCTCCAGTCTGGTGGCCCGACGGCAAATCGATCGCGTTCAACGACTATCCGCTGCCCGGGCAAGTTCTGGGAATAAAGGTTCTCGATCTGGAAACGCGAAAGGTTTCTATTATGCCAGGCGCGGAGGCCTTTTACGTGCCCTCCTGGTCGCCGGATGGAAGATATATGGTTGCGATCGCCCAGAATCCGTCCCGCATGGTGCTGTACACGGTGGGGTCCGGCACTTGGAAGGATCTGAAAATATTTAAAGCTCCGTGGCAATACTGGGTCTGGGCCAACGACAGCAGGTCTGTTTACTTTGCCATGAGAGATCCCGAGCCTGGAGAAAAACCGGGAATCTATCAGTTGACGATTGCGAATGGAGAGTGGGAGCAGGCGGCAAAATTCGACGGGCTAACCGTCAACCGCGATGGGACGGAGGGTTTCCCCAGCATGACCGTCGATGGCCGCGTTGCCATAATGCGCGACACCAGCGTGGTGCAGATCTACTGGGCGAAGTGGACCGCAGGTGCTCGATTGGAATAACATGTGGGCCGAAAGCACTTACGGTTCGCGCCAAGTCTCGGGCAAACCGGTCGGTTCGTCCGTCGGATTGGTATCGAGCTAGTTCTGCTTTTCAGAGCGGTCCTTGATGACCTTGAGCCAAAGATCGTGGCCGTCGTGCATTGCGTTCGGCTACTCCTGGCGGACGCTGTGCGAATGTCGGAGTCTTCGCCAAGTTGTTGAACCGAAACTTACGACCGTCGACTTCACGGCCCGCTGCTGCGGCTGAGCAGGATGGATCGCGACTCCTCTGTGAGCGCTGGCGTTTTCAATGCCCTCTTTAACAGCTCTGGTTCAATCGTTCTGCCAAAGTACAGCTCATTAACGTCTGCGATCGATACCTTGTGCTGATCACGCTTCACCACTTCTATCGCATCCCCCGCCTTTACTTCCCCCTCCTCAAGCACGGAGAAATAAAAGCCGCTACGCCCGCTTAACGCGAAGAGCTTGGTCATATCGGCGCGGTCGAACCGCACTTGCAGCTTGTAGCAGGGCATACGCGGCTGCGCGACCTGCAACAACGCCGTGCCCACGCGCACCTGGTCGCCAATGTGAAGATCCTTCTCCACCACGTCTCGCGTCGTCAGATTTTCGCCAAACGCACCCAACGTCGCCGGAGTCTCGGGAACTCGCGTTCGCCAGTACTCATAGTGCTCGATCGGATACGCATAGACTGCCTTGTCCGGCCCGCCATGGACGGTGAGGTCAGCCTGCCTGTCACCGTCCAGATTCAGCCTGCGGACCGCAATCGAGCCATCGACCGGTGTCTTGAAAATCGCGGTGTTCACGCGCAAGCCCCTCCACGTCACTTCTCGCGGCAACCCAGCGTTCACCGATACTACCTGCATTATCCCAACCTCCACTCCGACTCCCGAACCCCTCCATCGCTCACGAGGATCTCCTCGGCCTGCGCACTGTGGCCCCCTTCAGCGAAGTGCTTTGGGAGGAAGGCGAGGATGTAGTTCGCAATTGGGTCGACATTCTCTTCCAAGGAAAAGTGACCGCCGTCGACGAAGTGAATCTCTGCATCGGGCACGTCCTTCTTGAATGCGTCGGCGCCCGCCGGCAGGAAAATAGGGTCATTCTTCCCCCAGACCGCGAGAACTGGGGGATGCACCCTCCGCAGCATCTCGTGCCACTGGGGGTACTGCTTCACGTTGTTTTGGTAATCGTAGAAAAGCGCAAGTTGGATCTGAGCATTCCCCGGCCGGTCCAGTGTCATCTGATCAAAAGTGTAGCTGTCGGGACTGACGTCCTCGGGATTGCGGAACCCCTGAGTGTACTGGAACTTCGTGGTCTCGAGAGTGAGCAAACCACGGATCTTCTTTTCCGTCTCCGGGTTCTTCTCCTTCCAATAGGGCGCGATCGATTCGGCCCAGAACGGGCTCAAGCCCTCTTCGTAGGCGTTGCCGTTTTGGCTGATGATGGCCTGAATCCGCTCCGGATGCTTTAGAAAAAGCCGAAAGCCCACTGGCGATCCGTAGTCCTGAATGTAGATGCTGTATCGGGTTAGGCCAATGGAATCCAAGAAGTGATCCATCACGTTGGCCAGGTGGTCAAAGGTGTAATCGAACTCCTCGACGGTGGGCTGATCGCTATAACCAAAGCCCGGCATGTCGGCCGCGATCACGTGGTAGTTCACGGCAAGTTTGGGAATGAGGTCGCGATACATATGAGAAGAGGAGGGAAAGCCGTGCAAAAGAACGATGGTCGGCCGCGATGCCGATCCCGCTTCCCGGTAAAAGATGTTGAGGGCGTCAACCCGTACAGTCTTATAGCGAACTCGGGTCGTGTCATTGTTGGTTTCGCTGGCAAAAGCTGAAGCAGTCAGAGCAGTGATCCCAAGCACTCCCATTCCGAAAATGCATCTCAGGGCTGATTTCATTGATTTTTACTCCTTCTTCGAGTTGTTTGATCCGGACGCTCCCGGAATCCCTTGCCTTCGCTGGACCGCAAATGGCCCCGGACCTTGCTCCTAAGATTTCAACTCGTAACAGTTTCCTGAATCGAACGATGTGACTGCTGTCACTGCGCTCCGTCAGATCTCCGGCGATTCGGCTGCTAGATTGACGGGCCGTTCGACTTGTCAGAACTGTTCGAGCCGCGCCACACCGAATACCGCATGGAATCGCTCGCAGTAGATAACGGCAGCGTTATATTTCTGCAAATCGACGGATGCAGGAAGGTCGTAATTCTGATCTCCCTGGTTCCCTTTTAAGGACCCGAGTTCAAGGCTATCAAACTGGCCTTTCACAATCTCTTGTGTGAGATTCGGGTCGTCATTCCGCGCCAGGACAACGTGAACATCCGGTCCATTCGAGGTCGAGAAATCTGTCAGTCGAAGAGATTGCTTGCCGTCGGGCGTTTTATAAATTGTTGCTCGCCCGATCGTTTGGTGCGCCCTACCTTCCAGCCGCCCGGTATAAAGCGGCTGCGGGTCGGTGCTCGAAGCGAACGGTGCGGCTCGCTGACCTTCTGATTAATCCAGAGTTTCTCGGGCCGGAAGGCCCACCAAGCCGCGACGAGAATCGGGAGACCGGCCGCGACCAAGATCCACTTTCTACCGGACACCAAAGAACCTACGTTCGACTTCATACTTTTCTCCTTTGAGTATAGGAATCGGGCAGGTGAACCTGCCCGATTCGATTGCGGTGACGATGTGAGTCTGCTAGAACTTCTCGAGAGGTGCTGCGCCGAGGTTGGCGTTGAACCGCTCGCAATAGATGGAAACGGTCTGGAATTTGCTCAGGTCCGTGTTGCTGGGTATTTCGTAGTTCTGGTCTCCCTCATTCCCTTTCAGACTTCCCAACTCAACTCGCTCGGTATTGCTGTTGAGAAAATTGGCGTTGTCATCCGCGTCTTTTGCCGCGATCAGAATCACGTGCACGTCCGGACCGTTGGACGTCTTGAAGTTGGTCAGGCGAAGAAGGAGTTTCCCGTCTGTCTCCTGGTCAACGACTTCGTGCGCGAGGCCGTCCCCTTCTATTCCAATCTGCGCGAAGACATGCTGCGGGTCGTGCTGGTTCACCCCGGCGACGTTATCTTGCCTGAATTAGGCGAGAAACTGGGACTGTACACACAGAAGAAACTCGCCGAACGAGGCGTGGAGATCCGAGTAAACACCAAGGTTTCCAGTGTTTCCGATCACTGTATCCGACTGAGCACGGGCGAGATGATCCAAAGCCATGCCCTGATCTGGACTGCCGGTACGTCTCCCAACCCCGTGCTCGATCGCTTTCCGTGTGCTAAAGAACGCGGCCGATTGAAGGTGGACGAGATGCTGCAAGTACCGGATCAGCCCGGAGTTTGGGCGTTGGGTGACTGCGCGCTCGTTCCGAATGGAAAAACGGGTCAGTATTATCCTCCAACAGCCCAGCACGCGCTGCGCCAAGGCAAAGTGCTCGCGAAGAACCTGATTGCGTCCGTACGTGGCGGTGTCATGAGACCGTTCTCCTTTGCGACCATTGGCCAATTGGCATCGATCGGCAGGCGCACTGGTGTAGCCAACATCTGCGGAATCAATTTCTCTGGGTTTATGGCGTGGTGGTTGTGGCGGACCATTTATCTGAGTAAACTGCCCAGGTTCGAGAAGAAACTTCGTGTGGCGCTGGATTGGACTCTGGACTTGCTGTTTACTAAAGATCTCGTCCAGTTCCAGACCTTCCAAGCACCAACTGTTTCACACACAGATGACGATGTTGAAGCGCAACCCGTGACAGCATCACCGATTGTCGCGCAGGTCGGTTCATAGAACCAACCATATTCAAGGCACCGGCGCGTTGTTGACGTACAGGCGATTACAGTCATGCATCGAATACTTCCTCTACTTCCTCTAATCGACGCAGTCCGAAATACCAACGACCGAACAGAAATCCCTACTGCACCAGCTCGGCCTCACCCTGCCGGAACGGCTTAAATCACTTTCAAAATGTAGTGCAGACTTCCGCGATAGCCTGAATGATTTTGAAAGACTTAGGCGGTTTCACGACCGTTTCGTGACGAACTTCGGTAGTCAAGCCGGCCACTGCGCGGGTGTGCGGGGCTGCACTTCGCAACCGCCTCGGAAGGTGGACGGGCCTCAATGGCGTGGGAGGAGTTATTGATAAACCATTGTAATTTAATGATTCGATTCAAGATACGCATCAACTAATTGCAGCTAAACAGCATTATTGACTTGTATTTACCCGGCATTATATGGCGGAGTGCTCGGCTAGCCTCAGCTAGCCTATAAGACATGCGGAAGCAGTTTCCCGGCGCAACGCCGGTAGTCCTCGAACTCCGAGCCGAAGTGATCTGCGAGCAGGCATTCTTCCCTTCGGATTCGGTCGAAGACAAACATGATTGCGAGCAGCATGACCGGTAAGGCAAGACAACTCGCAAATACCAGGGCAATCCCGGTTGGCACCAACAGCAGGCTCAAATAAAGCGGATGGCGGATGCGGCGGTAGATGCCGTGACGCACGAGTCGGTGGTTCGGCTGCAAAGTCACGTATGCGCTGAAATACTCGCCCAGCACCTTGAGCGCCAGTACGCGCACCGTGACTCCGATGCAACAGAACAGAAGACCCAGGTACCGCCAGTAGCTCCCTTTGAGAATCAAGATGCCTCTGCGATCGGCAAAAGGCAGGAACCACAGCAGCGACAAGGACAGAAATAAAAGAACTCCGAGTTGCAGACTCTGTTTTCCGACGGGTGGTGAACCTGTTCGGAGCGGGCGAAGATCTAAATCGAGAAGCAGAACTGCGGCCACCCCGGCCAACGCCACGGCTGCCAATCCGCCGCGTGCTGGATTCAGAACAAGCGCCGGCAGGTTGTCAAAACCCCACCCCACCATGACCAGCAGAATCGCTGGCATCAGTTGAACGACGAGAACAAAACCAGATCGAAGCATTGGGAGATCGCAGTGACTTGGGGCCGAAGCCGAGAAAACGGGGCCACGCAAATTATTGTGCGAAAGAGGGGACTCGAATCCCCACGGTGTCGCCTGCCAGATCCTAAGTTCGCCCGCACTCAAGTCAACAACTTACGAGCGAATACTACCACGTGTGCTTGAAGGGTTGCGTGTCGCTCAACATGAGCAGTACGGTCTGTGCCAGACGCTCCAGAACCGCGAGATCGCCCTCGTCAAAAGCAAAAGACTGTGCAGAAAAAACCTCCATCACTCCCACGACCTCGCGCTCGTATCGGATGGGTGCGGCCACAATCGAGCGAATACCGAGCCGTCGACAAAGCACGGCTTCGATGCGGGCATCGGTCTCGGTGTCATCGCAACGCAGGGTTTTTCCTGTGCGTATGCACTCCCCAGAAAAACCCGAGTTGAAATCTACACGAGTTCCGAGCGGAGGTCCGCCGGTTCCGACACTGGCCCGGCACATCATCGGACCTCTGTCGGCGATCGCGATGGCCGCACCAGTGCCGCGCAAGAGCGCCCGCGCCCGTTCGCTGATCACCCGGAGCGCAGTATTCAGATCCGACCCCAGCGAGTTGAACTCGTACTGAATTGACGTTGAAACCGGCGGTCGACCGTGGATCCCGGCGGTGCAAGCTTCGGCTTCCAAACTAATCGATCGCGGCCCGGAGGCTCCATTGCCTGTAGGCGCGCCGCCCCAGCCCGGCCCAGAGGCTCTGTCGAGGGTGAGCTTCGGTGCCTTGCGACTGGGCGCTGTGTCATTGAGCGTCAGCCACTCATTCAAGCGCTGGCGCGCCGCCACGGGAAGCTCGGAGAATCGCACACCGGCGCGACCGAGAGCATCTGCCCAAGCAATATATCCCGTCGTCTCCAGGTCCGTGCCTGCATCCTTCAGATCGAGGCGGAATTTAACCATGCGGTCTGCTTCTAGGGGGAGGACCGTTTGCATTGACAGGCCCTGCTCGCTGAGATCGAGGATCATGCCACCGGTAACCCCGTCGAAACTGGCAAAGATGGGCCCGTGCACCTTATGCCGCAGGCAGCTACGTCTTTCTGTAATCATCTTCGAGCCCCCACCCAGCAGTTTTCTCTCGTCCCATCGGCGCACAACATCATCAGCTCCAAAGCAACAATGCGCGCGGGCCATCCGCTAGGTTGGAGGTCTTCGCCGATTGTGCTGTTCCGATCATCGGAGCAAGGAGCTGCAAAAGGAAGTGCACGACAGGATTCCCCGCGCTCGCCGAAACAAGCCCCCTGGAACATGGGATCAGCGAGATCAGCCCTACGTGCCGACTGCATTACACCCGGGCCAGACCCGAATGAGGCGCGCGCCCGCGTCCGTTCTGCCATAATCTCCCCATGTGCGGGCGCTATCGACTATCGCGAAGAAAGCAGCTAATCGAGGAGTACTTCGACACTGTTCCAGGCGAACAACAGTGGACACCGCGCTACAACATCGCCCCTACTCAGACGGTCCCGGTCATCCGCCAGAATCCGACCGAACCCCGTCGGGAATTGTCGCTGGTCCGTTGGGGCCTCGTTCCGCCGTGGGCGAAAGACCCGTCCGGCGTGGCCAGGATGGTGAATGCGAGATCGGAAACGGCGGCCACCAAGCCCGCCTTCCGCGATGCGTTGCGATTTCGCCGATGCATCATTCCCGCAGACGGATTCTACGAGTGGCAGCTCACGGGGAGAGCCAAGCATCCGTACTGTTTCGAAGTTAACCAAGGCGAGTTGTTTGCGTTCGCAGGATTATGGGAGAGATGGAGCGACCCAAGCGGCAACGCGGTGGAGACGTGCTCGATTCTGACCACGACTCCGAACGAGGTGACCGCAGCCATCCACGATCGCATGCCGGTCATCCTTGATCCGGATCGCTACGACTTGTGGCTTGATCCTGGAATGAAGAATGCGGGCGCTGCTTCGGAGTTGTTGAAACCCTACGATGCGCGGCGGATGCGCTGCTATCGCGTAAGTACCCGGATCAATCACGTAGCCAACGACGACGAGGAATGTTCCGCATGTGTGGAGCTCGCCGAGGCTCAGGCTCGTCTCTTTTAGTGTTGGGCATGAATCTCATGTGCCGAGCGGGACTTGCCTAGCGAGTGACACCACGGCAACCCTGTTCCTTGAGTCGAAGGGGCCCAATTCAAGCCCTCAACTTATTGGTGCGAAAGGGGGGACTCGAACCCCCACGGGTTGCCCCGCCAGATCCTAAGTCTGGTGCGTCTGCCAATTCCGCCACTTTCGCACTTTGTGAATCAATCAGTTAATAGATTCCGCTGCTGCCCCTGGACCCGATGTAGCGAAACTAAGCGGCTTCATTATTTCTTGCGCAAGATCTGCTCGCTGAAGGCATCCCAGCTTCTCCACCGCTCGAAACATGGTTTCTGAACCCGGGTGAAGTGCCCAGATGTTGTCACCGATAAATGTCCAGCGAACGCTTGTATTGTAAACGCATCAGCTCCCGCCGCGCCAAAATCTGTGACTTCGCAACATCTGTTCGACCGGCAAGAAGAATCAGAGCATCGGCAAGTGCTCCGATCAGCCAACCTCAGCGCGGAGGAAGCCTCGCTGGATGAGCGCACTGCGGTCGATCTCCCAAACAGAAAAGTGTTCCGTGCGATTACGGCATTCCACTGTTTGGCTCAAAAGGGAAAATACCCGCCACGGTGTGTCAGTTCGAAGGCAGGCCGGTTGGTGGAACCGAACAACGGAAGAAGTCGCCGGGGTGCTGGATGATTTGGCTGGTTTGATCGCCGAAGATCTGTTCAGCGCAGGTGAGTGAGAAAGATTGAACGGAGAGTTCCTGCCCGTAGGAATCACATGGAACTGATTTTGACGTATCGTCGAGCATCCTTGAGTGAGCTAATCAACACGTACCCCGCGAACATTAGGCTCGCGGTCCCTAGAACATTGCGAAGTATTTTGAGTGTCCTCATCGAGAATCCCTTCAGTTCGCCGCCGGAATTAAGTCTTGCGTGCTCCGAGGCCCAAGGCGACGACGCCTCCGACCAGCAGAATGATACCGACAGCCGGGGGCAGTTTCTGGCTGCTCTCAGTCTGGACTCCGATCTTGGTATCTCCAATCTTCACACCATGGTTCTCACTGTGTGGTACGGGCACGACAAAAGTCAGCAATCCGAGTACCAGCAACAAGACACCGATGAAGCCAACGCTCTTCATATTCGAAGCTCCTGTAAGATCGCAGAACCTAGGTCGGCCGCTCTAAATCCGGATTGGACCGCTTCGCTCAGTGGCTAAACAGTGCGATTAGGATGACAATTGGGATCGGTACTCCGAGCAGCAAAAGTATGATCGAGCGCATAGCGTGTCTCCTTTCGAGTTGAAACTCCGGTACGGTTAAACTGCAACGCGATCGCGTTGCCTGCCGCCAATGGTTCCTGCGTAGCTCGCGCAAAACGCTCCGCTCAGCAATGCCACGAAGATCCACAATGCCAGATGCGCCAGCGCTTTCCGGGCGTTCTCAACGGCAAGCTGAGCCTGCGCAAACGCATCGGAGACACGGTTCTCGGCAACGGGTTGGCTGAGGCTCGTTCTCGCCGACACCATTTGGGCAAGATAGGTCTTGTCCTCAGCAGGAATCGACCCCTGCCGCATGGCGTGAGCAAGAATACGTTCTGCCTCAGCGCGCCCGGAAGCATCGTTCCGATCCGAAACCGAGCCGTTCGAGCGGAATAAAGTATCAACGATATAAGCGTTGGGGCTCAGGATTGTTGCGTCCGCGTCAACCGCGGCTGTTGTGTTCGCGCCGTGCTGCGTCTCTCCACCCGCGATCGAAGCGGCTGCCGACGCCAAGAACGCCGCCGTGACCGCAAGTCCCAACGCCCACACCAGAAGTCCGTGAGCCGTATCGCGGAAATAGACCTCGTCGGTGTGAACATTCACCCACTTGGTCCGCAGTCGCCCCGCCAGATATCCTCCCATCGCGGACGCGAGGATCTGCGTAACGATCAGCCAAGCGATGGCAGCCTTGCCGATGGTCGCGGCCGTCGCCTCCATATTCGACCACGGAGAAATTGAAGAAAATCCGAGGCCTGTACCCAACGAAAGCAGAATAAGGGCGAGCGACGCGGACACAAACGCCCCCCCAATCACGGCAGCCCAGGAGACTCCCGCCGAGTAAGCTTCGTTTTTGCCGGGAATCTGGGCCAGGGTAGCCGAGCGTTCGATCACTGAGGGTAGGGCGACGGGCGACGGTTGCATATTTACTCCTTCATAACTGCTGGAATCGATGATCGATGCCGACTCGCATTATGCTGAATGACGGTCTTTGAATTTATCGATCTTCTTGTTGACGGTCTCTTTGGCGCTTTGCACAGACCGACTGATCTTGTCGCGTGTCTCATCTGCCTTCTCCGCTGCCTCGTTCTTGTGCGACTGCTGAAGCTGCTCGGCAGCATCTTTTGCGTTCCCCAAGGTTTCCTTCGCTGCACCCTTGGCCTGTTCGAAGACGCCCTTATTGGCCAATTTCTGGTTGCCGATCGTTTCGCCCACACTTTGCTCAACCTTGCCAACAGCCTGATCAATCTTTCCAGCGATTTTTGTTTTATTCATGACGCCTCTCCGTGGTACCGCGACAGGTACCTGTCAGAATGCGATTGGGACAACATGCGACGAAATGAGCCGCACAAGGAATTACTCGAAGGACAATCTCGCGAGCTAGCACCGCACCGAATCCGATCTATTTCTCTCGCAATCTCAGAGTAGTCGGTCTCACGGATAACACTATCGGGTGAACGCTGTACGTTAGATCGAAATAGGGATGATGGAACGTTGCTCAGTGCGGTATCCTTTGGCCGAGCGCCCGGTTCATGCTGAAAAGAAGTCTGCGAGTGGTCAAGTGGATCCGAAACCAGTACCCGTCATCTTGGTCTGCACCTTTTTCAATCGTGAGTCCAAGCTGCCTTCGTCTTTTCTGAAAACCGTGTCAGGCGCACAACCGATGCTCAAGAGCGAATTTGCTGAGCACAAGTGCAACCGTGAGAACGCCAGCCAAACAACACCGTCCAGCACCAAGTGATTCCGCTTTCCCTGCAAGGCCCGCGCGGACGGACTAACTGGCGGCACCAGGGTCGGGGAGTTTCGAGCCCCAAATGCCGTCCCGCTAACTCTGGTTTTGCATCGGCGTGGATTGGTACTAGCGATCGATCAAGGGTTGGTGAGGTGGCAGTGGTGATTCAAGACATTACTCTCGCTCTTGCGAATCGGTATTGACCATTTCAAATCCATCCACGAACGAACAAAGAACACGGGCGCCTAACAGGAGATGCGGTCTTATCATTGCTGCGGTTGATGCGATTCTTTTCGACGAGAACTAGTTGAACCTCGCCGTCCAACATATCGCGAGACTTCCTCGGGTTCGGCATTGCAGTTCGGCACCTGTCGAATTCAGGATGAGATGAAAGCTATCGTCTTTCCTCGGTTCAGACCCGTCGGTTCAGATCCCTCAGTTCAGACTTCATTCCATGCCACCAACTCCGCCGTAGCTCGTTCGTCCACATGCTCGCGGTAGTGCAGCACCTTCAGGCCGCTTGCCAGCCTCAAGAGTTCGCCCGGTTCGAGCAAATGCGCGGGGCCCCTCGGGCCGCTGGCCAGTTCCGCCTGCGCCCGCGTATATGTCTTGTACACAAGCACGCCACCCGGCCGCACTGCCGTGACCAGTTCGGAGAAAATCTCTCGCTTCAAAAAGAAAAACCCCATAACCACGTCGAACTCTGATTTGAACTCGGTTTGCGAAGACTTGAAGTGAGTGAGATCATCTACTACAAGGTGGATGCGGGACGCGAGCGGCCCGGCGTTTTGCTGCGTCTGTTCGACTCCGGTTTCGCAAATATCGATGAGCGTGACTTCCCAGCCCTGTTTTGCGAGCCAGATCGCATGGCGTCCCGCACCACCGGCGAGGTCGAGCGCGCATCCTCCGCGCGGGAATCGTGGCCGAATATATTCGGAAAACGCCAGCGGCAAAAAAGGGTCGACACCGAGCCACGCGCTAGGGGCTTCCCGATATTTCCGGTTCCAGCGCTCGCGTTCGTCGTCCGAAATCAAAAACGACATGCGCTGTGATTTTAATCTTAGTTGGCTCCGCGAGCGAAGATCATGGCCCGAATGACGCCATTCTCGACGCGCCCCTCCGGCCACCACGGCGCTTCCGTTCCGCCCCGCAGCGGCGGAGGGGACGACGGCCGCGGGGGCGGTGATGGCCTGCCCGACTCTATCCCTGACTTTATTCCGAACTACGGCGAACGCTTGCGTCGGGCCCGGATGGGTTTGGCCGTCGCCATGACACCCATCGTCATGCTCTTTGTTTCATTCACGGCGGTTTACCTCATCCGGCGCGGATTCGTAAGTTTCGATCTGAGCGGCGCAGGCTACATCCGAACCTGGCTCCCGGTTCGACTGCCGTGGACGTTGTTGTGGGCCAACACCGCTGTCCTCATCGCCAGCAGCGTCACGATCGACTTGGCGCGGCGCGAAATTACACGGGAAGCCGCGCTCGCCCCGCTGCAATCGATGCCCGGCATATCGTTGGGCGACGAGCGACGTTTTCCCTGGCTTGGCGTGACCACCGTTCTCGGCGTGGTGTTTCTTGCCGGGCAGCTTTTTGTTTGGAGCAAGCTTTCCGCGCGAGGTTTTCACCTCGCCGGCGGCACCAGCAGTTCGTTCGTTTACATTCTTACCGCGATGCACGGCCTTCATCTGGCTGGCGGCGTACTGGCTCTTATTTTCGCCAACCTAGCCTCTGTGTTGCATCGTCCGGTTGAGACCCGGCGCATCGTCGTCGACGTTACTTCCTGGTACTGGCATTGCATGACCGCCCTGTGGATTTACATACTTGTGTTGTTCTCATTTGCGGCACAGTGAGTCGATTGGGCTCCGCCCGAGACCTCGCCTCCCGGGCGAGCCGGGCGAGTTTTGAAAGGTTTCCAGTTCTGAAGGGGGTTTAATATGGCGCGAGATGGTTCGTTTCGATGTGAACTTGAGAAATCGAAAGATAAAGATGAAAGCGGGAATCAGGTGACGACCATCAAGTGTCATGGCGAACTGGTCAGCGACACGGTGAGTACCATAAAAGAACTGGTCAGGCCCCTCATTCCTCTTGGCGGTCGCATCGTGATCGACCTTGGTGATGTTAAACACCTGGATAGCGCCGGCCTCGGAGCGCTGGTTGGCCTCAAGGCCTCCGCAATCAAGCAGGGCCTATGCATCCTTGAATTCTCCAACATGACGCCGCGCATTTTGGAACTGCTGCGCATTACTCATCTGACCAAGATGTTCTCGTCGTAAGGCCGACGCGATCTTCGAACTCATCCCGCTCGATCCGCCACCGGCGGTGTTGAATTCCAGGTTTTGCCCTCGCCCTCTCGGCGATACCATCCGAGAGCACGCCTCTAACGGTCGGAGGCAGGAGCGGCTTCTACCCGGTCCTCGTGCTGCTCGTGGCTCCTCGTGAGAAATACTTTACATTCCGCGACGGCAGGTGTAATCCTCGCAAGGGAGAAAAACGAAACCATGTGTTTTTCAGCCGAAGCGAACTTCGTTGGCAGTGGAGTTCTGGGGGCACTGGGCGTAGTCACGTTGGCGAAAGTAAAGCACAGGCGCGAACTGCTGTTCGCGGCCCTGCCCGTACTATTCGCCATTCACCAATTCATCGAGGGATTTGTCTGGCTGGGATTGGATGACGTTCTCTCGTCGACCGTAGCGCACAACATGGGTGCCGCGTTCATGCTTTATGCACAGGGGCTTCTGCCTTTTCTGCTGCCCCTCGGTGTGCTGCTGTTCGAGCCCAACGGGAAGAGCCGCAGGCGCATGCTGCCATTCCTCGTGGGCGGGGGAGCCACTACGCTCTACATTTTGTGGGCGCTCACGGCGTACCCGTTGCAGCTGTACGTTAGGGGAAACAGCATCGTATACATCAACCAGGCGACGAACAATACCACGGTTGCGGTGCTGTATGTGATTGCAACTTGTGGCTCGCTGTTTTTTTCGAAGATCAAGATGATGGTGGTCTTCGGCGCGGCAAACCTGGCGATACTGCTGATCGTCATGGCGTTCAAGCGTTACGCATTCACTTCTCTCTGGTGCGCTTATGCGGCGGTCGCCAGTGTGATCATCCTCGCCTATTTCTGGACAAGCAGCGAAGAACGGCCGTTCCTCTACGCCTAGCGAGGGCAATCCGAAACTCTGTCGATGATCGCCCGTGATACCCTGCCCTGAATCCAGGTGCGACCATGCGCGCTTCTATTCAATCGTCCAGGTTCACGTTTTTCGCCCTCGCGCTTTTATGCACCGCAAGCATGCGGTCGCAGCAGGCAGGCCAGTGGCCCACGCCAAAGGAAGATGACTACGTTTCCCACGATTTCCATTTCGAATCGGGCGAAACGCTGCCGGAGTTGCGAATCCACTACGCGACGTTCGGGACTCCAGCGCGCGACGCGACCGGCAGGGTTACAAACGCCGTGCTGCTTTTACATAGCACGAGCGGGACCGGCAGACAGTTTCTCGTTCCGCAATTTGCGGGGGTGCTATTTGGCCCCGGTCAACTCCTGGATGTCACTCGCTACTACGTCATTCTGCCGGATAACATCGGTCAGGGGAAGTCGAGCAAGCCTAGCGACCGCATGCGCGCTCGTTTTCCGCAGTATGACTACGATGACATGGTTCGGGCGCAGCACGAGATGCTCGAAAAAGGGCTGGGCGTGAACCATCTGCGCCTGATCCTGGGGACGTCGATGGGATGCATGCATTCCTGGGTTTGGGGTGAAACCTATCCCAATTTCATGGACGCGCTCATGCCCTTGGCTTGCCTACCGGTGCAGATCGCCGGACGAAATCGAGTCTGGCGCAAGCTGGTGATCGATGGCATTCGTAACGATCCCGATTGGAACAACGGTGATTACGCCGCCGAGCCTCGCGCGGGACTGGTGACTGCGGCAGAGATGTTCTTTGTCGCCACCGGCGCAGCTTTGCAGATGCAAAAGAACTTTCCCACCCACGATGCATCCGACACGGCTGCCGAGGACCACGTGAAACGGTTCATTGCCGAGCACGATGCGAACGACCTGCTTTACGCGGTCAATGCCTCGCGGAACTATGATCCTTCGCCCCGGCTTGAGAAAATCGTCGTGCCGGTGATGTTCGTGAATTCCGCCGACGACTTCATCAATCCTCCGGAGCTCGGAATTGCCGAGCGGGAAATCAAGCGCGTGAAGAAGGGGAGGTTTGCGCTGATTCCGATCTCCGATCAAACCCGTGGCCACGGTACTCATACCTGGGCGGCTTTGTGGCAGCAGCATCTGAAGGAGTTGCTGGAGGCTTCGCAGCCTTAGGCTTCCCGAATCGCGCACCTCCGATCGCGTAGTTGTTTCGACTCCGCAGGGAACTCCGTTCGCGAAGTCCCAGCTCTACTCAGGGTGACGAGCTTATGTCTCGGATGTCTAAGGACGCGGCCGGCGATGACACCCGTGGATTGTATGAGCGCTCGGAAATCACGATACGCTTTGCCAAGAACTGGATCGGATCGGCACAAGAACCTTCATGGAGAGGCAATTAGAGAAGGTGTCCGCCCAGCCAGTTGCGCGATGAGTCTTAGCAATTCCTCGTCATCCCATGGCTTCTGCAAAAAGGCCTTCGCCCCAATCCCTAAAGCGCGTTCCTTGTTTCCGGAACGATGGCGGCCGGACACCACGATGACCGGGATCATCGCCAATTGCGTGTTGGCTCGTAACCTCTCGAGAACGACGAAGCCGTCACCGGCAGGTAGCCCAAGATCTAGAATGATCACATCCGGTTGTTGTTTACGAGCTTCGCTGATCGCGCACATCGCATCGGCGGCAAAGCAGGTAGCGTAGTTGTTGGCCTTCAGAACCACTTGATACCCGAGACGTACATCGGCGTCGTCCTCAATCACAAGAATTTTCTTGTCACTCATGAATTGCCACCTCCGTAAGGATTTGAGACTTGATTGATTCCTCGAGACTTGCAGCCATACTGGTTACGATGTTTTCGAGCGATCCGCCATCACTTGGCGGAAACGGCTGCAGCATGGTGTAGGAGACCGCGAGAGACTGGCCGATTCTTTTCGCGCTGAGGAGGTTCTCAAATTGTTCGCAAATCCTGTTGGCAAGAATGGATGCGCCTTTTTCATCCGCAAAAGCCGCCACAAAGAAGCGTTCGCCGTCCGCGCCATAGCTCATTTTCGGCAAGAGCACGTCCAGATTCGGAAGTAAACAACGCTGCACCAGACTTCGTACTTCGCGCGACCAATCCTCTCGAGATTCCCCAAGAGGCCAGGTATTCAGAAAGCAAATCTCTGCCATAATCAGCGCCACCGACTCTGTCGGCCACCGGTCATTTTTGAGCAGCGGGGCGATTAAGTGGTTGAGCGAGAAAACGGGTAGGGTAAACGAAAAGGTCGTGCCCTGCTGGGGTTGACTGTCGACCCAGATGTGGCCGCGTTGCCGTGTCACCAATTCTTTGCAGATAAATAAGCCCAGTCCCAAGCCCCTGCGGCTGTTCTCGGTCGGCTCATCGACCTGGTACAGCCGTTCAAAAATCCTCGCGGCTACCTCTGGGGTCATGCCGCATCCCGTGTCAGAAACTTCGACCAGCAGAAACCGCGGATCGTCGGGCTGCAGTCGAGCTTGGACTTTGATCGCACCGCCACCGGTCGTAAACTTAATGGCATTATCCAGCAGGATGATCAGTACCTGGCGGACACGGGTCTGGTCGGCGTGGGCTGGCGGCAGATCTGCCGGCAGATCGCTCGCGAGAGTCACCTGTTTGCCGCGCGCACTTTCCCGCAGCGTGTCGAAGGTGTAGCCACGGCGGCCGAGATCGACACACTTTCTGGCTCGATCGAGAGTTTACCCGCCTCCATGCGGGTGACCTCGAGTAAATCGTCAATCATTGCTTGCAGTTGCCGAATATTTTTCAGAACGATCTGCTGGTACTCACGCTGCTCTTTGTTTAAATCGCCCGCCAACCCGCCCAGAAGAATCGTTGTAAATTGTTTGATTGCAGTCAGGGGCGAGCGCAGCTCGTGCGAGACATGCGACAAGAATTCATCCTTGAAGCGTATCTCGTCTTTACGATTCTGTTCTAGGACCTTCTCCGCGTTCCTGCGTTCGGTGAAGTCCATGTTGACGCCGATCAGGCGAATCACCTTGGCCTGATCATCGAGAACTGCTTTCTGAATCACAGAAATATTTCTCACCGAACCATCGGGCAGATAAATGCGGAACTCTGCGGACCCCTGGCCTTTATCCTCGATGGTTTTTTGCAGGTTCGCTTCCACTCCGGGCAGATCCTCCGGCAGTACCACTGCCGACCATTTTTCATACGGCAGCGGAACCACCGGCGCTAAGCCGTAGATCTCAAACATCGTGGCATCCCAGATCGAGGTCTGGTCGGCCATTTCCCATTCCCACACCCCCACCTTCGCAATCGCGGTCGCAAGCGACAGACGTTCGGTCAACAATGCAAGTTGTGCCTCGGCCTCGAGGCGCTCGGTGATGTCAGTGTTCGTTCCGAACCATCGCAACAGCTTTCCCTCGGCATCGAAGGTCGGAACTGCCCGCGAGAGAAACCAGCGGTATTGGCCATCCCGGCCGCGGAGCGGAAACGTGTATTCCCAAACCTCGCCACTCCGGAAACATCGGCTGATCTTGTCCACCACGCTTTGCACGTGGTCCGGATGGTGCACTCTTCGCCAGCCCCAGCCCGCCATATCCTCCAAAGTGGTGCCGGAGTAGTCAAACCAGCGCTGGTTGTACCAGAAGATCGAGCCTTCCGCGTCGGCCATCCAGGCCAGCTGAGAAATGTTATTCGCCATGGCGCGAAAGCGCTCTTCCTCTTCCCGCAGGGCCATTACCGCAAGATCGCGAGCGGCGGAGTCACGGCGGACGGTCCAACCCGCTCCCGCGGCGATCAACGCTCCCAGGAAGGTTCCGAGAATCAGAACTGCTTTGGTCTGTGCCACCCGCCGTTTCGAATCGGCGATGCGCAGTGCCAGCAAGCGCAGCTCTTCGCCTTGCATCTCGCGAACGATCGTTTCAAAATCATCCATGATCTGCTGCCCGGGCCCGTTTCGGATCTGCGCCGCGGCCTCTTGCGGGCCTCGGCTCCGGCGAACAGCGATGAGCAGTTCCGCCCGCTGCATCTTTTGCGAAGCTAGTCTGGCAAGCTCAGGCAATTGGCGCTGCTGTGTGGGGTTATCCTCGGTCAAGTTGCGAATGGTGATTTGGTCCTGGACGGTTCTTGATGCGCTGGCGCGAAGGGTCGCAAGATAGGATTCCTTGTCCGTCAATACAAACCCGCGGATACTCGATTCGACATTTTTCAACGCGAAAAGTAAATCCTGGAGATTCTCAATCACCTCGTGAGTATGCCGCACCCACCGGTCGCTTTCTTCGGATACGATCATGCCACGGTAAGCGACCGCGCCCACGGCAAGTAATATCAGAATGGCAGACCCGAATGCGAGTTGTATCTTACGACTTACCCACAGCTTAGAAGTCATTTCACGGGACCTTGATTCGCACGGTACGGTCTCTCTGAGAGGTGCACGCTTCAGAGCTCCTCGTGCCCACACGCAAACGAGAGTCGACGGTCGAAGCAGTCTCCGATCTGGAGTTTGCGTCTGGCATGATGCCTTTCTCCGGCACTTTTACTTTCTCAAATATGTCATCGTGCTTCTCCCGATGTATGAGCAGAATAGAACACATCGGGTTCTTACTTCGGTAACCGGCGAAGCCTAGATTGAGCCGCCATTCCTAAGACCATCCGTGCGAAATTGCCCGTTAAGGGAATCAAGACCTAAGTTCGGGCCGTTTCAAGGCTTTTCTGGGAAGCCCAGTGAGATCGGGCTGAAAAAGCCCTAGAAAGCCGCCCCGAAGATGAGTTCGAAGGCGAGACCTAGTGTTCGATAAGGGTGTTTTTTGTGGCGGGGTTGGTCGGACGGTGGTCCTCACCTCTTTTTTCTTTGTGTCCGATCTCAAAGATCACCCTAAAAAAGTTGAACGCGACTGCGATAAAATCTCTTTCGCATGAGCCAGTTTCAGCTTTGGGCCGAACCGTGGTGGGTCAATCTGCTGATCCTGATTCCATTGGCGGCCAGGTTCAGCTTTCGGCGGGCAGGGCGGCTGCTTGGCGGGCGGCAGCTGGTTGTGATCACTGTGTTCGCCGTCGCGTTTGGTTTTGTGGAAGCTTCCGTAGTCGTGTACCTGCGGGCGGCGATCGGATTGCTGCCCGGCTACACCGGAAGCCTGGGAGAGGTTCAGCGATCCGGGGAGTTCTATCAACAGGTTCAATCCATTTCCCAACTTCCTCGAAGCCTAGCGACGATTGAGGTCTATCGCGAGGCCGCCACACTAATCATGCCGACAGCAGTCGCGCTGCTTGCGGCAGGTACGACGCGAGAGCGATGGGCGGCCTTCCTCTGGGCGTTCGCATTCTGGGACCTGTTCTACTACATTGGGTTGTGGACGACAGTCCGCTGGCCGACCTCGTTGAAAGATCTCGATGTGCTTTTTCTCATTCCTGTCCCCTGGATCGCACAGGTCTGGTTCCCGGTGCTGGTAAGTCTTCTGACTCTGCTGGTGATTGCGCTGTGTCGCCGGGAACAAGTTCACCGACCGGCGATCGAAAATTAAGACGAATACGGAGAAATCGAAATGGCCCTGATGAAGACTTCGAACCCAGCCTTGAACGTAAATAGTTTTCGTGTCGAGCAGGCGGTATCGGGCGAGACCATGACTTTGACAGGAACCGTCAACAAGACCGGCATTCTGCTGATTTGCGTGGTGGCGACTGCGGCGTGGAGCTGGAGTCGGTTTTTCCACGCTCCTGCCTCGGATACCGCGTGGCCGCTGGTGGCGATTGGCGGAATCGGCGGATTCATCGTGGCAATGGTCACAGTCTTCAAGAAACAGTGGTCTCCGATTAGCGCGCCGATTTATGCGCTGCTCGAAGGGCTGGCCCTGGGCGGCATATCCGCAGTGTTCGAGTTGCGCTATCCGGGAATCGCAATGAAGGCAGTGGGCCTGACCTTTGGGACCCTGTTCGTCCTTCTGATGGCCTACCACTCCGGCCTGATTCAAGTGACCGAGAAGTTTAAGCTGGGCGTGGTCGCAGCCACTGGCGGCATTGCCGTCTTCTATCTGATGCAATTTGTGCTCGGGTTCTTTGGAGTCCGCTTCGCAGCCATCAATGGTTCTGGGGTGCTCGGGATCGGATTCAGTGTTGTGGTGGTGATTGTCGCTGCCTTGAATCTCGTCCTCGATTTTGACTTCATCGAAAGTGGCGTTAGCGCCGGCGCTCCGAAGTACATGGAGTGGTATGGGGCCTTTGGCTTGATCGTGACCTTGGTCTGGCTCTATCTGGAGATTCTGCGCCTGTTGGCCAAGCTCAACGACCGCAGATAGGCTGCCCGAGTTTGTGCACGCAGCTTTTGCGAAGACTCAGCAACGCCGGGATGAGAGAAATGAATTCAAACCAGCCGGGTACTTTTCCTTCTGCCCTTCGGATTCCGCTCACTGTGGACGCCCCTGCCCTCCGAGGCGCTGCCAGCAGTCGCTCATTTCCCCCCTGGCAGTATCCGGCTGACGCTTTCGTGCCCGTTTCGACCAGTGCCTACCTTCGGACTTGTCCGGTCAGCGAGGCATACCCCCCGGTGGCCGAGGACAGCTTCGGGCGGCGCCCCATTTGCCAGACAGATGGCTCCATTTTCTTTTTTCTTTGCGGTTAGCGCGGATCGCGGAATCTTGAGACCTCCCGGTCAAGCTCGCGCCCCTTCGTGCCAAGCTCCTGCCACCAGGGAATCCGCCGCTCGCGCTGTCAACTGCTTTCGTGGCTTCACGGAATCTCTGGGCGACTGAATCTGCATGTGCGATCCAGCTTATAATAGAGAGATTCGGTTGCGCGTTTTGATCCGTCTGTAGTGCCAGGGGAGAATGTCGACAGATAGCATTGTGGTTCGCGGGGCCCGGGTTCATAACCTCAAGAACATCAACTTTGAGATTGAGCACAACACTCTGACCGTCGTCACCGGCGTCTCCGGTTCGGGCAAATCGTCGCTTGCTTTCGATACGATTTATGCCGAAGGCCAGCGGCGGTATGTCGAGTCGCTGTCCGCATACGCTCGCCAGTTTCTGGAGCGGATTGAGAAGCCCGACGTTGATCTGATCGACGGAATCGCGCCGGCGGTTGCGATCAAGCAGAAGAACTCGACTCGCAATCCGCGCTCGACCGTTGCCACTGCCACCGAGATCTTTGATTATCTGCGACTGCTCTTTGCCCGCGTCGGACGCACGTATTGCCTCGAATGCGGCCGGGAAGTTAAAAAAGATACGGTAGACGAAGTCGTCGACCGGGTGCTTGACCTGGGCGAGGGCACTCGCCTGCATGCACTCTTTCCGATTCTGACGCACGGCCCGGCGGGCGAGGAGAAGGGAGCGAAGAAATCTCGCGCCAAGAAGAAGTCAACGGAGTCGCGTTCTTCGGATGCGATCTCCGAGGTCACGAGGGCGCGCCTCTACGATCTGCGCAAACGCGGCTTCAACCGCCTGTTTCAGAACGGCCAGGTGTTTGAGTTTTCGACCCCGGAATCGCTGCTCGACGTCAATTTCTCAGAACCCTTGTTTGGCCTGGTGGATCGCCTGGTGGTCTCCGCCGACCAGCGTTCCCGCATTGTCGATGCCGTAGAGATCGCCTACCGCGAAGCGGGCGAAGTGATTTTCGAAACCGCTGCACGAGATGGCCAAGGGTCTCGGCGGCTGCGCTTTTCTCAACGTTTCGAGTGCAAAAACGACGGCAGCCGTTACGAAGAGCCGGAGCCGCGACTATTTTCATTCAACAATCCCTATGGCGCGTGTCCGCGTTGCCAGGGCTTCGGCAATACCATCGACTTCGATCTTGATCTGGTCATTCCCGATAAAGGCAAGACTCTGAACGAAGGCGCGATCGAACCTTGGACCAAGCCCAAGTACAAGCCGCTGTTTACCGAGCTGAAACGCTTCGCGCGGCAGGCTGAGATTCCGCTCGAGGTGCCATGGTATGACCTCGATTCCGAGCAGCAGCGGCTGATCGTCGATGGTGGCCGCGGGTTCGGCGGCGTTCGTGGCTTTTTTCAGCATCTGGAGCGCAAGAAGTACAAGCTGCACGTCCGCGTCTTTCTCAGCCGCTATCGCGGATATTCACTGTGCTCCGCGTGCGGAGGAACTCGCCTGCGCGCCGAAGCCCGCCAGGTGAAGATCGAAGGCAAGAACATCTGCCAGCTGTGTAGTATGACAGTCGAGGAGGCGGCGCGCTTCTTCGATCAACTCGCGCTCTCGCCTCAACAAGCTGCGATTGCGGAGAAGTTGCTGATCGAACTTCGGGAGCGCCTGCGTTTCCTTAACGAAGTCGGGCTTGAATATTTGACGCTTGACCGTCTGGCCTCTACGCTGTCCGGGGGCGAGGCACAGCGCATTCAGCTGGCCACTTCTCTTGGTTCTCGACTGGTCGGCACCCTGTATGTGCTCGACGAACCCTCCATCGGCCTGCACAGCCGCGATACCCACCGGCTTATCAAAATTTTGCATGACCTGCGCGACCTGGGAAACACCATCCTAGTCGTCGAACATGATCCCGACATCATGCGCGCGGCCGACCGCATTCTCGATCTCGGTCCGGGCGCGGGAGAAAACGGCGGAAAAGTGGTCGGCGCCGGTACCTACCATGAGATCCTAAAGATGCCGCACTCGCTCACCGGCCGTTATCTTGCCGATGAACTTCACATTCAGATTCCGTCGAAGCGCCGCCAACCGGGATCGCACAAACTCCGCATCACCGGCGCGCGCGCGCATAATTTGAAGCGCATTGATCTGGAGATTCCGCTCGGCATGCTGGTGGCGATTACCGGTGTCTCGGGCTCGGGAAAATCCTCCTTGCTGCACGACGTTCTCTATCAGGCGCTCTCGACCGCCAAGCGACAGGCGAATGGCACCGTTTCCGGCTCCGTTCTGTGGGACAGCCTCGAAGGGGATGAATTTCTTGACGAGGTCGTCCTCGTCGATCAGTCGCCGATCGGCCGCACTCCGCGCTCGAACCCGGTGACCTATATCAAGGCTTTCGACATCATCCGCGAATTATTTGCCTCGTTGCCGGAGGCTAACAAACGCGGCTTCCCTGCTGGTCATTTTTCCTTTAATGTGCCCGGCGGACGCTGCGAAAACTGCCAGGGCGACGGCACGGTCACCGTCGAAATGCAGTTTCTGGCTGACGTGGAGTTGATCTGCGACGAATGCAAGGGCACACGCTACAAGCCGCAGGTGCTCGAAATTCTTTACAAGGGCAAGAATATACACGAAGTGTTGGACCTCACCGTCCGTGAAGCGCTTAAGTTTTTTGCCGACGTTCCACGGCTTACTGAAAAATTGCGCGTGCTCGACGAGGTCGGCCTCGGCTACCTGCGTCTCGGCCAGTCGGCGACCACGCTCTCCGGCGGCGAAGCGCAGCGCATGAAACTGGCCGCCCATCTTCAACCCGGAACTCGACCGGTTCCACGCCATGCCGAAGGTGGTGAGCTGCCCAAACGCAAGCGCCGCATGCTCTACATTTTTGACGAGCCTACGACCGGCCTGCATTTCGACGACGTAAGCAAACTGCTTTCGGCTTTTCGCCGTCTAATCGATGCGGGAGGCTCGATCGTGGTCATCGAACACAATCTCGAAGTCATCAAGACCGCGGACTGGGTCATTGACCTCGGCCCTGAAGGCGGCGATCGTGGCGGAAACGTCGTCGGCTCGGGTCCGCCCGAAGCGATCGCGGAGCTCGCAAACTCTTACACGGGACAGTATTTGAAGCAGGTTTTGAACGGGAATGGCGTGCGCCATGGTGACCGGTAGATTACGCATCGTCTCCTATGAGGAGGCAGCACAACCGGCGCTTCGCCGCCCCCGAAACGGCCGAGGTATGAACCGCGTGTTCCCCAACGCGCTGCTGCTCATCGTCCTGGCCGCGGGCACCTTTGCACAAACCCAAACCACCGTCCGCCATCACAAAGAACGCATCGATGAGACGCCCCCGGAAATCGCACAGGCCGAAGCGGCCATTCAGAACAATGACTTCCCCGGCGCAGAAGCGCTGCTGAAAAAGGCGATCGAGAAAGATCCCAATAACTTTCAGGCGTGGTTCGACTTGGGGTTCGTCCTGAACCGCCTCAATCGCTCCGATGAATCGATCGCCGCGTATCGCAAATCCGTCGCCGCCAAGCCCGACGTCTTCGAATCGAACCTCAACCTCGGACTGATGCTGGTCCGCGCCCATCAGCCCGACGCCGAACAATTTCTGCGCGCCGCCACCACGCTCAAACCCACCGATCATCAGGAACAAGGTCGGGCCCGCGCCTGGCTTGCGCTTGCGCATCTGCTCGAAGACAGCAAACCGGACGACGCCTTCGGGGCCTACCGCAAAGCTTCCGAACTCATGCCGATCGATCCCGAGCCGCATCTGTCTGCCGGCTTGCTGCACGAGCGGCGGAAGGAATTCTCCGACGCCGAAGCTGAATACAAACAAGTCATCACGCTCGAGCCGCACTCCGCGGATGCGAGCTCGACCGAAGCAGCCATCGGCCTGACCAACATCTACATGAAGTCCGGTCGCCTGGGCGACGCCGAGCCCCTGCTGCGCCGGCTGGCCACCGAGCGCCCCGACGATGCCGGCATTCACGTGCAACTGGGGCGCGTGCTCGCCGCGCAAGGCAAGAAAGACGACGCCATCGCGGAGTTCCAGGCCGCCCTCAAGCTCGCACCCTCGGACCGCGACGCGCAACGCGAAATCGCGGACTTTTATGCGAGTGCCGGGAAAAATGATCTCGCAGAAAGCGCATATCGAGCTCTGGTCGCTGCCCAGCCGAAAGACCCGGAATTGCATCGCGGCCTCGGAAAGGCCCTGTTGCTGCAGAAAAAATTCCCGGAAGCCGAACAGGAGTTCCTGGCGGCGGTCCGGCTGAAGCGCGATTGGCCGGACGTCTATTTCGATCTGGCCTTTGCGGCCAGCGAGAACAAGAACTACGAACTTACGGTCCGGGCGCTCAATGGGCGTGAGCAGTTAAACGCCGAGATGCCTGCGTTTTATTTTTTTCTTCGCGCCACCGCTTATGACCACTTGCGCGACTACAAACAGGCGGCGGTCGATTATCATCACTTTCTGGGGGTTGCAAACGGGAAATATCCCGATCAGGAGTGGCAGGCCACGCACCGCCTGATCGCCATTGAACCGAAGAAGCAATGACCGCCATGCGCCGAATCGCGTTGACCCTGCTTTTCCTCGCACTCGCCTCCGCCTACGGCGCCGCCAAGGAGGAAACCCTCGACCAACTCAAGGCGCGCATCGGAAGTGCGCATCCTGAAGATCGCTCTGAACTCTGCATACGGATCGCGCAGCAACAACTCCAGAATGCCGACAGATTCTACATCGATGGCAAAGTCGAGGAAGCTCGCTCCGCCGTCGAGGACATCGTGACCTACTCCGAAAAAGCCCGCGACGCGGCGCTGCAAACGAAGAAGCGCCTCAAGAATATCGAGATCGACGTAAGAAAAATCGCTGAAAAGCTGCGCGACGTCAAACGCACGCTCGCCTTCGACGATCAGCCTCCGGTCGAACAGGCCATTCGACGCCTGGAAGACGTCCGCACCAGCTTGCTTCAGGAAATGTTCGCCAAGGAAAAAAAGAAGGAGAGCAAATGAAGGCCGGAATGCACCGATGGCGCACGATGGTCGGCTTGGCTTTTTTGTTCGCCCTCGCTCTGGCCCGTCCCTTGCTTCCGCTTCGGGCCCAGCGCCCCCGTGACCCGCTCAATCCGCTCGAGATCGACCAGCTTCGCGATGCCATGCTCGATCCCGAGGAACGCTTAAAGCTTTACGTGAAGTTCTCTCGGGATCGCATGACGAAACTTGAGCAGATGCGCAGCGATCCGAAAACGACCGAGCGCGCCCGCCAGACCCATGACATGCTGGAGGATTTCCTCGCCGTCTACGATGAACTGGATGACAACATCGACATGTACGTCAGCCGCAAGGACGACATACGCAAGCCGCTGAAGATCATCCTCGAAGCCGACACTGAATTTCAGTCCAAGCTGCGCGCCATTAAGAGCTCTCCGAACCCGAGTGCCGCGGAGGCCAGCCAGTATGAGTTCCTGCTGACCGACGCGATCGATACCGTAGACTCGAGTGCTGAAGACCACCGAAAAACCGTTGCCGAAGTCGAGGAATACATGAAGCGCAAGAAGAAGAAATAGAGAGGGGCTGCGGCGGCAAACTTCCTTACCACCGGGAACAGCCGGAAAAACCTCAAGACAGGCCCCCTCCTGTTATGATTTTCGGCGGCCATGTTTTTGCGTCCGTTGTTCGTACACTTTGATCGAGCGCTAGCCATCCTGACCCTACTGGTGCTTCCCGTCAGCCTATGCGCGCTCCCCGCTCCAAAAACTGCTGTGTTACATACCGTCCGCGTGGTCCAGCAATCAATTCCCATGTCCGACGGCGTCCGCCTCTCGGCCACTCTGTACATGCCTGACAACGCCAAGCCCGGCGAAAAATTCCCTGCCCTCCTTGAATATCTCCCTTACCGCAAGGACGACGCCACTGCTGCCCGCGATTATCCCATCCACGCATGGTTCGCGGCCCGTGCCTACGTCAGCGTTCGCGTCGATATCCGAGGGTTCGGCTCGAGTGAAGGCACGCCAACCGAGCGCGAATACTCCGAACAGGAGCAACTCGACGGCGAGCAAGTCATCGCCTGGTTGGCCGCTCAACCCTGGTCCACCGGCAAGGTAGGAATGTTTGGAATCTCCTGGGGAGGATTCAATTCGATCCAGATGGCCATGCGTAATCCGCCCGCGCTCAAGGCCATCCTGGCCGTCGATGCCACCGAGGAACTGTTCCACGACGACATCCATTACATCGACGGCATGATGCACTTCGACGAGTTCGAGCTCAACATGGATCTCGCGCCGGCCATGACCGGCGCTCCCGACTACACGCTCGACGAAACAATCCTCAGCCCGCGCTTCGAATCCGCGCCCTGGTCGCTGCTCTATCTCAAGCATCAGCGCGACGGAGCGTTCTGGCACGCGCCCGTCCGCCCGCTCAACCAGATCAAGACCCCTTGCTTCTTGATTGGAGGCCTGCTCGACGGCTACCGCGATTCCATCCCCCGCATGTTTGAACAAGTGAAAGCGCCGCTCAAAGCGATCCTCGGCCCGTGGAATCACACTTTCCCGAACGAGGCCGACCCCGGCCCTCAAATCGAATGGCGGGATCAAGCCCTACGCTGGTGGGATTACTGGCTCAAGAACCGCAACACCGGCATCCTCGAAGAACCACCCTTATCCATTTATATGCAAGAGTGGCACGCTCCCGATCCGCACCTGAAGATCGTGCCCGGAAAATGGCGCGGCGAAATTGGCTGGCCGCCGAGGTACGCAGTGAATACGACGCTCTACCTCTACGACGCTCGTGTCCTCTCGACCGAGCCCGCGAAAACCGCCGCTCAGCAACTGCGCTACATTCCGAGTGTTGGCGTGGAAGCCGGATTCTGGTGGGGTGAGTTGCTGACCGACCAGCGTCCCGTCGACGCCTTCAGCCTCACCTACGATTCGGTTCCGCTCAAACAGGATCTCACCGTGCTCGGACGCCCCCACGCGCTGCTTCGAGCCAGTGCGTCCGCACCGCAGGCCGACTGGTTCGCGCGCCTGTCCGACGTGGCTCCCGATGGCACCGTCACCCAAGTGACCGGAGCCGGGCTCAACGGCGCGCAGCGCGATTCCGCCTCCGAGCCCAAAGACTTGGTACCCGATCAGACTTACTCGCTGGATATCGAAATGCATCTAGCCACCTGGACCTTCCCGAAAGGCCATCGCATCCGCCTCGCCGTTTCGAATGCGCTCTGGCCCATGGTCTGGTCAACTCCCTATGCGATGACGACCAGACTCCAACTGGGCGGCGACACCGGATCGCGCCTGACTCTGCCGCTCGTCCCACCTTCCATGTATGCCGTGCCTCAATTCGCTCCCCCCGAACCCTCCCCGGAACGTAGTGACATGCAGTCTCTCGGCTTTCCCTGGCCCGGGGATTGGAAAACGGAGCGCGACGAAGTCAATGCCAAAACCAAAGTGACCTGGAGCGGAAAATCCGAAGAAGCCTACCCGTGGGGAAAAGAAACCGACTTCGAAGGAATCACTTACGTCGCCGACGACAACCATCCTGAAACCGGTTCGGTTCAGGCTGAAGCGGAAATCGTCATGGCGCTGAAACAACAAACCCTGACCTGGCAAGGCCATCTCACGCTCACCAGCGACGCCCAGAACTTCTACTACAAATACACCCGCCAACTATTCAAGGACGGCCAGCAGATCAGACAGAAAAGCTGGCAGGAAACAATTCCGCGAGACCATCAATAAGACGCCGTCAAAAGGCGACCGCGGGCACCGGAAGCCACGCCCGAAACTCTCGGCCCGCTGCTGCCGGCACAAAAACAGTCAAAAGCAGAGTCCAAGGCCGCAGTGAACGGTGTTCGCGCCACTGGGAAAAACCTGGGATCCGGCTCGACTAGCGCACACTTTGACCTCGGAAGAGAGTAAACTTGATTAGTCTCTTCTAGCATCCTTCCGCCGCGCCTTTCGGTGACGGTTCCTTGCGAAATCAGATAGCGTTTTGCGCTACGCAAGGAGCCGCTTATGGCCAACAGGGCCCGTCTGTCAACAAAACCCTCTGCCGCACGACCCATCACCGACAGTGATGGCAACCAAATCCATAATGAGATCGTGCTTGGCCTGCCCGCAAGAGAATTCGAACTGCTGTTGCCGATGTTGGAATTTGTACGCTTGCGGACTCACCACGTGCTCCATGAGCCGGGCGATACTCTGAAGTCTGCCTGGTTTTGCAACAGCGGGATGATTTCCATTCTGAGCGTCTTCCCGGACGGAAAGAGCGTGGAAGTCGGTCTGGTGGGCAAGGAAGGGTTTATCGGGGTGCCGCTGGTAGCGGGCTTTCGTACCTCTCCCACGCGCGCCATCGCTCAGATCGCGGCGTCGGCCTTTCGACTCGACAGCGAAAAGCTGGTCGGACTTCTGCCGCAATCTCCGAAGCTCGAGCGGCGGTTGCAGCAATTTTCGCAGGAAATGAACATGCAGGTGACACAGATCGCCGCTTGCAATCGTCTGCATGAAGTGGACGAGAGACTGGCGCGATGGTTATTGATGTGCGCCGACCGGGTCGGATCGAATTCGGTGCCGTTAACCCAGGAATTTCTGGCACAGATGCTCGGAACCCGACGCTCCAGCGTGACCGTGGCTGCTGGAATTCTACAGCGAGGGGGGCTCATCACCCACAGTCGCGGCGACGTCCAGATTATCGCCCGGAAAGGACTGGAAGAAGCAGCCTGTGAGTGTTACCAGCTCATGCAGTCCCAGATGAAGGAATGGCGGGACGAATCGGAGTAGCCCTCAGTGTTCGCTGCGGCACACTGGGCCGTTGCCGAGCGTACTGACACATGGCCAGGTTGAGAATAGCGTGACCGTCATAGCGCAAGCGTTATGGCGAGGATGGTCCGCGAACCGGAACCACCGCTCGCTGGCGCGCTCCCAAGGATCTCAGCCATGTCCGAAGTCGATCTTATCAACGTTGGTTTCGACAAACATCTGATCAAATGCCCACACTGCCAAAAGCAAACGATCTACCCGTGGTCGGGAACCATGATCCTGTTTTCGCCAACCAGATGTGCGCACTGCGGCCGGGAGTTTGTCATCGCGATGAACCAACCGCGGCAAGGGGTCTGAGCCAGAGATAACTTCCGGCTGTTCGCGTCCCATCGAACCCACAAACCCGGTGCCGCACGATGCCGCCCCCGTTTCTGAGCTTCTCAGGCTGCCGAAACGAGCTACTTTTGATTGTCGGCGGTTTGAGTTTCCCCGTGAGTTTCTGCTCTGGTTTCTGTTCGCGGCGTCACCGAGACGACCCCGTACTCGCGCTCTTTGTCGTCAAAACCTTCAACGCGCAGCTTCAGGTGGTCCTTGTCGATGTGGAACTCGGCCTTTTCGCCGACCGGTAGGAGCGCTGGATGTTTGTCATCCTTGGGGCGAATTCGGTAGGTCATGCGGTCGGTCTGCAAGAGATATTCCTGGCAGAGCAGGGTGCGGGTTTTCCGGTCCGTGTTGTCGGTGCCGATGATTTCACCGGCTAGGCTCCGGTCGCTTTTCTGGTCGGTCCCGCAATTCACGGAGTCCATCTGAAGGATTGTGCCGGACTGCGGGACTTGATGGTCCTTGGCGAACGCAAAGGATGCACCGAGCAAAACGAAAATGGCAACTGTTTTCATAGGTCTCCTTCCGGACAATGTGTGATTAGAACCGATTCGGGTTCGTCACGGGAATGTTACGGAGGTATCGAGACGGTTAGGGATGTATCAAACCCAATTCTTGAAACCCGATCCAGAAACAGTACACTGTTCGGCATGGCACGAAAATTCAAAGACTTATCGGAGCGCGAGATTCTGGCACTAGCGATCTCGCTCGAGGAAGAAGACGGGCGAATCTATGCGGATTTTGCCGAGGGCCTGCGCGAAAGGTATCCAGCGACGGCAAAGCTGTTTGATGACATGGGGGCCGAGGAGTCGGACCACCGGACGTCGCTGTTTGAAACGTATCGGGCGCGTTTCGGGGAACATATTCCGCTGATCCGGCGCGAGGATGTGAAGGGGTTCGTGCAGCGGAAGCCTTTTTGGCTCTCGCGTCCGTTAAAAATTGCCGATGCGCGCAAGCAAGCGGAACTGATGGAGTTGGAGACGCGGCAGTTTTATCAGAAGGCGTTGGGGCAGGTGACCGATGCCGGGGTTCGGAAGCTGCTGGGCGATCTGGAGGAGATCGAGCGCAAGCACCAAGTGGCGGCCGAGGCTATGTCGGAGAGCATTACGCCGACGGTGAAGAAGACCGAGGAGGAAGCGCAACGGCGTCTGTTTGTACTGCAGATCGTGCAGCCCGGTCTGGCCGGGCTGATGGATGGATCGGTGTCGACGCTCGCTCCGGTGTTCGCAGCGGCATTTGCTACCAAGAGCACCAACGATGCATTTCTGGTGGGCCTCGCAGCATCGATCGGCGCGGGAATCTCGATGGCATTCGCGGAGGCATTGTCGGATGACGGATCGTTGACCGGGCGTGGGCGTCCCGTGCTGCGCGGTGGAGTGACGGGCCTGATGACGGCGGCGGGTGGGATTGGGCACACGCTGCCCTTTCTGATTAAAGACTTTCATGTGGCGTTCACGGCGGCAGTGATTGTGGTGGCGATGGAGCTGGCGACGATTGCCTGGATTCGGAACCGCTATATGGATACTCCGCTTCTGTCTGCCGCATTTCAGGTGGTGTTGGGGGGCGTGCTGGTGTTTGCGGTGGGGATTTGGATTGGGAGCTCATGAGGCCGTTGATCATTTCCAATTTTTCCAACTAGAACGCTTTCGTCCGCCAGAAAAAGTCTGCGTCCTAGCCGCCTCTCCGCCGATCTATTTCACATGGAAGCAACGATTCGTCCTCCGGCATGGAAGACCATGCTGGCGTTCGCCATCATTTATTTTGTTTGGGGCTCAACCTTTCTGGCCATCCGCGTCGGTGTGCGCGAGGTTCCCCCGCTTCTTTTTGCCAGCATGCGGTTCTCCACGGCGGGAGTCGTACTGTTCGGATGGTTGCGCCTGAGGGACACGCCGTCACCGTCAGGACGCGAGTGGGTTGCCGCTTCTGTTCTCGCGGTTTGCATCTTTGTAGCCGATTACGGCCTATTGTTCTGGGCCGAACAACGCGTACCCTCCGGAATCGCCGCGGTCATGCTGGCGACCATCCCAGTCTTCATGGCGCTTTCGGAGATCATTTTTCTGCGCACCCAGCGGCTTACGGTCCGTCTGGCGCTGGCTCTTCTGGTAGGGATCGGAGGCGTTGCGGTTCTGCTGAGCCGATCGTTGAGCCTGAGTCTCGGCGAAGCGCCCATCGATCGCGCCGGAGCGGCCGCGCTGGTGGTTGCTGCCATGAGCTGGTCGATCGCCTCGGCGCTCACCCGCAAGCTGACGCTGCCGGCATCAAAAGCCATGAGCTCCGGAGCGCAGATGCTTGCTGGAGGAATCATGCTGGCGCTGGCGGCGGCCATTTTCGGCGAGTTCCGCGGATTTAACATTCAGGCTGTCTCTCGCGGCGCGTGGTTCGCACTAGCCTACCTGATCGTGGCCGGGTCGATTGTGGGCTTCACCGCCTATGTCTGGCTTATCCATCACGAATCTCCCACGAAAGTTGGCACCTACGCCTACGTGAACCCGGTCGTGGCAGTAATCGTCGGATATTTCCTGGGAGGCGAGACGGTTGGTCTGAAAACTTTGATGGGAACGCTTCTGGTGCTGGTCAGCGTGATTGTGATTACCACCACCCGCGCCACAACAACCGCCGCCTCGCCTCTGCCGACGCCGGTCGAAGAAGTGGCGGAACCGTAGTCCTCTTAGGGGCGGTCAACGAGGCCACACTGTTCCCGACCAGTCAAGGAACCACTCATTTTAGCGGCGTCAGAATGCGCTCGATTTGTCGGATGTGGTTGATATCGTGGCCGGCAATCATGCCGACGATGTGCTCGATCGATTCCTGACCGCGCTCGGCATGTTGGCCGTAGTGCTTCCATTGCTCAGCGGAGAGTGACTTCAGGAGCGCGAGATTCGCTTCGCGCAGGACTCGGTGCTGTTCCAGGGATTTGCGGGGATCGCGTTTTTCGTAGTGCGCGGAAATAACCCAGGCATTTTGATCGAAGGCCTGGACCGGGGTTCCGGGAGCCCCGAGGATCGAGCGCATGCGCCAGCCGACCACGATTTCGACGTCGGCGAGGTGAGCTAGAATTTCGGCGGCGGACCATTTTTCGGGCGCCGGGCGCTTGCGGAGTTTGGCGGTGGGGACGCCTTTGATGAGGCGAGCCAGCTTTTTATTGGTCGTGGATTGGACTTTGATTGGGTCTTGTCCCTGGGCGTGCGCCAGGATGCGCTCGGTGTATTGCTGAGGGGTTTCGGGCATTTTCAATCTCCTGTCGTTTTGTGCAGCCCCAAGAACAGTAGTTTACCCGAGAACTTTCGGCGTCGCGGCAACTCCGCCAACTCCGCCAGTGATTCCGCAAACCGTAAATTTATAGCCAAGATAACCACCTGATTCAATTCGTTTTCCGATCCTCGATCTTTCCAAGAGCAGATTCGCATTCATTTAGTAACCACTTTTTGCATTTAGGTCTTGTATATTGTCGGTGTTTAAGGTATAGAATGATCCCTACATTGACCGACGACTTCCATCGCGCCAAGCTTTCGGCGACGGAGCGTAACCTTCGCTCCGAAATTGCTCGCCTCACACTGAACCGCTGGTTTCTCCGCGGCTCCTTGTCCGAGCGCTCGGGCAAGTGCGGCAAACCCAACTGTCGCTGCACTCGCGGCCAACTCCACAAGTCTTTGTACCTAGTGCAGAGCCAGGGCGGAAAGTTCCGCCAGATCTGTGTCCCCCAGGCTTGGCAGGAGCGTATCCGGCGAGCCGTCGATGACTATCGCAAAATGCAGGAACTGCTGGAAGAGGTTTCGGAACTGGAGTGGAAACGGCTGAAAGAAAGGAAACGCTAACGTTCTCCGCCGCCTAATCAGCTACGGCGAAAAGATCTTCTGCCTCTCGGCGACATTGCTGGCGCCGTTGGAAGATCGCAGATTGGATCCGCGTCGTTCCACTCCCGCCGCGGTCAACGCAGCGCTGGTGTTGTTCTGGACCCGCCAGCCCTCCCTCAATGCCCTGGCCCAAATCCACGCCCCGCGCTTCTGGAAGCAATGGCTGCGCGAACCGCTGGCCAGCGCCGCAACTCCGCCAACCCCGCGGCATTCATTGACTTGCCCGTTTTGCCCGCGTAAGATTTGCCCCTAATGATCGGCCAGACCGTCTCGCGCTACCGCATTGTCGAAAAGCTCGGCGGCGGCGGTATGGGCGTCGTTTACAAGGCCGAGGACACCGAGCTAGGTCGTTTTGTTGCGCTCAAGTTCTTGCCAGATGACGTTTCCCGAGACCCGCAGGCATTGGAGCGCTTTCGACGTGAAGCCCGCGCTGCATCGGCGCTAAACCACCCTAACATCTGCACGATTTACGACATCGGCAAGAGTGACGACCAGTCGTACATCGCCATGGAGTTTCTGGACGGGATCACGCTGAAGTATCGCATCGCCGGAAAGCCCATCGACACCGATGTTTTGCTTGGTCTGGCGATTGACATCGCCGACGCGCTCGACGCCGCCCACGCTGCTGGCATTGTCCACCGCGACATCAAGCCCGCGAACATATTCGTGACGAAGCGCGGGCACGCCAAGATTCTGGATTTTGGCTTAGCGAAGGTCAGTCCAGCGGGCAGTTCTTCGAGCAAAATTGGGTCCCTGAACACGCAGACGGGTACGGTGGACGCGGATCATCTCACCAGTCCCGGTTCTACGCTCGGAACGGTCACTTACATGTCGCCGGAGCAGGTGCGGGCGAAAGAGTTGGATGCGCGGAGTGATCTGTTCTCTTTCGGTGCAGTGCTGTACGAGATGGCGACGGGGGCAATGCCCTTTCGTGGCGAAAGTTCGGGAGTGATCTTTAAAGCCATCCTCGATTCTGATCCACCGCCGCCGATTCGTTTCAATCGTGATATTCCGCCCGAACTGGAACGCATCATCAACAAGGCGATGGAGAAAGACCGCGAGTTGCGCTATCAGGGTGCGGCTGAGATGCGGGCGGACCTGAAGCGGCTGAAACGGGAAACGGAATCGCGGCACGGTGTACCAGCGAGTTCCGGGAAAGTGTTGGTCACACAGGAAAGCGGCTCTCACGTTGCCGCGCAACCGGCGTCGCCAGCATCCGGTTCCTCGCCTGTTCTGGCTCCATCGCAGTCATCGGGCGCAGTGAAGGTCGCCGAAGTTCCCGCCGCGGGCAGGGAACTCTGGAAGGTTCTTGTCCCCGCCGTCGTTGTGCTGGTAGCTGCACTCATCGCTGGCGGCCTCTACTGGCGCTCGCGTTCGGCGGCTCCAGCAGCCAATGCTACGCCTCTCTCGGAAAAGGACACTGTCGTACTGGCCGACTTCGATAACAAAACCGGCGATACCGTCTTTGACGACGCGCTGAAGCAGGCCCTGGCGGTACAACTCGGACAATCCCCGTTCATCAACATTCTTTCTGATCGTAAGGTGGGGGAAACCCTTCGCCTGATGGGCCGCCAATCCAGCAACCGCATCACCCCGGACGTGGCCAAAGAACTCTGTGTGCGGACGGGCAGCAAGGCGATCGTTTTGGGTTCCATTTCGAACTTGGGCGGCCAGTACGTGCTTGGCGTAGACGCTGTCGGTTGCAGCACCGGCGATACGTTGGCCCAGGAACAGGAACAGGCGGCAAGCAAGCAAGACGTGCTGAATGCACTGGGTAAGGCAGTGGCCAGCCTGCGAGCCAAACTGGGCGAGTCGCTTGCCTCGATTCAGAAGTTCGATGTGCCCGTGGAAGCGACGACGGGATCACTAGAAGCCCTGAAAGCCTTCAGCATGGGAGTCAGTACTTTTCGAACCAAGGGGAATGCTGAGTCAGTTCCTTTCTTCAGGCGCGCGATCGAGCTTGACCCTAATTTCGCGGCTGCATATGTCACCCTGGGGGTCGCATACAGCAATCTTGGACAGGCCAGTCTGGCAGCGGAAAATATCAAGAAGGCTTATGACCTCCGCGAGCGGGTCAGTGAGCGCGAAAAATATCGTATCTCTTCGATGTACTACGAAAACGTTACTGGGGAATTGGAACAGGCCAGCCAGGTATACGAACTGTGGGCCAAGAGCTATCCGCTGGATTCGGTGCCTCACGGTAACCTGGGAGTGATCCATGAGCTTCTGGGGCAATATGAGAAGGCTTTGGCTGCGACCCAGGAGTCTCAGCGTTTGGAGCCCACTGCAGTCGGCTATCTCAATCTTGCCCAGAATTACCTCTACTTGAACCGTGTAGATGACGCCACGAAGACCGTAGAAGAGGCCCAGGCGAAGAAGTTCGATGCTGATTTCCTGCATCTCGTGATTTACGAGTTAGCTTTTGTCAAAGGCGATGCGGCGGAGATGGAGCGGCAAGTCACCTGGGCCGCGGGCAAGCCCGGAACGGAAGACCTCATGCTCTCGACCCAGTCCGATACCGAGGCATATTATGGCCGGCTCGCAAAAGCAAGGGAGTTCACCCGGCGTGCAGTGGACGCGGCAGTCCGCAATAACTCGAAGGAAACGGCGGCCATCTGGCAGGTGAATGCTGCCGTGCGGGAGGCGGAGTTTGGCAACGCTGCCGCCGCGAAGCAGGATGTTGCAGCGGCATTGGCGTTGGTTCCGGGTCGGGATGTGAAAATGCTTTCTGCGCTGGCGCTGGCACGAACCGGTGAAACCGCTCGCGCCAAAGCCGTAGTCGAAGAATTGGAGAAGACCTACCCATTGCAAACCGCGCTGAAGGTCTACTGGCTGCCGACCATCAAGGCGGCGATCGAACTGAACGCGAACAATTCCACCCAGAGTTTGGTGTTTCTTGAAGCTCCGGCTCCCTACGAACTGGGCGATCCGCCACAATTTCAGCCAGGGACTTTGTATCCCGCCTACATCCGAGGCCAGTCCTATTTAGCCGCCCACAACGGCACCGCCGCCGCCACCGAATTTCAAAAGTTCGTGGACCATCGCAACATTGTTGTGAATTTTCCGTTAGGGGCGCTGGCGCATCTAGGACTGGCCCGCGCCTATGCGTTGCAAGGCGACACCGCCAAAGCCAAGGCGGCCTATCAGGACTTTCTTACCGGCTGGAAAGATGCTGATCCCGACATCCCCATCCTCAAGCAAGCCAAAGCGGAGTACGCAAAGCTGCAGTAGTAGCGCGGCGATCTCCAACAATACCTGACCTGCTTGCACAAAAATTGTCAACTGTCGCTAACAGCGTTTGCGCTCATTGAGAATTGGCCGACCCGCGTGCGAGTCAATTTGCGCTATCGGGATGTTCGCCAACTGACTCGAAGGGGCGTCTGAAAAGAGCTTGGCTACGAACATCTCCACAAGTACAAGCACTTCAACGAGCGACTTCTCTTTGCCAAATGTACGGCTGGATCGCAAATGCATATTGCCTCAGCCGTAACGGCGATGTGGGTTTCTTGCGTCCGATTCTGCTCACCCGATTGTGACTCTTGCGTTTCCTCCGGTGTTACAGAAACGCGCTGCAACGTAAGCGTCAGGCCAACCACATTCTAGGCGAGACAGAATTTCTGTGTTGAAGTAAGCAGCATGATCGAAGAACAAGTGGTGGCGCAGAAGGTGCGGCGCACCGCTGCTGAGATTAGGCAGATCGTGAGCGAGTTTGAAAGCAGTGGCATGAGCCGGAACCGGTTTTGCCGAGTGCGTGGTCTGACGTTCGGCGTGCTGAATCGCTACTTGCAGCGGATGCGCGCAGCAGCCGATCACACCGCGAACAGCGACGGGTTGGTGGCGGTGGAATGGGGTGGCAAGAAGCCGAGTGCGGAGCGCGCCCTGTCGGTAGTGCTGAGGAGCGGGCGAGAGATCGCGGTGAACACAGGTTTTGATGCGGCCACGCTGCAGCCCCGCGATGTCCTCTATCATGCTCACCTGACAGAATCTGACCCTCGACAGAGTAGGGTTCGGGTTTCGACCCGCTCCCTTCTTGAAAGCACACTCCCCCTGGACCAGCAAAACCGTGCCAGAAACGTGACCCTTCTTCCGCGGTCATAAGCAGGACGACCGCCATTCTCCCTGCTTTCCCAAAGTGCTTCCGTGCGGGCTTGGTTTTTCGGGTAATGTCAAAATGAGTTGAGAAGAAATCGCGACCTGAAGTCGAATGACCGACAGTCAAGGCGGGACACGACCCCCGCTTGGAAAACGAACGAAAACCCTTACGAAAGGCATTGAAAGATCGTTTCGCTCTCCTGTATCTTTCCTTGACCGAAGGTCAAGAACATTGGGAGGAGTTGGGCCATGGAAGGGATTACGAGCAGTCTGGCGAAACCGACGCAGATGAGGCGGGACGGGAAACCACGTCCACGCTCGGAAGCGAAGCGGGCGCAGATTGTGGAGGTTGCGATCCGGCATTTTGCCGAACGCGGCTATAGCGCGGCGCGGGTGGAAGACATTGCGGCGCAGCTGGGCATCGCCAAGGGGTCGGTGTTCCAGCATTTCAAGAGCAAGGACGGTTTGTTCTTCGAAGCCTACAAGAAAGCCGTGCGGTCCTTTCCGAGATATATGCAGGCGCCAGCGGCGGTGCAGGACCGTGGATTTTTCGAAGTGCTCAGGTACTGGCTGGGACGCACGGAAAACATGGTGCGGGACAATTGGTCGTCCTACCGAATTTATTTGATTGGCAATTACGGAACCGATCTGGCGCTGCGGCGGGAAATCAATCGCTTTCTGGTGGCGGAAGACCCTTACGGATGGCGTGACTTTGTCGGCTTTGGAGTCAAGCGGGGGGAATTGCGGTCGGATCTGGATGGGGACATGATCGGGTCGATCCTGGAATGGACCATGGACCGGTTTCAAGATGCGCTACTGACCGAGGAGTTGGACCCTGGGCTGTTCCGAAAATCGGGTCCGGTTCCGGAAGAGAAAGAAGCGCGCATGGAGCAGTTTGTGGACCTGTTGCGGAGAGCGATTGGATCGGAGAGGGCTCAAGTGGCGGGGCACAAAGCATGAGACCCGGGATGACAGTCGAGCAGATGGTCGCCAGTTATGACGCGACGGCGCCATTGACGGAGGCATCGACGATACCGGCCTCTTGGTATGTGGATGCGCGGATTGCGGAGTTGGAACGGCAAACGGCGTTCTCGCGGACATGGCAGGTGATGGGGCGAGCCGACCAGGTGGAAAAGCCGGGCCAGTTTGTGACCGCAACGGTGGCGGGAGAGCCGCTGGTGGCGGTGCGCGGCAATGATGGCGAGCTACGGGCGTTTTATAACGTCTGCCGGCATCATGCGGCGGCCGTGGTGACGGAGCCGTGCGGGCAGGCGTCGATTTTGCATTGTCCGTATCACGGATGGAACTACGGGCTGGATGGGACGCTGAAGGGGGTGCCGGAGTTCGACGGAGTGAAGAACTTTGAGCGCAAAGACAATGGGCTGATTCCGGTGAAGGTGGATGTCTGGGAAAAGTTTATATTCGTAAATCTGGATGCCGACGCGGTTCCGCTGCGAGAGTTTCTAGGTGGTCTAGTCAAGCGCGTGGCTCCGCTCGGATTGATGAAGCTGCACTACTTTTCGAGTCATAGTTATGACATCCGCTGTAACTGGAAAGTATTTGTCGACAACTACCTCGATGGTGGATATCACGTGCCCCACCTGCATAAGGGACTCAACTCGGTTTTGGATTACAAGCAGTACACGATCGAGAATGAAGACCGATATTGTCTCCAGTCGAGTCCGATGGTGAGTTCCGGTGCGGATGCTGCAACCGGCACGACGCGAAAAGGCGACCGGGCGTGGTATTTCTGGCTTTATCCAAATTTTATGTTCAATTGCTACGAGGGATATCTGGATACGAACCTGGTGATTCCGGTTGATGTGGACCACTGCCGGGTGATTTTCGATTTCTACTTCGGCGACCTGAGCGAAGCAGCGCGGGCTTACAACGAGCAGAGTGTGGCGGTCGGGAATCGCGTTCAAGACGAAGATTTGGGCATTTGTGAGGCGGTGCAACGGGGCCTGAAGTCTCGCGCCTATGGGGCGGGGCGGCTGTCAGCGCGGCGGGAAGCCGGGGAACACTTGTTTCATCGGTTGCTGGCGGCGGATTTGAACCGTGGGATCGGGCAAGAGGCTTGCGCGCAATGAAATTCAGCAACTCTGCTGCGCTACAAAATACTTAGCTCCTGGATGACGCGCCACGCTCGCCGGTTGGTAGAAAATCCTGAAGCGTGTTAATTCCCCTTCACGCCCGCATCCGTTTCCGATTGCGCAAACACTTGATTGGCCCCCATGTGCGCCGGAGCCGGCGCCAGCATTTGCTCTTTACGGTAAATCAGATTGCTGGCATTGAACGAAGCCAGCTCAAATCCATGGCCATGCGTAATCGCGTCCGTAGGACAGGCCTCGACGCAATATCCGCAAAAGATACATCGGTTGTAATCGATATTGTAGACGCGAGCGTAACGTTCCGCGCCTGAAACCCGGGTTTCAGCGGTGTTTTCTGCGGCCTCGATATAGATGCAGTTCGCCGGACAAGCGGCGGCACAGAGAAAGCAGGCGACACACTTTTCCAGGCCGTTTTCGTCGCGTTGCAGAACGTGCATGCCGCGATAACGTTCCTGAAACTTTGCGCCCTTGGTGGGGCCAGGACCGTCAGGATAGTTCTCGACGATCGTGGGTTGAAACATCTCCTTCAGGGTGATGGTCATTCCCTGGGCTATCGCGCCGATGTTCTTGATCACGGACATAGCACAACAGTATAGCGGATGTTGGGTCGGGTGCGCTTTCGTTTGTCGGCTTTCAGAGTTTGGCCCTAGAAACACCGCCCGGGACGGTGGACTTTCCGGGAGGTGGAGATTCTTCTCTTATCGGATGAGACTCTCGGTCTGAGGGGACGTAGCGTGAGATAGGATCATCTTCGGTGAGGCTGCAGTGCCGGACGGCTTCGACAGTCGCGACGGTCGCTACCTGAGCTTATGACCTATGACATTGCCGTGATTGGCGGAGGCATTGTCGGCCTTTCGTTTGCCATGCAGGCGGGCGAGCGCTTCCCTGGCCTGCGGGTGGTCGTTGTTGAGAAAGAGTCGGGCGTGGCTCGCCATCAGTCGGGGCACAACAGCGGCGTGATCCACAGCGGCGTCTACTACAAAGCCGGATCGCTGAAGGCGCGCTTGTGTGTGGCGGGGGCGCGGGAGATGGTGGAGTTTTGCGCGCGACATGGAATTCGCTATGAGGTGTGCGGAAAATTGATTGTGGCTGCGAACCCGGAGGAAGCAGCGCGCCTCGATGACTTGCGCGCGCGCGGTGTGGCCAATGGGCTCGAGGGTTTACGGTTGCTCGGCCGCGAGGCAATGCTTGAGATCGAGCCGCATGTGGGCGGAGTGCGGGCGTTGCACGTGCCCTCAACCGGGATCACAGATTATGCGGCGGTGACGGCGAAGTATGCCGAAATTGCGGCGAAATGCGGGGTGGAGATTCGGACCGGTACCGCGGTCCTAGGATTCGATCGGACTTCTGGTGCGAAGGCGGGCGCAAAGTCGGACGCGGTCGACCCCGTGGTGGTGCGAACGCAGGCGGGAGATTTTTCTGCGCGCTATGTAGTGAATTGCGCGGGGCTGTATAGCGATCGGGTGGCGCGGATGGCGGGGGACGATCCAGGGATGATTCTCGTCCCGTTCCGCGGGGAGTATTTCGATCTAGCGGCACCGCGGCAGGCTCTAGTACGGGGGCTGATCTATCCGGTGCCCGATCCGCGGTATCCGTTTCTGGGCGTGCACTTCACGCGACGAATTCAGGGAAATGTGGACGCGGGACCGAATGCGGTGCTGGCGTTCCGGCGTGAGGGATACCGCTCGCGGGATTTTGACTTGGGCGAAATGAGGGAGCTCTTGATGGATGCGGGCTTTCGGGCGATGGCGCGGGAGCAGTGGAAACATGCGCTGGCTGAGTTCCGGCGGTCGTTGCGGAAGCCGGAGTTCGTGCGGTCGTGCCAGCGCTTGGTGCCTGAGGTCGGAATGGAGGATTTGAGTCCCGGCGGATCGGGAGTGCGAGCGCAGGCGGTCGGAGGGGATGGCATGCTGGTGGATGACTTCCGGTTTGTGGCTCGGAAACGGTTCTTGCACGTGCTGAATGTGCCTTCTCCGGCGGCGACGGCTTCGCTGCCGATCGGGCGGGAAATATTGAAGATGGTGCCGGCGGAGATTGCCAAGTAGGGAAAGTTTCGGCTTTTCAAGGGAACCCGTGTCTCGTGGACCCGCCCGGCGTCGTGTAATCTGGTGGCTTCCGATTGCGGACCGTCGGGAAAGATGTTTCTTGGAGAATTCGCATGACGCAGAGTCTGAGTTCGAAGAAAAAGGTGGCGGTTTTGGGCGCGGGGAAGATGGGAGCGATCCTGCTGCAATCGTTCTTGCGGGATGGATTGCTGACGCCAGGGCAGACCTGGGCAACGGTCGCGCATCCGGAGCGCGCGCGATTGCTCAAGGAGAAGTTGAAGGTGCACGCGGGAACCGACAACCCGGAGGCGGTAAAGAACGCGGATATTATTTTCATTTGCGTGAAGCCGCAGGTGGTCGCCGACGTGGTGCGGGAGATTCGCGCACACTTGAATGGGAAGCAGTTGCTGATCTCGGTGGCGGCGTCGGTTCCGACGGAAATGATTGAGCGGGCGCTCGAAAAAGAAGTGCCCGTGGTGCGGGCGATGCCGAACACTCCCTGTGTGTTGGGGGCGGGAATGACGGCGCTGTGCAAGGGAAAGTTCGCGAGTAAACAGCATCTGGAAATGGCGACGAAGTTTTTCGATGCGGTCGGCCGGACCGTAGTGGTCGATGAAAAACATATGGATGCGGTGACGGGATTGTCGGCGAGCGGCCCGGCATATATCTACATTATTCTGGAATCGCTGGCGGAGGCGGGAGTGAAAGTCGGATTGCCCCGCGATGTGGCCACGCTCCTGGCGGCTCAAACAACCATGGGCGCAGCCCGCGTGGTGCTCGAAACCGGGGATCATCCGGCGCTGTTGAAGGACGCGGTGACCACTCCGGCAGGATGCACGATTGACGGGATCATGGAACTAGAAGAGGGCAAGCTGCGCGTGACCTTGATCAAGGCGGTGGTCAAGGCAGTGCAGCGCGCTAAGGAACTGGCGTTTTCCTAGAGTGGACCGAGAGCCACCCACTTGCTCACCCAAAAACAAGCCGCGCGGCAGCCGCCCCACAAATCAAATCCGACACGATCGAAACAGCGGCTAGTTGGGGAGGGCAAAGGTCAGGGTTACGTCCGTCTCGAACCGCGCCGGCTGGTCGTGTTGGCGGTAGGGCTGATAGCGCCAGTTGCGCACAGCCTCGGTCGCAGCGGTCGCCAGCAGAGGGTCTCCGCTTAGGGTGCGTATGTTCGAGACCGAACCGTCATCGGCGACCTGCACTTCGAGGACGACATTGCCCGCTCGATGCGCGGCCAGGGCGGCGGGCGGATACTGCGGCTCAGTACGCCTGAGCAGTCGCGCTTCGGCTTGCTCGGGATCGAGCCAGATGCTCTGCATGGGAGCGAGCTCGGCGGTCGACGACGCTTCTGTGAGGGCATCGTGAATCGGTCGGCTGGGAGTCGACTTCATGCGGAAAACGATTTTGCCCTTTTCGTAGACTACTAAATCGCCGGCGGCATCGGCGGGAGTAGGAGAGGGCCGCCCGGATGCTCTTTCCGAGGCTCCTCCCTGCCCTTTTTCCGGCGATGATTTTTTCCCCAACGATTTTTCGGACGCTGATCCTCGAGACAATGCTTGGCTTGCTTCGGGGTCTGCCGCACGAGCGGAACTTTGCTCTTGCGACGTTCCCTGCTCGATCGGGCTGCCGGAGGCGGCTCGGGACGAGCCCAGCCATCCGATTCTAGAACCGATGAGCAAACCGAGCGCGACGGCTGCGAGAACGGTCACAGCTCCTAAGGCGAGCACCCAGGTTTCGTAAGAAGAGCGACGAGCGGGCAACGAGTCGAAGCCGGCGAGATCGGGGTGGGTTAAGTCCAAGGGCGTCAGGTCCGATGGAACGAGCGCCGGTAAGATTCGGACGTTCGAAGCAAGGGCGACGGGCTTACGCCGGTTAAGTTCAAGCGCGGCATGATGAATACGGGCGCACTCTTCGGCGAAACCCTCGAGCAATTTCTGATCGGTGTTCGAGAAGGCAGCGGGTGAGGTGGAGAAAACTTCGACAACTCCGGTGAACTTCGTGCGGTCGTTCCTGTCAAATACCGGAACCGCCAGAATGGAGCGGATGCCAAGCCGGCGGGCGATGTCAGAATCGACGCGGGGGTCGGACTCGGTTTCGACACAGAGCTGGGGCTGACGGCTCTCAAGACATGCGCCCGAAAGGCCGTGGCGGGGCTTGAGAGGGGTGCCGAGACCGGGGGCCAGGTTCCCGGTGGCGGCTCGGCAGACCATTTCATCGCCGCGGACCAGTGCGACGGCGGCGGCGCTGGCCCGGGTCGCTTCGGCCGCGCGGACCGCGAGTTCGTTGAGAATCAGGTCGAGGGCAAGATCGGGTGGAAAACCGGCAAGGATGTTCTGCTCGAGATGACGGGATGGGTCCGGGGGCGACTCTTCAGGGCGTAATGCGAACCTCGACATCGGTTCCGGGAACATATTTGTTCCGACAGCCTGCGCTCGATCGGGGAAAGGCAGGCTCATAAGCGAGTTTCCCGCGAAATGAAGGGGAAGTCAATTGGCCAGGGGAGATTAGGCAATTCGGTGAGTTCGTGCTTCCGCAATTGGACCCCGGCCAGGAATGGCTTCTTGTTTTGGTTCCGGAGGGCAGACCGCCGCCGACAACAGCCAGGGCCGTTCGATCGAGTTTGCGGGCGCGGCACCCGCGTCCACACGGGGCCGCGCCTCAGAGTTGCGGAGCTACTGGCCGTATTCGGTGAAGACAGCGGGGTTCGAGATCCCGGCGGCGGTAGCGTTGATGGTGATGGTTTCATTGGGGACCAGCGGCAGCGTGTAGTACTGGCTCGCCGTTCCGTTGGTGCCGGTAACGACGGGATTGGGGCTAGAGAAAGTGCCTCCGGCGCCGTTGTCGGAAAAAGTGACGCTGTCGCCGGCAAAGGGATTGCCGAACTTATCGGTCACGAGCACGACGAGCGGCGCCGGCAATTGAGTTCCATTCGGAGCGGTCTGGTCGTTCCCACTGCTAATCGAGATGGTCGTCGGGACTTGGGCAACGGCGGTCTCGGTGAAGGTCACCTTTAGAGTCGAACCACTTTGAGTCGTGAAAGTGGCGGTGACCGTTATCGTGCCCGGGGTCGAAGGCAACTGCAGAATCGTACTAGCCGTGCCATTCGAGCCGGTGACCGCGGAAGACGGATTGAAAACTCCTCCCTTGTTGCTGGTGAACGTGACCGTTACACCCGGGACGCCGTTCTTGTAGGCGTCCGTGACTTGGGCGACGAGCGGATTCGCAAGGTTGAAACCGACCGATCCGGTCTGCTTCGATCCCCCGTAGACAGCGATCTTTGCGCCTGTGGCGGGCGTAGCTGTGGCAGTAGTCGAAAGGCTACCGGAGGCGCTGGTTCCGATCGTCAGATTCGCCGTCAAGGTGTAGGTGCCAGCTTTTTGGGGAACCGTATAGGTCGTCGAGACGTTGCCATTGGAGTCGGTCGTCGCGGACGAAGGATTGAATGATCCGCAGGTGCTAGCCCCTGCTTTGGTGCACCCGTCGCTGAAGGTCATG
>Ga0302325_10002118_pt1 | contig 48938 bp, 43 predicted proteins | sample Palsa_T0_2_FD_201948 | JGI IMG/M metagenome (GOLD analysis project Ga0302325, IMG submission 201948) | Peat permafrost microbial communities from Stordalen Mire near Abisko, Sweden - Palsa_T0_2 | ecosystem: Environmental > Terrestrial > Soil > Palsa > Peat permafrost | place: Sweden: Abisko...
TACCGAAATTTCCGACACGCTAAGCGTGAGCCTACGGAAGGCCGTCCGGTTAAACAGGCATCGATTCGTCGCTCAGGGCTGCCACGACGAGCTGGTTTATAGACTTCAAGGGTTGTGGATGCGGGACCATCAGCCAACAGACCGGGAGATCGGAAATTATTCCGACTACCTGTCGCCCCGAACCACCCCACCCCTGCATCCTGAAAGCCGGTCGCCCGGACTCAGAGGATGCGACGAGTTTATGTTGTAAGGACTGAGGGTGCCAGCGTTAGCGGCGTATCCGACAATGGGTCACGGGGTGAGCGAAAATAGCCAACAAATCACTTTCGGCGTAGGGCGTTGAGGGCATGGATGGGCTACGACTATTTGAGCTGACCGCTGCGAGGTACTGGAGCGAGTCGGCGACAAGCGCGCCCGTGAATGGCTCGAACGGGCTCACACCAAACTCCAAGCCTCGGCTGCGTCCATCACCGATGCGAAAGCGAGGGAAGGCTTCCTCGCAGACATTCCCGAGCACCGAAAGATCGTGATGGCGTGGGCAGCCAGGCAGACGGAGGCAAATTAGATTTGCGCGAACGTCGACGTCTGAATGTCAGCTTTCCCAGTCCGCAACCGACTGCTTGGGGGTCGCGAACCGCTGTACGCTGCAACGCGCACTCGATTGCCGTTATGAAGCAAATTCAGCCCGGTTGCGTTTCGGGAGGCATCCCGGTCATTCGATCACTGCGGGGAGGATGTGCTCCGTTAGGAGCACCCTTTCGGGGAAGGCCATGTCCCGCGGCATCCACGCGGCAAAGAAAACTGCCATTTCCAGTTCCGGGATGACGATCAGCCGCTGTCCGCCCCAGCCAAACGCACCCGCCCATCCCACGGCACGGCCTTTGACTTCCGATTCACCTATCCACCATTGGTAGCCGTAAAGGTACGACGCAGGCCCCTTGTTTTGCGCCCTAATGGACTCGCCGATCCAGGCCGCAGGCACGATCCGGGATCCGCGCCAAAAGCCCTTGTTCAGCACAAGCTGGCCGATTTTTGCGGCATCGCGGGGCCGTATCCGCAGGCCGCCGCCCGCCGACGGATCGCCCTGAGGCATTCGTTGCCACTGCGTGTCCTCGATGCCCAGATGACCGAACAGCTCCGCCTTGGCCAATTCGTCGATCGGCTTACCCGAGGTTTTCCTCAGGATGAGGCCAAGAAGCGCCGTTGAACCGCTGTTGTAATTGAAGGTGCTGCCCGCCGGCGCCACGACCCGCCTTTCCAGAATGTAGCGATACGGATCTACGCATTTCCGCAACCGAATCGAAGGGCGGAAGAAATTCGTGCCATTCGAGTCCGCCGGACATCGTCAGCAGATGGCGCAGGCTGATTCGATCTTTCTCCGGCGTGCGGAGGTCCGCGTACTCGGGAAGGTATGAGAGCACCGGGGTCTCCAATCCGGTGATCCAACCGCGGTCGATTGCAATGCCGACAAGAAGGGACACCACGCTCTTCGTGGCCGAATTCACATTGTGCTTGGTCGTCGCATCAAACGTGACTCTAGCCGGCGGCTCGAGGCCGACTTGGTCTTCGCCTGCGAAATACCGCTCGTAGACCAGGACTCCTTCGCGAGCGACAAGGATCGCGTGCACATTGGCGCCACGGGTTGCGGCCAGGCGCTCATCCATCGAGGCGAGCGACGCGGAACCCATCCGAAGTTGCTCCGGCGTGCCCACCGGCCAGCCATCATGACGTTCGGTTGGCGTGCGCGAAGATTCGTCGGACATGGCTTCCGCTCAGATATTGGCCTGCTCCTCGGTCGAGACGATTCTTAAGGACCGACTTGCATCCAATTTGAAACGCCTCCGACGACTCGAAAAGACGTTTTAGAGTATGGAGTTACGCGAATCAGCCATAACCGGGCGCAAGATTTGAGAAAACGCAGAATGGATGTCCGTTTCGCGACCCGTCCGGTTCTTTATTGAATCTGCCGGCAGGCCCCAAATGAGAATCCATCGGTAAGGCGTGCTTCTGCGCTGCGCCCAACGAAAGAGGCGGCCCGGGCAGGGCCGCCTCTTTGGAAAGGACGGAGGCCCGCGCCTCCCCTTCAACAATCAGAACTTGTAGGAGATGTCCGTATAGAACATGCGTCCGATGGGGCCGTCATAGGTGCTTACGTCCGCTAGAGAGTTCTCCAGGCGGTAGGGGGCAACGGGAGGCTGATAATCGAAGGCATTGTTCACGCCCACCCGCACCTTGAGGCCGTCGGTCCAGTGGCCCCAGTGCAGGCCGGACAGCTTGTAGGTCATCGCGAAGTCCCATTGCTGGTAGGAAGCCACCGTCAACGGGGGACTCTCGTCCGCGCCACCCGAGCCGATATCTGTCACCTGCGGGATGAAGGTTTGGGCGACCAGGAACTCAAAGCCCTTGTTCTTCCACGTTATCGACGTGTAGGTCTTCCAGCGGGGAATCGTGCCGCCCTCGCCACCGCCACTGGACTCGTTCTCCGTATTGCTCGCTATCGTGGAGACGTGACCGGCGTACTGGTAATAATTCTGGGTCGGAAGAATCTGGATCAGGTAGCTGTCGTAGACCGTGATCGTTGAATTGAACTCGAACTTGCCGAAGCCTTTCGTGGGAAGGTCGTAGACCACCGAGGCATCGTAGCCCTTGATGGCGACGGCGCCTATGTTCGTCTCGGCGTTTATGATAAACACCGACGAAAGTGGCTTGGAACTGATCTGGCCGGGAGCGTCGCCGCTCGGCCCTGGGCCGTTGACGCTTCCAAAATGAATAAATTGAGCATAAGGCGATGCCGCACCGAGATCCTCGACGCTCTGGACGATTGTCGTCTGGTCGAGCGTGCTGATCAGACTGTGCTGGGTCGTGTCGAAGTAATCGCCGGTAACACTCAGGTTCGGAACCGCCTTGGGCGTGAACACGAAACCTGCGTCCCAAGTCGTGGCAGTGGAGGGTTGGAGATATGGGTTGGATCCGGTTTCCGCATTGAACTGCACATTTTGATAGCTGGTCCCGTTTGCACCCGTGTAGGTGATCTGGTCGGATGAACCCGTGGTGGTCGGGCCATAAAGGGCGTACAGTTGAGGGGCGATAAAAGACTTGCCCGCACTCATCCGCAGGGTGAGTTGATCATCGAAAGGCTGGTACTTGAGGCTGACCTTTGGAACCTTGGCCGACCCGACATTGCCCGAATAGTCGTCATAGCGGCCGGCACCGTCTAACGCCAACGAGTAAACCCCTGGAAGCGGGTGGCTCTTGTCCACAATGGGGATCTCGATTTCGGCATAGGCCGAGGTGATCGTGCGGTTCTGATCAAACGGTAGGATGGTCGGGGAATCGATCCAAAGATCGTTGGCTGTGTTGTTGTCGGGAACGGCCGTCAGGTTTTGCCTGCTGTAGTCAAAGCCGGCGGCAAAATTCACGGCGCCAGCCGGGAGCTCAAACAGCTTTCCCCGCAGAAGCGCGTCAAAGGTGTCGTTCGTGCTCAAGTAATTGACGAACGCGCTTCCCAAAACGCCGTCTGTCGCCCCGGGGGCCTGGGCGATGGCAAACGGGTTGATTTGGCCGTCCACGAAGGCCGAGATCAGGTTGTTGGTGTCCAGCAAGCCCTGGTTGGAGTAGTTGTCCTGGTAACGGCTGAGGTCAGCCGCCACCTCCCACGACCAGTCCTCATTGATCTTGCCCCGGAGGCCCCCGACGACCGTCAAGGCGAGATTGTCATCTAGAAAGAGTCGGGGACTTCCCTCAAAACGGTTGTGGACGTAAGCGGAGTACCCGCCGCTGCCGTCGGTGTAGCCCTGGTCGAGGCTGGCCTGTGAAAGCGGATTCGTCGGGGAATTGACCGGCACGTACTCCGTCCCCGATGGCAGCGGGTTTAGGCCGACGTTGCCCAGGTTGGCGTTGGTATCCGATATGAACGGAAAGAGCGGCTGAGCGTTGAGTCCCGACTCTGTGTCGACATGCGAGAAGAGCATGTAGCCGAAGCCTTCCAGTTTATCCCCGTAGATCTGGTGTTCGACATTGACCAGGGCGCTTTGGCGCTTAAGCGATTGCTGAAGGTACTCGTGATCAGCCAAATTGTAGATGCGCTCCACTTGGGAAAGAACTCCTGAGTCATTGAAACTGCCCAGGTCCTTGTAGATGCCCATGGAGACCAGCTGCTGGATTGTATAATTGCCGCCTCCGGGAGGGGCGTTGACCCCGGGCGCAAGCTGGAAGGCCTCGTCGTAGCCGTAGCCGGGCGTAGCGGGGTTGGTCGTCAGGCCGAACACCTCGAGGATCCCGGGAACGTAGGTCGTGGCATAGAAGGGATTCACGTAGGGACGTTGTGACTCGAGGATCGGATCGGTTTGCGTGTACTCGAGGGAGACCGTGAGCGAGGTCGTTCCATTGCTGACCCCGCCGGTCAGGGAGCCTGTGCGCTCCGAATAATGCCCCGTGGTGTCGCTGTAGCCGTAATGGGCGTCCGCCTCCCACCCATTGTAGTCCTTCTTGAGAATGACGTTGATAACGCCACCAATGGCGTCCGCGCCGTAGATGGCCGACGAGCCGTCGCTCAGGACCTCGATCCTGTCGATGGCCGCGACGGGAATTGCGTTCAAGTCCACGAATTCGGCACCACCGGATCCATCGACGGGATCATAGGCCATGCGGCGACCGTTGACCAGGACGAGCGTCGGCAGGTTGTGAAGCAGGATCTGCGCGCCGCCGTCCTGTCCCCCCGTGCCAATGGTGGCATTCTCTCCGCCGATGCCGCTGATCGCCGGGGATACCTTGCGCAGGACGTCCAGGACACTGGTCTCCACGCCGCTGTTCACGATGTCGGTGGGCGAGATGATGGAGACCGGAATAGCCAGCGCCTCACCGGCATTCGGGATATTTGATCCTGTGACGACGTATTTCTCCATGTGCTGCGTATCGTCGTCCGTCGGGGTTGGGGTCGGGGTCGGTTCCGTCTGTCCGCGGCTCAGCGCGCAGAGGGACATGAAAATGAAGGCCGCCAGGGACGCGCAGTATCCCGATCGGGTCAAAATAAACCTGCGGGAGCGGTGTTCCCAGGGCAATTCGGTCGACGAGAGAACCGCAGGTCTTGCTTTTTTGGAGTCGGACGGGGCCCGGGTCGAACGATGCGCCCAGGCGGACAATAGTTGATTTCCATTCATACGTGTGTGGTGTGAACTTTCACCGAGGTGAGGTCAGGCCTCGGACGGGCGGAGTTCTCGTTGTGGCGGTGTTACAGTTCAACGGCCGAACGACATCCTCGATGCAACGAGCGACTTCCGCCTTGGTCCCCGCGACAAATGGCATGAATTCAGCGCCGCACGGGAGTTTCCCCTGCGCCATTCCCGTGACAGCGTTGGGTTGAAAGGATGCAGCTATGCCTCCGTCCGTATGATGCCTTCACTCCCTGGCATAGCCCCGAAAGCCAGGCGGCGGACACGCGGTCCCGTGGGTTCGGCGTAAACCTCCGCTCAGTTGCCGCTTCGTTCTCGCAGCCGGACTCGGCACCTTCCTACAAGTTCCGGGCTGATTGGCTGCAGCCGGGCAGCCTCGGACACAGTGGTCCCTCAAGCCGCGCGGCGCATTCCCCGCGTCCCGGCGCGCGAACCTCTCCAGCCTTTATCAACACCCTCTTCATGACAGATCAAAAATCCGCCAAGTTCATCTGCCTCGTTCACTTCGATGGGAAAAGGCTGCAGGCCATGTCGGAGACCGAGAGACGCGCCCTTGACGGGTCCTCCCACGCCTACGATCAAGCGCTCCAAAAGAGCGGCAATTATATTATAGCGGAGGCGCTCCATTCGCCGACGGTGGCGCGCACCGTGGTTGTGAGGGGAACGAAGGTCTCGGTGAAGGATGGTCCGGTCACAGATGCCAGGGAGCCCCTCGGCGGCTTTATCCTCATTCGTGCGAGGAACATGGCAGAGGCCGAGACCATCGCGGCGGGCATCCCTCTCGCAAAGTTGGGTTCGATCGAGGTACGCCCCATTTACGAGTTCTAGCGGAAAACGCCCGGAGGGGCTGGCTCGCTTATCCGCGTCCTAGGCGCCTCACCTCAACTCGCCAACGACGTCGCGGTAGCTTGCCCCGATGGGAATCATAGTGCCGTCGTCGAGCTCCATGCCCCGGTTGGCGCCCTGGGTCTGCTTCACGCGTCTTACGTAGGCGAGGTTGACGATCGCGGACTTGCGGATGCGCAGGAACACCGCGGGGTCGAGTAGCTGCGCGGCCTTTCCCATGGTCATCCTCACGAGAAGGCCATGTCCCTTGACGTGGATCTTCACGTAATCCCCCTGGGCCTGGACCCAGCGGATCTCGCGCTGGTTGAGGAAATGCAGCTGCCCATCGGCCTTCACGATCAGCCTTGAATAACCCTGGGACGGACCGGTCGCCGCCTCCTTGGAGGAAATCCCCGCCTCCTGGAAATAGGAGATGAGGGCGCGTACGGCCTCCTCGGGGCCGGCGAGAGACCTGTCGACGATGCGCCTCTTGGCGCGATCAAGCGCCGTGGCGAAACGGCTGTCGCTGAAGGGTTTCATCACGTAATCGACCGCATAAAGGTCGAATGCACCCCGGGCGTAGTTCTCGTAGGCCGTGACGAAGATCACCTCCGGCCTCTCGGACTCCGGGACACGGCCAAGAACCTCCATGCCGCTCAGCATGGGCATCTCGACGTCGAGAAAAACCAACATGGGACGAAGATTTCGGATCATTTCCACGGCGGTCTCCCCGTCCATGGCCTCGCCAACCACCAAGACGTCCCGGTCCTTGGAGAGAAGATGCCGAATGGCCTGCCGGGACGGCTTCTCGTCATCGATGATCAGCGTGGTTATACTTTGCATAGGAGGGGCTCAGCGATCGGTACTCGGGCCATCCGCAATGGGAATTCGATGATGACCATGGCCCCGTCGGCGCCGCCGAAGGAGCAGTCAAGGCGGTACTGATTCCCGAATATCCGCTCGAGGCGCAGGCGCGTGGCGCGCAGACCGATGCCGTGGTCGACGCTCTTGACATTCCTCTGGACACCCTCGGCCGAATCGTTGCTCACCTTCAGCTGCAGCATGTCCCCGCGACGGAACGCGCAGACCGAAACGCGGCCGGGATTGACGCGCTTCGCCAGCCCGTGCTTGACGGCATTCTCAACCAGAGGCTGCAGGATCAAGGTGGGCACGAGCGCGTCGAGGCAGTCCTCGTCGGCGTCAAAATGGGTGATCAACCTCTCCTCAAACCGCACCTTCTCAACATTCAGGTAGCACTCCACGTAGGCAAATTCACGCCGGAGCTCGATCTCCTGCTGGCCGGTGTGGGAGAGAAGGTCGCGAAGCAGCTGCGAGAGCAGCGCAATCGCCTCGACGGCCTTTTCAGACGCCCCTTCGCGCATGAGCGAGGACACGGCGTTGAGGGAGTTGAAAAGGAAATGGGGCTGCAACTGCTGCCTGAGCGCGGCCAGTTCCGCCTGGGCAAGCTGGGTGCGCAGTTGCTCCTCGTGCTGCTCGACAAGGCGCTTCTCCCTGTCGACATCGTAAAGGGCGCCGGCGCCGACGGTCAGCCAATAGAAGTAGAAGTCGGCGATCGTGAACGGCGAGATGACCATGGTCATGCGGTCGATGTCATAAAATTTCGGGTCCCACCACCCGAAGGTGGCATCCAAGACCCAAATGCGAACGATGTTGCACCAGAACAGGAGTGCGACCGCTGCGACCAGATGCAGCCCCACGATGACAAACCAGCTCGAATGCCTGCGTCGGATCTCGCGGCGAAGCTGAAAGACGGCGGGCGTAAGGAGCGCCCACAGCCAAGCCCGGTACATCTGGGCCGTCCAGGCGAACAAATGGTCGCGCAGCCCATAGTGGTCAGCCTCGCCGTTCAGGCTTATGTACATCATGACCATAAGCGCCACCCCCACCAGGGTCCAGATACCTAGGACGCGAATCCAGCTGAGGTTTCGTTGGCTTGCCATCGGGTTTCTCTAATCGGCACGCGAGCGATAATGCAAGCAAACCGGCCTCCGCCGACGCCGACTTGTCGCAGGAGCCTCTGGTTTGGCGCTAAATTCCACGAGTACGTCGCAGGAAACCGCGCGTTCGTCGAATTCCAGCCCGGGCGTCCCGCCGGGGCAAAATAACGCGTGGGGGGCACAACCCCCCCACGCAACACAACTATCTAACAACGAGCGACGCCGATAGAACAGAGGTCGCTCCGTTAGGAAACCCGTATGCGTCAATGCATGGCCCCTTTGCGTTGTTCCAGAATCCGCTCGCGACAAACCGCTTTCGAATTGAGACGCTCGCGCGCGGACGCGATGCCTGACCATAGGAGCCGAATCAGGCTACCATCACGTGCAGATGGTCCCCTGCTGTGTTGAAACGCACGCCCATCATCTTTAGCCTCATTCTAATCGACCGTGAACTCTGGGCGGAGATGAACTCTTCGCGCTCAACGCATCCCGCAATGATGACTCGATCGGTGGAGCCCGGCTCAAGGACGCGGAAGTCGATCTGCTCGACGTAAGGGAGCATCTCGAAAAGCCCAAGGAGAGCCGACTCGGTGTCTTGCAGCGCCATGTCGCAGAACTGGTTTTCCTGCTGGTCAAGGGGAAGGTCGCAGTCCCACGGATGGATGTCGCGCGCCCGCCACTCAAGCTGCACCTGTTGAATCGAAATTTTCCCGAGTTCCAGCACATCGTTCAGAACGGCGCCTCGGGACGCGACGGCCAGAGCCTTCTTGGCAATCGACCGGAGTGCCATCTGCGCCGGAGATGAATTCATATATTGGATATATCGGACGTAGTCGGAGTGAGTTAAGACACGTTCGGCATCAATTTGAGCCGATCGCTGAGCGCTGCGGGAGGCAACGCCAAGCGCGTGTCACCGAAGCCGGTCCAAAGACCAGGACGGAAAACGCCCTCGCCTACTCCAGATCCCACCAGGCGTAAATCATTCCAGTTGAAGCCTTTGTCGCTTCCAAGCCGGCCCTCTTTAGGTCGATACGATCAACCTGCGTTGTCCTTTGGCAGAACAACCGGGGCGGACCATTGGGGGAACCCGGCGACCTTCATCCTTCTGCGGTACAAACTTTGGCCGTCCGTGGCGAACAGGACGTCGAACCCGATTCCTCCCCAGCACAGGCCCCTCACGGGACCGCTGGGCTGCGGAAGCCATAGGATGGCCCGGACGCGTCCGTTTCGGTCGCAGATCTGGATGCCAAGCGGCGTCGCCACATAGAGGCTGCCCAGAAGGTCCGGCGCCAGGTCCCCGTTACCTGGACCCTCCGCCGCGTCGGAAGGATGGAGCCAATAGAAGGACTCCCTATCTGTGAGCGAACCGTCCGCAGGCACCACGTAGCTGTTTACCCGGGCGGACCCACGTTCGGCCGCAAAGAACAGGCTGCGGTCCGGTGAATAGGCGATCCCAGCTGCGTCACGGAGTCCGGAATCAAGCACGGACCGGCCTCCGTCGGAACGCAGAAGCCACAACTTGCCCCCGTCGTCCGCATGGACTCCCGGTTCCACGACCACCCAGTCACCGGAGGCGGTGGCGATGATTCGGCCGCCCAGAATCCCCTCCGCAATCTTCCGCGACTTTCCCTGGGCATCAAAGGCAACGACCTCGCCCGCGACTGGCACGGTGGCAAAGAGCGTTCCGTCGGGTCCGTAGGCCTCCCCTCCCAGATCCGGGGCAGCGGATACGAGGACCGTGAGTCCACCGTCATCCCCGATGCGGTCGATTTCGTGGTGAACACGGTCGCTGAACGTAATTCGACCCTGGGGGTCGCAGGCAAGGGCCTCCACGGAGCCATAGGAACCCGGAACCCGCTCCCAACCATGGCCTTCCAGGAGAACAGCCCTCAGCATGTCGTTCATCGATTGGCCCGCCTCCACCGGGGCCGGCCATCCCCTCCAGAGCCACCGCAGGACGTCCGGGAGGATCACGGCACCGGGGCCCCCATTGTGGCCGTGGACGCCCCAGGCGTGCTGCACGTCGTAGCCGGAAAAGGTCAGTGCGGAGTCGACGTTCAGGTTCGCGTCGTACCAGCTCCCGAAAAGCGGATTCCAGGCGTCCGTCGAGCCGTCCTCGAGGAAGATGCGGATCGGCTTGGGCTCCGTTTTCCGGATGAGTGCTGGATAGTCGTTGCCGCCCCTCATCGACACAAAGGTCCCGATCACGCTGTAGACGCGGCTGAACGCGTCCGGGCGCTCCCACGCCAGGGTGAAGCTTCCGATTCCCCCGGTGCTTCCCCCGGTCGCCGCTCGGTCATTCGCCTTGTGGGAAAGGCGAATCGGCCTTCCATCGCGGGTTTTCAGGGTTTCCACCCTCGGGAGGACCTCATCGAGGATGAACCGCGGGAAGTTGCCATTCGTGCTGTCAAACTCATAGGACCGGTTCCATCGATAGGCTGCGGTGCCCTTGGCCCTCCACGCCGTGCCCGAGGCGATCCCGACCTCGATGATGACCGGCACCTCGCCCTTGGAGATCAGGTTGTCGAGGACAGCCGGGTCATTCTCCCCAATGCCGTCCAGATGGACGAGAACACAGGCGGCCCTTGCGGGATCATATTGCGCGGGGACATAGACCTTGAAGGCGTTCTCGGTGCCGGGATAGATCGCGGAATCCGCGATTATTCCCCGCAGCATCTCCCCATGAGGCACTCCGACGTGCAGCTTGGAGTCCTCGGTCAGCGGGCCGGCAAGTTCGCCCCGGATCCGCCCGACAATCCCCGGAACGGGTGCCTCCGGAGGTCCAGGGGTATCCGCAGCCACCGCCAACGTGTGTGCCGCGCAGCCTGCGATGATCAGAATCCAAAAACGCATGGGAGGGTCCTCTGTTTGGGGCTGTAGGCGCCGCAGAGGTCTGCGAGCGCAGGACACAAGGATGTGCCGCAGGCATAGTGGAGAGCAACCCGCCCGTTTCGCGGGAGGCGCCCGCGGACCCAATAACCCCGGGGTCCGTTGCCTTTCAGCCCAGCCTCAGCCTTGCCGCCATCTCCCTATAGGACCCGGACCGGATGTCCGTGAGCAGGTCTACCCCTTTCGGGTGCCATCCCAGCTGCCGCACCGCCTTGGCACTTGAGGCCCGGTTCTCGAACTGAACGAATGAGGTCAGGAACGCGCCCCATAGCTTCTCCGCCTCCCCGAGGCTGACCGAGCGGACCGGCACACCCAGCGCCGCGCCGATCGCCTCCGCCATCTGGCGCAGGGTGATTGTCGTCGACCCTGTGCCGTTGAAGACCTCGCCCGGCTTGGCCGATTTCTCAGCCAGGAGATACAGCTCCGCGGCGTCATCCACGTGGACGGCGCACGTGCGCAGCCCCCCGTCACCCACGTAGATGGATTCGCCCGCCTTGGCGGCCTTCTCCATCAGCAAGGGCGCGAAGTAGCTCCCCCCGCGCCCGTGGACATAGGGAGGCAGGCGGATCGCGCTCACCTGGACACCGTGCTCTGCCAGGCGCAGCGCATGGCGCTCGGAACGGATGCGGTGCTTCATGACGAAGGTCTCCGACAGCGGCGAATCCTCCGTGGTCTCGCCGCCGGCCGGGTCCGGGGCAACCACCGCCGTGCCGGAGGTTACGACGAACGGCCTCGGCGTTCCACGCAGGGGCTCGCCCAGAGCATCGACCGCCGCCGCATCGATGCGGAGCACCTCATTGTGGTCCATCGTGAAGTCGTGGATGTATCCCAACTGGAACACGGCGTCGGCCCGGGCGCTCTCGCGCCGGAGCACGTCGAGGCTTGTCAGTTCGCCGCGCACCGGGGTCGCCCCCAGCGCCTTCAGCCTCGAATCGCCCTCCGCGCTCCGCGACAAGCCGGACACGGCGTGACCCTGGGAAAGGGCCTTCTCCGTTACGACCCGGCCGATGTAGCCCGTGGCTCCCGTGATGAATATCCTCATTTGAATTGTCCTCCCCTGCTGTTGTCTTAATTGGACGCCCTGCGTCGTGCTGTTCGCCGACCGGGACGTTTGCTGGGGCTCACCCTACCATCAGGCTCCGATCGGGTAAATCCACAGAAGTACAAAGGTCTTGCCTAATCGTCCCGGCCATCTGGCAATGGAAATGCACGGGCTCGCCCGAGTCCCAAGACGCCGCAATGAATGACCTGCGATCCGACCTAGCGGATATAGTCCGCCTTTTCTCGCCGGGAGACGGGCTGCATGAGTCGCCGCTTCCGGGCATTCGTTGCATAAAGTTCTCCCAGACCGATCGCCGCACGAAGCGCCACTGGCGCGCCTCCCTTTGTATTATCGTCCAGGGCTCCAAGGAAATCATCCTCGGTCGCGACGTCTATCGTTGCGACCGGTCCCACTACATCGCGACGGCGATCGACCTTCCCGTGACGAGCCGCGTGTTTGCCGCAACGCGCGAAACGCCCTTTCTGTGCCTGAAGATCGACCTCGACCCACTCACATTGAGCGAGGTTGCCGCCCAGCTGGAAACGGGGCCCCCGGAACGGATGAAGGCCCCGCTGCGCCCCGTGTTCATCGGCACGACCAGCGACCAGATGCTCCAGGCCGCCCTTCGCCTGGGGAAGCTCCTTGAGGCGCCCGGGGACGCATCGGTGCTGGGGCCCTTGGTGGTCAGGGAAATCTTCTATCACCTGCTGAAAGGCCCCGACGGTCCGGCGATTCGCCAGTTTGTCCGGTCCGGCAGCAAGGTGCACAAGATAACACAAGCGATCTACAGCCTCATGTCCGAGCTCGACGGCGACGTCGACGTCGCCGCCCTGGCTAAGGCGGCACATATGAGCCGCTCCGCCTTCTTCAAGCAGTTCAAGGAGGTGACCGCCATGAGCCCGATCCAGTACCAGAAGCGCCTGCGCCTGCTGGAGGCGCGGCGCCTCATGACCGACGAGGGGGAAACCGCCGAGGGCTCGGCGTTCAAGGTGGGCTACAATAGCCCCTCCCAGTTCAGCCGGGAGTATTCGCGCATGTTCGGCAACTCACCGCTGAGGGACGCGATACATATCAAGGAGATGGTCCACCCCGTCCACCAAATGTAGCTGGCGTAGCGTCCGCCCTAAGAATCCCTCATGAAAATAGGCGTTCTTGGCTCGGGTTTGACGGGAGCAAAGCTCGGCATGATCACGTCGTCTCCAACGAGCCCGAGCGCTCGCGGGCCGTGACCGAGCAATCTTCGTTACGAATTGGATTTCGCCGACATCTGAGGGCGGCGAGCAGCCCGACGATTCCCGCCGCGACACCGAATGCGGCGAGCGTTGAACCGCCTGGGCCCCGCGAGGCCGCCGATGCGCCGCAGATCTCAGGAAAGCGGAGGCCCAGGAGTTCACCGACGCCCGCGTAGGCCAGCACGCACACCCCGCATTTGGGCGCGAGGGTGGCGAGCGCAACCGGAACCAGCGAACGGAACGGACGCCGGAGGAGCTCAGCTAGCCACCGCCGCATGATCGTACTGATCGTGGTAGCGAAGCCAGCTCATCGTGGCCTCGGGATCCTCGTCGCGACCCTTCGGGACGATGTCGAGGAAGTTGTAGGTGTTCATCATGATGTCGAAGCCGCGCCCGTAGGTCGAGTAGGTGCGGTAGACCGCACCCTTGGCGTCGCGGGCGAAGACGCTGAACCCCGGCAGTTCCTCGAACGGGATCTGGGTCATCGCGAAGTTGTAGTCGGCCTCGCCCTTCTTCATCTCCTCCTCGGTGAACGAAACGCGGAAGTCGTGATTGAAGGATGAGCCGTGCGACGAGACCCAGTTGAACTTCCAGCCCATGCGCACCTTGAAGGGCTCAATTTCTTCGAGCGGCGCGCGTGAGATGGCGGTGAAAGAGACATCGCGGGCATTCAGGTGCGGAAGGGTGCCGTCGAAGTGGTCCGACACAAAGGAACAGCTGGGGCAGCCCTCCTCCCAGCCCGGGCCGAACATGAAGTGGTAGACGATGAGCTGGCTACGCCCCTCGAACATGTCCGCCAGCGAGACGGGACCCCTGGGGGATTCGAAGACATAGGCCTTCTCGACCTTGACCCATGGCAATTCCCGCCTGCGGGCGGAGAGCCGGTCCCTCAGCTTCGTGAATTCCTTCTCCTCGCGCAGGAACTTGATTCGGGCGGCGAGCCATTTCTCTTCGGAGACGATTGTCGGACTAACAGTGGATTTTGTTTTCATGGTAGATGATCTATGGAACGGAAATCGGGGGATTCAGGAACCTTGCGCGGCCGCGCGGAGCTCCTCGTAGACGGCCCTGTTCTTTGAGTGGAGCGGCCAGAAGGGAGGCGGCGGAGCACCTTCCAGCAGGGCGATGAGGTGGTCGACATGCGTGTGCCAACCGGCGCCAAAGTCGGCCATATAGGGCAAGTCGCCCCCGCTCGCGCGGTGGGTCAGGACAAGCAGCACATCCTTCCCCTGAGGGGTGAGCTCAAACGTCGCCTCGGATTCGCCGTCGCTGCCGAACGTGAAGCCGAGCACGCGCGGGGGATCGAAGCGGGTGACAATTCCATCCATGCTGTCACCTGGGTCGTGGAACTGCTTGTACTGCTCCGGCGGCGTTTCGTTGGGGGCCAAAGTCTTGTGCCGGAATTGGAATGTCACCTTTCCCCCTTTTCGCTGCTCCATCGGTCCGCCCGCGAACCAACGGCTGCGTTTTTCCGGGTCGACGAGGTAATCCCAAATGCGCTCGATGGGGCCGGGCAGCGTGCGTACGAAACGCAACTCCGACGGCTTGGTGAACTGGCCGTTTTGATCGTTGGCTTTCATGGTGAAGTCTTTCCTTTGTGCTTCTGCTCGTTTGCCTCGTCCTCCGCGCGCAACTCGCGCTCCAGGGCGTCGAGGCTACGCGACCAAACGGAGCGCACGTTCTCGAGCCAGCCCTCAAGGTCCCCAAGTCCCTCGGGATTCAACGCCTGAACCCGGGACTGGCCCTCAGCCCGGACCCTCACGAGGCCCGCCTCACGAAGCACCTTAAGGTGCTGAGAAATCGCCGGGGCGCTCATGTCGAATTCACTGACGAGCTCGCCCGCGGTCCGTTCCCGGACCGCCAGCAGTTCGACGATCCGCCTGCGCGTCGGGTCGGCTATGGCCAGTAGGCTTTGCATGCCGACAATAATTAAGCGTTGTCTTAATTAAGCAAGCACTAAATCATATATTTTCACCCAAATGCCCCTTTTCACATGCAAGGCGAGAGCCAGGGAAATGCCGTGAGGCATTGGCTTTGTCCTCAGGATGCCTTTAAATGGGGGATCCATTTCCCATGCCCATTTCCCAAATAGACCCTGCGTCCGCCTTGATCGTGATCGACATGCAAAAGGGCGTCGTGGGGCTGCCGACGGTCCACCCCATGACTGAGGTCATCGGTCGCGTTGCGCGCCTTGCCCGCGCGTTCCGCGCGAAGAACCTGCCCGTGGTGCTCGTCAATGTGGCGGGGCGCGCCCCCGGCCGCACCGAGGCCAAGTCCAATTTTTCGCCTCAGGCTGGCTGGACGGAGCTGATCCCGGAGCTGGAACAACAGCCAAGCGACTACATCGTGACCAAATTACAGCTTGGGGCGTTCGCCGGCACCGGTCTCGAGCAAATCCTTCGCCGGCGCGGCGCAACCCAGATCGTGATGGCCGGCGTCTCGACGTGCATCGGCGTGGAATCCACCGCTCGCTACGCCTACGACCATGGCTTCAACGTCGCCTTCGTCGTGGACGCGATGACCGATCTCAGCGCGGAATCGCACCGCCACAGCGTGGAGAAGATTTTCCCAAGGATTGGCGAGACGGGCCTCACCGACGAGGTTTTGGCCCTCCTGGAAAAACGGGGCCCATAGCCCTCCGCCAGGGCCGTGGAGGCCGGGATGCTGCCTCGTCCACGTCGGGAAATGTTGGAGCCGCAGCAACCACGTTCATTGGAGCGGCGAACAGGCCCCGGGGACTGCCCTTGATCTATCCGGATCGTCTTATGTGTCTATCGGTTCGCGGGAATCAATGCTTTGCGTTTATCTGAACGGAGTCTCGCGGCTTGGCGCCGGCCGCCTGCGCCGCGGGCTCGGCAAGGACCTCGTTCACCGCGCTGATGATCTCCTCGATCTTGAACGGCTTCGCCAGCGTGCGCGCGGCCCCCATCAGCTTGGCAATGGACAGGATGTCGAGCGGGCCGCCCCTGAGGCCGCCCGAGATCGCGATGATCTTCGTGGAAGTGGACTTCTTGCGGATGGTCCGGATGCTCTCAATGCCCTCCATCTCAGGCATGATGATGTCGGTGATGATCAGGTCAGCGGGCGCATGGTTGTGCAGCGCGATGCACTCGCGGCCGTTGGTCGCGACCTGGACGGAGAAGCCGGCCCGGGTCAGCACCTGGTGGAGCACGAGCCTGATCTGGGCGTCATCATCGACGACGAGAATGCGGGGCGGTGTGTTCATGAGGCGTCGGGGGCGAAGGCTGCAAGCTCAGGGCTCTGCTTCTCGAGGGCGTCCCGGACCGCCATGGACAGGGCCGTCAGGGTCATGGGCTTGACGAGCACGTCGCGCACGCTCGCCGCGAGCGCCAGGCCGGATTCAATGCGCTCGGGGTTGCCCGTCGTGAGCAGGATGGGCATGTCCGGACGGACGGCGGCCATCTCGCGGGCGAGGCAGGTGCCATTCATGACGGGCATGGACTGGTCGGTGATCACCAGGTCCCAGTCGTGCGGGTCCTCGAGAAACAGGGCCAGGGCGTTGCTGCCGTCGCCGCTGGTGCTGACCCGGTAGTGCAGCCGGCGCAGCTGTTCGCCAAGGACATTCCGGAGAGCCTCGTCGTCGTCGACGAGAAGGATCCGCTCGGTGCCGGTGCGCACGGGAAAAGGGGCGATTGTCGCGGCCGCGGCCACCTCGGTCAGCGGGAAATAGAGATGGAAGACCGTGCCGCGCCCCTGGGTGCTCTCGACCACGATGTCCCCGCCGTGGGTCTTCACGATGCCATGGACGACCGACAGGCCGAGGCCTGTCCCTTCCCCGACCGGCTTTGTCGTGTAGAAGGGCTCGAAGATGCGCTCGAGGACGGCGGGCGACATGCCGCTTCCCGTGTCCGCGACCGAGAGCTTGAGGTGGTTTCCCGGGCAGAGGCCCGTGTTCGGAGGTGGCGCCACGGAGGTGAAATCGACTGCCTCGAGGCCCACGGTCAGCGTCCCGCCCTTGGCCTCCATCGCGTAGCCCGCGTTGGTGCACAGGTTCATGAGGACCTGGTGGATCTGGACCGGGTCGGCCGAGATGATGTCCTCCGCGAGGTCGCATTTCGCGAGGACCTCGATGGAGCTTGGAAGCGTCGCGCGCATCAGCTTCACCATCTCGAGCACGATCGGGCGCACATGCACCGACTTGCGGCCGGGCGATGTGTGCCGGCTGAAGGCGAGGATCTGGGAAACGAGCTCCTTGGCGCGCTGGCCGGCCTGGAGGACGCCGAGAACGTTCTGGTGGGTGATCGTTCCGGGCTCGAGGTCGGACGCAGCAAGTTCCGCAAAGCCGAAGATGGCGCCCAGGATGTTGTTGAAGTCGTGGGCAATCCCGCCCGCGAGCGTCCCGATGGCCTCGATCTTCTGAGCCTGGATCAGCTGCGCCTCCATGTTGGCGCGCTCGGTCTCGGCCTTCTTGCGCGTGCTGATGTCGCGGATTACGCCCTCGTACCTGAGCACCTTCCCCCTCTTTCCCCGGATGGCGCGCGCATGCTCCGAGATCCAGATCACCGTACCGTCCCTGCGGCGGACCTGGTACTCCATGCCCTGGACTTCGCCGTCGGCATCGAGCCGGCGCCTGAATTCGGCGCGCACGCCCGGGTCGACGTAGAGGTCGTTCGCGGTGTTCCTGACCCCTTCCATGAGCTGGGCCGGCGTTTCGTAGCCGTACATCCGCGCGAGCGCGGAATTCACCTCGATGTAGTGCCCGCTGGCCGTGCTCTGGTAGATGCCCACGACCGCGTTCTCGACAAATCCCCGGTAAAGCTCGTCGGCGCGCCGGAGCGCGCTCGACGTCTGCTTATGGGCGATGACCTCGTTGTAGAGGCGCTCGTTGACGCGGGCCAGCTCCTCCGTGGTCTGCTGGTGCCTCAGCTCGAGGTCCGTCCGGATCTCGCAGAGCGCCCTCTCGCTTTCCACGTTGGCCGAGACGTCGTACAGCGAGCCCATGAAGTGGGTCACATTGCCAGAGGCATCCCGAAGGGGGGATATCTGGAGGCGGTTCCAGAATGGCGCTCCGTTCTTGCGGAAATTCAGGAGGACGACGTCACAGGTGCGCTGCTCGGACAGGGCGAGACGCACCTTGTGGAGGACCTCCTCGTTTTCCGGAACCGGTGCCTCAAGGGGGGACCGCTGCAGGAAACCGCAGTTTTTTCCCAGGACCTCGGATCGGGCATAGCCCGTGATCACCTCGAAGGCCGGGTTGCAATGCACGATTGGCAGGCCGGGTATCTTCGCGTCGGCCACCACGACCCCGTAGGTGAGCGCATCGAGGATCCCGGGGACCCATGCGTTTGCCTGGGCATTGCTCTTTTCCTCAAGCCCTTCAAAATCAACAACATTAGCCTCAAACTCCGCGGTGGGGAGGAGGTCGCGGGTGTGCGCGGCAAAGGGCGTGGAGGAGAAGCGTTGCATCTGTCAGCCGGACGCCCTCGTTGAAACGCGCCGGGGTATCATGGGCGGTCACACGTTTGGAACACCGAGCAGCTGGAATAGTCATCGGTGCAGGGAGCCAATTCTTTACACAAAAACGAGCCCTTCCCGTAGGCACACCTTTGGGTGCACCGGGTCCAAGATAGTGATCCAAACGAGGACAACCTGAGAGACCATCTATGAAAAATCCACTAGCCAAGAAATCGTCATCCCGTAAGCCCTTATCCATCGTAGCAAGGCCCAGCCATGACGCCATTTCGACCAAGGCGCAGCAGCTTTGGGCGAAAAAGGGCTATCCAGAGGGTTGCGATGAGGCAACCTGGCTCGAGGCCGAGCGGCTGCTGTCGTCACACAATCCCGGCTTTGACGGGGACCGCGAGATGTCCGAATTGAACGACCTCTTCCCAGGTTCCGGCGGACAAGAGACGACAGCCCTCTGACGCAGCGTGGTCAGGAGCTGCCTTTAGCGGGCTTCGACCCAGCACTCCGAGATCGCGGCCCGGGTATCCCACCAGATTGAGAGGTGGGTCATCCACACCTTGCCCGAGAGGGCATGGCCCTCCGCCTCAAGTTCGCACTGAACCGACTTGAGGTGGTCGGTCAGCTTGTCCGCCGTCCCGCGATAATAGAATCGGTAGTAGTGGGACGCCGGGATCACGATGATCGAGGGGTCGACCGGCCCGAAGGGATGGAGGGTCCTCGGGACAGCCAGCCACATCGTCGAAATGTTTGTAGCCCTGTCCCATTCGACACGGAGCGGTGCGTCGACCAGCTCGCCGCGCTCATGGACCTTCTTGAATAGCAGGGCCGCCGTGGCCCGAGCACCGTACTCGTCGACCGCTCCCAAAGGGGCCGATTGCCACGAGGGGGTGGCCGGCTGCGTGATGAGCTCGACCGGCGAATACCCGTCGGCGTTCAGGCCCAGGGCGTCGCGGGGGTCGGGGGGTGCGGAGAGGGGGCTGCGCGTCTGACGAAGGTACCATTCCAGGATCTGGCCCGAATCCATGTCCGCCGGCATGTTGTGCGGGCCACCGCGGATGAGCGAATAGCGCACGGGCGCGCCGCATGCCTGCATCGCCGTGACCATCTCGTCCGCGAAGCCGTTGGGCACAACGTCGTCCTTCTCGCCGTGGATCACCCACGCGGGGAGGTTCTTGAGACGGATGGCGCGGTAGGGCTCACCAATGCCGGCTGTGGGAGCGATCGCGGCGAAGCGCCAGGGATTGTTGAGGGCCCACTCCCACGTCGCCATTCCGCCAAGGCTGTGCCCCGACACGTACACGCGGTCCGTGTCGATGGGAAGCATCGTGATCAGTTCATCGAGGTAGGCGTTGAGGAACTCGATCTTCCAGGGTCCGTCCATGTCGATGGGTGTCACCGCGAATCCCGGGCCCGCGGGACCTTTGCCCCTTGTGAAGGAGATCTTGTGCCCCAGCCATCCCGAGCCATGGAGCTGAATGAACAGGGGGAACCTGCGGCCGGCCGTGGGGAAACCTGCGGGAAGCGAGAGCCAGTAGTTCGCGTCAAGGGCCTCCCCGTTCGGGAGCGTCTCCCGGAACACGAGCGGGAAGAGCGCCGAGGGATTGTCGGCAAAATAATTCCGCTCCTGCTCGAGCGAAGCCGCCAGCTCCGCGGCGTACGTATCCGGGGAGACCATGAAGTCGTCCACGGGATTCGGGTTGCGGCCACCCCAGAGCTCATACCAGGAAATCGCCGCGTGATAGAGGGGCTGGTAGGCTGCCCCGAAATCCCCCTCCTTGGGCGCCAGGGCACGCAGCCGGGCGACCAGCTGGTCGTGCCGCTCCCTCCAGGCCGGCGTCACGGGTGTGTCGGCGGCACGGGCGAACCCGCACGCGAGCGCAGTGGCCAGGATATTGAGGACTGCCGTGGTGGGGAATTTCATCCCGGGGCCGCCGCTAGGCCCTCAGGAGGCAGCAGTGCTTGCGGTGTCTTGAAGTTGTATGACCTTGCGTCATTTGATGTGCCTCGTACGTGAAGAGTATCATTGCTTACAGTTACGCTAGATGCTCCACAGCGAGACAACAAGGTAGCAGCGACGATTGCCAGAGGCATATCGAGTGCTGGTCGTGTATTGAAAACACAGTTTCTCTTTCATTGCGACGAGGCAACAGGCCGCACGGAGATATCAATGAAAAAGCCCACGTTTTCATGCGTGGGCTTGGACCATAACTGCTGACTGATTCAGCCTATCATTCGGTAAGGCTATCGACGGCTATGGGCTCCATCGCAGGAGCCTTGACTGGCTTCGACCTCTTCTTAGCGACAGCTTTCTTAACCGATTTCTTGGGTGCCGTCTTCTTGGCGACATTTTTGCCCTTGGTAAGACCAGCTGCCTTCTTGATCTTGTTCACCGTGGCCGAGCTGACCTTGTGCATCTTGGCGACTATCGCTGCCGTCTTATCGGACTTGAGTGCGGCGATAATGCTCTTCTTGAGAGCGCCAGTTACCTTGGCCCGTTTCCTTTTCTTCGTCGTGGCCACAATCGCCGTATCCGCTATTTCAAGGATTTCTTGGATACTGTCGAAACCGAGTTTCTTCACATAGGATGTCAACTTTCGAAGCGCCGTTTGCTTCTTCTTCGCATCGGCCTTGACCGACTTTGCTTTAAGAGAGGCGAGTTTCCGTTCCAGTTTCAGGATTTCTTTGTCGAATTTCATTCTATTCTGTCTTGCAGAGGGATTTCTACGGCGGAGAAAATTACAGCTGTCCAGGTTCGCATCGTCAACGACGAAGCCATTCGGCGGCGTCACCGGCTCCTAGGGAGCCTGTGTGTAGATGGTCTACGGTTTCGTCGACGATTGCCCCGAATCTGCACCGGTTTTTTCCGGTACTTCGCCCAACGATTTAACCTCGCCCACATTGACCTGGCCCGACCGAATTGTACTGCGTACTAAGCCATGCGTATCTTGGCCAAAATATTGAGCACAACATTTGGGAACGGCGGAGTATGGTCGGGATCCCAAAAAGATTTCTCTTTCGACACAGTGACATTCTCGGACGTCGCACATACGCTTGCGTATCCCTTGGCGGACCGAAAATACCTTCCGAGTAGGGACCCAAAAACGGTACACCTATTGATTATGGTATACCGGGTTCGGTCGCGTTGAAATCGGTGAAGCGAAGTCTCTTGGCGAAGTTGATACTCCCAAGAAATAAACTAACCGCTACCGAATCTGCCAGATCCAACTCTGGAATCGACTGGTTAGCGGCGGCTTATTGACGTCATACAACTAAACAACAGTGCTTGTACTTCTTGCCGCTCCCGCACGAACAGGGGTCGTTCCGACCCGGCTTCTTCACGGACACAGCGGGGGCCGGCCCCTCGCGCAAAGGGCGGGTGTACATCCACGCACCCGCCTCGCGCACGAACTCGGCCTTCTCGTGGAGCACATGCTCGACACCCTGTTCAAGCGCGTAGGCTGAGAACTCGACCGTGGCCATGTCGGGGGTCCTGCCCTGCGCATGGTTGTGGATCACCAGGCGCGTCCACTGGGTCGACGGGGCCTCGCCGGTGGCGACATACGGCTGATGGGCGGTCGGCCGGTAGCTCCGGTGGAGAAAGGCGAAGTCGCCCACGGCATGGGCCGAGAACCGCGCGCGCATGAGTTCCTCCGCGTCCGCGGCGTTGCGTTCACCGGAATGGATGGCGCCGCAGCATTGAGCAAAGGGCCGGCCGCTCCCGCACGGGCAGTCCCGTGCCAGCGTGGCGCTCTCCCTGTCCTTGGAAGGGGTTTCCATGATCTGGATTAAAGCCTGTGGAAGCGGGTTCACGAGGGCAATCTGAAGCCTCGCGCCCCTGACCGTCACGCGCCGGGGGGCAGGTCGACGACGATCAGGGACACAGCTTGGCGGGGAAGCGGGAATTGCAGGGTCGTCGCGTGGTGCGTGATCGACACCTCCCTCGGCGCCTCCAGCAGCGCGAGAGCGGAAGCCTTCCGGAGCGCGAGGTACTGCTCATCGTTCGGCGCCAGGGGAGAGCCCTGGTGCTTCCATTCCGCGAAGGCGTTTCCATGGTCCTCGTCGACCCTGAAGTGCCTGAGGCTGGCCGTTCCGTCCGGCAGATGGGTCAGCGTCAGCCCCACGGCGGCGTCCGGACCCTTCACGTCATCGTCGTGGTAATGCCACACGAGGATGGAAAGCCGGCGTCCCTCGAGGCTGGCAAAGGCCGCCACGTCGGGCTGCCCGCGCACCCCCTCTTTGAGCATGGTTTCAAGCGGCACCTCGGCCGAGCTGCGCGTCTGAAGGCGACGCCCGCGCATCATGCTGAACATGCGAAAGACATTGAGCACCGGCAGGTCGATCCCGTTTGTCGCGAGGGCCCGGAACCCGGCGAAATAGGGCTGGTCCTCGAACTCGAAGGCCCAGGTGAGGGCGCCGTCCAGGTTCACGCCCTTCGCGCGGGCCAGGTCGTAGATCCGCACGAAGCTGGCCGCCGTGTAGCTGGAGTACATGGTCCCGTTCCGGTAGCCCATCTGCGGACCCTGGCAGGCGGCGCAGCCCTCCGGGTCGCATTCGCCGATGACGATGGGCTTGGCCCTGAGCTCCGGCACCGCCGCAATCATTGAAAACCCCGACGCGACCGTGCTCAGCTGCGCCGCAATCCCCATGCGCACATGGCCGTCCACGAAGACCGGGGCACCCTTGGCATGGAAGGAGACAAAGTCCGTGGGCGTCCCCTTCGCTCCCGTGGCGTAATTTGTCCCCCGCGCCACGTGGTCCAGGAATCCCTCCATGAACTGCCCGCCTGATCCCGCCACATCGGGCCCTCCCACCCGGGCCGTCGGCAGCGCCCGGCGCACGGCGTCCACCGCGTAGTCGTGCAGCTTCTCAAATTCCTCGGGCGTCCCGTGCCAGTAGGCGGCGCCGTTCGGCTCGTTCCATACCTCGAAATACCATTGCTCGACCTCCGCCCGGCCGTATCTCGCCACGCAGTGCGTGACCCACTGGAAGACCAGCTCCGCCCACTTGCCGTAGTCCTTCGGCGGGTAGGCCCAGCCCGTGCTGATGTCGCCATAGCTCAGCCCGGGCCGCCATTCATGTTGATAGGGCTCGGGATGCGTCGACAGGGCCTTCGGCATGAACCCGATCTGGAGATAGGGATGCACGCCGCGCTCGAGGTACGTGTCGACGATATGGTCGACGATGGTCCAGTCGTAGACCGGCCTCCCGGACGCGTCCTCCGTGTAGATGTTCGTGCTCCCCCACTTGAACGCAGCCGTGCCGTCGCCGGTGTTGAGGAGATTGTGGCTCCTGAAATATACCGAGCCGGACTTCAGGGCTCCCAGCTCGGCGAGGAGCCTGCGGCCGTCCTTCATCGTGGAGTAATTCGGCTCGTCGTTGCCGAAGAAGCGCCAGATCGGCCTCAGGTCGCCGATGCTGGCCGCCGCGTCCACGCGGATGGCCACGGGGAACGGCGTGTTGGGCGCATCCGCGGCGGACGATGCGTGGGCGCCGGCGAGCGCCCCGAGCGCCCCCGCCAAGACAAGTGAACCGCGACTCATGGCCGGTCCTACCTGATCCAGAGCCACGCCGTCACCCCGCGGGGATAGTTCCTCGAGCCGAGCGGGTCACCCGTCTCGGAGTGAACCTGGTCGCAGAAGTTCAGCGTGCGCGTGGTGGGGCTGAGCAGCCAGCCGATGTGGGCGCTGTCCGCGGCCGCCGCCTCGGGGGTGACGGCCTCCGGGAACAGCTGCTCGGCCACATGCTGGCAGAGGAAGATCTTGCTGAGCCACGTGTTGGTGGAGGACGAACTGAGCTTCCAGCCGCCGCTCTTCGCGTCGAGGCACACGCCGCGGACCAGGATCCTGCCCAAGTGCACGCGGAGCTGGTCCATGAGCGTCTTGAATTCGGGGGCGTCGTCCAGGCGCTTGCGCATCCCGACGAACAGGGGGTACACGAGGCCCTCGATGGCGGGGATGATGCGGCTCGCGTTGTTGTTCTCGAAGACCGCCGGGAACATGCCCGCGGCGGACTCGAACTGCGCCGTGACGGCGACGGCCAGCTTTGCCGTCGTGGCCGCGGCCACGGCCTCGAGCTTCGCCTCGCCGAGCTGCGCGAAGGCATGCTCCAGGAGGAACCACGCGCCGAGCGTCTTGACCGCGAGGTAGATGTTGTTGCGCGCCTGCCCCAGGGAAACATCCAGGGCGTCGTAGGTCGTGATCTCCGCGCCGGTGGGCCCGCAGAGGTCGCTGTCCCACTTGATGATGCCGTTCCTCTTGCGCGGGCGCGGGTCGTCGCGCACCTGCAGGCTCTTGGCGCACCGCTTCAGGGTGCCCCGGTGCTTCTGGAGCCATGCCATGTCGCCCGTCGCCGAGGCGTAGCACACGGCGGTGCACACCCAGTTGGTGAGCTGCTCCGACGTCATGAAGCTGAAGCAGTCCGTCAGGTTCGGGAGCTCGTAGCTCGACGTCCCCGGCGGCGTGAACTGGTTGTCGACCCCCATGTCGTGGGAGAAGGACAGGCCGCCGTTCGCTTTCCTCCCGTCCGGCGTGTGGATGGTGTCCGTGTAGCTGTAGCGCTTGGCAAAGAGGTCGAGCGTGTCGCGGACGGCCCACGGCCACCATGCCAGCTCGAAGAACACGTGGTCGACGAGAAGGTCGAAGGTGTTGAGCATCCGGTACTCGCCCTCGTTGACGACCCAGAGGGTCCTGCCGCGCTGCTGCAGGAGCTGCGTGGAACTGAGGTACGAGTGCACGCCGTGCGCGACGAGCCATTCCCTCTCGGCCGACAGCTTCTTGGAGCGCAGCTCCTCGTCGCGCGCCCGGGAAAGGCCGAGGTACTCGGCGTGGTGGGCGAGGCCGAAGGCGAGGACGTCCTCAAGCTTCGTGAAGTGCCTCGTGTAGAGGTAGCGGGACTCGATGCCCGTCGTGGCTATGCCGTCGTGGAAGAACCCGAGGACAATCGGGAGCGCCTGCTTGGACCGGGGCGGCACCGTGCAGACGACGGCGGCCGAAGCCCCGAGAAGGAAGATCCCCCGGTTGTCGCGGCGCCAGTTTGAGAAAAGGTTGAAGCCCGAGGCCAGGCGCGCTCCCTGTGTCCCTGCCGCCGCGAATCCGTAGCGGGTGCCCACCGCGAATCCCTGCAGGTCCGGGGACGTGTCGGACAGGAGCCGCTGGCCGCTGTCGGAGTCCTCGTAGCCGAACATGATCTCCAGAGGCTCGTCGGAGCCGCTGTTGTCGCCCTCGAGGAGGGCGGCCACGAGCGGGGCCGCAAGGAGCTTCTGGCGCCCGGGCGCCAGCGTGTCCCACTCGGCGATCCTCTCAAAGGGCGAATGGAGCGTGAACGCGAAGGGCCCCGACTCAAACCGGTCCGAGGCCAGGCCGAGCGTGCGCCGGATGTCGGCCTGCGCAATCGGATGGACCTCCACCTCGCCGGCCTTCGCCGAGGCCACGTGCTCCGCCGCGAAGTCCGCGCCGCGGTCCACCCGCGGCTGGAAGAACGGAAGGAGGTTCCAGGCCCCCTGCCCCTTGCGGTAGCCGATGTAGAGGTTCTGGGCGGCGGGCCGGCGCGCCCCGATCGAGAACCCCCCCGAGGTGCCGAGCTTGCTCCCATTGTTGGCCGAGCAGAGTCCGCAGGTGAAGGAGGCAAAGGCCCCGAAGGGCGAGTGTGCCGCGTGATAATCCACGTTTCTAGAGGGGTTCCCGGGGTTCATGGAGACGCCGATGTGAGTCAGATACGCCGGGGGAGTCGAGCCACAAGGGGCTTCCCGGCACGCTCCCGCGAATCGCTATTGATCGCCGCCCGCCAATCGTCCAATCAGGTCCATGCCCCCCTCAAATTATGACGACGAGATCATCGTCTCGTGGATCGAGCTGCACCGCGACGCCCGCTATCTGTCCGAATCCCTACACGCCAAGGGACCCTGGAAAGGGATCATCGCGGTGACCCGCGGGGGCCTGGTGCCCGCCGCGCTCGTGGCCCGGGAGCTCGACATCCGGCTCATCGACACGATCTGCGTCACCAGCTACGCCAAGGGTGCCGCGGGCGGGGCTGACCAGGTGCGCTCGGAGGTGAAGCTTCTCAAGGGCGTCCAGGGGGACGGCGACGGCTATGTCCTCATCGACGACCTCGTCGACTCGGGGCGCACGGCCCAGGTCGTGCGGCAGCTCCTGCCGAAGGCGCACTTCGCCACGCTCTACGCGAAGCCCGCCGGGCGCCCGATCGTGGACACCTGCGTGAAGGAGTTTAAGCAGAACAAGTGGATCTACTTTCCCTGGGACATCGAGTACAAGTTCGCCACCCCCATCAAGGATGGCGGGCGCACGGCGGCAGGCCCGGGCTGACAGGACCCGGTCAGGGCACCGCGGGCTCGCCCGACGGCGGATAGTTCCAGAGCGCGATGACCGGGGCCCCGGGATTGCCGTGCTCGAACCCGAGCTTGCCCAGGGTTGCCGTGTCGAGGAGGTACCTCTGGCCCTCGATGACGGGTTGCCCCACCCAGCGTGCCGCCAGCACCCTGCCGAAATGCCCGTGCGAGAACAGCACCACGTTGCCCGGCATGGCGCGGACCCGCGCGATCACGGCGTCGGCCCTGACTCCCACCTGTTCGGGTGACTCGCCCCCCGGGCAGCCATCCCGGAACAGGCTCCAGCCCGGCCGTCCCGCCAGGATTTCCGCCGAGCGCTTCCCCTCGTAGTCGCCATAGTCCCATTCCGCCAGGTTCGGCTCCGTCTCGGCGCGCGCGCCAAGGCCGCACTGCTCGCAGGTCTGGAGCGCGCGCTGGCGCGGGCTGACCAGGACGCGGCTGAATCCGATCGGCGCAAGGTGCGGGGCCAGCTGGCGCGCCCTCAGGACACCCGCCTCTGTGAGGGGGATTTCCGTGCGTCCCGTGTGCTGGCCCGACTTGGACCAGGTCGTCTCACCGTGGCGGACGAAATAGGCGTTCTGGAACATGCGCCGAGACTAGGCGGGACGCGGGTCGCGGGTCGACACCAGGCTGCAGGCCACGGGACTAGCCAGAGAGCTGCCTGCGGATCTCCTTGAGCTCCCGGCGGCGGCCCTTCGTGACCTCGGGCATGCTGATCCCGAGGTCCCTGATCGCCTCGGTCACGATCCTCGAGACGATGAGCCTCGCGTTCAGCTTGTCGTCGGCCGGCACGATGTACCACGGCGACCCGCGCGTCGTCGTCTGCGTGATGCAGTCCTCATAGGCTCGCATGTACTTTCCCCAGAGGCGCCGCTCCCTGACATCCGCAAGGCTGAACTTCCAGTTCTTGTCCGGCTCGTCGATCCGATCGAGCAGGCGCCTGCGCTGCTCGGCCTTCGAGAGGTGCAGGAATATCTTGATGACCCGGGTGCCATTCCGGTCGAGGTGCTTCTCGAAGTTGACAATGGACTCGAAGCGGCCCTCCCAGAGGGACTTGTCCTTGAGGAGCGGACGGGGCAGTCCCTCGGCCACGAGGTCCTCGGGATGCACGCGGACCACAAGCACCTCCTCATAATAGGAGCGGTTGAAGATGCCTATCCGTCCCCTGCCCGGCAGGCGGCACGTCGTGCGCCACAGGAAATCGTGGCCCAGTTCCTCAGCGCTCGGCTGCTTGAAGCTGTGGACATCGCAGCCCTCGGGGTTCACCCCGCTCATGACGTGGCTGATGGCGCCGTCCTTGCCGGCGGCGTCCATTGCCTGGAAAATCAGCAGCACCGAGTACGAGTTCGACGCATAGAGGGTCCGCTGGAGCTCGCTCAGCCTGCGCACGTCGTCCACGAGCAGGTCCTTGTAGCCCTTGTCCGACTTGTACACCGGCTGGACCTTCGTTGCCCAGCGGGCGAGCCTGACCTTCTTGCCGTGGGGGGCGCGGTAGTCCTTGGCGTGGATCTTCATTCGTGCCGGCGCCCCCGGGGCTAGTTGGGGTCGCCCTCGTTGCGCATGTTGTCCTCGGCGCGCGCCACGTCGTCCGGCGCCGGGACCGTCGCCGGCTTCGCGCCTGGGGAAATCGCGGCGGTGACCAGCTTCTGGGCCTCATCGACAATGCGCGCCAGGTGGTCCTTCCCGAGGAAACTTTCCGCATAGATCTTGTATATCTCCTCCGTCCCCGACGGGCGCGCCGCGAACCAGCCGTTCTGCGTGGACACCTTCAGGCCGCCGATCGGCGCCCCGTTGCCCGGCGCGCGCGTCTGCCGGGCCACGATCTTCTCGCCCGCCAGCTCGGTCTCCTTGACCTGGTCCGGGGAAAGCCGCTCGAGGATCGCCTTCTCGGCCCGCGTCGCGGGCGCCTCCACGCGGTCGTACACGGCCACCCCGAATTCCTTCTCGAACTGCCTGTAGCAGTCGCCCGGATCCTTGCCGATGCGGACCGTCAGCTCCGCGGCAAGGAGGCACGGGATGAACCCGTCCTTGTCCGTCGTCCATACCTTCCCATCGAGCCTGGAGAAGGAGGCCCCGGCGCTCTCCTCGCCGCCAAAGCAGATCGACGAATCCAGCAGGCCCCCGACGAACCACTTGAAACCCACGGGCACCTCCAGCAGGCCCCGGCCGATCTTGGCCGCGATCCGGTCGATCATCTGGGTGCTCACGACGGTCTTGCCGATGGCGGCGGCGGCCGGCCAACGGGGCCGGTTCTTGTAGAGGTACGAGATGGCCACGGAGAGGTAGTGGTTCGGCGGCATGAGGCCGACGCTCCGGGTCACGATGCCGTGGCGGTCGTGGTCCGTGTCGCAGGCGGCCGACAGGTCGAAGCGGTCCTTCATGGCGATCAGGCGCTGCATCGCGTACGCCGAGGACGGGTCCATCCGGATCTGCCCGTCCCAGTCGAGCGTCATGAAGCGGAAGGTCGGGTCGACGACCTCGCTCACCACGGTCAGGTCGAGGCCGTACTTCTCCGCGATCCGTCCCCAGTAGTGGACGCCGGCGCCGCCGAGCGGGTCGATCCCGATGCGCAGCCCCGACCCCTTGATGACGTCCATCTCCAGCACGTTGCCGAGGTCGGCGACGTAGCCCGTGAAAAAGTCGTGGCGCGGGGTCGTGGCCGCGGCCGCGGCCTTCTCGAAGGGCATGCGCTTCACGCCGGCCAGCTTCGCCTCGAGCATCTCGTTTGCCTTCCTTTCGATCCAGCCGGTGACCCCGGTGTCGGCCGGGCCCCCGTTCGAGGGGTTGTACTTGAACCCGCCGTCCTGCGGCGGGTTGTGCGAGGGCGTGATCACGATCCCGTCGGCCAGGCCGGACTTCCTGTCGCGGTTGTAGGTCAGGATGGCATGCGAGATCACCGGTGTCGGCGTGAACTCATCTCCCATCGCGAGGCGCACCTCCACGCCGTTCGCCGCCAGGACCTCGACGGCGGTCTCGTAGGCCGGCTTCGAGAGCGCGTGGGTGTCGATGCCGATGAAAAGCGGCCCCTCCGTGCCCTGGTTCTTCCTGTAGAGGCAGATGGCCTGGGTGATCGCGAGGATGTGGTCCTCGTTGAACGAGCGGTTGAACGACGTGCCGCGGTGTCCCGACGTCCCGAAGGAGACCCTCTGCGAGGGCACGGAAGGGTCCGGCTTCTCCCCGGAGTAGGCCGCCAGCAGCTTGGGGATATCGACAAGAGGGGCGCTCTCCGCCGGCTTGCCTGCGAGGGGGCTGATGTTCATGGCGGCTTTCTTCAGGTCCCGCTCTCGAGCTGCGCAATCTTAGCCAGGCGCCGGGCGTGGCGCTCGACACCGCTGTACGAGGCCCCGACGAACCTCTCGATGAGCTCCCAGGCAAGCGAGGGGCCGACGATCAGCCCCCCCAGGCAGAGGATGTTCATGTTGTCATCCTCGACCCCCTGGTGCGCGGAAAAGACATCGTGGATGAGGCATGCCCGGGCGCCGGGTATCTTGTTCGCCGCGATCGTGGCGCCCACCCCGCTCCCGCAGATCGCGATCCCCCGCGCCACGCTCCCCTGCGCCACAGCGCGGGCGAGCGGGACGACAAAATCGGGAAAGTCGTCGCCGGGGTTCAGCTCCAGGTCCCCGAAGTCCACCACCCGGTGACCGGCGGCGCGCAGCCTGGCGGAGATGAGGGCCTTGAGCTCAAATCCGCCATGGTCCGCGGCGATGCCGAGGTCCATCTGCGCGGATGTGTCGGGAGTCGTCATGACGGCGGCTCCTTTGCCTCAGCCCGTGCTGCCCTCATGCTCCGTTTGTTCGGTGTACTTCGCCTGGACGGCCAGGCCGTTGCACTTGGCGCGGTGCAGGAGGGCGTTCTGCGCCGCCCCCGCGTTGGCCGCCACGCCGCCCCAGGCCTTCATCGCCGGATCCTGGAGCGCGCGGCCGAACGAGAAGGTGATCTTCCAAGGCCCGCCCGTGAGCTTCGCGATCGCGTTGAGCCTCTCCGTGGCCGGCACGTCGCTCTGGCCGCCGGAGAGAAAGACGATGCCGGGGACGGCGGAGGGAACGGTTTTCTTGAAGCAGCGCACGGTCGCCGCCGCGACCTCGTCCGCCGGCGCCTGGACCTGGCATTCCTCGCCGGAGAGCACCATTCCCGTCTTGAGCAGCATGAGCTCGGGTTCGACGCGGTGCTCGGCGAGCGCCGCGAACACCTGGCGCAGCACGCCGGTCGCGACCTCCTCGCACCGCGCGATTGTGTGGTCGCCGTCCATGAGGATCTCGGGCTCTACGATCGGCACGAGTCCCGCCTCCTGGCTGAGGGCGGCATAAAGCGCGTGGATGCCCGCGTTCGTGCGGAGGCATGTCTCCGTGGGGGTTCCCTCGCCGATCGAGAACACCGCCCTCCACTTGGTGAACCGGGCGCCGAGCTTCACGTAGTCCGCGAGCCGCTCGCGAAGCCCGTCGAGGCCCAGCGTGAATTTCTCGCCGGGGAACGCGGGCAGCGCCGCCGTGCCCCCGTCGACCTTGATTCCCGGCACGATCCCCTGGGCCGACAGGACCTCGGGCATCGGGACGCCCCCCGAGGTCCTTTGCCGGATCGTCTCGTCAAAGAGGATCACGCCGCTGATGTGGTCGGCCAGCCCCGGGGCCGTGAACAGGAGCTCGCGGTAGGCGCGGCGGTTGTCCTCGGTGTTGGGGATACCCAGCTCCTTGAAGCGCTTGTCGATCGTCGGGAAGCTCTCGTCGGCCGCCAAAATCCCCTTGCCGGGGGCAAGCAGCGCCTTGATCGACGACTCAATCGCATTCGTTTTCATATGTGGATCGGGAGCCGCCCATCCTGCGCAGCAACGGGCCCTGCGCACCAGAAATCGACAGATCCCGCATGAAGTTGTTGCATGTCTGGGTTAGGTTTTCGTGAAGGGCCGGGTTTCAGGGATGGTCCCTGTAGCGGAGCGCGGTCTCAAGCCTGGCGACCTGGTGCAACAGGCCTGCAATGAGGGCGAGGGCGGCCTTGTCGGCAGTGAGGTGCCGGCGGTAGTGCTCGAGGCGGCGCAGTTCGTAGATGCCATCGTCGTCAAAGACCGGCGTGCCCCGCGCCGTCGTTGCGCCCGCACCGAAGACCCCCCTCCCATGGTAGTAGAGGATGAGGTCGGGATGGGTCCCCGTGATCTCGGCCGCCGCCTTCAGCGTGTAGGTCGACTTCGCTGCGGATGTTCCGGCGCCCTTACGGTGCGACGTCGCGGTTCGCTTCTTCACGCGGTTCTCCTTGGTTTGAAGGTTGAGCCAGACGAAAGCTTTTCCCAAAGGGCGCGCTCCTCGGCAGTGATGCTCACGGGTACCTCGATGCGCACGGTGGCGTACAGGTCGCCGCGCCCTCCCTCCCCGTTGGGAAGGCCAAGGCCGCGCAGGCGAAGCAGGCTCCCGGCCGCCGTGCCGGCGGGAACCTTGAGGGATGTGGTCCCGTCGAGGGTCGGGATCCGCGCCGTCGTGCCGAGAACAGCCTCCCAGGGCGCGAGCCCCAGGTCGAAATTCAGGTCGGCGCCATTGACGCTGAGGTCGGGATGCCTCGCCAGGCGCACCCGAAGGTAGAGGTCGCCCGACCCGCCGCTCCCCAGCCCCGCCCCGCCCTGACCCGCGAGGCGTATGCGCTGCCCCTCCCTCACCCCGGCGGGAATCTTCACGTTGTAGCTGTCGGTGCGCTCGCCCCGGCCGTCCGCCGACGGCCGCCGGAGCGTGACCTTGCGCCGCGAGCCGCTGAGGGCCTCCTCCAGGGTCACCATGATGTCCGCCTCGACGTCGCGCCCCGGGTGGTCGAAGCCCTGCTCCTCGCCGTGGCCGGCGCCCCCAAAGGATCCATACCCGTCGCGGCTCCCCCCGAAGAACGACTCGAAGAAGTCGCTGTATCCCGTGCCGTCGAACTCAAAGTCGGGTGCCCCCGTGGCGCGGGCGCCGCGCCGCCGGGAGCCCTGCGCGGGTCCCTGCTGGGCGGCCCCGTTGTCCTGCCAGTTTGCGCCCAGCTCGTCGTAGCGGCGGCGCTTCTCCGGGTCGCCGAGGACCTCGTAGGCCTCGTTGATCTCCTTGAATTTCGCCTCTCCCGCGGTCTTGTTCTTGGCGACGTCCGGATGATGGATGCGCGCCAGCTTGCGGAACGCCTGCTTGATCTCCTCGGGCGTCGCGGTCCGCGCGACGCCCAGGGTCTCGTAGTAGTCTTTGAATGCGACGGGCATGGGTGCTATTCGAGCGGGCCAGCACTCTGACACCAGCTTTCGAGGATCACAAATCCCTCAGTGGGGATTCTGGGAGTCGATCTGCTCCCAGAAGCCGACCGCGAAATTCCCGTCGTTGCCGTACATGTGGTGCCAGTAGTAGCGGGACTTGATCTTGTCCCGGATCGGCCGGAACCGGGAGTTGGCGTCCGTGTTGTCCCTCGGCAGCCACAGGACGTACCTGATGTTGTTGTGGAGCAGCCACCCGAGGGGATCCTCCATCCTGCCCTCGTAGAAGGCGTTGATCTGCTGGAAGCGCTCGTCGATCTCCATGAAGGAGCCGCGCCACGCCTCCTCGAGCCAGGGCCAGCCGAGGAAACTCTGCTTCCCCGAGAACAGGGACACCCCGGGCGACTCCGAGTTCGCCATCACGAGGCCGCTCTCGATCGTCACGCCCTCGGGGCGCGACTTGAGCTCGGTGATCATGTCCCTGATCACGACGTCGCGCTCGAGCCACATCGCCCCCGACATGTGGCCGATTGAGGGCTTCTTCGACAGCGCGAACTCCCGGCCGATGTCGTACGCGAAGGCCAGCGTCGGCACGAGCATCACGACGGTCCCGTACCGGCAGATCCGCGAGCGCGACCCCAGGTTGATGGACCCCGACGTGAGCACGATGCCGGCGTACACCCACTGCCACCACTTGAGGGTCGAGTTGAACCGCGCCCAGGCGCCGCCATAGAGGTCGTGGTTGTAGAGGCACTCGGTGGCGAGGAGCGCGAGGCACCATATCGCGGTGAAGTAGAGGCACAGCGCCCGGCGCTCGCGGTTGAAGAAGCCGAGGACGAGGATCCCGACCGCCGGCCAGAATGCGATCAGCCAGTCCACCCAGGGCGTGTGGTCCGGACCATGGGTGACCCCTATAGACGCATTGTCGCCGATCGCCTGCTGGGTGAACTCGAGGAGGTAGGGGTATTCGAGGGCGAGGGCGACCGCGAGGCCCACCAGGCCGGGGCGCCAGCACGAGCGCTCGCCCCGGAACGTGGCGCACGCGAACCATCCCCCGACCAGAAGGCACTGGAGGGGGACGATCCACGCGTTCGAGATGAGCGCCAGGGGCATCGTCGCCGCGAGGATCCCATAGTTGACGGAGCGCCGCTTTCCCGAGGCTCCCGACTCCTGCGAGGCGATCAGGGCTGCGGCAAGGGCGAGGAGCAGGAACCCGGACAGCGGCGGATGGTAGTCGCCCTTGGTGAGGTAATAGCTGAAGGGCTCCATGGGCAGGTCGCGCGGCTCCACGCCCTTGGTCATCGTGAGGGCCGACACCCATTCGCCGAGCGGCGTGAGGTGGTCGTGGACAATCGAGCCGCCGATGAAGCGCACCCCATCGATGACGTAGGCGTCGCGGACGAGGATGTGGAGCACGGCCGCGATACCGCAGCCGCCAAAGAAAAGGGTCAGGATCACCAGCCAGCGTCCCGGCCGCCAGGGGCACAGCCGCGCGATGCAGCTGCACATGAGCAGCGCGAGGAATCCCACGAGCGTGCAGAAGGCCAGGTGGTAGCTCACACCCGGGCCGACGCCGAGGAGCCGCCCCAGGAGCGCGGCGCAGTAGTGCTGGAAACTGTAGTAGCAGTTGGAGGCGTAGGGCGACAGCCAGAGGTCGGGGGCCGGCAGGCGCGTGCCGCGCATGTAGGACTCGATCAGGCCGAAGTTCGGCATCTTGTCCTCGGTGAAGTCGATGTCGGGAAAGGTGTAGCGCCAGACCAGGCAATAGAGGAATCCCGCGCCAAACGCGGCCTCGCGGTCCAGGCTCGCGCGCACCAGCGCGCGGTTGCGCCAGATGGCGACGATCGACGCGGCCGTCGTGAACGGCAGAAGCCACAGGTGCGGGCCGAACCCGACGAAGTGCTCGAGGCAAAAACCGACGAGGCAGATCGCCAGCACGCCCGTCACCCGCGCCACGCTGTAATCCTCGACGTAGCGGTTCGCTGCCAGCCCGGCGCCCAGAAGATTGATCCAAAGCGCGGCTATGGCCAAACCTAGAAACACCAGCGACATCCCCATCAACCTGCGCGGATCGCATCCGTCACGCGAGCCTCGAGTTGGATGCGGGGCGGCCTCGAAACATGCCGAAGACAAACTTTGCAAACCGCCGCCGCGCGCGATGGGCTTGGGCCGCATGCCGAACCCCGCGGACACCCGGATCCCCCAACGGCGCTGGGGCATCGGCGTCCTCCTCGGCTCCGGCGTCCTCGTCAGTTTCCTGGACCGGATAAATCTCTCCGTCGCCGGGCCCCTGCTCCAGCGCGACTTCAACCTGGGACCCGTGGAACTCGGGATTCTCTTCAGCGCGTTCTACTGGCCCTACGCCCTGCTCCAGATCCCCATCGGGCTGGTCGTCGACCGCTTCGGCGCGACCTGGATGGGGCGCCTCGGCGCCTTCCTGTGGACCGTCGCCTCAGCGATCACGGCGGTGGCCGGCGGCTATGGGGGCATACTCGCCGCGCGGATGTTCCTCGGCATTGCCGAGGCGCCCTCCTTCCCCACGGTGTCCAAGGCGACCGGCCACTGGTTTCCCCGGAACGAGCGGGCGAGGGCCACGGCGATCTTCGACGCGTCGGCCAAGTTCTCCAATGTCGTCGGCGTCCCCCTTGTCGCCTTCATCGTCGTGAACCTCGGGTGGCGCTGGGGGTTTGCGATCACGTCCGCCATCAGCTTCGTCTATTTCCTGGCGTTCACGCTCCTCTACCGCGACCCGAGCGCCGACAGGAAGCTGAGCCCCGAGGAGCACCGCTACATCCTCGCCGGGGGCGCCGCGCCCGAGGGACTCTCCGGCTCCAGCTCGATGGCGATGCTGGGCTACCTCCTGCGCCAGCCCAAGGTCTGGGGCCTGGCCATCGGGTTTGGCGCCTACGGCTATTCCTTCTACCTCTTCCTGACCTGGCTCCCGGATTACCTCTACCAGTCGGGCGGCATGGCGAACCTGAAGTCGGCCGCCACGCCATGGGCCGTCGCCACCTTCACCGACATCGCCGTCGGCGGGTGGCTCATCGACACGCTGATCGCCCGCGGCGTCGATGAGACGCGCGTGCGCAAGAGCGTCCTGGTCATCGGCATGATCCTCGGCCTGGCGATCATTGGCGCGACGCGGACGACCAACGCCCATTGGGCCCTCTTTTGGATTTCCATGTCCCTCGGGGGTCTGGCGGCGGCCGCCCCGGTCGGCTGGTCCCTGCCCTCGCTGGTGGCCCCGAAGGGCGGTGTCGGCGCCGTCGGCGGCATCATGAACTTTGCCGTCAACGCCATGGGCATCGCCGCGCCGATCGTGACGGGCCGGATCATCAAGGAAACCGGGTCGTTCACGCTGGCGTTTCTCGTGGCGGCGGCGGCGCTCGTCGTCGGCATCCTCGCCTTCATCTTCCTCCTCGGGCGCATCGAGCCCATGGAGGGGCCCCCGCCCGGAGGGCTGGGTTGACGTCCCCGCGGCGACTCCTGATTTTTGGGAAAGCTTATGAAGAAGACACTCATCTATCCCGCCAACCATCCGGCGCCCCGAGGGGCCTACAGCCCCGGGGTCCTCGTCGAAGACGGGGGTTCGAGCACGCTTTTCGTGACCGGCCAGCTGGCGGTCGACATCGAGGGAAAGGTCGTCGCGCCCTACGACGTGGTCGCCCAGACCGAGTTTGTCTTCCAGCTGATCGGCCAGATCCTCGAGGCGGGCGGCATGGGGTTCCAGGACGTCGTGAAGGTCACGACCTACCTGACCCACATGCCCGACTTCGAGAAGTACTCGCCGGTCCGCAACCGCCATTTTTCCGAGAACAAGCCGGTGAGCACGCTCCTTGAGATCAAGGGCCTCGCCCGCGAGGGGTGCTGCGTGGAGATCGAAGTCCTCGCAATGCGGTGATCCCGTGACCCAGGCGCCCGATTCCCCTCCCCTCTGCGTCGCCGACGACGCCACGTTCTGGCCGTGGCTCTCGTGGCCGCGCTTCGAGGCGCACCCCGGCAAGGAGTCGGCGATCGTCGTCGTTCCCCTCTGCGGCCTCGCCGACTGGGGACTCGGCCACCCGCTCGACGCCGAGGAAACCGTGCTCCTGCACGTGCTGCGCGGGGCCTGCCGCCGGGTCGCGGACGGACGCAAGCCCCTTGTCGTGCCTCCGCTGCGGTTTGCCTTCGGGGAGGACCCGGGGTGCGCGTTCCCCGTGGACCAGCCGACGGCCCATGCCCTCATTGCCGAGGTGGCCGCCTCGGTAGCCGCCGCGGGCTTTCGCCGGATCGCCATCGTCAACTCGAGCCCCTGGAGCGAGGAGCTGTGCGGCGCGGCCGCCCGCGACCTGCGTGTCTCCCGCGGGCTCCAGATGTTCCTCGTGCACCTGAGCGCGATCGACCTCGATTTCCACCCCGTCCGAAGCAAGAGCCGGCGCCGGGTCCAGACCCTCCTCACGTCGCTCTATGGCATGGAGCCCGAGTCGGAGGGGGCGCTGGCGCCCGGCCCGAGTTCGTGGGGCGATGAGACGGTTTTCCCTCTGCCCGGACCCGCGCTCGCGCTCGCCGAGGCAACGGCCGAGGGGGAAACCATCCTCGCCGCCTCGGCGGCACGCCTGGCAAAGCTGCTCGCGGATATCCGGGACCGCCCGCCGCTGTCGGCCAGGGTCACACCGACATGAAATTCCCCTCCTATAGGGACCGCTACCTGCCGGCGATGAGCCTGCGCCGCATCGCGGCGCTTCCCGACAAGGCGTGGGCCCCCGTTATCCTGGCGACAGGGGCCATCGAGCAGCACGGCCCGCACATGCCCGTGGCCGTCGACGCGCTGATGGGCCAGGCATGGCTGACCCTCGCGCTCTCGCGCCTTCCGGAAGGGGCGTCGTGCTACGTCGCCCCTCCCATCACGATCGGAAAGAGCAACGAGCACACGGGGTTTCCGGGGACGCTGATGATCACCAGGGACACGCTTCGCGCTCAGATCCTGGCCGTCGCACGCCAGGCGCACGCGTGGGGCTTCCGCTGCCTTGTCATTCTCAACACGCACGGCGGGAATGTGCCGGTCGTCGTCCCCACGCTGCGCGAGATCCGCGCGCAGTACGGCATGCGCACGGGCATCCTCCTGTCCACGCCCGTCCCGGGGCTTTCCGCGCAGGAGGCGACGTTCGGCATCCATGCGGGCGAGGTGGAGACCTCGTGGATCCTGGCTGCGGCCGGAGCCCACGTGGATATGTCCAAGGCCGTTTCCGAATACCCCGCCCGTTTGTCTGATCCCGGCGAAGTGCGCCCGGTGATGGCTCCGGCGCTGCAGTCGTGGGTCTCCAAGGATGTCTCCACGTCGGGCATCATGGGCAATGCGCCGGCGGCGACCCAGGAGAAGGGCGAGAGGTGGCTTGAGCTTGGGGCCGACGGGTACGCCGCCGCCATCGCCGCGGTGTGCAGCTCGGCAAAATCCAATCTGTAGAGGTCCGGCGGAGCCCCCGATCTTGCAAGTTTCCGCCCCCCGCGGCACAGTCCCTTATGTCCCTTAACAGAGGGTTGTTTCCGCTTCTCTGCGCGCTGGCATCCTTCATCGGACAGGCCTGCGTTGAATACCTGCCCCCGCCGGATTATCCGGCACATCCCGCGGTCCAGGAATCCCCGCCGGCCGCGCCCCAGCCGCCGGCTTACCCGGCATCCTCCCCGGACTCCATCCCCCAGCCACCGGCGCCCCCGTCCCCGAGCCCGGACGCCAGGCTCGATGCACTGCTGGGCCCGATAGCCCTCTACCCCGACCCGCTGATTGCGATCCTCCTTCCCGCCTCCACCTACCCGGCCGACATTGCCGCCGCCGCCGCGTACCTCGCACAGTATGGCGACGCCGCCCAGGTCGACAACCAGCCGTGGGACCCGAGCGTCAGGGCGCTCGCCCACTACCCTTCCGTCGTTGCCTGGATGGCAAGCAACCTCGACTGGACGACGGCGCTCGGCCAGGCGTTCGCCGCGTCGCCTGCCAGCGTGATGGATTCGGTCCAGCGCCTGAGGGCCAAGGCACTCGCGGCCGGGACCCTGATCACGACCGCGCAGCAGCAGGTCCGCGAACAGGACAGCGAGATCGAGATCGTCCCCGCGGAGCCGGACGCCATCTACATTCCCGTGTACGACCCCGAGGTCGTGTATTCGGCGGATCCCTATTATGGCTACGGCGGCCCGTTCATCAACTTCGGCTCGCCGTGCCCCGCGGGAATATGGCTCTCGTATGGCTTCGACTGGCGCAGCCACCGGGTGTGGGCGGGCGGCAGCACGCAGGGCAGGTGGCGGCAGAACAACTACAGCGGAGACCACGTTCCCCCAGGGGCCCGTACGTGGCACCCGCCCGCGGCGGCCCAAAGCGCCCCAACCCTTTCCGGGCGCTCCTCCGTGAACGTGGCGCCGCGACCGCAGCCGATGCCCGGCGCCCCCAACCCGCCGCCCGAGCACTACAAGAGGCCTCCCCCGATTGCCGCCGGCGTGAACGCGGGCTCGGGCAGCAACTACCCGGGCGTCGCCGCTCCACCGCAGACACGCCCGCGCCTGAATGGGCCTCCCTCCCCCGGCATCCCGGACATGACGGTCCGCCAGCCGTCAAATCCGCCGATACAGTATGAGCCGCCAACGGTTTCGTCCCGCGCCGAGGCGCCGCCCGCGGGCGCACCCGTCCGCGACTTCTCCCCTCGCCCCGAGAGGGCGCCCCCCGAGGCCGCTCCCCGAACCGTGGCGCCCTCCCCGGCGGCGCCCCACGAGAGCGCTCCCCATCAGTCGGCTCCGCACGAGGCGGCCCCCGTGCAGCAGGCGTCGGCGCCCGACCCGAAGAACCAGAACCAACACTGACCGTGGAACTGCCGCTCTACTGGGTCGATGCCTTCACGGACCGCGTCTTCGGCGGCAATCCGGCCGCCGTCGTCCCGCTCGACAAGTGGCTCGACGCCGCGCTCATGCAGAGGATCGCGAATGAGAACGGGATCTCGGAAACGGCGTATTTTGTGCGCACGGGGCCGGCGAGCGCCGAGCTGCGCTGGTTCACGCCCGCCGTCGAGGTCGACCTCTGCGGCCATGCCACGCTCGCCTCGGCCCATGTGCTGTTCACCGAGCTGGGGCAGGTCGCATCGCCGTTCGTGTTCACCACCAAGGGCGGCCGGCTTTCCGTTGGGCGCAAGGGCGAGAGGATCGAGCTCGATTTCCCGGCCCGGCCGGCCGCTCCCGTGAAGGAGCCGCCGGATATGGCGCGCGGCCTCGGGGGCAAGCCGAGGGAGGTCTACCGGACCGACCTCGTGTGGCTGTGCGTGTACGAGACGGAGGACGAGATGCGGGCGCTGGCGCCCGACATCACCACGCTCTCGGCACTGGTCCCCGGCCGGTTCATCCCGACCGCACCCGGCAAGGACTGCGATTTCGTCAGCCGCTTCTTCGCGCCGGACGCGGGCATCGCGGAGGACCCCGCGACCGGGTCGGCGCATTGCACGCTCGTCCCCTACTGGGCCTCGCGGCTGGGAAAGGCGACGTTCCACGCACGGCAGGTGTCCCGCCGCGGCGGCGAGCTGTGGTGCGAGCTGGCCGGCGACCGCGTGCGGATGTCGGGCCACGCCACGCTCTACCTCAAGGGGAACATCAAGGTCTGAGCCCGCCCCGGGGAACTGCTACTTCTCCTTCATCTCGTAGACGCCGACCCAGCCCGTGGGAGGCGGTTCCTCGCGGTAGCCCTCGGCGATCGCGATGTAGACAAGCGACGGGTTGTTGCTCGTCCCGGGGGCGCGCCCCTTTCCGTTGGGCTCAAGGACCTCCGCCCTGCGGAAAAGCTCGATCGCGCCGTCCCAGTCGCGCGCGTAGTATTTCTCCATTCCCTTCTCGAAAAGGGCGATGCACTCGCGCAGCTTGTCGGTCGTGTCCTCCTTGAGGGCCGCCAGCTCGTAGATCGGGAGCGCCGTGCTGCGGCCCTTCACGATGATCTTGCCGAGAGACCGGAAGGTCACGCGCCCCGGCTCTATCCCGTCGCACGCGGCGCGGGTCGACTCGGTGCACATCGTGTACACACCCCAGCTCTTGGCGCCGCTCTCCATGCGGGCGGCAATGTTCACGTTGTCACCCATCATGGTGTAATTGAACCGTGTATGGCTGCCCATGTTGCCGACGACGCACGGGCCCGTGTTCAGGCCGATGCGGGTCTGGAGCTTGCGGACGATATCGGGCCACGACTGGGCGTCGTGCTCCCATTTTTCCCGGAGCTCGAAGACCCTCCTGTGGACACGCAGGGCCGCGAGGCTCGCGCGGAACGGGTGGTCGGGGAGCGCAAGCGGCGCGCCGTAGATGGCCACGACGGCGTCGCCTATGTACTTGTCGAGCGTGCCGCCCTCCGCCTGGACGATGTCCGTGCAGGCCGTCAGGTACTCGTTCATCAGCTCGACGAGGCGCGCGGGGGACAACACCTCGGAAAAACTGGAGAACGACTGGATGTCGCTGAAGTAGGCCGTGATGTTCTCCTCGATGCCGCCCAGTTTCGGCTCCTCACCCGAATCCACCATGCGCGCGACAAGCGCGGGCGATACGTAGGCGCCGAACATTCCCTTGATGCGGCCCTTCGCCTTCTGCTCCTCGACAATTTGCCAGAGAAGCCCAACACCCGCCGTCGTCACCGCGGCTCCCAGGGGGGCCACGATCGGGATGATGAGCCCGCCTGTCTCGAACACGAAGAATCCGACGGCGACGTAGAGCGCTATGGACAGGACAGCCATGACCTTGGCAAACACCGCGCGGCCTCCGCCCGCGATAGAGAGCACGGATACCAGGGCGGACAGGCCGAGGATCAGCGCATACCCCCCCGTCTCGCTGGGCCTGTGGAGGTACTTGCCCGAGACGATCGTCTTGAAGAGGTTGCCGTGGACGCTCACCCGGGGGACCTCGGACTCGTCGAGCGGCGTCGGCGATACGTCGTGCAGGAGCAGCTCGTCGGTGGGCCCTATAAGGACCACCGCGTCCTTGAACTGCTCGAAGAATTCCTCGGCCTTCTTCCGGTCGCCTGGCTTGTCCGAGTTCAGGATCTGGCAGTACTCGTAGACGTCGCTCATGCTCGCCCACGGATTCCGGGCTGCATCGGCCCACTTGGAGAACCAATTGATCTCCACCATCTGGTGCCGGTAGAGGGGGATGCGCGTCGCCAGGGAGCCATCCGGCCTCACGAGGTCCATGTGGTCGCTCTCAATCTTGATGTCCCGGCGTTCGACCCCGTAATAGATTCGCGCGAGTTCCACCGCCATGGCGTAATACGTGCGCGCCGACGTCGGGGCAAAGAGCATCACCCACCGTGTCTCGGCGTTCACGGTGTCGATGAGCGCCACGCCGGGCGGCGTCCATTTCGTCCCGGTACCGATATTGAATGAGGGAAGCTCGGGAGGCTCAATCTGGCGCAGCGGCGGCAGGTCCGGCCTGGAGATGTCGGGGAATTCCCTGATCTTTTTCTTGCCGTTGATATCCCGGAAATCCATCGCCGTGTAGGACGCGCCGACAACGACGCCCGGGGCGTGGTTCAGGAACGCGCCGAGGGCCCGGTTTCCCTTGATGAGCTTGGACTGGTCCACGGACTCCGCGACCCCATCATCGGAGAAGACAAAATCCATCCCGACCGCCCGCACGCCGCCGCGCTGGATCAGGGTCTTCGCGACGGTTGCAAAGTACTCCCGGCTCCAGGGCCAGCCCCCGATGGCGTCCAGGGAGAGCGAGTCGACGTTGACGTAGATGACCTTGACCGGCGCGTCGATCGGCCCTCGGTACCGAAACCGCCAGTCGATCATCTTGTTCTCGAGGAAGGCCACCCCTCCGAGGTGGGCGACAACGCACCATGCGATCGGAATAGGTGCCAGAAGCAGCCAGCGCAGCTGGGAAAGCGCGGACTTTTTCAGGGAAGCCACAGGCCGCGACGCTACCCAGCGCGTCTGCTCAATGAAAGCAGATTTGAGGTTAGGACGATCCGGCTCCGGACGTCAGGGGCGCCTGCGGGATGACGGGCGTCGACGGCGTGTTGCCGTTGTTGCCGCCGCCGGCACCATTGCCACCTGCCCCTTGGCCCCCGCCGTTGTTTCCACCCGACGGGGTGAAATCGACTTGGTTTGCCGCCGAGACAATATCCTGGGTCGCCGTATTTATGTCCGCGGCCTCCGTCACTGAAATATCTGAGACGTCGGGTATGGTGACATTCGTGACCGTGCCGGTTCCGCCCGGTGTCGTCGGCGCCGTGTAGTCGAAGGTCGCCACGACCTGCTTGCCCGCGGGAATGCTCACGGGACCGGAGGTTACGCCGGTGAAGATGACCCGTCCGTCCGCCGTCGTCACGGCGAAGAACGCCTTGCCGGTCTTCGGGTCGGGCCTGAAAACGATCCTGAACGTGGTGCCGCGGATACCGGCCGCGCCGACCGGGGTCTGGACCGTGAACTCGGAGCCGCGGTCGACGTTCAGGTGAACGACCTTGCCGACGAGCTCGCCCCTTGTGAGGTTCAGCTTCGTGATCGACCTGCCGGGCTCCGCCTTCAAGTCGGACACCTTGACGTCCGCGGCGAAGGGGTCCTGGTCAAATTGATCGATATCGAGATTCGAATCGGCGGCGACGTTGACCGTGGCGCCGTTGGAAAACACGAGGATGATGCTCGCTCCCGGCGAGGTCATGATCGTCGACTGGTCCGTGACGCCATCGCCGTCATGCAGGACCGTCGTCTTGCCATCCACCTTTGAAACCGCCTCGACGTGGCCTTGGACGCGCGCCGCGATGATATGGCCCTTCGCGGTAGGGGACGTTGCCGGCGCCGTCGAATCCGTTTGGGCCCCGGCGGGCAGCAGCCCAGCAAAAACCCCTAAAATGGTTACTAACAGGATCTTGTTGAGCATTGAAATGGCGCTCAGGGCGACGAATTTAATTGGGCCCCCAATCGCTGACGCAATATTTGTGCAAGAAGGAAGTCTGGGTCAAGACGCAAGCTGATCTGAGCCGCCGCTAACGCGGGGCCGGGATCCCGCGGGTTCAGGCTCAGGTGGTACGCCTGATAATACCACACATCTGCTCGCAGCGGAGCGATTTGCAGAGCACGGACAAAGCACTCGCCGCCCTCGACCCATCGGTGCTGCATGTCGAGGCCCGTGCCCAGCCGGATCCAAAATTCCGCAATGACCGGGCAGAGCGCGATCGCCCTTCGGGACTCGGATTCCACCTGCGTTCCGAGCTCCACGGTTTTCGCGGGCTCGACCAGGGCCCACAGCGAATCCACGTAGGCCTCGTCCGCGTAGACCTGCGCGTTCCCCGGATCCCGGCGCTCGGCGTCGGACAGCTGTTTCCGGACGACGGAGAGGACCGCCCGCTGACCGGAGACGTCGACGCCCTTCTTGGCCATCCTGTCGACCTTCTCGCGCGCGCTCCTTCGGAGTTCCTGGGCATAGTGCTTGGGCGCCACCCAGGCGAGCGATGCGCCGAGTCCCACGACGGCGGCGGCAAGGGCGGCCATCCGCGCACGTCCCCCATGCGCCGCCGGCGGGGAGGCCTCCCCGCTCGGCCAGGATTGCGCCGTCACCAAGGCGGCCACCGTCGCGACAATCATCGCGAGCGCGGGGATCTTCATGTGGAAGTCGACCAGCAGGTGCAGCGCGAAAGCGACCAGCCCCGTGAAGGCCGCGCCCGCGAGCCCGCGCGCCCGCGCGCCATGCCAGAACACGATGCCCGCCGCCCCGAAGAGCAGGATGAATCCCACGGCCCCGTAGTCGCTGAGCGTGTTCAGGTAGTCGCAGTGCGCAAAGAACGGCTGGTTGAGGAAGTGCTCGGGCCGGTGCGCCTCGAAGAGCGCGTCGAAGCTCCCCGCGCCCGAGCCCACGAGCCGGTGCGCCAAGAATATCTTCCACGATGCGCGCCAGAGGATCGGACGGCTGAGCTCGCCGGCGTCCTTCACAAGCTGGTCGACGCGCTCGTGCATGATCGGGAACGACAAGTACAGCAGGGCCGCGATGCCCGCCGCGGCGCCGATCGCCATTGCAAAGCCCGCCACCTTTTTCCCGGCGCTCAGGCCCGGGGAGATGAGCGGCCTCAGGGCGAACGCCGCGGCGAGCGCCAGCCATGCGCCCCGGCTCACCGCGAGCACGAAGGCCGCCGCGATGAGGCAAAGCGCCAGGGCGCTCAGCGCACGGATGCCGCGGGTCGTTCCCCTGCCGAACACGAGCGACCCGACCGGCGGGATCAGGAGCGCCGTGAAGACCCCGAGGCTGTTCGGGATGCCGAAGGGGCCCGACGACCGGCCTGCATACTGGTCCGCCTGCGTGCGCCCCAGCATGATCCACTCGGGCCTGACGAAATGCTGGTAGAGCGCGAGGACTCCCGCCACGGCACCGAGGGCGACGAGCATGCCGCAGAGGAAGCGCCTGCAGGAGGGCGCCTCAACGCCGTTCAGCACAACCCAGAAGACGGCCGCAGCCTGGGCCCAGTTGAACCAGTCCTCCCAGCCGAGCCAGCGCACGGGCGTGACCCAGACCACATTGGCCGCCGCATAGAGCAGGAAAGGGACGAAGAGCCAGCCCGCCCTGTGGCCGCGCACGCCGCGCTTCGGATCGGCGAAATGCACCGCCAGGAGCACGCCCGTCAGCGCGGACATGAAGACGCGGGTCCCAGGCAGGAATCCCCCCAGGCAGAGCGTCGTCCACCAGATGTTCGCCGTCAGGACCAGGGTCCGCGTCCACTCCCACGCCGAGGCGCGAACCGATGCTGGGGGGGCGGTCATTGCGGGATACAGGCCTCTTCGGCCGCGCCTGCACACTGCCCGCGCGCCCTCGGCAACCGCGAACAAAAAACGGCGCCCTCCGCGGGGAGGGCGCCGTTGAATCTTTCCGAGGGCCTTCGATCAGGTCGTCGGGACGGACTGGATCGTCTTCACGATCCGGCCGGCGACCAGGTACGGGTCGGCGGCCGAGTTCGGCCGGCGATCCTCGAGGTAGCCCTTGTAGCCATTGTTGACGAAGCTGTGCGGGATGCGCACCGAGGCGCCGCGGTCCGCCAGCCCGTAGCTGAACTTGTCGATCGACTGCGTCTCGTGCAGGCCGGTGAGGCGCAGGTAGTTCTCCGGGCCGTAGACGGCGATGTGCTCGTCGCGGTGTTCGTTGAATGCAGCCATAAGCTTCTCGAAGTAGGGCTTGCCGCCGACTTCGCGCATGTAGGCGGTCGAGAAGTTCGAGTGCATGCCCGAGCCGTTCCAGTCGAGGGGCTGGTTGAAGGGGGCGAGGATGGGCTTGCAGCGCCACTCGATGTCGACGCCGTAGGCCTCACCCATGCGGGCAAGGATGTAGCGGGCGACCCACATCTGGTCGGCGGCGTTCTTGGAACCCTTGCCGAAGATCTGGAACTCCCACTGGCCCTTGGCGACCTCGGCGTTGATGCCCTCGAGGTTGATTCCGGCCGCGAGGCAGATGTCGATGTGCTCCTCGACCATCTTGCGGGCGATGCAGCCGACGTTCTTGTAGCCGACGCCGGTATAGTAGGGGCCCTGCGGGGACGGGAAGCCGCCCGCCGGGAAGCCGAGGGGAGCGCCGTCCTTGTAGAAGAAGTACTCCTGCTCAAAGCCGAACCAGGTGCCCGGATCATCCGGAATCGTCGCGCGGGAATTGGACGGATGCGGCGTCTTGCCGTCCGGCATCATGACCTCGCACATGACCATTACACCGTCCTTGCGCGTGATGTCAGGGTACACCGCGACAGGTTTCAGAATACAATCCGAGTTCTTACCCTCGGCCTGCTGCGTCGAGCTTCCGTCAAATCCCCAGAGGGGCAGGTCGGTGAGCTTGGGCAGGCTGTCATATTCCTTGATCTGTGTCTTGCTGCGCAGGCTGGCCATGGGCGTGTAGCCGTCGAGCCAGATGTATTCGAGTTTGTATTTGGGCATGGTTAAACGAGTTAGGTGGGGATAACATTGAGTTTTCCGCGGCGTGCGCGCAGGGTAAATTGAAATCCTGACCGACCGACCACGAAAAAACTCATCTTGAATTCAGCACCTTGCGTGCCAGAGGTCTCTCCAAGTTTAATACCTTCTTAATATTGCGATGATAAAGATTGCCAGAGCGCCGAGGACGTTGGAGCGCGCCGATTTTAATGCGTCAGCCCGTGTTTTGGCGGCTGAAGGGGGCCACCCATGCATGAGGTGAAGGACACCCCGCGCGCGCTCGTGCGGATCAGTTATGACGGCCGCGTCCACAAGACGTTCCGCGGGCACATGGCCAAGGAGCGCTTTGAGCAGGAGGTGCGCGTCCTCCGGCACCTGGAGAAGCGCGGCTGCACCTTCGTCCCCCGGCTCCTCGAGGTGGACCCGGAGCAGCTCAAGATCATCACGACCAACTGCGGCACCCGCGTCGAACAGGTGAACCCGGAAAAGCAGAAGGAGCTGTTCGCCGAGCTGGAACCCTTCGGCGTCCGGCACGAGGACCGCGAGCTGAGGAACATCACCTACCGTGCCTCCGACGGGCGCTTCTGCCTCATCGACTTCGAGTTCGCGACGCTCATCGAGGACGGCAGGGAGACAACGTCCCTGAAACCCACCGCGGCCCAGTGAGGGACTCCCCGGACATCCCCCCGCACGCGTCCGTCGCGATGGCGGACATCACGTGGTCCGGCCTCACCCATGTCGGCAAGGTCAAGCCGAACAACGAGGACGCATTCCTCGCGCTCCGGTTCGACGGCCACGAGGTCAGCTACCTCGGCAAGGTGGGCGAGGCCTCCCTCGCGGGCTCCGACTTCGTCTTCGCCGTCAGCGACGGGATGGGCGGGGCGCATTCCGGCGAATTCGCGAGCAAGATCGCGGTCGACCGGATCACGAAGCTCCTTCCCCGCAGCTTCCGGCTCCCCGCCGCCGGAATGGAAGGGGGCTATACCGACACGCTCCTCGAGCTGTTCACCGCCATCCACACGGACCTGCTGCAGCTTGCCTCGTCCTATGCGGAATGCGCGGGCATGGGGGCGACGCTCAGCCTCGCCTGGTTCAGGCCGGGCTGGATGTGCTTCGGCCACGTCGGCGACAGCCGGATCTATCTCCTCCCCAGGGCCGGGGGCCTTACTCAGGTGACCCACGATGACACGCACGTCGGCTGGCTGCGCCGCAAGGGCGAGATCAACGAGCGCGAGGCCCGCACCCATCCACGGCGCAACGCGCTCAACCAGGCGCTCGGCGCAGGCCAGCAGTTCATGAAGCCCCAGGTGGGTGCGGCCTCGTACGGCCCGGGCGACCGGTTCCTCATCTGCTCCGACGGCATCACCGACGGCCTGTGGGACCGCCAGGTCGAGGCCATCATCCGCGGCACGCCGCGGGCGACCGGCGAGCCCACGGCCGCGCAGCGCCTCGTGAACGAGGCCGTCCACAACTCGGGCCGCGACAATGCCACCGCGGTCGTCGTGGAGATCCTGCCGGAGGCAGCCCCCCCGCCATGAGCCTCGTCTTCGTCTATGGCACCCTGAAGCGCGGCGGTTCCAACCACGCCCACCTCGCGGGCCAGGAATTCGTCGGCGTTGCCAAGACAAAGCCCTCGCTCGCCCTCTACCTCCTCGACGGCTACCCGGGGATGGTCCCGGTCGACGACGGGGGCGAGAGCATCGTGGGCGAGGTCTGGTCGGTCGACGACGCCTGCCTGGCAAAGCTCGACGACCTTGAGGGCCTGTCCGAAGGGCTATACCGCCGCGGCGCCATCCCCCTGGAGGGCCCCCTCGGGGAGCGGGGCGTCGAGGCCTACTATTATGAGAGGAGCGTCACGGGCCGCCCGAGGGTCGCGCCGGAGTGGAAGGTGTGACCGCCGGGGCGCCGGCGGGCGCATAGCGCCTCACGCCCGTGAACTTGGCCCTGAAGAGGTCGTCCAGG
>Ga0302325_10002120_pt1 | contig 48928 bp, 43 predicted proteins | sample Palsa_T0_2_FD_201948 | JGI IMG/M metagenome (GOLD analysis project Ga0302325, IMG submission 201948) | Peat permafrost microbial communities from Stordalen Mire near Abisko, Sweden - Palsa_T0_2 | ecosystem: Environmental > Terrestrial > Soil > Palsa > Peat permafrost | place: Sweden: Abisko...
CTCGGCATAGGCGACGGGCACGACGGAGGACACCGCGTGCACCATCGGGATGGTGGCCTGGCCGCCGCAGGTGATCATGTTCAGGTTCGGCGCGTCGACCAGCGACGCGAGGTTGACCGGCGGGCAGACGAACGGCCCGGCCGCGGCCGGCGTGAGGTCGATCGCGGTGATCCCGGCCGCGGCGTACCTGGGCGCGTTGGCGAGGTGCGCCTTGGCGGAGGTGGCTTCGAAGACCAGGTCGGGCAGCCGGTCCTGGGCCAGCAGCCAGTCCACGCCGCCGGCCGACGCGGGTACCCCCAGTTCCTGCGCCCGGGCCAGGCCGTCCGAGGCGGGGTCGACTCCGACCATCGCGTGAACCTCGATCAGCTCGCTGCGCAGCAGCTTGACCAGGAGGTCGGTGCCGATGTTGCCGGGGCCGACAATCGCGGCCGTGAGCTTGCTCATGACGCCTCCGAGAAGGTGATCGAGACGGAGCCGATCCGGTCGAACGCGGCCGACACGGTGTCGCCGGGGCCGAACGGGATCGCCGCGCACACGGACCCCGGCAGCACCACGTGCCCCGCTTCAAGCCCGACCCCGAGCGTCCCCAGCGTGTTGACCAGCCAGACCAGCGCGTTGACGGGCGAGCCGAGCACCGCGCCGCCGGCCCCGGTGCCCTCGATCCGGCCGTTCCGCAGCAGCAGGCCCCCGGTCAGCGCCAGGTCCACCGACTCCGGGCGGACCGGCCGTGATCCGAGGACGACCGCCCCCGACGACGCGTTGTCCGCGATCGTGTCCGGCAGGGTGATCTTCCAGTCCGCGATCCGCGAGTCGATGATCTCCAGCGCGGGCAGCACGAAGTCCACCGCCGCAAGGGCTTCGGCGACCGTCACCCCCGGCCCGCGCAGCGGGCGGCCGAGCACGAGCGCGATCTCCGGCTCGGCCTTCGGCTGGAGCAGCCGCCCGTAATCCGCGGCGGTTCCCTCCGGCAGGAACATCGTGTCGACCAGGTGGCCGAAGTCAGGCTGGTCCACCCCGAGCTGCCGCTGCATCGCCGCCGACGTGAGTCCCACCTTGTGGCCCTTCACCACGGCGCCGCCGGCGGTCCACGAGGTCACCTGCGCCAGTTGGATCGCGTACGCGTCAGTCGCGGACAGGTCCGGGCGGGCGGCGGTCAGCGGCGCCACGGGGAGGCGGCTGGCATACGCGCCGAGCAGCGTTTCCGCTGCCTTGGCGATTGATTCTTCGTCCATGGGATCCCTTCATCGCTTCGCAGGCATAGCCTGGTGCGATGAGGGCGGCTTTGCGCAGCCGGCCGTCCCGTCGGATGGAACTGCGTTTGCCGGCTGGCGCGGCAGACGCGGGTGGCGTGGCTGTCCGGCGATGTGTCAGCAGTGCGCCGCGATGGCGTCCGCAGTGTGCCGGAGCTTGGAAACGGCCGACGGCGGGATGCTTTCCCCGGTCGCGTAGCTGATCGAGACGGCCGCCGTGGCGAACCCGGAGCCGTCGGCGAAGATGGGCGCCGCGATGCAGCGCGCCCCCAGGACGGTGCCCTCGTTGTCCTCGGCGAATCCGCTGGCCTGGAACCGGTCGAGCGCGGACCGCAGGTGCTGCGGGTTGACGACCGTGCGGGCCGTTAGCCGGGGCACCGGCGCCGCCAGCACCGCGTCGCGGGTAGCGGCGTCGGAGAAGGCCAGGATCGCCTTGCCGAGGGACGTGCACAGCGCGGGGACGCGTCCGCCTATGCGGGTCGGCAGGGCGATCGTGTGCGACCCGTAGATCTTCTGCAGGTACAGGACGTCGGTCCCGTCCAGGATGGCCAGGTGGACCGTGGTGTGCGTGGATTCGTAGAGGTCCATCAGGAAGGGCATGGCCGGCGTCCGCTTGCGCGGCCGGCAGCCCGGCACGAGCTGGCCGAGTTCGAAGATCGCGCGGCCGAGCCGGTAGCGGTCGCCGGTGCGCTCGATGTAGCCGCTGTCCGCGAGCACGTTCAGGATGCGGTGGGCGGTGCTCTTGGCCAAGTGCGCTCGCTCCGCGACCTGGGACGAACCGAGCAGGGCGCCGCTGCTGCCCCGGAACGCGTTCAGCACCGCCACCGCCTTGCCGACGCTGGTGTCGAGCCGAGCCGCCTCCGCCCCGCCAGGAACGACCTGCCCGAGATCCCCTGTCATTGACATCGGTGCCTTCGCGGAAAGCGCCCCCACACGCACCAGCCTCCTTGCTCGGCGTATCGCGACTCTAAGCGAGTCGCCACATTGTGTCAATATTCTCAAATCACACGAAGGTGCAGGCAGCGGCGTCGTCTCTAGGTGATTCGGCCGAGGAATTCCCTGCTGCTCAGCCGCCCCGAAATAGCGCGACGGCCCATCAGCATTACCCTGGGCGAGTCGATGGTGAATACTCCGCTGACGATCCCGTCGCGTTCGTAGACGGCGACGTGGCCGGCCTTGCCGCCGTCTTCGATGACCGTGACCGCGTCGTCGGGACGGGGCCGCCCGACCACCTGGATCCGGTGGCCGTACTGATCGGACCAGACGTAGGGCGGGGTGGCGGCCGGCCGCGGCGCTCCCATGATGGCGGCGGCGACGATCTCGCCGTGCTCGCCGACGCTCGTCCAGTGCTCGATCCTGACGGACTCCCCGAGCAGGTCGTGCGGGCGGCGGGCCACGTCTCCGGCCGCGAAGACGCCCTCGGGGCCGAGGACGCGCAGGTCCGAGTCGCATGCGACGCCGTCGGCGACATCGAGCCCGTTGCCGGAGAGCCAGCCGGTCGTCGGGGTCGCGCCCAGGCCCTCGATCACCACGTCGGCCGGGACCGCGGAGCCGTTCGCAAGCTCGAGCTCAGCGACGCGGCCGCCGCCGTCGCGGCGGACCGCGGCGACCGTGGTGCCGAGCCGGACGCGCACGCCGTGGTCCTCGTGCAGCCGCGCGAGGAGGGCGCCGACCGTCGGCCCGAGCGACCTTGACATCGGGGCGGGCAGCATTTCGATCATGGTCACGTCGAGGCCGCGCTTGCGGACCGCCGCGGCGACCTCGGCGCCGATGAAGCCGCCGCCGAGCACGACGACATTGGGACGGCCGTCGAGCGCCGCGCGGATCGCGGTCGCGTCGTCCACCGTCCGCAGGCTCAGGAAGCCGCCCGGTCCGGCGCCAAGCGGATGACGCCTGGCCCGCGCTCCGGTCGCGATCACGAGCCTGTCGTAGCCGACGCGCTCGCCGCTGGCCAGCTCGACCTTCCGTCCGGCCGCGTCCAGACCAGTCGCCTGGCAGGAGAGGCGCAGGTCGAGCCCCAGCGCGTCGAGTTCCTCCTGCGACATGAGCGACGGCGGCGCGGCGGCATCCCCGCCGCCTGGACTGGCGTCGAGGTACTCCTTGGACAGCGGCGGACGATCGTAGGGGCGATACGGCTCGTCACCCAGCATGGTGATGGTCTCCGTGAACCCGAGGCGCCGGAGGGTTTGAGCGACACGGAGCCCCGCGAGTGAGGCGCCGACGATGGTCACGGTCATGGAACGCAAGTATGCGTTGGCCGTCCCCGTTCGCGGTTCAGTCCGGTCCCGCAGAGCGGAACCGAATATGCGCCCAAGGATTCGGTCCCGTCAGCCGGAACGCGGTGGTAGGCAGCGCAACCGGTCCCGGCCTACACCTGATGCTTAGCAGCGCTGCGCGGCCGTTCGCCATCGCAGCGAGCAGCGGAAAGGGGTCCGGCACATGACGATCGTGCAGACATTTGGCTACCTGGCCATCGGAGTTCAGAACCTAGACGAGGGCATCGAGTTCTACGGCCGCTTCGCCCGGCTGGACCTCACCGAGCGGATCGGCAGGACCGCGTTCATGACCGGCGGGACCGAGCACCACTGGGTCCGCCTGGAAGAGGGAACGAACGCGGGCGTTCGCCGGGTCGGCTACGAACTAGCCGACGAGGCGGCCTTCGCGACCGTGAAGGACGGCCTCAAGGAGTGGAACCTCTCCTTCGAGGAGGGCGGCGACCCGGCTCGCGACCGGGTGACGCACTGGCTCCGCTTCGCGGACCCGGGTGGCACCGAGATCGAGCTCTACACGGGTATGTACACCCGGGGCGTCCCCCCGCTCGGCACCGGCGTGACGATGGAGAAGTTCCTGCACGGCGGGTGGGAGACCCCCAACTTCGGCCAGACGACCCGGTTCTACCAGGAGGTCCTCGGGTTCAAGGCCTCTGACTGGATCGGGGACAAGGTCGGTTTCTTCCGGGCGGGCGACGGGTTCCACCACTCGATGGTCCTGCTGAGCAGCAACAGGTCCGCCTTCAACCACTTCTGCATCCAGGTCGAGTCGCTCGACGACGTGATGCGCTTCCGCAACAACGCGCTTAGGCACGGCGTGGTGCTGCGCGACGACGTGCTGCGGCACGCCCCGTCCGGATCCATCGGCGTGTACCTGAAGGACGAGGCGCGCGGCATGGCCGTCGAGTTCTGCGTGGGCCACCCGAAGATCGACGACGCGGTCCACAAGCCCCGCATCCTCCCGATGGTCCCGGAGACGGCCGACGTCTGGCGCGCGGCGCTGCCCGAGCCGTCGTTTGTCGGCGGCGGCCTCAAGGAAGTCGACTCGCTGAGCGGCATCCCCGTGCCCGGCTCCGACGGCGACCAGCAGCGCAGGTAGGAGACCGTCATGGCCATTCAATCGCCGCTGATCATCGACGACCGGGAGCGCGGCCTGTTCCGGGTGCACCGGTCGGCGTTCACGTCCGAGGAGATCCTCGCGTTGGAACGCGAGCAGATCTTCAGCAAGGCCTGGCTCTACGTCGGCCACGAATCGGAGCTGCCGAAGCCGAATGACTTCGTGACCCGCGGCGTCGGCGGCCGCCCGGTGATCTTCAACCGCGACCGCGACGGCCGGATCCGCGTGCTGCTCAACACGTGCAGGCACCGCGGCGCCGAGGTGTGCCGGCTGTCGAGCGGGAACAGCAAGGTCTTCGCCTGCTTCTACCACGGCTGGGCCTACGACAACACCGGGCGCCTGGTCAGCGTGCCTGACGGCGACGCGTACAGCGCGAGCTTCGACCGGGGCCAACTCGGCTTGTACCAGCCGAGGGTGGAGAGCTACCGGGGCTTCGTCTTCGCCACGTTCAGCGACGAGGCTCCCGCGCTCGTCGACTACCTGGCCGATGCGCGGTACTTCCTGGACATCATCGCGGACCAGTCGGCCAACGGCATGGAGATCGTCGCGGGCACGCACTACTACTCGATGAACGCGAACTGGAAGCTCCTCATGGAGAACAGCGTCGACGGCTACCACGCCCTGACGGTGCACCAGACGTACTTCGAGATGATGATGAACCTCGGGACGACGCCGCCCGGCGTCGACGGCCAGCGGGGCATCGGCCGCGGCATCGACCTGGGCAACGGGCACGCGGTCGCGATGAACCCCGAACTCGGCTCCCCGATCATGTCGCCCGACATCCTCGAGGAGAAGCGGCGCTGGCGGGCCTCGCTCGTCGACCGGTTCGGCGAGGAGCACGCCACCCTGATCGCCAACGTGACCAGGAACATGGACATCTTCCCCAACTTCGCGATCGTCGACCTCGGCTTCGGCATCCAGGTGCGGACCATGTTCCCGACCGCCCCGGGGCACACCGAGATCGTCGGCTGGCAGCTCGTTCCCGGCGACGTGAGCGACGCGCACAAGACCTACCGCCTCGATAACTCGCTGACCTTCTGGGGGCCGGCCGGGATGGCCACGCCCGATGACGTCGAGGGTCTTGAGCAGTGCCAGCGCGGCTTCGCGGTCAAGGAGGTCGAGTGGTCGGACATCTCGCGGGGGATGGGCCGCGACATGCCGCCGATCGTCGACGAACTGCAGATGCGCGTGTTCTGGCGGGAGTGGAACGCCCGCCTCACCGGCGCGTCCTACCAGCGTGAGGGCGCCCCGCACGACTCAAGCTACCTGGGAGCGGCGACATGACGGACGTGCAGCAGGAGCAGGCCGCCGTCACCCGGGCCGGCGTGGAGGACTTCCTCTACTACGAGGCGGCCCTGCTCGACGAGTGGCGGCTTGAGGAGTGGCTCGACCTCTTCACCGAAGACGCCGTCTACGAGATCCCCGCCACCGACCTGCCCGGGCACGTGGAGTCCGACACGTCACGCACGTACGCGCTGGTCTACGAGCGTCGGACCCTGCTCGAGCAGCGGGTCATCCGGCTGAAGAAGCCCACCGCGCATGCCGAGTTCCCGCATTCGCGGACCAGGCGGCTGCTGACCAACGTCCGGATTCTCGGCGCGGCGGGGGACGAGGTGATGGCGTCGGCCAACTTCATCGTCTTCCGCGGCAGGAACGGCCGTGACGTGTTCTACGTCGGCCGCTACGAGTACGTCCTGCGCCGCGGGTCCGACGGGCTGAAGATCCGGCACCGCAAGGCGGTCCTCGACCAGGCGACCCTCGATCCGCACGGCAAGATCAGCATCATCCTCTGAAGCAGAAGGCGAGCACGTTGAGATTCAACACAAGGAACGCCATCGTCACAGGCGCTGCGAGCGGCCTCGGCCTCGGCATCGCCCGCTACCTCGCCGCCCAGGGCGTCCGGGTGTGCGCCGCGGACGTGAACTCCGACCAGCTCAAGGAGATCCTCCCGACGATCAGCCCGGCGCCGCACGGCGCGCCGATCATGGTCGGCGGGGACCTGTCGGTCAGGGACGACGCCAGGGAGCTGATCCAGACCGCGATCGCGGAGTTCGGCGTGGTCGACATCCTCGTCAATAACGCGGGCGGCGGTGTCATCAGGCCGACCCTCGAGCACACCGAGGAGACGCTCCGCGCGACGATGGACCGCAACCTCTGGACGATGATCTACTGCACCCTTGAGGTGCTGCCGCACATGATGGAGCGGCGCTACGGGCGGGTCGTCAGCCTGGGCGCGGAGTCAGTGCGTAACGGGCTTTGGCAGCACGCGGTGTACAGCGCGGCCAAGGGCGGCGTGCACGGCTTCACCACCGGACTCGCCCGCGAGTTCGCCCCCTACGAGATCACGTTCAACGTGGTCGCCCCCGCCATGGTCATCACGCCGCAGCTCACGGAGCTCAAGAAGAGCCTCCCGGCGGACGTCCTGGCCCGTCAGGACGCCTTCGAGGAGCAGATCAGGCAGACCATCCCGCTCGGCCGCGGCGGCACGGTCGACGAGGTGGCCACCACGACCGCCTTCCTCGCGTCCGACGACGCGAGCTACATCACCGGCCAGGTCGTCAGCGTCAACGGAGGGAGCTCGATGCTGTGAAGCGGACTTTCGCCTGCAAGCTGGATGACATCCCCGACGGCGGAGCGGTGCGCGTGGACGCGGATCCGCCCGTCGCGCTGTTCCGCGTCGGGCAGCAGGTCTACGCGACCGCCGACTCGTGCACCCACGAGGAGTGGTCGCTGGGGGAGGAGGGAGAGGTCGAGGGCTTCGAGGTCACCTGCTCGCTGCACCTGGCCACCTTCGACATCCGCACCGGTCGCCCCCTCTGCCTGCCCGCCACGCGGGCCTTGCAGACCTACACCGTGGTGGTCGAGGACGGCGACGTCTACCTCGCGGAGCCGAGCGCTACCGCCGAAGGCCGGCCCCTGCCTGCGGCGCAGCGCTCCGAAGGGTAGGAGCACCACCGGCCGTTCAAATCAAAGTCTTATATTCCGAACGGCCGCTGGTGCCTCTGACCAGCGCAACCGACTCCTGTTCAGGCTTTCGACACGCTAGCGAGCGGAGGGAAACGCATGACGAACTGGGGACGCTGGGGAGACGACGACGAGCGCGGCGCGGCCAACCTCCTCGACCCGTCCGCTGTACTCGCCGCCGCTGCGGAGATACGCACGGGTGAGGTGCTGCGGCTCGCCGCGCCGATCGTCGGCGGGCGCGGTTTCGGCCTCGTCGGGCGCCCGGACCCCGTCCACCTGATGCTCCGCGACGGCGGCGACTACGCCGCCGGCCTGCCGGAACGAGGCGGCTTCGGCTTTGCCGACGACATCCTCACCGTGCCGACGCACGGCGTGAGCCACCTTGACGCGCTGTCGCACGTGTGGCGGGACGGGCTGATGTACAACGGGATCCCGGCGAGCAACGTCACCAGCCGGGGCGCCCGCAAGCTCGGCATCGAGAAGATCCCGCCGATCGTCACCCGAGGGGTGTTCATCGACGCCGCAAGCGGCGGCGCGCGGACGGCGGCCGACCCGATCAGGATCGGCGAGCTCCAGTCCCTGCTGTCGGGGGCAGGCGTGGAACTGCGGGCCGGGGACGCGCTGCTGGTGCGCACCGGCTGGCTGGGCGCGTCGCGCGCGGGCGAGGCAGACGCCTCGTCCTGGGGCGGCCTGCATTTCGACTGCGGTGCCTGGCTCGCGGAGCGGCAGGTGGTGCTCGTCGGCGCGGACAACCCCGGCGTGGAGACGTTCCCGTCCGGCGACCCGGCCTGCCAGGTTCCGCTGCACCTGGAGCTGATCCGAGGGCACGGCATCCTGTTCAGCGAGCTGCTCGACCTTGAGCCCCTGGCGGCCGCGGGCCGCGCCACGTTCCTGTTCGTGGTCGCGCCCCTGCCGCTGGTCGGCGGCGTCGGCAGCCCCGTGGTCCCGGTCGCGATCTTGTGAGAGCTGCGTTCTCACTTGACCGTGCGGGTTGTCGCTTCCGTCAGGAAGGACGGGGGAAGCCTCTCGGCTACGAGTTCGATCAAAACGGCGGTCGGCTGGGGTGATTCGATATAGCAGAATGCCGGGGTCCCGCTCTCGTCGGCGCCCACGAGGGTCGGCGTCAGGCCCGCGGCACGGCACTCAGCTAGGGCTCGAGCCAGGTCGCCGACCCGGAAACCGACGTGGTACGCGCACTCTCCCCGTTCCGCGAGGATGTCGGAGGCTGTCCAGCGACCTTCGCCGGGGGCGACAACCTCCAAGGTCATCGCCCCGAGGGCGCCCGTGGCGGCGGTGCCCGTGATGCGGTGCACGCTGCCTGCGTACTGGGCCAGGCAGCTGAAGCGGATCCGTCGCCACTGCCTGATGCCGAACAGCCTGCCGTAGCGGCCGATGGCCTCGTCCACGTCGCGGACCGCGACACCTACGTGATCGGCCGCCGAGACTGCTATCCCGCTCGCCTTGAGCGCGTCAAGGCCGAAGACGCTGAGCACCGCGCTCTCATTCGGCGGCCGGGTCACGAGCTTCGACCCATCAGATGGTCTCGCCCCCATCACAGTGCAGGATGTGCCCGGTGACGACCGAGGCCATCGACGAGCACAGGTACAGCACGCTCGCGGCCACCTCACGGCTGGCCGCCTTGCGCCCGAGTGGAATGCGGGCAATGAGCATCGTCACGAACTCCGCGTACTCGTCCTCGGTCAGGCCGAGCGCGGAGGCGCGGCCTCCTTCTCCGTGATCCATGGCGCCGGGCGATATGGCGTTCACCCGGATTCCGTGACCTGCCAGCTCCAGTGCCGCGGCGCGGGTTGCATACGCGAGCGCCGCCTTGGCCGACCCGTAAACGAGTTGCGTCGCAACCGGGCGGAAGGCGGCCGCCGAGATGACGTTGACGATGGAGCCGCGGATCGTCCGGTCGATCATCGACGTGGCCGCCGCCTGCATGAGGAGCGTCGGGGCGATGGCGTTCGTCTGGTAGACGTTCGTCACGTCGGGGGCGGTCAGCTTGCCGAACGGCAGCACCGGGTAGATCGCCGCGTTGTTGACCAGGATGTCCAGTCCGCCGAAGCGCTCAAGGCAGGTAGCGACGATCGTTTCGGCCGCGTCCTCCTGGTGCAGGTCGATCGCGAGGAATGACGCGTCGCGCAGTTCTTCCGCCGTGGCCCGGCCGAGGTTCTCGTCGCGCCCGACGAGCAGGCTGCGGATGCCGACCTCGTCGAACGTCCTCGCGACGGCCCGGCCCAGGCCGCGGTTGGCGCCGGTGACGATCGCGACCCGTCCGCGCAGTTCGCCGAAGAGCTCGGAGGCGGTCACGGATTTCCCCGGCCGACAGACACCCGGAAGGCGTGCAGGTCGAGCGGGGCGCCGATGCGGGGACCGGGCGTGAACGTGGCGGGGGCGGTCTTCCACCCGCTCATCAGGCCCTGCGAGTGGTAGTGCTCCAGTCCGCTGACGTCGATGGTGTAGTCGGGCAGCCTGCTGAGTACGGCGGTGATCACCTCGTCGAAGATGACGCGGGCGATGTTGGAGCCGACGCACCGGTGGACGCCGAGGCCGAAGGCCAGATGCCGGTTCGGGAACCGGTCGAGCAGCAGCGTGTCCGCGTCGGGGAAAGCGTCCTCGTCCCGGTTCGCGGACGCGAAGCCGACCAGCATCCGGTCACCGTCGTGGATCGGGCAGCCGCCGACCTCCGCCTCGCCGTTCATCGTCCGTCCCAGAGCCTGGTTGGGGGAGAAATACCGAAGGAACTCCTCGCACGCCGATCGGAGGAACTTGCGGTCCGCGAGCAGGTGATCATGGTGCTCATGGTTCTGGCTGAGCCAGACGAGCGCCTGAGAAGTCAGGGAGGTGGTGGTGTCCACGCCCCCCGCGACGAGCAGTGCCGTCATCGACACGGCCGCCTCGTCGGTGATCGGCTCACCGTCGACCTCCGCTCCCACGACGACGGAGATCACGTCATCGGCGGGGTTGGCGCGCCGCTCGGCCACCGCCGCCTCGATCGCGGCGTACATCTTCTGCAGGTTGACCGCGGCCTCGCTCCACAGCGGGTCGCTCTGCGCGCGCGAGGAGATGTTGTGCATCGTCTCGGCCAGCATCGGCCACAGGTCGTGCGGCAGCCCCAGCCAGTCCGCCGTGAAGCTGGACGGCACCGCGCTGGTCAGCTCGGCCACCAGATCGCAGGAACCCCGCTCAATGAACTGGTCGATGCACCAGTGGACGCGGTCGCGGATTCCCGGCCGCATCCGCTCGGACGCGGCCGGTGACAGCAGCGGGTTGAGGATCTTGCGGTAGGCGGTCGATCGCGGCGGGTCGAGTTCGAGTGGATACTGCTCGCGGCTCGGCCGTTTCGGGATGCTGACCGACGAACCGGGGCCGCCGGCATCGTCGCGGCGGGCGGAGGAGAACTGGTCGGGGTGGGTCAGCATTTCGGCCAGGTGATCGTACTTGGTGAAGACCCAGTACCCGCCGTAACTCTCGCTCCAGAAGACCGGGGTGGTGGTCCGCAGCGCCGCGTAGGCCTTGGCGGGATCGTCGGCGACTTCGGCTGAATGGTGATCGAACGCCACGGTTGGCTCGCGACTTGGCATAACGTCCTCCCAGTTTCCCTGCCCTGACGCTAACGCCCAGGCGGTGCCGCGCCGAAGTCGGGCGTTCCGCCTGCTGGGACCGGCTATCGGGCCAGATCCGCCGCGCTCACGCGATTTCGTTGCGGCCGCGTGAGAGGTACTCACCGGTGACAACCGAGGGGGACTCGATGCGGCTGCCCCCCGACCAGAAGCCGGCCAGCAACGCGGGATCACGCGCGACCCGCCGCAGCATCTGCAGGTCGATCTCGAGTCGATCGGGGTCGTCGGAGTGGAACACCAGCCGCTTGCTCTCGGTCGACATCGGTGAGGAGACGGTCCAGAAGGCGGTGAGGCGGTCGTGGCCGTACGTGTCGAGGACGGAGTCGCCGACCTCGCCGCGGCTGACGGCGGCGAGCGCCTCAGCGAGGATGTAGGAGTCGTGCAGCCCGCCGACCAGGCCGAATCCGCTCGTCGGATTGGTGGCGTGGGCCGCGTCGCCTGCCAGCAGGACCCGACCGACTCGCATGGAACTGGCAGCCCGCTGGTGCATCCGGTAGCGCGAGTAATCGGTGAGCTCGTACTCGGCCCCGTCGGGCAGGAAGCCGACGAGGAAATCGTGGATGCGCTCCAGGACCCCCTCGTCGGGCAGCGTCGCGTCCTCGGCCCACGTGACGCGCCAGAGGCCGTCTTTGGTGATGCGCGCGACGACCGAGCCGTACTCGGGATCGATCACGTAGTTGTTGTCAGCCAGCCCGAGCGGGGCAAAGGAGTCCGACCTGACGTTGGTCGCGATGAAGTTGTGCGGCCAGGTCAGCCCCTGGAAATCAAGGCCTGCCAGGCCGCGGATCCGGCTCGACGCGCCGTCCGCGGCAACGAGCCACGGCGCGGCGATCCGCTCTCCCGAGCCAGTGGTCACCACCACCTGGTCACCGTCCTGATCCAGGGCGGCTGCCTCGGTGCGCCAGCGGATCTCGACGTGCGGCATCGCCCGCAGGTGGTCGACGACGATGTCGGCGAACTGGTCCTGCCCCAGGGTGAGTGAGAACGGGTGGGCCACGTGCCCGACGAGCGGACAGGTCGAGAAGCTGAGCGTCTCCTTGGTGGAGCGGATCAGGAACTTGAAGCCGTCGGCGGCGAAGCCGCGCTCAAGCATCGGCTCGAGCAGACCCAGGTCGTCGAGTCCGTACAGCGCGGACCAGTGATAACCCATCGCGCGCGGGGCCCGGTACACGTCTGACTCGCGTTCGACCACCGTGACCGGGATGCCGCGTCGGGCCAAGCCGAGTGCGGTCACGAGGCCGACGGGTCCGCCGCCGACGACGAGCACGCCACCCTCAGTCGCGAGTCGGGTGTTGATCGAGTGAGTCATGAGGTCGCCTTCAGCCGAGGATCGACTCGAAGTGGAAGTCGGTGATCCGGCCTTCCCGCTTCTCGCTGAAGACGACCCGCACCCGGTCGTTGTCGAACAGGTACGCGCCCGCTGCGTCCTGGTCGTCGAGGTCAACGCCCTCGACGAAGTTCAGGACCGCGCTGTCGGCGCCGTCGAGCGTCACGAACGCGATCACCAGCGGCGGCTCCGGCAGACCGGGGAACGCGCGGGTCAAGATGGTGAAGGCCTCGATCGTGCCGGTCTCGCCGACCGGCTCCCAGTCGCCCATCTCGACGTAGCAGGCGTCGCAGTAGGAGCGGGCCGGGATGACCAGGCGCTGGCACGACGGGCAGCGCCTGCCCAGGATGCGCTTGTTGTCCCGCAGTTCGGCGAAGAACCGGCTCGCGGTCTCCCCGGCGAAGTAGGTGTAGTCGAAGTTCCAGCTGCCCGGCAGGCGCAGCAGGTCCTCGGCTGGCATGTTCATGGTCGCGCTCCTGGTTAGTCGCCTGGTTGATCCGCGGACAGGACGCACACGGTGGAGAACTGGGTGGCGCCGCCCTGCCCGGTCGCGACCGCGCGGCGCACGCCGTCGCGCTGACGCGCCCCGGCCAGCCCGCGGGCCTGCTGCGCCGCCTCGGCGATTCTGATCAGCGCCGTCGCCGAGACCGGGTTCACCGCCTGCGCTCCACCGGACGGGTTGAACTCGATCCCGGTCGCGCCCGCCAGCACCTCGTCGACGAACGGGCGGCTCCGCTCGACCTCGCACAGCCCGAGCGCGGGGTAGGCCATCGCCTCGATGATCGAGAAAGGCGCCTGCAACTCGAAGACCCGCACCTGCCGGCCGGGGTCCGTGATGCCGGCCTGCCGGTAGGCGGCCTCGGCCGCGCGGCGCAGCGGGACCATCTCGATGAGGCTGCCCTCGGGGCGGTTCATCCGCTCGCCCATCGAGTAGGTGTCGCTCGACCCGCCCATGCCGTGGATCCAGGCGGTGCTGTGCGCGCACCCGATGACCCCGGCCCGGGACAGCACCAGCGCGCAGGCGCCCTCGGTGGTCGGGCAGGCCTCGTAGCGGTGGATGGGCCAGGCGAGCATGGGGGAGGCGAGGACCTGCTCGGGGGTAAGCGCCCGCGCCCCGATCGCCAGCGGGTTGTCGACGGCGTTGGTGAAGTTGCGCGAGGCGATGCCGGCCCAGTGCTGCTCGGTGAAGCCGTGCCGCTTGACCAGCATCGAGGCGCGCAGCGCGGCCATCGTGATCGTGGTCAGGACGAAGTCCTTCTCGTAGATCGGGTCGAAGATGGTGTTGAAGATCGACTGGGCGGTGCTTGCCTGCCCCATCCGCTCCAGCGCGACGACGAGCACGGTGTCCGCCCGCCCGGCGCCGATCCAGGCCAAGGCGGCCTGCACGATCGAGGAGCCGGTGGCGCCGCCGGTGTTGACCCGGAAGTAAGGGCGCCCCGGCACGCTGATCGACATCCGATCGATGTCCTTGATCCCGGCCAGCGCGTCGGGCGCGACGCCGCCGATCACCGCGCCGATCGCGTCGATGCCAAGGCCGGCGTCCGCCAGCGCCTCATCGACGGCGATCTTTACCAGCTCGCCGGCCGACAGGCCCGGGTTGCTGCGCCGGTACGGCGTCTGACCGACGCCCACGATCCCGATCGGCTCACGGCTCATCGCTCCGCCACCACTGCGGTGTGCGTCTGCCCGGCCAGGGCCGCGCCGCTGACCACGAGCGCGACCCGCGGCGTCCCGGCTCGGCCGGCCCGAACGGCGAGCTGCACGCCGCCGGCCCGGCCGGTGAGCTGCAGGGCCGTCTCGGCGAAGCGCACCAGCCCGGTCGCGGGGGCGCAGTCGCCCGCCGCCGCGCCGCCGGACGGGTTGAGGCGCGGATCATCGGCCAGCGCGGTGAAGCCTCCGCCGGGATCGGCCAGGCCGACGCTCTCCAGCAGCTGGATCTCGTCCCAGATCGTCCGCCCGGCCACCTCGGCCACCTCAACGCCGTCGAGCGTGCGCCCGGCCTCCGCCAGGGCGTGCTCGGCAGCGGCCCGCGCACTGGGGAACCCGCTCATCAGCCGGTCGCCGAGGTGATAGCTCTCGGTGGCGTGGCCAACGCCGGTGATCCGCACGAGTCCCCTGGCCTCCGCCTCGCTCTGCGGCAGGCGGCAAAGCACGACCGAGGCCACGGCGTCGGTCTCGGTGCGCATTTCCTCGTGACGCATTGGGTAGGGGGCAGGTACCGACCTGACCGGAACCCGGTTGGCGCGCGGGTTGCGGTCCGCCCGTTCCCGCCGAGCCCGAACCGCGCGGTCGCGTCCGTCGAGCGCGAGGCCGGCCCGATCACGGCCGTCATCGTCGTGATCGCCGGCACCCGGGCCGGGAGTAGCGCCGTAGCGGCGCAGGTAGGCCGAAGCGCGCAGGGCGGAGACGGTCAGCTCGGTCAGCCCGAACGGCTGGGTCGTGAACGGGTCGAAGCCCGCGGCCGAGGCCACCTCGGGGTCGGCTTCTGCCGGGCGCCCCCACGCGGCCACCAGCACCCGCTCGAACGTGCCGCTCTGCAGCTGCGCGGCGGCCAGCGACAGGGCGGCCAGGCCGTCTTCCGACAGCCGGATCTCGTCGCGCAGGTACGCGCCGGCCGCCGGCCCGGTGATCATGGAAGACAGCGAGCGGCCGTCGATCAGGTCCTCGCACGCGATCGTCACCGCGTCCACGTCGGCCAGGGTGACGCCGGCGTCCGCCAGCGCGGCGCTGACGCAGGAGAAGATAAGCTCGGGCAGCGCCCGGCGGCGGTCGGCGCTGGTCAGCTCGAGGGCGACGCCCTCGACGGCGACGGCGTGGTACTGGGTCACGCGGTCACGCTATCCCCGCCCCTGACACCGGCGTTGATCGCGCGTGCCGTCAGGCGGAATCGTCTTCCGGCGGGCCGCGTCATGACGCGTTGAGCAGCGTCAGCGCGTGCCTCAGGTTGGCCGGCGCGCCCGGCCGCCGGTCCTCCCAGGCCTCGTCGACGCGCTTGCCGCGGCGGTGCAGCATGAGGTTGAACCCGGTGATGATCGCATACTTGTACAGCGACAGCGCCTCGAACCACTCGGCATGCGGCTGCTGGCGGCCGAGCGCTTCGAAGTACCAGTCCTTGAGTTCGGCGGCGTCGGCGAAGGCGGTGGAGGGTCGGGGGACGGGCCCCCACGCGGGCTTGTCGTGAAAGGCGGTGATCCAGCCGAGGTCGTTCAGCGTGGGGCCGATCCCGCACAGTTCCCAGTCGATGACGGCCAGCAGAGTCCCGTCGCGCCCGTACATGAGGTTCTGGAACTGGAAATCCCCGTGGAACAGGCCGACGTCGAACTCCTCCGGCATGGTCTCGAGCAGCCTTTGGCGGACGGCAGGAGCGAGCGCGAGCAGCTCGTCCCGGTCGGCGGCCCGCTCGGCGAACCGGTCCCAGCGGGTGATCTCGTGCTCGAGCCCGGCGAAGCCGCCCAGGTACCCGCAGCGCTCGCGCCAGTCCACCCGGTGTACCTGCACCAGCGCGCTCATCGCCTGCCTGGCCGCTCCCGACAGCGTGGCCTGGTCGAAGCCGGCGATCGTCTCCGGGTCAGCGAGCGTGACGCCGTCGACGCGTGGCACGACGTAGAACGGCGCGCCGAATGCGCTGGTCTCGCCGCCCGACCACAGCACGTCGGCGTGCGGTACGGTGCTGCCGTCGAGCGCCCGCAGGGCTGTCGTCTGCCTGGTCAGGTCCGCCGTCCCCTCCCACTTCACGCCGGGCGGCGGCAGCCGCAGGTAGAACCGCTTCAGCGTGCCGGCGGTGGAGATATCGAACAGGTACGAGAAGCCGGCATGGCCGGGCCCGGGCTCGACCGCCGCCAGCTCCGCGTCGGGCGCGATCGCCTCGCGCGCGAAGCGGTTGATCGCGTAGCTGATCCACGTCAGGTCCATGCTGCGAAGCATCGTTCATCGCTGCGATACGTGTCAACACCTCTGTTGAAAAGTTGCTCGCTCCGGGTTACAGTCCTCGCATGGCTTGGGACTTTCAGACCGATCCCGAATTCCAGAGCGAACTGGACTGGATCGACAAATTCGTCAGTGATGAGGTCGAGCCCCTCGACTACCTGCTCGGCGACCCGCATGACCTGGCGCAGCCCCGCTACGACGAGCTCGTCCGCCCGCTGCAGGAGCTCGTGAAGCAGCGCGGCCTGTGGGCCTGCCACCTCGACCCGGGCCTTGGCGGCAAGGGCTACGGCCAGCTCAAGCTCGCCCTGATGGCCGAGGTCATGGGTCGCTCCCGCTTCGGCCCGGCCGTCTTCGGCTGCCAGGCGCCGGACAGCGGCAACTCGGAGATCCTCGCCCGGTACGGGACGCCCGAGCAGAAGGCGCGCTACCTGGAGCCGCTGCTCGACAACCGCATCGTGTCCACCTTCGCGATGACCGAGCCGCATGGCGGCGCCGACCCGCTGACGATGCGGACGACGGCTGTGCTCGGGCCGGACGGCTGGACGATCAACGGCCAGAAGTGGTTCGCGACGAGCGCCAGGTACGCCGCGTTCATCCTCGTCGTGGCGATCACCGAGCCGGACGCCGACCCGCACCGCCGCATGTCGATCCTCATCGTCCCGGCGGGCACCCCTGGCATCGAGCTGCTGCACAACTCGAAGTTCCACGGCGAGCCGGCGGCGACCCACGCCCACATCCGGTTCACCGACGTGCGGGTGCCCGCCGACGCCATCCTCGGAGCGCGCGGCGAAGCGTTCGTGATCGCGCAGAACCGCCTCGGCGGCGGGCGCCTGCACCACGCGATGCGAACGGTGGCGCAGGCCAAGGCGGCCTTCGACATGATGTGCTCACGGGCGCTGTCGCGGGCGACCAAGGGCGAGCAGCTCGCCAGGAAGCAGCTGGTCCAGGAGAAGATCGCGGACTGCTGGATCCAGCTGCGCCAGTTCCGGCTGCTCGTTCTCGAGACGGCCTGGCTGCTTGACCAGGGACAGGACTACCGCGCGGTGCGCAAGCACATCGCGGCGGTGAAGGCCACCATGCCGTCGGTGCTGCACGACATCGCGTCGGCCGCGCTGCAGGTGCACGGCTCGATGGGACTGTCGGACGACATGCCGTTCACCGACTGGATCGCCCAGTCGTACCGGACTGGCCTGTCCGACGGGCCGACCGAGGTGCACAAGGTGACGGTCGCGCGCGAGGTGCTGCGCGACTACGAACCGGACGACGAGGCCTTCCCCTGGTATTACCGCCCCCTGGAGCGTGACCGGGCGAGCCGCCGTTACGCCCAGCCCGGCTAGCCCGCGCTGGCCGCCTTCCGGGCGATCTGCTCGCGGGCGGCGGTGAGCGCGCGGCCCTCTGGCGCCAGGCCGTGGCAGACCCCGGCCAGCCCGGGCGACACCTGCAGGGCTGCCTCGGTCCACCGCCCGTCCGCGAGGGTCTCCTTGGCGTACGGCACCGAGGGGTTGATCTTGAGGAAGTACACCATCGTGGACAGCTCGGCCAGCCCGATCAGCAGCGTGTTGACGTGGGTGCAGCCCGCGGCGCCGGCGCCCTGACCGATGACGGCCCTCCGCCAGCCGGACATCAGCGGCTGCCCGATCAGCCGCTGGGTCGCGGGGATGACGAAGGGGCAGTCGGCGTACGGGTGGCTGTAGGCGTGCACGTCGAGCGAGACGAGGGTGAGATCGGGACCCTCGGCCTCGCCCTCCAGGCCGAAATCGTGAATGGTGATCGCGCCGCCGGGGTAGTTGCCGTTCTCCGAGGAGTCGGTCAGGCGGGCGGTGAAGCGGTAGCGGTCCGTCCCGGTCGGCGTCACCTGCATCGTCTTGGCCCGGGTGACGGTCGGTGGCTGCGGCCCGGTCACGCGCCTGCTCCGGACAGGTGGGTCTCCGCGTAGGTCCCGGTGGACAGCTCGACGGCGTTGCCCCACGGGTCCAGGCAGTAGCAGATCCGGCAGCCGGGGCGCACCAGGTGGATGCCGGTGCGGGCCTTGCCGCCGTTGGCCTCCAGCCGCGCGATGACCCCCTCCAGGTCAGGGGTGGTGAAGGCGAAGTGCGAGACGCCGATCCGCCAGTAGTCGAAGTGCTCGGCCGGGTACACCGGTTCCAGTTCGAGGAACTGGAACAGCTCGATGCCGGTGCCGTTCTCGTCGGCGAGGTGCGCGAGGCGCATGCCCCGCCATCGCTCGCCGAAGACCTCGGCGCGGCGGTCGGCGCCGGCCGTTTCGCGGGTCGCGGTCTCCGCGCCGACCAGCAGCGTGAGACCGAACACCGTCGTGTAGAAGTCGATCGCCTTGTCCAGATCGCCCACGGTCAAGCCGATGTGGTTCAGGGTCATGAAGGCACCGTAAGCGCTTTTCACGGGCTGAGTCAACAGACGCGTTGACTCAGCTGGAACGCCGCCGCACCTGCGCGAGCATCTCCGCGACGCCGTCGCGGAACGCGGGCCGCGTGGTCGACCAGACCTGGGCCTTGGTCTCGGCCGCGAGCGCGTCCGCGTGCCGGGCGGTCGAGACCGAATCCCGCACGGTCTGGATGAGCCGCTTGACGTAGACCGGCTCCTGGCCGTCGAGTCGGCGGCCGAGGGCGATCGCGGCGGGGAGGAGCTCGGCGGCCGGATGAACGGCCGCGACCAGGCCCGCGGCCAGGGCCGCCTGGGCGTCCCAGCGCTCGCCGAAGACGGTGGCGAGCGTCGCCCGCTGCGCGCCGACCGCGCGGGTCAGCATCCACAGGTTGCCGCCGCCTGGGTGGATCCGCAGCTTCGCGAACCGCGAGTCGAACAGCGCGTGCTCTCCGGCCAGCCGCACGTCGCAGGCGAGCGCGAGGTTGAGCCCCGCGCCGACGGCGGGGCCGTTGACGGCGGCGATCGTCACCAGCGGCGAGTGCAGGATGCGCAGGAACCCGTCGTAGACCACGCGGACCCCGGCGAAGTCGCCCCCGGCGGCCGCCTCTAGCGTGGACAGTTCGGCGCCCGCGCAGAACGCCGGGCCGGCCCCGGTCACGACGATGCAGCGTGACTCCGGGTCCGCCTCGATGTCGTCGACCGCCCGGCCGACTGCGTCGACGAGTTCGGCCGACAGCACGTTGCGGCGGTGCGGGGCGTTCAGCGTCAGCACGGCGGTGCCGCCGTGCCGCTCCACGAGGACGAGATCGGTGCCGGCCATAGGAAGACCCCTTCAGGCTCTAGTGACTGCTAACGATGTCGTTGCCGGGTGCGGGAACGATGCTCGCCCACAGCCCGTCCGGTGACGCCCTGACGGTATCGCCCAGCCGCCGCGCCCACGTGCGCTCGGCGCCGTACTCGTCCCGCCAGGCCCACAGCGACCGCGTGTGCACGTGCAGCTCGTACTCCCTGGTGATGCCGATCGCGCCGTGGATCTGGTGCGCGCTCCTGGCGCCGGCGGTCGCGGCGAGGCCCGCTCGCACCTTCGCCGCCGCGATCGACCGCGCCGCCGCCTCAGCCGACGCGGTCCACCAGTTGCCCGGGCCGCCCGCCGCCTCACCGATGGCCGCATGACCTGCGGCGTCGGCCGCCAACGCTTCGCCGATGGCCGCACGGCTCGCGGCCTGCGCGGCGGCCGCCTCGCCGGCCAGCGCCGCGAGTTCCTGCTGGATGACCGGCAGGTCGGCCAGCGCGCGGCCGAACTGCCTGCGCTGCCGTGCGTAGGTCACGCTCAGGTCCTGGCAGCGCCTGAGCGCGGCGGCGATCTGCACGCTGCGGGCGAGCGCCCCGAGCAGCGTGATCAGGTCCGCCGCGGCGGCCCCGCCGCCGCGCCCGACGCCCGCCCCATTGGTGGCGTTGCCGGCGGATCCGCCGAGCGTGACGCCGTCGCTCGGCAGGTCGGCCAGGTTGGCCCCCGGCGTCACCCGCACGTCGCTGGCGGCGACCAGGGCCACCTCCCCAGCCCGGTCGGCGACGAGCAGGTGCGAGGCCCACGATGCCCACGGCACCCGGGTCGCCGTGCCCGCCTCGGCGACGACGGGCAGGACGCAGGTGGCCGCCTCGGGCACGGCGATGCCGAGCAGGCCCGCGGCCGCGTTGGCGATGAGCACCTGGTCCGCCAGCGGCGTGGCGACCCCGAGGTAGGTCGCCGCCGCCGCCACGTCCGCCGCGTCGGCGAGCGTTCCGCCGTTGCCGCCGAGACTCTCCGGGAGCCCAACCCGCGTCCAGCCCTGCGCGGTGAGCTCCGCGAAAGCCGCCCGCGCCGCCCCGTCATCCTGGCCGCCGTCCGCCGCGCGCAGCGCATGGTCGCCGAGCAGGGCGGTGACGGCATCGCGGATCTCACTCATCGGCTGCTCCTTGCCGCCAGGTTCACGTGCGGGTCAGCTCCCGTCCGACGATCCCGCGCAGGATCTCGTTGGTGCCGCCGCGCAGCGTGGCGTCCGGACTGTGCAGGACCGCCTCGGTCAGCAGCCGCGTGTACTCATCGGGGGAGCCGGCGTCGAGCGGGACCGGCGCGAGGCGCCGTGCGGTGTCGACCACCTTCCGCTCGAACCGGCTGCCGAGGTCCTTGACGAGCGCCGCGGTCACGGTCGGCGACTCGCCGCGCCCGAGCGCGTCGGCGACGGCGGCCGACAGCGCCCGCAGGGTCTGCAACTCGGCGACCAGTTCGCCGACCTCGGCCTCGGGGACGTCGGCGCGCCGGGCGAGCGCGGCCAGCAGCGGCAGGTTGGACAGGTACCGTTCCGGCCCGCTGCGCTCGTTGGCGAGCTCCGCGGTCACCTGCTGCCAGCCCGCTCCCTCGGCGCCAAGCAGCGCGTCCGCGTCCACTTCGACGTCGGTCAGCACGACCTCGTTGAAGTGCTGCTGCCCGTCGAGCGTCATGATCGGGCGGACGCCCACGCCCGGGGCGGACAGATCGATGAGCAGCTGGGACATGCCCTCGTGACGGCGGCGCTGATCGAGCGGCGAGGTCCGCACCAGCGCCAGCATGTGCTGCGCCCGGTGGGCGTGCGAGGTCCACACCTTGGTGCCGTTGACGACCCAGCCGCCGCTCGTGGGCCGGGCGGCGGTGCGGATGGAGGCCAGATCCGAGCCGCTGTCCGGTTCGGACATGCCGACCGCGAAGAAGCACTGCCCGGCGGCGATCAGCGGCAGGTACCGGGCCCGCTGGGTCGGCGTGCCGTGCCTGAGCAGGCCGGGCCCGATCTGCCTGTCGGCGAACCAGTGCGCCGCGACCGGGGCGCCGGCCGCGAGGAGCTCCTCCACCACGACCAGCCGTTCGCCCTCGCTGCGGCCGGCGCCGCCGTACTCGCGCGGCCACGTCATCCCGATCCAGCCGCGCTCGGCCAGGCTGCGGCTGAAGGCCGCGTCAAAGCCGTTCATCCACGCGTCGCAGCGCGGGATGAAGGCGCCGTCGGCCCGGGCCTTCGCGAGGAACCGCCTGACCTGCGCCCGTAGCACGAGTTGGTCGCTCATGAGGGTTGCCCGGGCGCGGCCGCCGCATGCAGGACGACGTCGCCGTCGGTCCGCTGGGTGACGAGCCCGGACCGGCCGAGCACGGTCAGGTGCGCGATCGTCTCGCCGATGGCGAGGACCTGGTTGAAGAAGTCGAGCTCGCCGAACTCCCGGCGGTGACGCGTCCAGCCCAGCCGCATCGCGATCGACAGCGCGGGCTGCTCGCCGCCCGCGACCACCGCCTGCCGGATCTCCGCCAGCCGCGCGTCGTGATGCGCCACCAGTTCGTCGACCCGCGCGTGCGAGCTGCCGCCCGCCGGCCCGTGCGCCGGCAAAAGCCGCAGATCCGGGAGCGCTCGCACGAGGGCGAGCGACTCCAGGAAGCTCGCGAGCGGCGCGGGCGTCGACACCGTCTCGACACCGACCGACGGGGTGATGTGCGGCAGCACGTGGTCACCGGAGAACAGCAGGCCACGCGGAAGATCGGCGAAGACGATATGCCCGCTGGTGTGCCCGGGGGTCGGCACGACGGTTAGCTCGGACCCGCCCGCGGGCACCACGCCGGCGTCGAGCCACTGGTCGGGCACCTCCCAGCCCTCCCGCTTCGGGTCCACGTACGTGGCCTCCTCCTCGGCCAGGCGGGCCAGGTCGTCGGCGCCCGCGGCCCGCAGCAGGGACACCTGGGAGCCGTAGTTGGGCGACGGCACGTCCGATGTTATGACCGCGATCGAGGCCTGCTCACCCGCGCCGAGCGCGATCGGCGTGCCGTATTCCCGCCGGAGGATGACGGCGAGCGTGTAGTGGTCGCGATGGGCGTGGGTGACGAGAATCCGCTTGATGGCCGACGGCCGTGCCCCGATCGCCGTCAGGCCGGCCTCAAGCGCCGCGCGGGCGGCGGGCTGCGCCCAGCCGCCATCGATGAGAGTCAGCCCGTCCGGCTCTTCGAGCGCGTAGACGTTGACCGCTTTGAGATGGTCGTCGGGCATCGGCAGCGGGATCCGGTAGACGCCGTCCGCCACCTGCTCGGCAGCCGGCCGGGTCCACGCGTTCCGTTCAGCGGAATCCGCCTTCGTCTGGAGTCCCTCGGATCCGCACATGCGTTTTACGCTCCATTACCTTGGGTTTGTGACGTGACGGGTCCCGCCGCCGTACTGGTGAATCTAGGAATCGGCCCGCATGTTGTCAACATAGATGTTGACTAGCGAACGCCCCGGATGTTTTATTGCGACGAAGGCGACAATCCGATCCGGAAGTGTGAACATGCTTGATGTCAGGGGCGCGATGCGTCGCGCCGTCGAGTTCAACCGCGATCGCGTCGCGGTCATCGGCGAGGGCCGTTCCCTCACCTTCGGCGAGGCGTGGACCCGGGGCAAGCGGCTGGCGAACGCGCTGATCAGCCTCGGCGTCGAGCCGGGCGACCGGGTGGCGGTGCTCGAGGAGAACTGCCTGGCGAGCTCCGACTTCTTCCTCGGGACCGCGATCGGCAACTTCGTCCGGGTCCCGCTCTACAAGCGCAACAGCAGCGAGGCGCACGCGCACATGCTGCGGCAGACGCAGTGCAAGGTGCTCGTCGTCTCCAGCGAGCAGGAGCATGAGATCAAGAGGCTGGCCGAGACGCTCCCCGACCTGGGGCACGTCGTCGTGCGGGACGCGGGCTACGAGGAGTGGCTGGCCTCGTTCTCCGATGTCGATCCAGACCCGGCGATCGATCCGGATGACTTTTACGTGATCCGCCACTCGGCCGGGACGACGGGGAAGTCCAAGGGCGTCGCGTTCAGCCACCGGGCGTGGATGAACACCGAGCGGAACTGGACGTTCCTGCTCGAGCCGATCAGTATCGGCGACTACTCCATCCACGTCGGGCCGATCTCCCACGGGTCCGGCTACCTGTTCGTGCCGACCTGGCTGGCCGGCGGCTGCAACGTCCTGGAGTCCAAGTTCGACGCGCAGCGGCTGCTTGACCAGCTGGCCGGCTACGGCGGCTACGTCTTCGGCGTCCCCACGATGCTCAGCGACCTGGTCAAGGCGGTCGACACCGGGGCCGCTACGCCCCGGCCGATGCCCAAGCTGAAGGGTTTCGTGCTTGGCGGCGCGCCGATCACCAGGCAGACCACCCTGCGGGCCAAGGAACTGCTCGACGGGAAGCTGTACCAGATGTTCGGGCAGACCGAGTGCGTCCCCGGCACCTGGCTCGGGCCGGGAGACTGGTTCGCCGACATCGAGGGCTCTGACCCGATCGTCTCGTGCGGTCGGCCGCTGCCGTACACGGAGGTCGAGATCAGGGATGAGGACAACAAGCCGCTGCCCATCGGGGAGCCCGGCGAGATCGCGCTGCGCAGCGACGGGCAGATGGTCTGCATCTGGGGCGATCCCGAGCTCACCGCGCTGCGCCTGGTCGACGGCTGGGTGCTGACCGGCGACATCGGCAAGTTCGACGCCAACGGCTACCTCTACCTGCAGGACCGCAAGGACGACATGATCATCTCCGGCGGGTTCAACATCTGGCCGGCCGAGCTCGAGCAGGTGATCGTCGAGCTGCCGGGCGTCCGCGAGGTCTCGGTCTTCGGCGTGCCCGACGAGCACTGGGGGGAGACGCCGTACGCCAAGGTCGTGGTGGAGCAGGAGGGAGCGATCGACGAGGCGGACATCATCGAGGCCTGCCGCCAGCGCCTCGGCTCCTACAAGAAACCGGGCCATGTCGAACTGACCACGCAGACGCTGCCGAGGACCCCGCTCGGCAAGGTCTCCCGCAAGATGCTGCGCGAGCCGTACTGGGCTGGCCAGTCCAGCCGGATCGGCTCGGCGTGAGCCCCCCGGCAACGGTCGCCGCCGAGGTCTTCGACAAGTGGCTTGAGCGGTTCGCCGACGATCTGCGCAGCGGCAACGTGGGGCGGGTCGCCTCGCACTTTCGCGATGACGGCTACCTGCGTGACATCCTCGCCCTGACCTGGGACTTCCGGACGTTCGCGGGACCGGCGGAGATCCGGCAGGGAATGGAGTCGGTCGCGCCCGCGATGTGGCCGCGCGACTTGCGCTGCCCGCCGGATCGGATGGCCCCGCGCATCCTGCGTCGCTCGGGGCGGACCATTCTCGAGGCCTACTTCGACTTCGACACGGCGATCGGGCGGGGCTCGGCCTTCGTCCGGCTCCAGCTCGACCGGGCGGAGGAGGCCGGCAACGCGGACTTCGAGGACCCGCGGGTGTGGATGATGCTGACCACCCTGCAGGAGATCCGAGGATTCGAGGAGCAGATCGGCGACCGCCGTCCCGACGGCACCGAGTTCTCCTACAAGTTCGGCGGCGACAACTGGCTGAGCACGCGCCGCGAGCACGCCCGGTTCAATGACCGTGACCCCGAGGTGCTCATCGTCGGCGCCGGCCAGGCGGGCCTGGCGCTCGGCGCCCGGCTCGGCCAGATCGGGGTGGACACGCTGCTGGTGGAGGCGAACGAGCGGGTCGGTGACAACTGGCGGAACCGTTACGAGTCCCTGGCGCTGCACAACGAGACGTGGTCCAACCACCTGCCGTACCTGCCGTTCCCCGACACCTGGCCGACCTTCCTGCCCAAGGACAAGCTGGCGGGCTGGCTCGAGGCCTACGCCGAGTTCATGGAGCTCAACGTCTGGACCTCGACGCGCCTGGTCGGAGCCGACTACGACGCCGACGCGCGGACGTGGCGGGCGAGGCTGCGCACGACCGACGGCGCCGAGAAGACGATCACCACCGCGCACCTGGTCATGGCGACTGGCAGCGTGGCCGGCGCCCCGGTCGTGCCCAAGCTGCCGGGCCTCGCCGACTTTGCCGGGGAGGTCCTGCACTCGAGCGCGTTCACCGCCGGCCGCGTCTACGTGGGCAGGCGCGCCATCGTGATCGGCACCGGGAACAGCGGGCACGATGTCGCGCAGGACCTGCACACCAACGGGGCGGCCGAGGTCACGATCGTCCAGCGCGGCTCCACCTGCGTCGTCAGCCTGGTGCCGAGCGGGACGATGGTCTACGCCCTGTACAAGGAGGGACCCGCCGACGACATCGACCTGATCACGGCGGCGATCCCGTACCCGGTGATACGCGACAGCTACCAGTGGCTCACGAAGAAGACGTGCGAGCTCGACCGGGAACTGCTCGACGGCCTGCGCGCAGTCGGCTTCGAGATCGACATGGGCGACGACGAGACCGGCTTCCACATGAAGTACCTGCGGACGGGCGGCGGCTACTACATCAACGTTGGCGGCTCCGACCTCATCGCCCGGCGCCAGATCGGCCTGCTGCACGCGCGTGACCTCGACACCTTCGTGGCCGACGGCGTGCGGAAGAGGGACGGCACCCTGGTGCCCGCCGACCTGGTGGTCCTCGCGACGGGCTTCGAGACGCAGATCGCCACGATCCGGCGGCTCCTCGGCGACGAGGTAGCCGACAAGGTCGGCAGCCTCTGGGGTTTCGACGAGCAGGGCTTCATGCGGAACATGTGGAAGCGGATCGCCCAGGATCACCTGTGGATCATGGGCGGCGGCCTGGCCGAGTGCCGGCTCTACTCCCGCTTCCTCGCGCTGCAGATCAAGGCCGACCTGGAAGGGCTGTGCCAAGGCGCGGGCGGCCCGGCGGCGAGCTGACGGGCTCCCGCCGCGCAGGAACGCGGGCCCGGCCACCGGGAGACGCAGGCGAGACCGGGATAGCCCGCTTCCGTTCAGGATCACGGTTTGCATTACCGCGGCAGGGACCGGCAGCGCGGGTGCCGGCGCCCGCCGCAGGCGGGCCGTCAGACGAGCGTCTGTCCGGAGTCGAGGCGGAGCTGGTGCCCGGTCATCAGGCGCGCGGCCGGCGAAAGCAGGTAAAGGACGGCCCGCGAAACATCGTCGCACGTCAGACTCGGGGGGTCCTGCAGCACCCGGCCCAGGCTGTTGAGGTAGCTCGGGTTCTCCTCGATGAGCTGCATCATCCGCTCGGTGCGCTGGCCCATGTGGGTATCCACGACGAACGGATGCAGCGAGTTGACCCGGATCCCGAACGGGCCGAGTTCGATCGCGGCGGTCTTGGTCATGCCCACGAGGCCGTGCTTGGCCGTGGTGTAGTGCATCTGGCCGGGCAGGGCCTTGAGGCCCGCCGCCGAGCTGGTGATGATGATCGAACCGCCCCGCCCCTGCTCGATCATGATGGGCGCGGCCGCCTTCAGCGTGTTGAACGTGCCCGTGAGGGTCACATCGAGCATGGCCTGCCAGCTGTCGGACGGCATCTCCCAGAACCGGTGCCAGCTGACGAACCCGGCGTTGGCGACCACGATGTCGAGGCCGCCGAGCTCTGCCGCCGATTCGCCGACCGCGCGGTTCAGCGATTCGAAATCGCGGATGTCAAGCACGTGCGCGAGCGCGCGGCGGCCGCGTTTCGTGACCTCCTGCGCCACCTCGTCGAGCTCGGCCTTGGTGGCCGGAGGATATTCGACGTCCGCCGAGACCGGGCCGCAGACATCGACGAGGATGACGTCGGCCCCCTCCTCGGCCAGCACGATCGCGTGACTGCGACCCTGCCCGCGGGCAGCGCCCGTGATCAATGCGACCTTGCCGTCTAGGGAACCCATGATGTCCGTCCTCCGCGCTTTCCCGGGTGCCATCCGTGCTTAGCACCGTAGGAGCGCCCGCTTGCACGGCGGTAGCCGGCGGTTCCGGACACCGGAATGAGAAACCGGGTTCCACGGGCCAGAACGTCGGGCTGGTGGCGCGGTGACCCCGCCGGATACCGATGGGGGAGGGGCCTGAGCAAAGGGAGGCGCGCATGCCGAAGTTGGGCCTTGTCTATGACCTGCGGATGCCGGGGATGTCGCCGCGCCAGCGGGCCGGCCAGTACCGCGCGTGCCTGGAACAGGCGGCCTGGGCCGATCGGGCGGGCCTGGGCCGCGTCTCGTTCCGCGAGCATCATTCCTCGCCCGACGGCTACCTGCCGTCGCCGGTCACGCTCGCCGCCGGGGCCGCCGCGGTGACGTCGTCGCTGACGATCCTGCTGCAGGCGCTGGTCGTGACGCTCCATGACCCGGTCCGGGTGGCCGAGGACCTGGCCGTTCTCGACCTGATGTCCGCCGGGCGCTTGGTCGTCATGCTCGGCGCGGGCTACGACCCGCGCGAGCACGCCATGTTCGGCCGCGACTTCGCGCAGCGGCCGCGGCAGATGGAACAGGCGGTCGGCGTGCTGCGCCGGGCCTGGGCCGGCCCGGAGTTCGACTTCGACGGTCGGCCGGTCAGGGTGACCCCGCTGCCGTTCCAGCCGTCCGGGCCTCCGCTGCTGCTCGGCGGCGCCTCCCGCACCGCCGCACGCCGGGCCGCGGCCATCGCCGACGGGTACCTCCCGATCCGGGACCAGGGCTACCAGGACTACCGCGACGCGGTCGTCGCGCTCGGCCGTCCTGACCCGGGACCCCTGGGCAAGTCGGCGCCGTTCTTCGTCTGGGTGGCCGACGATCCCGAGCGGGCCTGGCACGAGATCGGCCCCTACTGCCTGCACGAGACCAACGCCTACGGCGCCCTCGCCCGGGCGGCCGGGCTCAACACCGGATTCGTTCCCTATGACGATCTTGACTCCCTGCGGCGGAGCGGTCAGTACCCGGTCCTCACCCCCGAGGAGTGCGTCAGCCTCTGCGACAGCCTGGGCGATGACGGCAAGCTGACGATCGCGCCCCTGGTCGGCGGGATGAGCCCCGACCTGTCATGGCAGTGCCTGGAGCTGATCGAGGCGAAGGTGCTGCCGCGGGTCAGGTCCCTGCCGAGCCTTCCCGACGACTACCGGGTCTCAGTCCCCGAGGTCGCCCAGATCCCCGAGACCCCCGAACCAGCCAAAGGCGGTACGTGATGACCCAGCCGAGCAGCCAGCAGGCGGCCCCCGACCTCGACCCCACCGACGCTGCCCGCACGCTGTGGGAGATCGAGCAGATCAAGCAGCTCAAGGCCCGGTACTTCCGGTTCGTGGACACCCGCGACTGGGACGGGGTCGTCGCGCTGTTCAGCGCCGACTGCGACCTGCGCTCCACGCTGTTCCCCGAGGCGAGGCACCCGAGGGATTTCTTCCCGAGGGTCGCGTCGATGATAACCCCCGGCATCAGCGTGCACCACGGGCACATGCCCGAGATCACGCTGACCTCGTGGGAGACCGCCACCGGGATCTGGGCGATGTACGACTACGTCCAGACCGACGACGGCAGCGTCGGGTACCGGGGGTACGGCCACTACCACGAGAGCTACCGGAAAGATCCTCGGCGCGGCTGGCTCATCAGCGGCTTCGAGCTGCGCCGCCTGCGCGTCGACTGGTTCGCGGGAGGACCCGGTTCCGCCAGGTGAGATGGAATGCTTGGCGGCCGTCCGGCCGTCCGGCAACGTGATGAGCAGCCGATCGCCGAGTGAGAGGACGGATCAGTGGCGCTGACCGAAGAGAACATCATGTACATACCAGGCATGCTCAGCCGGTGGGTCCGGCTCGGCAACGGCGAGCTGGCGCACTATATGACCTCGGGCGAGACCGGGCCCGCGGTCATCCTGCTGCACGGCGGCATTCCCGGCTCGTCGGGCACCGCGGGCTGGCGGTTCATGGCGCCCATCCTCGGGGCCAACGGCTTCCGCGTCTACTGCCCGGACCAGCCCGGCTTCGGGCTGTCGGACAACCGCGAGCAGTACTACCCGGTCAACGGCACCCTCGACCACATCGACTTCGTCAACCGGTTCGCCGACGCGCTGTGCCTGGACACGTTCTCCCTCGCGGGCAACTCGATGGGCTGCATCAACACCGCGCACTACGTCGTCAGGTACCCGCACCGCGTCGACCGCTTCGCGCTCATCGCGGGCTTCATCGGCGACCACTACACCACGGAGATCGAGCAGGAACTCCGGGTGCCCATCGGGCAGACGACGGACAAGGGGCAGATGGGCAGCATGATGAGCGGGATCATCCGCAACCCGAACGCCGTCACGCCCGACCTCATCGAGATGCGCACCAGCGCGGCCAAGCGCAACGCCGACGCCTACGAGAAGTGGCACCAGGCCAACAACTTCGGCCAGATCACTGCGGACGTGGCCCGCGCGCTGTCCACCAGGGGCCGCATCGACAAGCTCGACGTCCCCGGCATCTACCTGTACGGGCTGAACGACGTCATCCTGCCGCACGACCCGATCGGGTACCAGCAGGAGGACCTGCTGCCGAAGATGCAGTTCTTCTACGTCGACGACTGCGGGCACCAGGGGCAGACCGACCAGCCCGAGATCTTCAACCGCGTGTTCACCGAGTTCTTCCGCGACGGCAAGGTCAGCCGGGAGGCCGCGGACCTGGCGGGCGTGTCGAAGCGGCGTCCGGAACTGCCCGATCTGGTGGCGCAGGACTAGCCGGGTGCGCGTCGTCGAGCACGACTCCGGGGGGCCGCACAAGCTGCTGCGCGTGGAGACGGCCGGCTGCGCGGTCAACATCGTGATCGACCTGCATGACCCGGATGGCATCCCGTTCATCGCCGTCGAGGTGGAGCCCCGGATCCCCGACGACGATGGCCGGGTCTGGGAAGTGCAAGGCCCCTCGGCCGTGCTCGTCCGCTGCCGCGGGCGGCAGGTGATGCAGGGGGACGCCGCCTCCCAGCAGCAGGCCGGCCCGGCTGTCAGCGGGTAGGGCTGATCGCCGGGCCGCCGGCCCGGCTATCAGCCGCTAGCGCTGTCAGCCGGGTAGAGCCGTCCGCCGCGGCTAGGCGCCGAGCATCCGCATGCCGCCGTCTACCGCGATCAGCTGGCCGGTGATGAAGCGCGCGCCAGGACCGCTCAGGAACACCAGCACCGGGCACAGGTCCCGCTCGGCATCGCCGAACGTTCCCCCGAGCGGGATCAGCGCCTTCATCCGCGCCCTGACGATCTCATCGCCGTCGCCGTCGCCTCCGCCGTAAAATTCGCGGAGCCGGTCGGCGTTGGTGGTGTCGACGCACGGGGCGACCGCGTTGACGGTGACTCCGGCGGGCGCCCATGCGCGGGCGGCCGACCTTGTCCACGCGTGGACGGCCGCCTTGGCCACGGCGTAGTGCACCGAGACCGGCGAGCCGGTGACGCCCTCGACCGAGCCCAGGTTGACGATCGCCCCGCCGGAGTCCCGCATCCAGGCGAACGCCGCCTGGTTGGCGAAGACGGTGGCGTTCAGGTTGACCCCTACTAGCGTGTTCAGCTCGGCTTCGGTGACGCCTTCAGGCGTGGCCGGCGCCCACAGGCCGGCAGCGTGCAGCAAGACGTCAATGCCGCCGAACTGCCCGGCGATCGCGGCGAAGGCCGCGTCGACGGACGCCTTGTCGGTCAGGTCGCACCTCAGCCACGTCGCCGCGTCGGCGAGATCCGGGGGCGGCGGGCTGTTGTGGTAGACCGCCGCCACCTGGGCGCCCTGCTTCGCGATTTCCCTGACGGCCGCGAGGCCGATTCCTGTCGCCGCCCCGGTGATGACGATCCTGCGCCCGCCCAGTTCTGTGGTCATGAGGCCAGACGGTATCCGGGCGGGCGCGCCGCGGTCCCGTCCGCCGTTCCGGCGGGCGGAAACCAGCGCGGAGCTTCAGGCGCCAGATACCCGGCGCTCGTGCCCGGCCCAGTACGGCTCGCGAATCACCTTGCGCTGCAGCTTGCCGACCGGGCTGCGCGGGAACGGCTCGGTGCGGAACACGACCCGCCCAGGGCGCTTGTAGGACCCGAGGCTGGCCCGGCACGCCTCGATGACAGCCGCCTCGCGCAGTTCCGCGCCGTCTTCGAGGAGCACCTCGGCGACCGGCGTCTCCCCCCAGTGCTCGTGCGGCGCCCCGAACACCACGACCTCGCGGACTCCGGGAAGCGTGGCGATGACCCGCTCGAGCTCCGCCGGCCAGATGTTGAAGCCGCCGGAGACGATCATGTCGTCGACCCGGTCGACAACGTAGAGATAGCCGTTGGCGTCCAGCCGCCCGACATCGCCGGTCAGCACCCAGCCGTCGACCATGCGCCTGGCGGTCTGCCCGGGGTCATCCCAGATCCCCGTCATCTGCCCCTCGCAGCGCAGGGCGATCTCGCCCTCCTCGCCGGCCGGCACCGGCTTGTTCCCCTCGCCGCGGATCTCGACCTCGGCGAACGGCATGACCCGGCCGGCCGACAGCAGGGGCGCGGAGCCCGGGCGGGTGGCGAACCACTCCCTCGGGCCCATGAACGTCACCGGGACGGCCTCGGTCTGCCCGTACATCTGGTGGAGGGTGTCGCCGAAGACCTCGTGTGCCGCCTGTGCCGTCTTCGCGCTGATCGGAGCGCCCGAAATCATCACGACCTTGAGGCTGGGCACGTCGAGCCGCCTGCCCCCGACATGCGTGACGATGTCGGCCAGCATCGTCGGAACGGCGAAGAAGTAGGCGACGCCGTCGTCCTCCAGCAACTCGACCGCCACGGCGGCGTTGAAGGCGGGCTCGAGGATGTTGCAGCCGCCGCCGAGCCAGACGGGCAGGAACAGGTACCCGGAGCCGTGGGAGATCGGCGCGACGTGCAGCATGAGGTCGCCCGGGTTCACCGGCGGCACCTGGTAGAACCAGTCGCGTGTCGCGCTCATCCAGGCGCGGTGCGTGTAGGAGACGCCCTTCGGCTGGCCGCTGGTGCCGGCCGAGTGCCGGATGATGAACAGGTCGTCGAGCGCGATCGCCGGGTCGGGGTCGGCATCGGGGAAGGAGGCAAGCCACTGCTCGTAATCCGCGCCGCGCACGACGACCCGCAGCCCGTCGATCTTCGCGTCGAGTCCGTCGAGTTCGTGGGCGTGCTCGCCGGTGACCACCACGGCCTTGCAGCCGGTGTGCCTGAGCATGTGCTCGTGCGAGGTCACCGCGTTGCGCCGGTACAGCGGGACCCGCACGAACCCGCCGATGACCGCCGCCAGGTAGAAGTCGGCGGCCTCGATCGAGTTGTCCTCGAGCACGCCGACCCGCTCGCCTGGCGTCAGCCCAAGCGATAGTAGCGCGTTGGCCAGGCGGCAGCCGCGGCTCCACGCCTGCCCGTAGCTGAGCTGTCTTCCCTGGCTGCGGACCGCGATGAGATCCGCGTGGAACCCCGCCGAGCGGCGCATGGCGGTTCTGACGTCAAGCACTGAAACCACCGGCCCAGTGCGTGCTGGCTGATCGCGAAACGGGCGATTCCATGCGGCGGCCTCCTTTGGCACGCAATCAACGAAAGTGTTGACAGAATGCAGAGTGCAACGTGACGATGAGGCAGTCAAGCCCCCGGCTCCATCCGGTTAGCCCGGCCGGGGTCGAGAAAGGACATCCCATGGCCACCCTCGCAGTCGACGAAGCGGCCGCGCCTGATCTCGATGACCTGCTCAGCGAACAGGCGATCAACGACCCCGACGCGTTCTACCGGCGCCTTCGCGATGACGCGCCGGTTCGTTGGAACGGCCGCTGGCACGGCTGGATCGTGACCAGCTACGCCGACGTCGTCGGCGGCTTTCGTGATCACCGGAGGCTGTCGTCTGCCCGCTTCGAGGGGCCGTTCGCGAAGGACATGAACGAGTCCCGCTCGCGCTACCGCGAGCTGATCGACTTCATGAGCAAGTGGATGTTCTCCAACGACCGCCCGTACCACACCCACTTGAGATCACTGGTGAACACGGCGTTCACGCCGAAGAGCGTCGACCGGCTCAGGCCGAGGGTCCGGGAGCTGGTGCGCAGCCTGGCCGAGCCGCTCGACGAGCGCGAGGCGAACTTTATGTCAGAATTCGCCTTCACGCTGCCCGTGGTGGTCATCGCCGAGTACCTCGGCATCCCCCCCGACGCCAGCCAGGACATGCGCCGCCTCTCGGAGGACCTCGGCGCGCTCATCTTCGTGCAGGGCAGCGCGGAGGACCGGTTCGCGAACGGCGACCGGGCCATGAACGGGCTCGTCGAGATCATCCGCCCCGTGCTGCGCGCCCGCAGGGCCGATCCGCGCGACGACCTGATCTCGGCGATGGTCCACGCGGAGGTCGACGGCCAGTCCTTTACCGAGGAGGAAGTGCTCTCCAACGCCGTGCTGATGATGTTCGCCGGGCACGAGACCACGATGAACCTGCTCGCCAACGGCATCGTGGCGTTCGACCGCAACCCGGGCCAGTGGGGGCTGCTCAAGTCAGACCCCGCCCGCCACGCCAGGGCCGCCGCCGAAGAGGTGCTGCGGCTCGACGGACCGATCAAGGCCCTCGCGAGGTGGGCGCGCGAGGATGTCGAACTTGGCGGCGTCGCGATCAGCGCGAACGACCGGGTGCTGCTCGTCCAGCACGCGGCCAATCACGATCCGGCCGTCTTCGTAGAGCCGGACCGGTTCGACATCACCCGGTGGCCCAACAAGCACGTGGCCTTCGGCTCCGGTATCCACACCTGCCTCGGCGCCCCGCTGTCACGGCTGGAGGCGCAGGAGGCATTCGCCTACCTGGCGGAGCGGTTCGACTCCCTTGAGGTGCTGACGCCGCAGATCAGGTACGTCCCCAACCTGGTCTCCCACGGGCCGCTCGAGTTGGCGACCCGCTTCCGTTCGTGACCAGCGCCGGGCTAACCGGGCCGACCTGTTAGCAGGTGGGTTCTGGCGTATGGAACGGGGCGATGGGCATGGCGGCGGACGCCGCCGATAGTGAGGGCACTGGCAGCCCGGCCCTGAGGAGAGCATCACGTGGACCTGACACCGCCCGATGAGTTGATTGCGGTCGCCGAACTGGCGCGCAGCCTTGGCCTGGAGAAGCTGGCTCCCGCTGCGCGGTCGGCCGAGGCCGCCGGCCAGGTGGACGGCGCGGTATGGCGGGCACTCACGGAAAGCGGCCTGGTGTCCGGCCTTCGCGCCGAGCACGGGGGAGACGGCCTGATCGACGCGGCCACCCAGATGGCCGCCGCGGAAAACCTGGCCTACGGCGACCCGGGCATCGCGCTGGCGGCGCTGTGGAGCGGTGCGGCCGCGACGCTGCTCAGCGAGCACGGCACGGCGGAGCAGGGGGACCGCGCCCGTCGGCTGTCCCGTGACGCCGCCGCGCCGGGCGCGATCGCCATGTACGAAGGGTTCGGGCGCGGGCCGGACGAGTGGACCACGACGGTCGGCGGCGGTGCCGGGACGATCACCGTGCGCGGGACCAAGGTGGGGGTGCCCTTCGCCGCGGCCGCCGACCCGCTCATCGTCGTGGGTACCGACGCCGACACGGGGACCCTCCGCGCGGTGGTCGTTCCCGCAGGCGCTCCCGGGGTCACCCTCGAGCCGGCTGACGGTGCGATCGCCCTGTCCGCGACGCAGTCCCTGGTGGCCAGCTTCGACGTGACGCTGCCGGCCGATGCCGCGCTCGGCGGCGGTTCCCTCGACCCGGTCGCGCTGGCGGTCAGCGTCGAGCGGATCCGGCTGATCCTCGGCGCCGTCGCGGTCGGCGTCGCGCAGCGCGCCATCGACTACGCGTCGGAGTACGCCACGGAGCGCGTCGCGTTCGGCCGGCCGATCGCCGGCTTCCAGGGCGTGTCGTTCCTGCTGGCAGAGAAGCAGATGCGAGTAGAGGCGGCGCGGCTCGCGGTCGCCGAGGCCGCCAGCCTCATCGACGGCGGCGCCGCCGGGGCCGACGCCCTGGGGCCGCTGCGGCGGGCCGTGCGGGAGACCGTCAACTACGCGGCCGACGCCGCCGCGATGACCACGCGCGACGCCGTCCAGGTCCTTGGCGGCCACGGGTTCCTTACCGACCATCCGGTGGAACTGTGGTACCGGTCCGCCGCCGCGCTCGCGGCACTGGACTTCGACCCGCTGTGCTCGGCCTTCGCGCCGGCTGTCTGAGGAGGCCCCGGTGACCCTGTCATTTGAGTTGAGTGACGAGCTGCGCGGCTACGGCCGGCAGCTGCGTGACTGGTCGGTCCGTGAGGCCCGCCCGCTCGCCCGCGAGGCTGACGACCGGCATGCGCTGCCAGCAGACTGGTCGAAGGTTCTCGACAGCTGCCCCGTGCCCGTCGGCCGGACCGACATCCCCGACGCGGAGCCCATTCCCGCCTTCCCCGACGGCGAGAAGGTGACGATGCTCGTCTACTACGAGAACGTCAACTACGGCGACCCGTGGGTGATGACGGCGATAGGCGGCGGTATCGGTCACCTTCCCGTGCGAAAGATCGGCACGCCCGAGCAGATCGCCACGTGGTACACGCCGGTGGTCAAGTCGGGCCTGATGACGGGGTTCGCGCTCACCGAGCCGCAGTGCGGGTCCGACACGTCGCAGATCGCCACCACCGCGATCCGCGACGGCGGCTCCTGGGTTCTGAACGGCAACAAGATCTTCTGCTCGAACGGGGCGCAGGCCGAGTACATCACCGTGTTCGCCACCACCGACAAGGCGGCGGGCGCGCGGGGCATCGCGGTCTTCATCGTCCCCAGGGACACGCCCGGCCTCATCATCGTGAAGGCGAACGAGTCGAAGCTCGGCGTGCGCAGCACGCTGACGTCGGAGTTGCGCTTCGAGAACTGCGTCATCCCGCTGGAGAACCGCCTCGGGTGGGATGCCGCGGGACCTGCCGCGGACGCGCCGAGCCTCGGCGGGCAGGCGGGCGCACTCAGCTCGCTCGCTGACAACCGGCCCAACGTCGCCGCGTGGGCGATCGGCACGGCGCAGGCCGCCCTTGACGTGGCCCGCGAGCGGCTGCTCGCGCAGCGGCACGGCTTCACCCCGCGTCGCTGGACGGTGATCGAGGCCGAACTCGATCGCATGGACGCGGCCCTCGGCCGCGGCCGGCTGCTCAACCTGAAGGCCCAGTACCTGGTCGACCACGGCACCCCGTCCCGCGCCGCGGCGGCCATCGCGAAGGGATTCTCGCCGCAGACCTGCGAGCGGATCGTGCTGCGCTGCATGCAACTGCTCGGACCCGAGGGGACGAGCAGGAAGCTCCTGCTTGAGAAGTGGTACCGCGACATCAAGATCCTCGACATCTTCGAGGGGACGGCGCAGATCCAGCGGCTGGTCATCGCCCGGCAACTGCTCGGGCGAGCTGCCGGGTAGCCGACTGCCGGCCGCCGCCTCGCCGGGCGGTCCCCGCCTCCATGGACGGCGCGCGCTGACGCGGCCGCCCGTCCGCCCCACCTCGCAAAGGAGTATCCGATGCTCGCTGACGTGACCATCGCTGAGATCGGTGACAGCCTGTCGGTCGCCTACTGCGGGCGCATGCTCTCCGACGCCGGCGCGCGGGTCATCCGGCTCGGAACGGGGCAGCCGTTCCACGGTGACAGCGCGAACCCGGACTACGCCGCCTACCTGCATGCTGGGAAGCGGCTCGCCGCGCTCGCGGCCGGCACGGCGCAGGCCCTGCGCCAGCTCGCCCGCGAGGCCGACGTGGTGGTATGCGACAGCCGGGCCGCCTTCGACCGGCTGTGCGCGCTGCGGGCCGAGCTGAATCCCGGCCTCATCGTCGTCTGCGTGTCCGACTACGGACTCACCGGCCCGGAGGCCGGCACCGCGGCGAGTGAGCTGACGCTGCAGACGGAGGCGGGCATCGCGGTCATGCGCGTATCGGCGTCCTCGCCGCCGTTCGTGACCTGCCTCCCGCTGTCCCAGCTGGCCGGCGGCGTGCAGGCTGCCATCGGCGCGGTGCAGGGACTGCTTGCCCGCGCCGCGGGCGGCGAGCGGATCGACATCGACGTGTCCCGCTTGGAATCGCTCGTGTGGCTGCTGACCTTCCCGTGGGACTGGGAGCAGGTCGAGGGCCATGCTCCGTACTGGATGCCGATCGAGGGGCACGGCCCGTTCATCCCGCCGATGAACACCGGGCCGGAGTTCCTCCCGGCGAAGGACGGCTGGGTCTGCCTTTCCGCCAACGTGCCTGCGCAGTGGGCGAGCCTCAAGGCCATGATGGCGATCCCCGAGCTCGACGATCCCCGGTTCGACCAGGTGTCCACGAGGGCGCAGTACCTGGCCGAGCTGTTCCCGCTGATGCAGGGCTTCACGTCCAGGCGCACGGTTGAGGAACTCGTCGAGCTGGCACGGCAGCACCGGGTTCCGGCGTCCCCCGTCTGCACCGTGTCGTCGGCGTACCTGCTGCCGCCCTACACGGAGCGCGGCTCAACCGTCACCGGCGTGGCAGGCGACTTCCGGCAGCCCCGGCCCGCGTTCCGGTTCACGACGGCAGAGCCCGCCCGGGCGCCCGGCGTGTCGCCGTCGGCGACTCCCGCGCTTCCGCTGCGCGGCCTGCGCGTCGTGGCCTTCGAGGTCTTCCACGCCGGGCCACTGGTCACCCAGTACCTCGCCGGGCTCGGCGCGGAGGTCATCAAGATCGAGGCCGTGAACCGACCGGACCTGATCCGGTACGCCGGAGTCCCCGGCGGCGCCGACCGTGCGTGGGAGCGCAGCGCGACGTTCATCGCGCTCAACATCGGCAAGCGGGGCATCACCGCCGACCTGACCGACCCGGCGGGCGTCGGCATCGTGCGCAAGCTGGTCGCGACCGCGGATGTCGTGCTGGACAACTTCGTGCCGCGGACCCTGGACAGCCGTGGCCTCGACTACGCCGGGCTGCGCCAGCTCCGCCCGGACGTCATCATGACGCGCATGCCCGGGTGGGGACTGACCGGGAGCTGGTCCGGCCGCGCCGCCTACACCGAGCTCGTCGAGTCCGCCTCCGGCACTGCCTCGCTCACCGCGACCGACGACGGCGTCCCCCATCGCACGGGGACGGTATTCGACCCGATGTCCTCGGCCCTCGCTGTGTTCGCCACGCTCGTCGCGATCCGGCACCGGCAGGTCACCGGGGAGGGCGCGCAGGCCGAGATCGCGCTGTGCGACTCAGTGCTGCAGTTCACGGCGCCCGCCATGATCCGCGCCTCGCAGGGTAAGGAGCCCGCGGCGCCGCGCGGCAACCGGTCCTCGACGATGGCGCCCCAGGGCATCTACCCGTGTGACGGCGCCGAGTGGGCCGGGCTGACCATCGCGAGCGACGCCGAGTGGGCCGCCTTCGCCGGGCTGCCGGGTGCCGAGTGGGCCGCGGCCATCCGGTTCGACTCCACGGCGGGCCGATTCGCGCACCACGATGAGCTCGATGTGCTCATCGCGCAATGGTCGGCGGCCTTCGCGGCGGCCGATCTTGTCGCGCTGCTGCGCGCTGCGGGCATCGCGGCGGCGCGGCTCACCATCGGCGCCGAGCTCATCGACCACTCGCAGCTGCGGCACCGGGGCCGGGTCTTCGCGGCCCCGCACCCGGTCGTGGGCCAGCTCAGGTTCATCGGCTACCCGGCCAGGATGTCGACCCTGCCGGTACTGCCTGACCGGACCGGCGCGCCCACCCTCGGCCGGGACAACGCCGTCGTGCTGGCCGAGCTCGGCTACAGCGCCGCCCAGATCGCCGAGCTCGCCGACGGCGGCGCCATCGGCTCGGTTCCGTACGCCCGGCCCGAGGCGCCGGGCGGGACCTGACGCCCGCGCCGACGAGGAGAAACTCGTCAGCCCGAGGCCGGCAGCGCGACAAGCCCGCCGCGGCGGACGTCGACCCCGTTGGCGATCCGGTCCCAGGTGGCCGCCGACGAGCCGCGGTCCCGCAGCTCCTGCTTCCTGATCTTGGCGGACGCGGTCCGCGGGAACTCGCCGGTGACCTCGAAGTAGCGCGGGACCATGTAATGGGGCAGCCGGTCGGCGCAGAACCGCAGCAGGTCGATGAAGTCGATCGCGGCATCCGGGCCGACCGTGAGCCACGCCTTCACCTCGTCCTCCGTCTCGACCGAGGTCCGGTCGGCCACCACTGCCGCGTCGGTGACGCCGGGGTAGCCGCGCACCACGGCCTCGATCTCAAAGCTGGAGACGTTCTGCCCGCGCCGTCGGATCGCGTCCTTTGCTCGGTCCACGAAGTAGAAGGTGCCGTCGGCGTCGCGGCGCAGCACGTCGCCGGTGTGGAACCAGCCGTTGCGCCAGGCCGCGGCCGTGGCCACCGGGTCGCCCACGTACTCGGTGGTGATCAGCCACGGCCGCTCGCTGCGGATGATGGCCTCGCCGGCCTGCCCGGGCGGCACCTCGAGGTCGTTCTCATCGACGAGGCGCACCTCCCATCCGGGCAGCAGCCGTCCGGTGGATCCCGGCGGCAGCGGATCACGCGGGTCCGCCGCGATGCAGCAGGATGTCTCCGTGGACCCGTAACCGATGGCGAGGTGCCCGATGCCGAACCGGCTGGCGAACCCGGCCGGGTCCGCGGGCAGCGGCACGGTGACCACGACGCGCAGTCGGTGCTGGTGCTCGGCGCTCCGCGGCGGCTGACTTTCGAGGAACGAGATCATCGTGCTGTAGAGCTGGCTCACGGTTGAGCCGGTATCCCTGGCGACCTCCCAGTAGCCGCGCAGCGCGGGACGCGCGCGGACGCAGATCCGCGTGCCGTTGCCTATCGCCGCGTGCAGGAAGTACAGCGCGCTCACGTGCACCATGGGCAGGTCGGCCAGATAAGTGTCAGCCGCGCCGATGCCGAACAGCGAGAAGTTAACCTGCCCGCTGTTCGCGCTGTGCGCGTAGCTGACGCGGACGAGCTTCGACGGCCCGGTCGAGCCCGAGGTGAGGGCGAGGCTGACCGGGTCCCATGGCTGGATCGGCCGGTCGAGCGCGGGAGCGTGGGCGCAGTAGCCCGCGACGTCGGCCGGGCCGAGGACACGCGGTGACCGGCCGGCCTCGGCGAGGCTGTCGCGCAGCCGGGGGACGAACTCGGGCGCCGCCACGACCGTCGCCGGCCTGGCCGTCGCCAGCAGCCGGGTGAGCAGCGGACCGCGATGAGCGATGTTGACCGGCACCACCGGCGCGCCGAGCATGGCCGCGCCCCACCACGTGCGCAGGTAGGCCTCGCCGTTGGGCAGGGCCGCGGCCACGACCGACCCCTGCGTCACCCCGCTGGCGCGCAGCGAGTCCGCGGCGGCGTAGGCGGCGTGCAGGGCCTGCCGCCTGGTCCACGAGGTGCCGTCCTCGAAGACCGCGCATGGCTCGTCCGGCGCCCGGCGCGCCGCGCCCTCGAGCAGGTTCCTGATGACCACGCGATCGGGATCCAGTACATCGAACATTGCCAGCAGCGTACGACGACGCTCACCGGTCGTCAACATATCTGTTGACTGATGGCGGCCCGTCGGTCTAGCCTGCTTTCGCTGGCGCCTCGCGCCGGGGCGACAGGACCGTGAGACGCTACAATAGATGGGTGTGCACGTCTATGCTTCCTCCAGTAGGCACTGTCCCTTCGAGGGGAGCTGGGCAGGGCCAGATGGGCGGGTCATGGTGAGCTCGATCGGGCGACGCCGTACGAATGCCCGGCGAGAGGCGACCCCCGGCTACAGCGAGCGCCGTCAGCGGCTGTTGGCGGCCGCGGCCGACGTGTTCAAGGAAAAGGGCTTCCAGGCGGCGAGCGTCAATGACATCGCCGAGCGGTTCGGCGGGGACCGCGCCTCTATTTACTACTACTACGCCGGCAAGCACGAGATCTTCATCGACCTGATCCAGCAGGCGGTCGAGGAGGTCGTCCTCCTGGCCGAGAACGTCGCGGCGTCTGGCCAGAGCGCCACCGAGCGTCTGCGGGACGTCTTCGTCAAGACGCTGGACGCCTACGAGCGGCACTACCCCTACATGTACGTGTACATCCAGGAGGACATGCGCAAGGTGCCCGGCGACGGCACCAGCGTCGGCAAGGAACTGCAGGACCTGGGGCACCGGTACGAGGCGGCCGTCCAGCGGGTCATCGACGATGGCGTGCAGTCAGGCGAGTTCCGGGCCAGCGTCGACACGCAGATGATGAAGTTCGCGATCATCGGCGCGCTGAACTGGACTCACCGCTGGCATGTCCTGGGCGGGCGGCTTTCCGGGGCGGAGATCGGCACCGCGTTCACCGACCTGTTCCTCAACGGTGCGCTGACCGGCGAGCTCGGGGCGCGTGATCGCGCCCTGGCGCTATGACGGGATCGCGGCCAGGGCGCGCGTCCCCTGACCGTCGATACGCTGGCCGATCAGGTCCGCCGACCGCTTCAGCTGCCGCACCGCCACCTGCGAGATCCGCTCGCTGGTCGGGAAGCTGAGCGAGACGGCCCCGAGGACGGTTCCGTCCTTGGCCAGCACGGGCGCAGCCAGACAGCGGGCGCCCAGGGTGGATCCCTCATTGTCGTCGGCGACGCCGGTCTCGCGGGCGTGCTCCAAGATGGTGCGCAGCACCGCCTGGTTAACGATGGTCCGCGAGGTGAGCCGCGGGATGGGGGCGTTGAGCGCGGCGTCGGCCTTGGCCGCGGCGGAGAAGGCCAGGATCGCCTTGCCGAGCGCGGTGCACAGCGCGGGCACGCGACCGCCGACCCGGCTCGGCAGGCTGACGCCGTGGTGACCGAAGATCTTCTCGACGTAGAGCACGTCCAGGTCCTCGAGCACCGCGAGGTGGACCGTGGCGTGGGTGGACTCGTACAACTCGGTCATGAACGGCATCGCGGTCGTGCGCATGCTGCGCGGTCTGCAGTCGGAGATCATGTTGCCGAGCTCGAAGATGGCCCTGCTCAGCCGGTAGCGGTCATCGGCGCGTTCGATGTAACCGTGGTCGACCAGCAGGTGGAGCAGCCGGTGGGCCGTGCTCTTCGGCAGGTTGGCCCGCTCGGCGACCTGGGACACGCCGAGCAGCGTTCCCTCGCCGCGGAACGCGTCCAGTACGGTCAGCGCCTTGCCGACACTTGTGTCAAGACCGGACGGCTCCCCGGCGTTCACCGGCCGCATCGCCGACGGCGGGACCAGCACAGATCCGCTCGTTAGCCTAGCCACGGGCACCTCCGCTCAGGGGGAGAAACACTCAGGTAACAGAACTGTAGGCTGACGTGCCCCTGCCGTCAACGGTCATGTTGATTGCGGCTCCGCATCGCGCCCGCCATCCCGGCCATCGGATTTGTCCGCTGGCCAGGCCGTCACGCGGGCGGCGCCGGCGAGACGTTCCATCGCTTGGAACGTCCGCGTGGACTCCCCGATGCCGCCGCTGGTCCCATACGGGCACTAGGGAGATATCCCGCAACGCCTTACGGCAGCCAATCCGCCCTGGTGAAGGTCATAAGCGGCCGTCACCAGGCAGGAGCCACTTTCCCGGCCGATGCCCGGGGCGACGAAACCAGGAAACAGCATGCGAAGAAGCAGGTATTTCATCGGAGCGGCGGCAGCCGTCACGCTATTGACGGCCACGGCCTGCAGTTCGGCCGGCAGTAGCAGCGCGACATCGAGCGCGTCCACGGGCGCCACATCGGGCGCCGCGGCCAGCGGCGGCTCGACGATCCCCATCGGGATCATCGGTTCCTACAGCGGCAGCCAGGCCTCGTCCACCGGCGGCGTGCCCCTGGTCGCGCAGGCCTGGGCGGACACGGTGAACGCCGCTGGTGGTCTTAACGGTCACCAGATCAAGCTGTTCGTCGAGGACGACGCGGGTGACCCGGCGACCGGAATTCAGGCTGCCAAGACACTCGTCGAGCAGGACAAGGTGGTCGCCATCGTGGGCGACGCCAGCAACGTGGACAGCGCCTGGGCGCCGACCGTGGAGCAGGCGGGCGTGCCGGTCGTGGGCGGGCTGTCGCTCAACGAGACGTTCCTGACTAACCCTGACTTCTTCGCGAGCGGAACCAACATCATTGCGCTGCAGTACGGGCTGGTAGCCACCGCCAAGAAGCTCGGCGGCTCCATTGACCTGCTGTACTGCGCGGAGGCAGCCGCCTGCAAGGAGGGCGCCACGCTGACCACCGCGATCGCCAAGACGGACGGCGTGAGTGTGCCGTTCCAGGCGCCGGTCTCAGCGACGGCTCCCGACTACACGGCCGTCTGCCAGGAGGTCAAGTCCTCGGGCGCGAAGACCTACGACATCCTCGACGCCGGGGTGCTCGCGCTGCGGATCGCCACCGCCTGCGAGCAGCAGGGCGTCACCGCCCGGCTGGTGCAGGTCGACAGCCAGATCACGCAGGCCTTCGACGGCAGCGCTGCGGTGAACAACACCTACGCCGTCGAGATCGATGCGCCCTGGTTCGATTCCTCCACGCCCGCGACCAACGCCTACCAGGTCGCCATCGCCAAGTACGCGCCGAACCTGGGGCAGGAAGACGGGCCGGAGGCCAATTACCAGTGGGTCGCGGGGCAGCTGTTCGAGGCGGCCGTGAAGGCGTCGGGCAGCAGCACCGTCACCTCGGCCAGCGTCAAGCAGGGCCTGTACGCGCTCAAGGGCGAGACCCTGGGCGGCCTGACCCAGCCGCTGACCTTCACCAAGGGCCAGACGCCGATGTTCAACTGCTGGTTCACCATGGCGGTGATCGGCGAGAAGTTCGCCCTCCCGAACGGGCTGACGACCGAGTGCGCGCCCACCGCGGTGGTGGCGGCCATCGCCAAGAGCATGTAGCGGGCGATTCCCGCATGCCACGACGGCGCCCGCGGCTGGCAGGCGTGTCCCCGGTGACGGCACCGGGGTCACGCCGCCGGGCCGGGCGGACCCGGACCTCACATCCTCTGGAGCTGGCAAGGCCATGATTTTGCCATTCATCATCGCAGGGCTGACCACGGGTTCGGTCTACGGTCTGGCGGGCGTCGGCCTCGTCCTGACGTACAAGACCTCGGGCGTGTTCAACTTCGCGCAGGGCGCGCTGGCCACCGTGGCCGCGTACCTGTTCTACACGCTGCACGTCCAGCACGGCATGGCGTGGCCGCTGGCCGGCTTTATCTGCGTCTTCGTGCTCGGGCCGGTGCTCGGCCTGCTGCTCGAGATCCTCGCCCGAGCCCTGGCCAACGCGACCCTGAACACGCAGGTCGCCAGCACTGTCGGGATCCTGCTGATGGTGCAGGCGGGTGTGGTCCTCATCTACGGCACCACGGTCGTCAGGAACATCCCGGTGTTCCTGCCCGGCGGAGCGTACGACATCGCCGGCACGTCGGTGACCTCCAGCCAGATCGTCGTGTTCGCCGTCGGGGTGGTCGCCACGGCCGCGCTGTACGGATGGTTCCGGCTGGCCCGCGGCGGCGTCGCGATGCGGGCGGTGGTGGACAACCCCGAGCTGCTCGACATCGCCGGCACCAGCCCGGTGCGGGTCCGGCGGCTGGCCTGGATGATCGGATCGACCTTCGCCTGCGCCTCGGGGGTGCTCCTGGGGCCGTTCATCAACCTCGATCCCACCACGCTGACGTTCCTGATCGTGTCCGCGTTCGGGGCCGCCGCGATCGGCCGGTTCAGCAACCTGCCGGGCACCTACATCGGCGGCCTGGCCCTCGGCATCGCCGCCTCGCTGTGCACCAAGTACTTCACCAGCGGGGTGCTGAGCGGACTGTCGTCTGCGCTGCCGTTCCTCGTGCTGTTCGTCGTCTTGATGGTCTCGCCTCGGCGGCGGCTTGAGGATCATGTGCAGGCGATCCCCGAGCGGTCGGGCGGCTGGACGGCCCCGTGGCCGCTGCAGGTCATCGGCGGCGTGGCCCTGCTGATCTTCCTGTTGTTCGTGCCGGGCTTCGCCGGGATCCACCTCACCGACTGGACCGAGTTCCTGGCCACGACGGTGCTGCTGCTCTCGCTCGGACTGCTCACGAGGACCTCCGGGCAGGTCTCGCTCGCGCACGTCAGCTTCATGGCGATCGGCGTTGCGGGCTTCTCCCACCTGGCCGTCGACCACCACTGGCCCTGGGGGGCCGCGCTCGTCGTCGCCGGCCTCATCGCCGTCCCGATCGGGGCGCTGCTGTCGATTCCGGCCATCCGGCTGTCCGGCCTGTACCTGGCGCTGACGACCTTCGGCTTCGGCATCCTGCTGCAGTACATGTTCTATAACGAGAACTACATGTTCGGCGACCTGGGACTGGGCGTCGCGGTTCCGACCCCGTCCCTGTCCTGGCTGGACCTGTCCAGCCCCAACGGTTACTACTACCTGGTGCTCGCCATCACCCTGATGGTGACGGTGGCGGTGCTCGGCATCAACGTCAGCCGGCTGGGGCGGCTGCTGCGCGGGCTGGGCGACAGCGCCACGGCCTTGGCCACCTCGGGCACGTCCGTCAACGTGACGCGCGTCCTGGTGTTCGCGCTGTCCGCTTTCCTCGCCGCGGTCGCGGGCGTGCTCGGCGCCGCCTCCATCGGCCAGGTCAGCGGCGACTCCTACCAGCCGATCACGTCCCTGGTGTTCTTCACGCTGATCACCATCAGCGTCGGCGGGGCGCCCTGGTTCGCGATCCTGGCCGCGGCCGGGTACGCGCTCATCCCCAGCTACCTCGAAGGCACCACCACCTCGACCGTCCTTCAGCTCATCTTCGGCGTCATCGCGGTCATGTTCGCGCTGACCCCGGCATCGTCGCGGACCCTGCCCGCGTGGGTCACCGGGGCGGTCGACGCGGTCTTCCGGCGAGAACCGCGCCCCGCCGCGACGGACGTCCCCGTCCCTGCGGCTGCGGCCACGCCCGCCGTTCCCGCGCTGCCGGTCGCGCCGGCCGAGTTGGCCGCCACCGGGCTGCGCGTCCAGTTCGGCGGCCTGGTGGCCGTGGACGACGTGAGCTTCACCGTCCGCACCGGGCGGATCACCGGCTTGATCGGCCCGAACGGCGCAGGCAAGACGACCGTCTTCAACGCCTGTTCCGGGCTGAACAAGCCGAACGCAGGCAGGGTGTCGCTCGACGGGCGCGACCTGTCGAGGCTCGGCCCCGCGGCCCGGGCGCGGCGCGGCCTCGGCCGTACCTTCCAGCGGATGGAGCTGTTCGACTCGATGTCCGTGCGGGAGAACGTCGCCCTCGGCTACGAGGCGGGCCGGGCAGGCCTAAACCCGCTGCAGCACCTGGTCAGCACCGGGGGGCACCGGCGCCGGGCACAGGCGGCCGCCGAGGAGGCACTGCGCCGGTGCGAGCTGCTCCCGCTGGCCGGCAAGCCGGCCGGAGCCCTGTCAACCGGCCAGCGGCGCCTGGTCGAGCTGGCCCGCTGCCTGGCCGGGCCGCACCGGATACTGCTGCTCGACGAGCCGTCATCGGGCCTGGACCGCCTGGAGACCGCTCGGTTCGGCGAGATCCTGCAGCAAGCCGTGGCCGACAAAGGCATCGGCATTCTCCTCGTGGAACACGACGTCGGACTGGTCGCCAGCGTCTGCGACGAGATCTACGTGCTGGACTTCGGCAAGCTGATCTACGCAGGCGCCGCGGACGACGTGCTGAGCTCGCCGGTTGTCCAGGCGGCCTACCTCGGCACCGAGGACGTGGCGGTGGCGGCCGGGCTCAACGACGAAGAGCAGGTGGAATCATGACCACGCCGACGCAGGAGGAGCCAGTGCTGCGGCTGGCCGGGGTCGAGGCCGGCTACGGCAAAGCGACGGTGCTGCGGGACGTGTCCCTGGACGTGCCGCCCGGCACGGTCGTCGCCCTGCTCGGCCCGAACGGCGGCGGCAAGACCACGCTGCTGCGGACCGCGGCGGGCCTCATCACGCCGTCAGCCGGCCTCGTGTCGATCGACGGCGCCGACCAGACCAGGAGCGCCCCCAGCCAGCGAGCCAGGCGCGGGCTGTGCCTGATCCCGGAGGGCCGCGGCGTCTTCAGGTCGCTGACCGTCCGAGAGAACATCAGGCTGCAGGTTCCGCCCTGGGTACGGGGCCAGGCGGCCGAGGAGGCGGTGGAACGGACGGTGGCGACGTTCCCGGTGCTCGGCAAGCGCCTCGGGCAGACTGCGGGAACGCTATCCGGAGGCCAGCAGCAGATGCTGGCGCTGTCGCGCGCGTTCGTCTCCGGACCGCGGGTCGTGCTCCTCGACGAGGTGTCCATGGGCCTCGCGCCGCTGGTCATCGACGAGATCTTCGCCGCGCTTCGGCTGCTCGCCGACCACGGCATCGCCCTTGTGCTGGTCGAGCAGTACGTGCACCGGGCGATGGCCATGGCGGATCATGTCGTGCTCCTGGTGCGCGGGCGGGTCTCGTGGAGCGGGCCGGCGGACGGGATCGACGAGGAGCGGATCACCCGCGAGTACCTGGGGACGGAGGTCGGCGGCCCCCGCTGAGGCGGGCCGGCGCGTACCCTGAGCCAGGCGGCGTGCCCGATTCCGGCTCGCGGAACGCGCCGGGTGACGGCGCGGCGCGCACCGCGCTAGCGTGCTGGGAGTGTCCACCGATGAGCTCAGCCAGCCAGCCTCGCCGGCCTCCGTCCGCGCGGCGGGGGCCGTTGACGTCCACGCCCACATCTTCCCGGCCGGGGTCCCGGACCTGGCGGCCGAGACCGGCGACGAGCGCTGGCCGTCGCTGGAGGCCGGCGACGCGGGCTCCGGGGAGGGCCGCATCATGTGCGGCCCGCGGGTGTTCCGGGTGGTCCGCCCGTCGCTGTGGGATCTGCGGGCCCGGTTCGCCGAACTCGACGGCGCGGGCATCGCGGCCCAGCTCGTCTCGCCGGTCCCGGTGACGATGACCTACTGGGCCGACGCGGACCTGGCCGCACGCTACCAGCGGCAGCTCAACGACGCCATCGCCCGGGAGGTTTCCGCGTCAGGCGGGCGGCTGGCGGGCCTGGGCGGCGTGCCGCTGCAGGATCCGGGCCGGGCGGTCGCCGAGCTGGAACGGGCCGTCGGCCAGCTGGGGCTGCGCGGGGTGCAGATCGGCTCGCGGATCGGCGACATGGACCTGGCCGACCCGCGCCTCGACACCTTCTTCGCGGCCGCGGCGGCGTGCGGGGCCATCGTGTTCGTCCACCCGATCGACGGCGGCGGCGGGACGATCCGGCGCACTGGCCAGCCCTTCGACTTCGGCCTCGGCATGCCGACCGACACCGCGATCGCCGCGACCGCGCTGGTGTTCGAGGGCGTCCTTGCGAGGCATTCCGGGCTGCGAGTCCTGCTCGCGCACGGTTGCGGCACCTTCCCGATCGCGTTTCCCAGGCTGGCGATGGGGGCTTTGCTGACCGGGCACATCGACGAGGCGGGATTCGCGGCCTTGCCGGATGCGGTCCGCCGGCTCTGGGTGGACGCGCTCGTCTTCGATCCCGCCAACCTCGCCCTGCTGGTCGAGCGGTTCGGGGCGGAGCACGTGCTGCTCGGCACCGACGACCCATTCGTTCCTGGTCAGCTCCGCGAGGCACAGGAAATGGTGCGGAAAGCGGCAGACAAG
>Ga0302325_10002121_pt1 | contig 48919 bp, 47 predicted proteins | sample Palsa_T0_2_FD_201948 | JGI IMG/M metagenome (GOLD analysis project Ga0302325, IMG submission 201948) | Peat permafrost microbial communities from Stordalen Mire near Abisko, Sweden - Palsa_T0_2 | ecosystem: Environmental > Terrestrial > Soil > Palsa > Peat permafrost | place: Sweden: Abisko...
CATCATTGTGCCCAAGGGCTTTTTCCCGCAGCAAGATACCGGACGCATCATGGGATCGGTGCAGGCGGCGCAGGATATTTCGTTCCAGGCGATGCGGGACAAGATGGAGCGCTTTGTAACGATCGTGATGAAAGATCCGGCGGTGAGCACGATTGTGGGATTCGCCGGAGGCAACACGGTTTCGAATCAGGGGCGCTTCTTCATCATGTTGAAAGGGCTGGAGGAACGCGGTACGTGCCAGGCAAAACACTTCTGGCAATCGTGCCCGAACGTGACCGCCGATCAGGTGATTACCCGTCTTCGGGGCAAGCTGGCGGTGGTGCCGGGCGCCACGTTGTATTTGCAATCCGCGCAGGATTTGACCATTGGCGGACGCCAGAGCAATGCCCAGTACCAGTACACGCTGCAGGGCGAGGATTTGAACGAACTGAACAACTGGGCGCCGCGGTTGCTGGCGCAAGTGCGCAAGCTGCCGGAACTGCGCGACGTCAACACCGACCAGCAGGATCAGGGCTTGCAAGCGCAACTGGTAATTGACCGCGATACGGCCAGCCGCCTGGGAGTAGCCGCGCAAGACATCGACAACGCGCTCTACGATGCGTTCGGGCAGCGCCAGGTCTCGACCATGTACCGGCCGCTGAATCAATACCATGTGGTCATGGAAGTAGCTCCGCAGTTTCAGCAGACCACCGAAGGCTTGCAGAATATCTACGTGCGTTCCTCCAGCGGCACGCCCGTGCCCCTGGCCGCGTTCACCCACCTGGCGCCCTCGAATACTCCCTTGGCCGTGAATCACCAGAGCCAGTATCCCTCGGTCACGATTTCGTTCAATTTGGCGCCGGAAATTTCGCTGGGTCAGGCTACGCTGGCCATTGAGAGCGCCGAACGCTCGATTGGATTTCCGACTACCATCGAGGCCAGCTTCCAGGGTACGGCGGCAGCCTTCCAGGATTCACTCTCCAGCGAACCCGTGCTCATTCTCACCGCGCTGATTACGGTTTACATCGTGCTGGGCATTTTGTATGAGAGCTATATTCACCCGATTACAATTCTTTCCACGCTCCCTTCCGCGGGTGTGGGAGCTTTGCTGGCGCTGCTTTTGACCCACAACGAACTGAACGTGATCGGCACCATCGGCATCATCCTGCTGATCGGCCTGGTAAAAAAGAACGCCATTATGATGATCGACGTGGCGCTGCAAGTGGAGCGCACGGAAGGAAAGCCGCCGGTGGAAGCTATTTATGACGCATGTATTCTGCGCTTCCGGCCCATTATGATGACAACGATGGCGGCGCTGCTGGGCGCGCTGCCGCTGGCGCTGGGCAGGGGCACCGGCTCCGAGATGCACCGGCCCCTGGGGATTACGATTGTCGGCGGATTGATCGTGAGCCAGGCACTGACTCTGTTCACAACGCCTGTAATCTACGTGTATCTCGATCGCCTGCGGCTGGCCTTGCGCGGGGGGGAAGAAAAGTCTCTTCCGGAAGCGTCCTCCCCCGGCGCTCCCCGGCCAAGTCCGGCTCACTAGGCAAATCCATGCAACGCGGGTAGAGTTCTAAGGGTATCTCGTCTGCATACGCTTGCGGTTGGGGCGTTTTGGCGGCGGCTGCGCGGCCCTGATCATTCGACGCGAAAACCGGATGCAACCTGAGCGGAACGGCGTAGCATCGCACCGGAGTCAAGGGGCGATTGCCGAGTAGAACGCCCGGCGGTAGTTTTTGGCACGCGCAGTTCCGGCGCACACTGTTCCAGCCGACTGGGATTTTTTGACCGGGAACAGCGGAGACCAGGATTCGGCGGAGAAAGCGACCGGTTTTGGCCGTATGATTAAGAGCCGAGTTCATTCCGCGGCAAATACGTCCGCCCGAATTTCCGTCGAGCCAGTATTATTATTGGTCATCATTGATGCCTTCAAAAACTTATTCAGGAGTAACGATGCGAAAGAAAGCGGTGCTTGTGGGATTGCTTTGCGCGAGCCTTGCGGGCTGGGTCAGCTGTGGCAGCAGCGCCAGCCACTACGTCTACGCGACGATTCCTGCAGCCAACCAGGTGGTGGCCTATCGCGAAGACCCAAACTCGGGCATTCTGTCGCCGGCCTACGGCAGCCCCTATCCGGGAGGATATGGCGCCCAGTACGTAGTGGTTCATCCTTCCAATAGCTTTCTTTATGTCGCCAATTCCGGTGAGAATGACGTTTCGCTGTTCACTATCGACGGAAGCGATGGCGCCCTCACGGAGGTGACGCCGCGCACGACCGCGGGCACAAGCCCTACGTTGCTCGCGATGGATCCTTCCGGCAGCTACCTCTACGTGGCCAATGCCGGCTCATTCAATATCTCGGTCTTTTCCATCAATGCAACCGGCGGAGGGCTCACGCCGGTGGCGGGGTCGCCGTTTTCGACTGGAATTTCTCCGCTGGACATGAAGTTGAATCCGGCTGGGACCTCGCTTTACGTCGGTGGCGCCGGATTCCCCGGGGGGGTTGTCGCAGTTTTCAGCGTGACTGCCGGCGTGCTGTCGCTGCAGAGCGTCACCGACACTGGTAGTACGAACCCCAGCGCCATCGCCATTGATCCCAAGGGTTCCTATCTCTACACGGGCAACACCTCCACGCAACAGACGACGGGAGGTTCGATTTCCATCTTTACCATCGCTTCCACCGGCGCTTTGACCGAGGTTTCCGGTTCCCCGCTCGGGGAAACCTTTACGAACCCGGACGCGCTGCTGGTGGACCCCTCGGGACAATATCTGTATGTAGCCAATGAGGGATCCAGCAACGTCGCTGTCTACACACTGAGTTCGGGATTCCCGACGGTGCAAGCTTCATCTCCGTTTGGGACCGTGGCCGAGCCCAGTTTTCTGGCGGTCGATCCCAGCGGGAAGTATTTGCTGGTAGGGAGCCAGTCGTCCAGTTCGATTCAGGTGTTCGAGCTCCAGCAAAGCACCGGCAACCTATTCTCCGTATCGACCAATAAGGTGGGGAACACAGCTTCGTCGCTGGCTGTGATTGATTAGCGGGCGACGATTAGCGACGCCACGACTACGGAGGCGCAAACCGCGCGGAGCACGTCAGGGTTTTGGTATCCTCGTGGCTGGCGTGAAAGGCGAGCGGCCTTTCCTCTTGCTTTTGACGAACTGTTGACGAACAGCAAGAGATTTCTTTTCACAGCCGGCCGCGACTCATTCACGGCCTAAAGGAACTATGAGGATCGCAAGCGCAGCAAGCGCATTTCCGAAACACTATTATTCGCAGCAGTTTCTGCTGGAACAACTGCAGAATTATTGGGGAGATCGCCTCAAGAATCCGAAAATGCTGGCCCGCCTGCACAAGCACGTGACGGTGGAGGGCCGCTACCTCTCATTGCCCACCGAGGAGTATTACAAGATCAAGACCTGGGGCGAAGCCAATGACGCCTGGATCCGCGTGGCGCAGGAACTGGGTGAACAAGCTCTTTGCCGGGCTCTGCAAAACGCGGGGGTTGAGGCCAGCCAAATCGGAGCCTTGTTCTTCACGACCGTAACTGGGATTGCCAGCCCCTCCATTGATGCGATGCTGATCAACCGCCTGGGCCTGTCGCACAACATCCGCCGCACTCCGATTTTTGGGCTGGGATGCGTGGCCGGGGCGGCCGGCATTGCGCGCGCCGCGGATTACGTCAGCGCCTATCCTGCGCAGGCCGCGGCGTTGGTCTCGGTGGAGCTCTGCTCGTTGACGTTGCAGCGGGAAGATCTTTCGGTGGCGAACCTGATCTCCTCCGGGCTCTTCGCCGATGGATCCGCCGCCGTGGTTGTAACTGGCGAAGATTTTGCCTCATCCGGGCCGGAGATTTCCGGACTTGGGATTAACGGACCTAAGATTCTGGCGACGCGATCTGTTTTCTATCCGGGCACAGAAGAAATGATGGGGTGGCACATTTCCGAAAAAGGATTCCGCATCGTGCTCTCACCCGAAGTTCCTACGCTGATTCGCGAGCATCTGGGACACGATGTGGATCAGTTCCTCGCCGACCATGGACATCGGCGCAGCGATTTACGAAGTTGGGTGCTGCACACCGGCGGGCCGAAAATTCTGGAGGCAACAGCTGCGGCCCTCGATCTGAACGACGGTCAGCTCGACGCTTCCTGGGACTGTCTGCGGAAGGTTGGGAACCTTTCTTCCGCGTCGGTGCTGGTGGTGCTGGAAGATGTGATGAAGCGGAGACGCCCCGATCCGGGAACATTGGGATTGCTGGCGGCCATGGGCCCCGGTTTTTGTTCTGAGCTGCTTCTTCTGCAGTGGTGAGGTCCGGCAGGTTGCTGAACTCGACAGACGTGTTCGTCATCGGCGGTGGTCCGGCGGGACTGGCGGCAGCGATTGCCGCGCGCCAGCGAGGCTTCCGCGTGACCGTTGCCGACGGCGCCAAGCCACCGATTGACAAGAGTTGTGGAGAAGGGCTGCTGCCGGACGCGAAGGTTGCGCTGGAGCGGCTGGGAGTTACAGTGCCGCTGGCGGACACCCATCTTTTTCGCGGCGTCCGCTTTCACAGCTCCGAATTGTGCGCCGACGCATCTTTTCCTCCTGGCGGCGTTGGTCTCGCAGTTCGCCGCACTGCATTGCATGGCAGCATGACGGAGCGTGCCGCCGCGCTCGGAGTCGATCTGTTATGGCAGGCCGTAGTCACAGGCATCTCAGGGGAACACGTCTGCCTGGGGGATCGCACGATGAGGACCCGGTGGATCGTTGGGGCCGACGGCTCAAACTCACGGGTACGGCGCTGGGCAGGACTCGATGCTCAATCGCGAAGCAACCTCCGTTATGCTTTTCGCCGTCACTATCGCGTAGCTCCCTGGACCGACCGAATGGAAATCTACTGGGGAGACCGCAGTCAAGGCTATGTCACAGGGGTAAGCAGCGAGCAAGTCTGTGTAGCTTTCGCCTCGCACGATGCCAATCTGCGCCTCGAAGAAGCGCTGTTGGCGTTTCCCGACCTGAGCGCCCGCCTTCGCGGGGCTGAGCCAGCTTCGGCTGAACGAGGAGCACTCACCGCCAACCGCAGGCTCAAGCGCGTCTGCCGAGGCAATGTGGCCTTGATCGGCGATGCCTCGGGCACCGTCGATGCGATTACGGGCGAAGGCCTCGGCCTTTCCTTCAGCCAGGCCGTGGTGCTGGCGGAGTGCATGAAATCCGATAACCTGGCGCGGTACGAAGCGGAGCACCGCCGACTATCATTGCGGCCGTTGTTGATGGCGCGGCTGCTGCTGACGCTGGATCGCCGGCCCTGGCTGCAGCGGCGGGTTCTGCGAGTGTTTCGCGCACGGCCCCAGGTTTTCCGCAAATTCCTGGCCCTGCACATCGGTGCCGTCTCACCGATTGACGCAGCTCTCGACGGCGTCAGACTCGGATGGGGACTGCTCACTGCCTAACCCGACGAAAGAATCCGCCCGCGCACTTCGCAAGAACGCTGTTGTTGGGAGACTTGTGAGCGTGGCGGTGCTCACGAGCGTGGTCGCGGCGCAGTCGCCGACGCGATTTGCGCTCGATGCTTCGCACACTACCGTAAAGTTCACTCTCGCCGATGTGCTGCACACGGTTCACGGAACCTTCCGGCTTAAGCGAGGCGCACTGGACCTGGACGCATCCTCCGGCAAGCTCACCGGCGAAATCGTGGTCGACGCGAAGAGCGGAGACAGCGGCAGCGCAATACGGGACCGCAAGATGCATGGCGAAATTCTGGAAAGCGACCGCTGGCCGGAGATTGTGTTTCGACCGGACCGGATCGAAGGAACAGTTGCAGCGCTAGGAACATCTTCCGTGCAAGTGCACGGCGTTTTCAGCATTCACGGAGCGGACCACGAACTCACGGTTCCAGCAGAAATAGAAATGGACGCGACACACTGGAAGGCGGCGGTTCACCTCGCCGTGCCCTATGTAAACTGGGGGATGAAAAACCCCAGCACTTTCTTCCTGCATGTCAGCGAATCGGTGGACATTGACCTTATAGCTGAAGGAAGCGTCACGCAACCGTGAAGCCGGCACTGATCTCTGAGAATCACTTGCCGATTATGACCAACTTCTGATCAGTAACCCTCCTGCGGCAAAGCCCCCTTGCCTTCGGTGCATTCGTAACTTCGGCCCGCTGCGAGATTCTTGAAGTCTTCGGTTCTTCCGCTGGGCCAGGCAATGACGACGCTCTCCACGCGATCGTGCTTCTCGAGGCCGAAAGTCACCGGCAATTCCGATTGCGATAAATAACTGGATCCGCTCTTGACCATGCGCGACTGGCTGATGCCGCCGCAAACAATGCGGACGGTTGCACCGATGGCGTCGCGGTTTGAGTTGGTGCCCACGAGCCGAAAACGAATGCTGCGATTGCCGGCAAGCTGGTCGTTGCGATACAGATAGGCCGGACCGTTGTTGGTGGTGAGCAGCAGGTCGAGATCTCCATCGCGATCGAAATCGCCATAGGCCAGACCGCGGCCGACCTTCGGTTGATCGAAGCCGCCGCCGATCTCAGCCGCAACATCGCGGAAACTTTTTTTCCCGCTGTTCAGAAAAAGCAGCGGAGATTGGGCATATCCCACATTGCCGCGAATGTTGCGCACGGTCTCGTCGATGTGGCCGTTGGCCACAGCCAGGTCCAGCCAGCCATCGAGATTGGCATCGAGAAAAACGCAACCGAAGCCGAGGCTATTCTTGGAAGCCAATCCGACTCCGGAATGAGCCGCGATGTCTTCGTAGGTCTTGCCCTCGAGCTCGTAGAGGCCGGTCATTTCGTTATCGAAGTTCGTGATGGCCACGCCGGAGTGTCCTGTATTCTCGAAATCGCCGGCGTCGATGCCCATGCCGGCCCGAGCCTTGCCTTCGCTGCTGAAGGCGAGTCCGGCCTCGACTGCCGCGTCTTTGAAAGTGCCATTGCGCTGGTTGAGATAGAGTTTGTTGGGCTGAGTGTCATTCGCCACGAGCAAACTCGGCCAGCCTTGCTGTTCGTCGTCGAGCATGGCGACGCCGAGCGACTTTGAACTGCTGTCGAAAATGCCGCTGGAGGCGGTGACGTCTTCGAACGTTCCGTTGCCCCGATTGCGAAACAGCCAGCAGGTCTCGCCGCGGTAGGCCTCGGGCGTGCAATAGGATTTGTGTTTGCCGTCGAGGCTGCAGAAAACGTCGTGCTCGGGCGACCATTTGACGTAGTTGCAGACAAAAAGATCGAGCAGGCCATCGCGGTCATAGTCGAACCAGAGGGCCGAGGTGCTGAACGCTTCGCGTTTGCCCAGCCCGCTGGCTTTGGTCACATCTACAAATGTTGCCTTGCCGGTGTTATGGAACAAACGGTTCTGGCCGACGCAGGTAACCAGAATGTCAGGTAGACCGTCGTTGTTGTAGTCGCCGACGGCGACGCCCATGCCATACATTTCTTGATCCAGGCCGGCGCGGGCGGTAACGTCAGTGAACGTACCATTCCGGTTGTTGCGGTAGAGGCGCAGCGTGGAGCGCCGCTGCTTGTGCCCGGGCCAATCCATCCCGTTAATCAGCAGGATGTCTTGCCAACCGTCGCGGTCATAGTCGAGAAACGCGCAACCGGAACCGAGAGTCTCAGGCAGAAGCTTGCCGCCAAACGCGCCACTGTTGTGCTGGAATTGAATGCCGGCCTGCGCGGTCACGTCGGCAAAGCGAAAACCGGGGGAAGCCAAAGGCTGGGTTGTTGCCGCGAGAGTTGGCAACAGGGAACCTTGTGACAGCAAAGAAAGTCCGGCCATTCCGCGCAGAAAAGCCCTGCGATTCACGGAACGTTCACCAATCCAGAGCGAATGGCATAGACCACAAGTTCAGCGGTCTTGTGAATGCCGAGGGCGTTCATGATGTTGGCGCGATGCACGGCCACAGTGTTGGCGCTGAGATCGAGCGCGGCGGCAATTTCCTTGTTAGATTTTCCGTCCACAATCATCTGCAGGACTTCAAGTTCACGTTGCGTGAGCCCACCCTGGCGTTCCCCTTTGAGGCCGGATTGCTGCTCGACCTGGGGATCAAAACACGTTTCTCCGCTGGCCACGCGGCGAATAGCGGGACCCAGCTCGAGATTGATTGCGTTCTTGAGAATGTATCCTTTTGCCCCTGCCTCGATCGCCTGCCGCACCCAAGTGTTCTCGGAATGCATGCTGAGCATCAGAACGGCGGTGTCGGCGGAATCTTCCAGAATCTGCCGCGTCGCCTCGAGGCCGTTCATGCCCGGAAGCGCGCAATCCATGACGACGACCTTCGGCCGCAGCGCACGGGCCTGCTTGACGGCATCTTCGCCATCGCCGGCTTCGCCCACAACTTGCATGTCGGACTCATCTTCGAGCAGTCGCCGGAAACCGCGCCGCACCAGGCTGTGATCATCCACCAGCAATACTGTGATCTTCTTTGTCATAGAGTTCGATTCTTTCGCGTGGCACGGTCAGATGCAACAAAGTTCCGCCCGACGGCGGGCGGGAGAACACGACGTGCCCTGCCATCAATTCTGCGCGCTCACGCATCGCCACCATCCCGATGCCCCGCTTCGCCGGCCGCTCAGAGAAGCCTACACCATGGTCTTCCACTTCCAACTCCAGCGTCGACGGCAAAAATCGCAAGCGCACCCAGGCTTGCTTTGCACCGGAGTGCCGCGCAACGTTATTCAAAGCCTCCTGAAGCACACGGTAGATTTGGACTCCAGCGCCGCCCGAAACCGGAAACGGTGCGCCCTGCTTCTCATAGGATATGGCAATTCCGGTCTGTCTCTCCACGGTAGGAATATACCAGTCGAGAGTCGTTTCCAGTCCCGCTTCATCCAGCATAACCGGATGCAGAGCCTGCGACAGGGTTCGGACCCGCTCCAGCGTCTGCTGCGCGATCTCGCCGACTTCGCGTATATCCGCGCGCAGCGACGATCCTTCGGGCGCATGAGCGCCCGCGCGGCCCAGCATCGATCCGATGGCGGTGAGGATCTGGCCGAATTCATCGTGCAGCTCGCGCGAAATATAGCGCAGAGTCGATTCCTGCGCGGCAATCAGCTTTTGCGCCAGTTCGCTGCGCCGTTCGGAAAGCTCGGCCATGCGCGCAAACAGACGCCGGTTCCAGCGAATCAGCGAAAGTCCGGTCAGCAGAATTGCCGCTAGGGTTGCAGCCAGGAACACATACACCTGCCCCTGCACCCGGCCATAAATCTGCACAATCCGCTGGCCCGCCTGTTCTTCATTTTCGCTGTTCTGCACCAGCAGCCGGGCTACGGCCGTGCTCAGGGCCGCTTGCCGCGCCTGCAGCGAAAGCTGAATCTGCGCCCGCGCCTCTTTCTCTTTGCCATCGGTTGCCAGCGCGAACACGCCGTCAACAGCGGCCCAGAACTGAGTGAGAGAACTGGCCAGGAATGCGCTCTGCTCGGGGGTGCGACTGGAGGCAAAACCCGCTTCCAGGCGCATAGCATCGTCCAGATCGGTGTGGATGCGCTGAAACTGACCAGACCAGGCCGTCAGCGGATAAGGCTCGTCGTTATCGATCATGTCGCGCATGCCGACGGCCAGCAGGTTCAAGTCGTTCTGAATGCGAAGTAACTGTAACGAATCCTTGCGGTTGCGGTCCACCAGTTCCGTCTGCAGCTGGCGCAGGCCGGTAACCTGCCAGGTGATATAGGCGGAGTAGCCCACCACGGCAGCCAGCGTGATGACCAAGCCGAGCAGCAACCCGAAAGTTGGCGAATGCTCCGACGAAGGCAGGCGAGGCACGCCCCGAGAATACAACGCGGAAGCGAGGCCTGTCACAATACTGTAATAATGAACCAACGCGTAATAATGAAGCCAACACGCACCCAACGGAGTCAAACAAGAGATTGAATCCGGCAGACAAGCCGAAACCTCCCAAAGTCCAGCGGCTGCGGGCCGTTCTTCCCATTGTCTGGGAACTGACCCGCCCGCGCGTCGGCTTGCTCAGCGTCGGTTTTCTGCTGATGGCGGTGAACCGCGTCGCCAGCCTGGTTCTGCCCTACTCCACCAAATTCTTGTTCGATAGCGTCATCCCCAAGCGCTCTTTGCATCTGCTGGACCGGCTCGTCCTGGTGGTGCTAGCGGCAACGGTGGTCCAGGGAATTACATCGTTCTTGCTCACTCAGTTGCTCTCCAAGGAAGCGCAACGTCTGATCACGGAACTGCGCCAGCGGGTCCAGGCGCACGTTTCGCGGCTTCCGGTTGCGTTCTACGACGCGAACAAAACCGGCATGCTGGTGTCGCGCATCATCAGCGACGTGGAAGGCGTGCGCAACTTGCTGGGTACTGGCCTGATCGACTTTACCGGAGGGTTGCTCACCTCGGGCATCGCACTGGTGTTGCTGGTGCGAATCAGCCCGCTGATGACTTCCCTTGCTCTGGGATTTTTGCTGTGCTTTGCCGTCGCTCTGACCAAGGCATTCGGCACCATCCGGCCCATCTTCCGGGAGCGCAGCAAGATCAACGCGGAAGTGACCGGCCGCCTTACGGAGTCGCTGGGCGGCGTTCGCGTTATCAAGGGTTATCACGCGGAAGAGCGCGAGGAGGCAGTATTCGCGCATGGCGTAAAGCGCCTGCTTGATAATGTCATGCGCACGCTTACTGCCACTTCGGTGATGAGCCTCTCCGCCAGCGTGCTTCTGGGCGTGGTGGGCGCAGTCGTCACGTTTGTTGGGGCACGCCAGATCATGGGTGGGACGATGTCGATTGGCGGCCTCGTTTCCTACACTGCCTTGCTCGCCTTTCTGATTGCGCCCATGGCCCAGGCCGTGGGCATTGGAACTCAGCTTACCGAAGCTCTGGCGGGATTGGAGCGAACCCAGGAGATTCTGCACGAACGTCCGGAGCACCAGGACCCTCGACGCAACGTAGCGCTGGGCGACATTCGCGGCACCGTGGAGTTCGAGAACGTGAGCTTCAGCTACGATGGAATTCACGAAGTGCTGCGCGATATTTCTTTCCGCGCCGAGCCTGGGACAGTAACGGCATTAGTCGGCTCCTCGGGTTCGGGCAAATCAACAACGATCGGCCTGATCTCAGCTTTTTACGTGCCGACCAAGGGTCAAATCCTGGTGGACGGCGCCGACCTTAGCGCGGTGCGACTCGATTCCTACCGCACCCGTCTGGGCGTTGTGCTGCAGGAATCGTTTCTGTTTGACGGCACGATTCGCGACAATGTGGCGTTCTCCCGCCCCAGCGCGCGCGAAGAAGAAATCATGCGCGCCTGCCGGATCGCGCGGGTGGATGAGTTCGCCGAATCTTTTGCCGACAAGTACAACACCGTGGTCGGCGAACGCGGCGTGAAACTTTCGGGCGGCCAGCGGCAGAGGATTTCGATTGCCCGCGCGATTCTGGCTGAGCCGCGCATCTTGATTCTCGATGAAGCAACCTCCAGTCTCGACTCGGAATCGGAGCAATTGATCCAGCATGGGCTTTCTTATCTGATGCAGGGGCGGACAACGTTTGTGATTGCGCACCGGCTTTCGACCATCCGCCGCGCCGATCAGATTCTTGTGATGGAGCAAGGAAAAATCTTGGAGCGCGGCACCCACGAGGAACTTTATGCTGCGGGTGGCCGGTACTTTGATCTCTACACCCGGCAGCATGGCGTGGAAAATAACTTGTTTCTGGCGCCGGGCGAAGGTGACAAGACGGACGGCGACGGAAATGGCGCGTCGGGCGCACTACGCAACAAAAGCACGACTGCAGCCGATACCATGAAAGTGCTCCGGGGAGAAATTCGCTGAGCCTTATGGATCGCCACACGGACAGCTCCCTGCCAAACGGTGCGCCCGCGATTCGTATCGAGGATCTCTGCCGCCACTACCACATGGGTGAGACTGTGATCCGCGCGGTGGACGGCGTTTCTCTTGACGTGCGAGGCGGCGCGTTCGTAGCGCTGCTGGGAAGTTCCGGCTCCGGCAAGTCCTCGGTGCTGAATCTGATTGCCGGCCTCGACCGGCCCACTTCCGGCAATGTACTTGTGCAAGGAAGAAATCTTGCCCAACTTTCGCGCGAGGAACTTGCCAAGTATCGCCTGCACACTGTGGGGATGGTTTTCCAATCGTTCAATCTCATCGCCAGCATGACACTCGCAGAAAATGTGGAATTGCCCATGCGCTTTGCAGAAGTCGACCGCGCGAAACGCGATGGCCTGACGCGAGAAGCTCTGGCGCGAGTTGGGTTGCAGGCGCGCATGAACCACAGGCCAAGTGAACTTTCGGGCGGCGAACAACAGCGAGCGGCGCTGGCTCGGGCTCTGATTAATCGTCCGCAATTGCTGCTTGCCGATGAGCCTACGGGGAATCTCGACAGCCACACCGGAACCGAAATCATGAATCTGATCGGCGAGTTCAACCAGCAATTCGGCATGACAGTGGTGATGGTGACGCATGAGCGCGCACTGGCCGAACGCTATGCCCAGCGATTGATTTTCCTAGCCGATGGAAAGCTTGTTGGCGACGAAGCGAACGCGCCGGCGGTCGCGGGATTTGCGTCGCAAGGAGAACACCGATGAAACTTCCCGATCTTACCGGGCTCGCCTTGCGTAATCTGCGCGAATCCTTTCTGCGCAATTCGCTTACCACCGTCGGCATCGCGGTCGGCGTGGCGTCGCTGGTTGCCATGCTCTCGCTCGGAATCGGACTCCAGGAACTGGCTTCGCGCCGCCTGGTGAAGTCGGGGTTGTTCGACACGGTGGTTGTCACTTCCCGGCGCGATTTGCGTAACTTCGGACGCGAGGAAGAACGCAACGGTCCAGCTCCCGGCGAAAGCCGCATACTCGACGAACCCACGCGGCAAGCCATCGAGCGCCTGCCCAACGTGCTCGAAGCCTCTCCGGATATTCGATTCATTACGGAGCTTCGTTACGAGGACAAGCCGCATTTGACCATGATCGCGGCGCTGCCCGACTCGGCTAAATCGAACGATGCGTTCGACGGGATGCAAGGGAAATTTTTTTCGTCCGACATAGCTCCCGAAGTTGTTTTGCAAAAGGCGTTCGCGGAAGAGCTTCTGGGAAAAACCCGGACTCCCGGAGCTGCTGAAATCAATGTTGCTGAACTGGCCCCGCCGCTGCTGGGCAAAGAACTGACCATGCGTTATGCCCAACGAGAAGTGGCCATCCAACCGCCGTTGGCACGAGCGGAAAATCCTAGCGGCGAAGAGCACGACATGGCAGGCGCTGCTTATTCGGTAATCTCGCGTGAGCAGAAGCTGAAGATCGTGGGCATCGCGGACCTTGATCCCGAGAGCATGCGTGGGCCCACACGGGCGCGAGTATTTCTGCCGCTCCAGCTAGCCGAGAGCCTGCACGTGATGCAACCTGCAGATCTGCGCGAGATTTCGCAGGCCGCAAACGGCCAGCCCGTGTATTCCTCGGTTAACGTGCGAGTGAAGGATCCCAAGGACGTCCAGACAATCGAAGACGCCATCAAGAAGATGGGGTTCAACACTTTCTCCATTCTCGATGCCAGCCGCGGCTTGCGGCAATTCTTTGCGGTGTTGTATGCGTTTCTCGCGATCTTTGGCAGCCTGGCTCTGGCTGTCGCTTCCATCGGAATTGTCAACACACTGGTCATGGCTATTCTCGAGCGCCGACGCGAAATCGGCATCATGAAGGCAATTGGCGCCAGCGACGGGGACGTGAAGAAGCTATTCTTTGCCGAGGCTGGCGCGATGGGCATTTTGGGCGGTATCGTTGGTGTGGGTCTCGGCTGGGCAATCGGACAAGTCATCAACTTCGGCACCAACATCTACCTTCGGAAGCAGGAGTTGCCGCCCGAACATTTTTGGTCGGTTCCGTGGTGGCTGGTAGCGTTCGCGATCCTGTTTGCGTTCGGGGTGAGTCTTATCTCGGGACTGTACCCGGCGGGACGCGCGGCCCGGCTCGATCCGGTGCAAGCCCTGCGCTACGAGTGAACTGGATTCATGCATCGCTATCTCCGAAGCATTGTTCTTCCGTCGTTGCTTTTGTTTTCGTCGGGTCTCGCTGCGCGCGCGCAGAGCCGGATCGACTGCAACGCACTGACCAGCCGGATACTCAAACGGGCAGTCCACTACTGCGTCTACTTGCCTGCCACATATGACGCCACCGCCGCGCAGAGACCCGCGCCACGCTATCCCGTCCTTTACTTCCTGCACGGCCTGGGAGACAACGAGCAAACTCTGTTCAACACGGGCGGATGGACCTTGCTCGACGAGCTGCGCCGCCAGCACAAGATGGGAGACTTTCTCATCGTCGCGCCGGAAGGCGGGCGGACGTTCTACATCAACTCGGCCGATGGATCGGTGCGCTACAGCGATTTTTTTCTGCAGGAGTTCATCCCCTACATTGAAGGAAAGTACCGCATCCGGCGGGGACGCGAAGGCCGTGCGATCAGCGGCATCTCCATGGGCGGCTATGGCGCGCTGCATTTTGCATTTGCACATCCCGAGATGTTCTCCGCAGTCAGCGCACAAAGCGCCGCGTTGATCACCGAGTCGCCCCAGGAACTCGATACCGCGGTGCGCTCCGGATCTCCTTTGGGAAAGGTCCTCGCGCCGGTTTTCGGCAGCCCCATCGACATGCCTTTTTGGAAGGCTAACGATCCGCTCGTGCTGGCGAAGAAAAACCAGGCTGGCCTGCGCCGGCTTTCCATCTACTTCAACTGCGGGCAAGACGACAATTACGGCTTCGAGAAGGGCGCTGCCGCGCTTCACGAACAACTGCAGCGCGAAGGTATCAAGCACGAGTACTTCTCCTATCCCGGCGACCACAGCCTGCAGTACTTCTTGGCACATTTCGACGAAGTTATGGAGTTCCATGCCAGAGCATTCGGTCTCGTGAAGTAATCGCCGATGATGTTTTTTGTTCCGCGAATTGCGCCTTTTTCTCGTGTTTCCTTTTTTGGGAAGGGCCGAGCTTTTTTTCCCCGTGTTGTGAGATTGGTCACTGCAAAGCATGCCTGCTACGCGAGAATCTGCAGAAAGACTCCGGTGCTTCCCGCATTTTTCACTCGCGCTGCCATCCGCGGACTCGACTGGCTGGCGGAACACACGCTGCCTCCGGATAAAGCCCCTCCCCACCAGCGCATAGGCCGACGGGGCGAGGAAGACGCCTACTTCTATCTCCGGAAGCTGGGCTACACGATCGTGGCCAGAAACTTCCGCTCACCACGTTGCCGTGGAGAAATCGATCTGATTGGCTGGGATCAGGATATTCTTTGTTTTATTGAGGTGAAGACCCGAAGCACGCGCGATGTGAAGCCCGGCGAGGCGGCCGTGGACCGCCACAAAAGACGCGAAGTAGCCGCCGTTGCACGCGAGTACAGGAAACAAATTCCACCTTCGTGCCAGTGGAGGTTCGATGTAGTAAGCGTATACTATGGGCATTCAAAAATAAGCCAGCCGCAGATTGAAGTGTTTCGTAATTCCTCCCTGTCGGCGTGACTCGTGGCCTGCCACTCTTAGAGAAAGGATTTTGTAAGTGCCGGAACTGAGAAAAGATCCGATTGTAGGCCGCTGGGTGATCATTTCCACCGACCGGGCCAAGCGCCCAACCGATTTTGCCAGGGAAAACGTAAAGATCAAGGGTGGCTTTTGCCCCTTTTGCTACGGAAATGAGAGCAAGACCCCGCCTGAGATTCAGGCATACCGTCCCAGCGCAAATGGCGGCCCCGCGGCGCAGCGTGACACTCCAGGATGGACGGTTCGGGTGGTGCCCAACAAGTTTCCCGCACTGGGCATTGAGGGCACTCTGAACCGACAGGCCGAGGGGATGTTCGACAAGATGAACGGGATCGGGGCACATGAGGTGATTATCGAGACTCCCGACCACAGCGCGAGTCTGGCTACGCTGCCCCCCAAACGCATTGAAGATGTGCTTTGGATCTTCCGCGACCGAATCCTCGACTTGAAGAAGGACCGGCGGTTTAAGTACATACTGATTTTCAAGAATCACGGGGAAGCGGCGGGAGCTTCGCTGGAGCATGCCCACTCGCAGCTCATCGCCCTGCCCATTCTGCCCATCAACGTGGTGCAGGAATTGGAAGGCGCGAAACAGTATTTCCTTTACAAAGAGCGCTGCGTGTTCTGCGACATCATCCGGCAGGAAACAGAAAGCGCAATCCGGGTGGTGGCGGAAAACGAGAATTTTCTCACCATTGCCCCTTACGCGCCGCGGTTCCCGTTTGAGACGTGGATTCTGCCGAAACAGCATGAGTCGGCGTTCGAGAACTCGTCCTCGCACATGTACGAGAATCTGGCGAGAGCTTTGAAGACTTTGCTGACCAAAGCCGACCGGGTGCTCGATAATCCGCCTTACAACCTGGTCATTCACACGTCGCCGGCGCAGGACCCCACCAACGACCACTATCACTGGCACATGGAATTCATGCCCAAGTTGACCAAGACTGCGGGATTCGAGTGGGGTACGGGATTCTATATCAATCCCACACCGCCCGAGGAAGCCGCTAAATTCCTGCGAGAAGCCAGTGTGGAAGAGCCGGTTCCAGTGACCGTCGGCTAAGGAAGACGCTCAACACTCGGATCAGAAAAAAGGGGCGCGGCCGAGTGGCAGCGCCCTTTGCAATTGTACGGAGAGAGAGATCAGGACGTGTGGGGAAGCGAAACTCCTTGCCACTGCTACAACCCACAGTCACAATCGAGGTTAGCTTACGCCGTCTCCCCAACCGGATTTGTCACGAAGTTGTAAAAAGATCGTCGACCCACGGTACAAAATCGGCGTCGAGTCGCAGCTTTCTCCGTGCGCCCGAACTCCGGAACACCCCCGGCCTAGCGCTCGAATTGACGCCCTGCTTCCCGGCTCACTAACATGGGCGGTGCGCTGAGACCTTTATGAAACGCTCCCTGATACTCCTTGTGTTTGCCGGGTTAGCCTACGCCACTCCTGTACCATCCACGCTGATCACGAACATCGAGCGACGGACCACCATCAGCCTGAACGGCGCCTGGCGGGCCATTGTCGACCCGTTTGACAATGGCACTTCCGGCGCTTTCTATCGCAATCGGATCCCCAAGGACAAAAGTGATTTGGTTGAGTACAGTTTCGACGCCTCGCCGGTGCTCAACGTCCCCGGCGACTGGAACACGCAACGCGAGCAGTTGCTTTTCTACGAGGGTCCGGTCTGGTACCGGCGCGTTTTCAACTACCACAAGCCAGCGAACACTCGCGCTTTTGTCTACTTCGGCGCGGCCAACTATCGGACGGCGGTTTTTCTGAATGGCGAGAGGCTCGGTGACCATGAAGGCGGCTTCACTCCGTTCAATTTCGAGGTGACCCATCTTCTGCGCGAAGGAGAAAACTTCCTGATCGTGGAGGTAAACAACCTTCGCCGCGCCGACGGCGTGCCGGCCCTAAAATTCGACTGGTGGAACTATGGTGGGATCACGCGTGACGTATCGCTGGTCGAAGTGCCGGCGGCTTTCATTCAAGATTATTCCGTACAACTGGCGAAGGGTTCGCAAAACGAGATTGCGGGCTGGGTGCAGTTGAACGGCGTCCAGTCTGCGCAGAAGGTCGCGATTGAGATTCCAGACGCAGGTGTTCACGAAACCGCGACCACCGACGCCGCTGGACGCGCAAGTTTTCGGATATCCGCGAAACTTGACTTGTGGTCGCCCGAGCATCCCAAGCTCTACGATGTGGTCCTCCGCAGCGGTGCGGACACGGTTCACGATCAGATTGGATTTCGATCCATCGAAGTGCAAGGCGGCAAGATTCTGCTCAACGGCGCGCCGATTTTTCTGCGCGGCATTTCGATGCACGAGGAAGCGCCCTTTCGCGACGGCCGCGCCTTCAGCCCGGAGGACGCCCAGACGCTGCTGGGCTGGGCCAAAGACCTGGGGTGTAACTTCGTCCGTCTCGCCCATTATCCCCACAACGAAAACGAGATCCGCCTCGCCGACCGAATGGGCTTGCTCATCTGGTCGGAGATTCCGGTGTATTGGGACGTCGACTGGCAGAATCCCGCGACGCTGGCTAATGCCGAAGCACAACTGCGCGACATGATTGCCCGCGACCGCAACCGCGCAGCGGTCATCTTGTGGTCTCTTTCCAACGAAACGCCGGTGAAACCGGAGCGCGTGACGTTCCTGAAACAGTTGGCGCAGGACGCGCGCGAACTCGATTCCACGCGCCTCATCACCTCCGCCATGAACCACACGGACAATTCCGTTCCTGACGTGCGCACGCTTACCGACCCTCTGGGAGAAGTGCTCGACGTGCTCGGGCTCAACGAGTACGTAGGCTGGTACGAGGCACGGCCCGAAGACGCCGACAAACTGCAGTGGAAATCGAAGTGGGACAAGCCGCTCATCGTGAGCGAATTCGGTGGTGGCGCGCAGTACGGCCGCCACGGCGAGCCCGACGAGCGCTGGACCGAGGAATATCAGGCAAACTTATACCAGCACCAACTGGCCATGCTTCAACGTATGCCAAATCTAGCCGGGCTGAGTCCGTGGGTTCTAATGGATTTCCGTTCGCCCGGCCGCATGCTTCCCGGTATTCAGGACTATCACAATCGCAAAGGGCTGATCTCGAATCGCGGGCAGCGAAAGCAGGCATTCTTCGTCTTGCAGAAATTCTACGAGAACTTGTCTGAAGCCAAGAAGTAAATCCGGCTCAGCCTTGCGTGCGGTCCTCGACCTCTTCGTGCCACGCCATCTGAATGGCTTCCAATTTGCCTTCGTTGGAGGTTTTTGGATCGTCCTTGAACGCGGGCAATTCGGTGACGTAGCGGTGCAGGTCTGTGAAACGAATTGTGAGCGGGTCCAGTTCCGGGTGCGCCTCGGAGAGCAGGATGCCGATATCTTCGGCGTCGTCCCAGGTGAGTGATTTAGGCATCGGGAGTTCCTCGAGCTTCAAGGTTACAAGGTTACAAGAGTTTCAAGGTTTCAAAGTCAGTGCGCTCTTGCGGCCTCGCGAACTACCTGCCTTGAAACCTGGGAAACCTTGAAACCTCTTTTCTAATGATGTTCTTCCGAGATGTAGTTGCGGTTCCAGACCGGGATTTCCACCACCACCTTGCCCGGCTTGGTAATCTGCACCTGGCAACCGAGACGCGAGTTTAATTGCAAATCTGCCGCCATGTCCAGGCGATCGGCTTCATCGTCATCCATCTCAGACAGATTCTCTTTGCCTTCCTTCACCCAGACGTGACAGGTTGTGCAGGCGCAATTGCCGCCGCAGGCGTGGTCGAGGAATACGCCGAAATTCAGCGCCACGTCGAGCAGCGACTGCTCCTTGCCGTGATCTTCGTAGGGCAGTTTGCCGAGTTCGAATTGCACTGTCTTGCCCTCGGGCAGGAAAGTGATCTGGACCATATTTTCGCCGGGCGGATCTTCCGTGATGGTGCCAGCGCCTTGTGTTTTTTCTTCAGCCATGACAACTCCTCGACTTCTCCGAAAATATATTAACCTTCATCGGGCGAAACCGACCGCGGAGTGTACTCGGCTCTGCCGAAGCCTGAAGGCCGTAGCCCGAAGCCTGCTCTACTCAAACTCTGCCTTCGCCACCGGATGCGGCGCGGTCGGGCCTTCACCGACATCGGCGTCTTCCATTGTCTTGCCTTTGAGAACGGTCGAGACGGCGCTATCCATCATCAATTCGGCGAGACGCATCGATCCCTGGTTGAGTGCGTCGATGGCTTTGCGAATTGCCCGATAGTCGTCTTCTGCCTTGACCGCAATAAGAGACTTTTCCATCTTCGCAATCTGTTTCTTCTCGTTCGTCGTCAGCCGTCCCCATGCCGGACTCTTCTTGCCTTTGTCGAGAGCGGTAAGAATGGTTTCAGCCTCGTTGCGCGCTTCAATCACCTGCCGGCGGCGGAAGTCTTCCTCGGCATTGTCGAAAGAGTCGAGAATCATCCCTTCCACTTGCTCGTCGGTAAGGCCGTAGCTGGGCTGAACCTGAATTTCAGTTTCTTTGCCGCTACGCTGCTCGCGCGCCGAAACGTGCAGAATGCCGTTAGCGTCGATGAGGAACTTCACCTCGATGCGTGGCATGCCGGCAGCCATAGGCGGGATACCCTTCAGATCGAAGCGCGCCAGCGAGCGGCAGTCCTTGGCCAGTTCGCGCTCGCCTTGCAGCACATGGATTGCGACATTGGCCTGTCCGTCGACTTGGGTCGTGTAGTGCTGCGTGGCGGATGCCGGGACCGTCGAGTTGCGCAAAATGATTTTATCGGTTACGCCGCCCGCGACTTCGATGCCAAGAGACAGCGGCGTGACGTCGAGCAGTAGCATGTTCTCAGTTGCTTCCGAGCCGCCACCCAGAATGTTGGCCTGTATCGCCGCACCCAGCGCTACGACTTCGTCAGGATTCATTTCCGTGTGCGGCTCGCGGCCGAAAAGCTCTTGCACGATTGCACGTACTCTGGGAATGCGCGTCGACCCGCCGACCAGCACCACTTCGTCGATCTGCTCCGGTTTCAGGCCAGCATCTTTCAGCGCCTGTTTGCACGGCCCGACAGTGCGGTCGATGACGGGCTGAATGAGTTGCTCGAACTGCTCGCGCGTGATCTCCCGTAGATAGCGCTCGCCACCGGGCAATTCAACATCGAGCTTCACCGAAACCTGCGAAGAAAGCGCGATCTTGGCCTCGATCACAACCTTCCGAATGGCTTGTACGGCTTCGCCGTTGCGGCGCAAGTCGAGGCCGAGATCTCCGCGAATGTCGTCGAGCGCGATGGTGATGAGAAAATTGTCGATGTCGTCGCCGCCGAGATGCGTATCGCCGTTGGTGGCAATGACCTCGAAGATGCCATCGTGCAACTTGAGGATGGAAATATCGAACGTGCCGCCGCCGAAATCGTAGACGGCAACGACGCCGTTTTGCTTTCGGTCGAGGCCGTAGGCTAGCGACGCGGCCGTCGGTTCGTTCACCAGGCGAAGAACTTCAAGGCCGGCGATGCGGCCGGCGTCTTTGGTGGCTTGGCGCTGCGCGTCGTTGAAGTATGCGGGAACGGTAATCACGGCCTTCGTGACCGGCTCTCCGAAAAAACGATCGGCGTTGCGCTTCAACTGGCGGAGAATCAGCGCAGAAATTTCCGGCGGCGTAAAAGTCTTGTCGCCCAGTTTGATGCGGATCACTTCGCCGGCTTCCAGATCGTCGGCCAGGCGAAACGGAAAGAATTTCAGCTCTTCCTGAATGTCTTCCATACCGCGGCCCATGAGCCGCTTGATGGAATAGACGGCACGCTCCGGCGTCTCAATGAGATAGTTTCGCGCCCTGTTGCCCACGATGGGTTTGCCGCCCTGGTCGAGAGCCACAACCGAAGGAACCAGATTGGAGCCGTCCTCGCCGGGAATAACGACAGGGCTCTCCCCTTGCATAAAGGCCACCAGTGAATTCGTGGTGCCCAGGTCGATCCCGACGATGCGATCAGTTGCCATTTTATGATTGTGTGATTTAGTGATTTGGCGCTTGAAAAACCTTCGAGTCTCAATTGCCCAATCGCCCGATCGCTCAATTGCTCAATTTTCTAAGGCTTCATTCACATCCCGGACCAAGTTCCGGATGTAGTTTCTGCGGTTCAGCAAGTCCACCATTTTGTCGCGCGCCTGTTTGCGCTCATCTTCCGAGACGAGTTGTCCAGCCTGCTCGCGCCCGATCAATCCATCCCAGGTCTTCCAGTCAGCTTGTAACTCGTTCAGCAGCGCTTGTCGCTTTTCTTCGAGTTCAAGCTTCTGTCTGCCGATTTCTTCGATCAACGCGGGATCGTCCTCGCCCATCTTCTTGTGCATGCGCAGTTCTTCAAGCTGCATATTCAAATCGAAGACTTCCTCGAGCAGATCCGGCGGAACGATCTGTTTCTTAGCCTCACCGGTGGCGCGGGCCTTTTCCGTTGCGGCCTTCGATTGCTCTTCCAGTTCCACGCCCTCCAGTTGCAAAAGATACTGCGTGCGCCTGATCGGATCTTTCAGCGTACGGTAAGCATCGTTGAGCAGTGAACTTTGCTCCAGGCTCCATTCCTGCTCCCGCTTGTCGGTCCTGGCGTTGAGGTCGGGATGAAGTTTGCGGCTTAATTCGTAAAAATCCTTTTCCAGAGCGGCAACGTCCAGGTTCAGCTTGCGCGGCAACCCGAAGAAAGCAAAATAGTCCGCCGGCGCTGGTGGTTGAACTTTTCCGCAAGCCTCGCAGAAGTGCGCGGCGCGCATGGCGCCACAAGACCAGCACGAGTGCGTGCTCTCGCCCTGGGTTGCCATTACAACCGCGTTATTGGCTGAATCTGCCATTTTTCATAACCGCCCGCGAAGCATTACTCGCGCCGGACATCGATCGACAACCAAAGACACCAAGTCCAGGAAGGCACTCCCGCTGGCGTGAGCGAATGCGCGGGCAGCCTGAGGCGGCAAGAACTTGCCATCCGCAAGTGCGAAATCAAGGCGCGCCGCGAAACGCTTCACCCCGAGAACGAAGTTCCGCAGCCGCACGACTTCGTGGCCTGTGGATTCACAAAGACGAAACCCTGCTGCATCAGAGTTTCCTGGTAATCCAGAATCATGCCGTGGAGATAGATGAACGACTTCGGGTCCACGAAGACCCGCACATCGTCGAACTGAAAGATGCGGTCACGTTCGCGCGGCTGGGTATCGAACCGGATGTTGTAGCTCAAGCCGGAGCAGCCGCCGCCCTGCACGCCCAGGCGCAACCCGCCCTGTTCCGGCGAGACGCCCTCTTTAGCCATGGCGCCGCGCACCTTCACCAAGGCCTTGTCGGTCACCTGGATACTCTTCGCGGGCGCCGCTGGGGTCGCTTGTTCTGTAATTGTCGTCATCGTAGCCCTGACGTAACGCGGCCAACGCCGCGCGCGTCCCAACATCGTGGCAACTGGAAAGCTATCTCGCTTCCACAGCCACCGGCTTTGCGCTCTCCTGCTTTTTCTTCCAGTCGCCAATGGCCGCGCGGATCGCGTCCTCAGCCAAAACTGAACAGTGGATTTTCACCGGAGGCAGCGAAAGCTCCTTCACGATGTCCATGTTCTTGATCGAAAGCGCTTCGTCCACGGTCTTGCCCTTTACCCACTCCGTCGCCAGCGACGACGAAGCGATGGCCGAACCGCAACCGAAGGTCTTGAACTTGGCTTCTTCAATAACGTTGGTCGCGGGGTTGACCTTAATCTGCAGTTTCATCACGTCGCCGCACTCGGGCGCGCCGACCAAACCGGTGCCCACGTCAGCGCTGCTCTTGTCCATCGAGCCGACGTTCCGGGGATTGTTGTAGTGATCGATTACTTTATCGCTGTATGACATTTGTTTCTCCTGAGCTCTCTGACTTTACCTCAGGGGCTAAAGCCCCTTTTCCAGTTAGAACTTGTACGGCACGACTAAAGTCTTCCCGTTCGTGCCTTTCCCGTTTCTAGCCCACTCGGTACCCGGTACTCGGTACTTATTCTCCCGCCCACTTCACGTCCTTCAGATTGATGCCTTCCTTTGCCATCTCGTAGAGCGGCGAAAGCTCGCGCAGACGCTCGACGGTTTCGATCACGCGATCGGCCACGTAATCCACTTCGGCCTCGGTGTTGAAGCGGCCGATGCCAAAACGAATCGAGCTGTGCGCCAGGTCGTCGCCCGTACCCAGAGCCTTCAGTACATAAGACGGCTCCAGCGTCGCGGAGGTGCATGCCGAACCGCTGGAAACCGCGATATCGTTAATGCCCATCAGCAACGACTCGCCTTCCACATACGCAAAGCTGATGTTCAGGTTGCCGGGCAGGCGATGCTCCATGGAGCCATTGACGTAAACCTCATCCAACCGCCCCATGATCCGGTCTCGCAGGCGATCACGCAGCCCCGACAACCGGCGGGATTCCTTCGCCATTTCTTCCTGAGCAATCGCGCACGCCTTGCCCAGACCGACGATGCCGGCAACGTTCAGAGTGCCCGAGCGCATGCCGCGCTCGTGGCCGCCGCCATCGATAATGGCCGAAATCTGCACCCGCGGATTCTTGCGCCGCACATATAGTGCACCCACACCCTTGGGTCCGTACATTTTGTGCGCCGAGATCGACATCACGTCGATATTGTCCTTGTTCACGTCGACCGGAACTTTCCCGATCAACTGCGTGGCATCGGTGTGGAAGATGACGCCGCGCTCACGGCACAGCTTGCCAATTGCTGCAATGGGCTGCAGCACTCCAATCTCGTTGTTCGCCGCCATGATGGTGACCAGAATCGTCTTATCGTCCATGGCGCGCTTGAGGTCTTCCAGATCGATCAACCCGTCTTTCTGCACCGGAAGATAGGTCACGCGATAGCCGTGTTTTTCGAGCCGCTTGCAGGTATCGAGCACAGCCTTGTGCTCGGTGACCGCGGTGATGATGTGGTTGCCCTTCTCGCGGTACATCTCCGCGACGCCCTTAATGGCAAGGTTGTCGCTTTCGGTGGCTCCCGAAGTAAAAATTATTTCTTTCGTCGTCGCCCCGATCAGCTTGGCGATGCGCTCGCGCGCAGTCTCCACGCCTTCTTCGCCGGCCCAGCCGAAAGAGTGGTTGCGGCTGGCAGAGTTGCCGAACTTTTCCATAAAGTAGGGCAGCATCTCTTCCAGCACCCGCGGATCCACGGGCGTGGTGGCATGGTTATCCATGTAGATGGGCAGCTTCACTCCCGTGGGAGCGTCGTGCTGCGTCCTGGTTAAGTCCTGGGGAATCTTCACATCCGTGCTCATGATCGCTCTCCTACCTGTCTTGTTCGCCTAAACTCAGTTCGCCTAAACTCAGTGGCTCATTCCAAAATCACAAACTCAAACCGGCTGCACTCAAATTACCGGTTCGTGGATAGTGACGAGCTCCGCCGGTTTGGAACCGTCGGAGGAATCTTCCGGCTCTTCTCTCATGTGTGCAATTTTGATGCGTTTCAACACGTCCTCGATGCTCTGGTTAACCTTGCGCAGCGGCTCGCGGATGGTGCAACGATCGCTCTGGTCGCACTCGCCCCGAACAGTGACGCACGAAGTGATGAACAACGGCCCGTCGATGGCTTGGATCACCTCAAAAGCCGAGATCGTGTGCGCAGCCCGTGCCAAGGTGTACCCGCCCTTGGTGCCGTGCTGCGAGTGCAACAACCCAACCCTCACCAAACGCTGCAGAATCTTGGCCAGCGCCTCCGGCGGAATACCGTAGGAGTCCGCTACGTCCTTGGCGCTGCGCGAACCAACGTGCGCATGCTCCGCCAAGTCCTTCATGGCCATGAGGGCGTAATCAGCTTTCTTGGTCAGCTTCAGCATCGGCTCTGAATCAACACGCTTGGAATCAACAGTCTGCGTAAACCAGACCGAATTCGTCGCATATAAATCCGACTGTTTCGGTCGTAATTCATTTTACCCCGAACGCACAGATGGACGCAACCCGTATCAGGGAATGGCCGCTAATCCACGCTCAGTGGTAAATAGCGGCAATTGAACGGCTTCCGGCTGCCTGGCAGCGGCGCCAAGCGGAAGGGCTTGACCGGCAAGTCTCGCAGATTGCCTGGACGGGTCCCGCGGGAATCGGAGTGAATTCACTGAAGTATAACTTCGAGGCACTTGACAAGCTATGGGACCGGGCTACAATACCGCCAATTCCGGTGAATTCTCAACTGCCCCCGACCGTAGTTGAGAGTACTTTACCCGGATTGTATGACTTCAAATCATCCGTCCCAACCCCCTGCTGGAAGCAATAGGCAAGCCTGTAAGCACCCGCGCGTTCAAATCGTGAGCCGCGACGAAGACGCCGAATACGTGGAGTGCCTGGAATGTGGTGACATCTTCGACTTCAGCGAGTTCAAGGACATGAACATCGAGGAAAGCGCGCAAAGCAGCGAATCCTGACGAGACGCTCGCCCGAACCTGGCATATTCACTAAAGTAACCACAGAGCCCAGTCCCGTCTTGTTCCTCGTTCGACAGTCCTGCTAGTCTGCTGAGCGGGGCTGTGCATTTCTGCACTTTTTCAACTCATGCCTGGTGTAGCGCTGGTGGTCGACGATTCGATGCTGATCCGTTATACCGTCTCCCGCTTTCTCGAGGAGCGTGGATTTGCGGTGGAATCTGCGTCCAATGGTTTGGAAGCCCTGCAGGTTCTTGATCGCGCGAAGCCGGACCTCATCGTTACCGACATGCAGATGCCGAAGATGTCGGGCAGCGAACTCATCACCGCCCTGAAGGGTAAACCGGAGACCGCGAAGATTCCCATTATCATCGTGGCCGGGCGTGCCAGCGGCTTCGACGAAAAAGAAAAGCGCGCCGACTTCGCCATCTACAAAGATATTGACATCGAAGGGCAATTGGAAAAGGCGCTCGAAGCTGTTCACTGTAAGGCCAGCAAGAAGAGTGCGGGGAAGTAGCCGGTCTGCTTCGCCGCGGAATCAGCCAGCCTCGCCCTCCTTCGAACGGTATAACGGAACGCCCTCGAGTCGAGATTTCCGGAGCCCTTCAGCGAAGAGCCAGGCCGGCCTCCGCCGAAAAATCCATCGCCGCAAAATCCTTGGCCAGGAATTTCGGATACGCAGCTGCGGCAATCATGGCCGCGTTGTCGGTTGACAGGGGCCGCGACGGAAAGTACGCGGGCAGGCCCTCCAGCGCGGCTTCACGCCCAAATGTCTGGCGGAGTTCATCGTTGGCGGCGACTCCTCCGGTAACGAAAATCGTCGCCACATCGTAAGCGCGTGCTGCGGCCAGCGTTTTCTCAACTAGATCCGCCACTATCGCACGCTGAAACGAAGCCGACAGGTCGAGAGTTGGCTTGTCGCACTGCGCGAGATAGTCCTCGACTTTGAGCTTCGCCCGGCTTGCCAAAGCCTTGCGGCGTATCTCGATTCCCGGCTGCATGTTGTGAGTTTCGACGTAGCGCAGCACCGCGGTCTTGATGCCGCTGTAGGAGAAGTCAAAGCGCGGATGATGGTCGGCTGAACCACTTTCCTGGCCTCTGCGCTCGCCTCTGTCATGGTTGCGGCCCTTGCGCGGCCGGTCCCGATGCTTGATCTGCGCGGGAGAAAACTTCACCGCCTTAGGATCGCCATACGGAGCCAGGCGGTCGATCACCGGCCCACCGGGATATCCCAGGCCGAGCAGCCTGGCAACCTTATCAAAAGCTTCGCCGGCAGCGTCGTCGCGAGTGCGGCCAATGTTTTCATACGTCCAGCCTCGAGCCTTCGGCTCGGCGAGGTAGAGATGGGTGTGTCCGCCCGAGACCACCAGGGCCAGCGCCGGCAGAGCGACTTCATGATTGCCCTTTTGCCGCTCCTCGAGCAGAACCGCGTGAATGTGGCCCTCCAGGTGATTCACGGCAATCAACGGCTTGTCGGCGGCAAAAGCTAGCGCCTTGGCGTAGCTGATACCCACCAGCAGCGCTCCCGCCAGACCGGGCCCCTGTGTGACCGCGATGGCATCCACAGAAGCGTACGTGTGTTTTGCTTCGTTCAGCGCCTGGCGCACCACGGGAACAATCGCCCGCAGATGCTCCCGCGAGGCCAATTCCGGCACCACACCGCCATAAGGTTGATGCGTAGCGATCTGCGAAGCCACAACATTCGAGATTACCTGCTCGCCCGAGCGCACCACGGCCGCTGCGGTCTCGTCGCAGGAGCTTTCGATGCCGAGAATGTAGACACCGGGCATAGTTCTATATTATCTGGTTGAGGGAAATTCGTGGCCGCCGCTTCCATCACGGATTTTGCGATCTCTATTATTCAGACTCTGCGCCAGCAAGGCTTTCAGGCTTATCTGGTGGGCGGATGCGTGCGCGATCTTCTGTTGGAGCGCCAACCGGCAGATTACGACGTTGCCACGAACGCAACGCCCGATCAGGTGATGGAGATCTTCCCCGAAACCTACGCAGTGGGCGCGCAGTTCGGAGTTGTGCTTGTGCCCGTGCCGGAACAGCAACATCCCTGCAGCGATGATAAGGTCTCACCGAAGGGCCACGCCGTCGAGGTCGCGACCTTCCGCAGCGACATCGGCTACTCCGATGGCCGCCATCCCGACGAAGTACGCTTCAGCCGGAACCCGCGCCAAGACGTGGAGCGCCGTGACTTCACCATCAATGGCCTCTTGCTCGATCCGTTCGCCGAAGACGGCAGACTGCGCGACTGCATTACCGACGGGATTCTCGATTTCGTAGGCGGCAGAGCCGATCTCAAGGCCGGCGTCATTCGCACCATCGGCGATCCCGAGCGCCGTTTCGCGGAAGACAAACTGCGCATGTTGCGCGCGGTGCGCTTCGCCGCACGTTTTGAATACGTCATCGAGCCGGCGACGTTCGCCGCGATCCAGAAGTTGGCGCATGAAATTCACCTGGTCTCCTGCGAACGCGTATGTGAGGAACTGACCAAGATGCTCACCGAAGGCCGTGCCCGGCGCGCGTTTCTATTGCTCCATGAAAGCGGTCTGCTCAAAGAAGTGATGCCGGAAATTTCCGCGATGAAGGGCGTAGGGCAGCCGCCGGAGTTTCATCCCGAGGGCGACGTGTTCGTACATACGCTGCTGTTGCTGGAAAACCTGCCGCATCCTTGCCCGATGACATTGGCCTGGGGCGCGCTGCTGCACGATGTCGGAAAGCCGGCAACATTCCGCCGGGCGCCCGACCGCATACGCTTCGATGGTCACGTGAAAGTGGGCGTGAAAATGGCGGAAGAAATCTGCCGGAGGCTGCGCTTTTCAAACGACGACGCTGCCCAGATACTTGCGCTGGTGGAGAACCATATGCGTTTCGGCCAGGCCACCCGCATGAGCGAATCGACTTTGAAGAAGTTCTTGCGCATGCCGCGCTTCGACGAGCACATGGCATTGCATCGCGCCGACTGCCTGGCCAGCTTTGGCGGCTTGGCTTCCCATGAATTCGTCAAAGAGAAGCTGGCGGCGATTCCGCCAGAGACCATGCGCCCGGCGCCACTCGTCACCGGCGACGATCTTATTGCCGCAGGCTATGCGCCGGGGCCGAAGTTTCGTGAAATCCTGAACGCCGTGGAAGATGAGCAGCTTGAAGAACGGTTGCCGACCCGACAGGCAGCTCTGCAGTTTGTGTCTGAGAAATTTCCCTTGCCGTAAGGTACGGCATCGGTCTCTGACTGCGATGTTAGAATCGGACTCGCGGCTGATTCCCCGTGAATATGCGGCAAAGCAGCTGGGGGATGTTGAGTGCCTGGCGTTGTTCGCGAAGCAATATTCGTTCAGCAAGAGGACGGATTGGGCAAGAACTTCCCGTAAGACGAGAACCAGGAACAGAGAGCCATGAAAGTCACCGAGAAAGATGTTACTTACGTAGCCGAGTTGGCCAACCTCGAACTTACTCCGGAAGAGCGCACCGGCATGGTGCGAGATCTGAACTCGATTCTCGGCTACATGGACCGGCTCAACGAGATCGACACTTCGAAAATCGAGCCGATGGCGCAGGTTTTAGATCGTTACGGCGTTGACGAATCCAAGCAGGGCAGCGAGCGGTTTGCATACGCCAGCCGCGAGGATGTTCCCGAAGGATTGCGCAAGTCGTTGACCCAGAAAGAAGCGCTCGACAACGCGCCCGACTCCGATGGAACGTTCTTTCTCGTTCCCAAGGTGATTGAAAGATAATGCAAGAGTCAGAAGTCATAATGCAGAAGTTGAGATCGGAACGAGGCTCACTTTTCAATTCTCGCTTCTGACATCTGCCTTACCCATGCACTCGACCTCCCTCACCATTGACGCTGCCCGCTTCGCCGTACAGGAGCGTAAAACCACGGCGCTGGCGCTGCTGGAAGCCCACTACGAGCGCATACAAAAAGAAGACGGACAGATTGGCGCATTCCTCACGCTTTGCAAAGATCGCGCACTCGAGCAGGCCGACCGCATCGACCGCATGGCCGCCGAAGGCAAGCCGCTGCCTCCGCTGGGCGGCGTTCCCGTGGGCATTAAAGATGTGATGGTGACTCGCGGCGTGCGCACCACCGCGGGATCGAAAATCCTCGACAGATATATTCCGCCCTACGATTGCACAGCGGTTGCGCGCATGGAAGCCGCTGGCGCAGTCGTGCTCGGCAAAATGAACTGCGACGAGTTCGCCATGGGCTCGTCGAACGAGAACTCGGCGTTCCACCCCGTGCGCAATCCGCGCGACTTGAACCGCGTGCCAGGAGGCTCTTCCGGAGGGTCGGCGGCAGCGGTCGCGGCCGATATGGCTGTGGTTACGCTCGGTTCGGACACTGGCGGATCGATTCGTCAACCCGCCTCGTTCTGCGGCGTCGTAGGGTTGATGCCGACTTATGGCCGTGTCTCCCGTTACGGATTGATCGCGTTCGCGTCCTCGCTCGATCACATCGGGCCGTTGACTAAAACGGTGAAAGATGCGGCCATCGTTCTCCGTACGATTGCAGGGCGCGATCCGATGGATTCAACCTCGGCCGATGTTCCCGTACCCGATTACGTCGGCGAGCTCGACAAACCTGTGCGCGGATTGAAGTTGGGCGTGGCCAGGGAATATTTCGGCGAAGGGCTCGACGATGAAGTTCGCCACGCGGTTGAATCTGCCATCGACAAATTCAAGAGTCTGGGCTGCGAAATCGTTCCGGTCTCGCTGCCCCACACGCCGTATGCGATTCCCACGTACTACTTGATCGCAACCGCGGAAGCTTCGTCGAACCTCGCCCGCTACGACGGCGTGCGCTACAGCTATCGCGCTCCCGGAGTGAAGACGCTCTCCGAAATGTACCGCCGCAGCCGCGATGAGGGCTTCGGCGCGGAAGTGAAACGGCGCATCATGCTCGGCACTTACGCGCTGAGCGCTGGCTATTACGACGCGTACTATCTGAAGGCGCAGAAAGTGCGCACGCTGCTGACCCGCGATTTCGACGAGGCATTCTGCAAGGTGGATGCCATCGTTACGCCGACCAGTCCAACGGCGGCGTTCCGGCTCGGCGAGAAATCAAACGATCCGCTGGCCATGTATCTAGCAGATATTTATACCGTGACGGCGGACCTGGCAGGGATTCCGGGCATTTCGATTCCCTGCGGCCAAACGAAAGAGAAGCTGCCAATCGGGCTGCAGGTTCTTGGGAAACACTTCGATGAGTCGACCATACTACGGGTCGCGCATGCATACGAGCAGGCCGCTTAGATTGGCCGGTAGTAGCTTTCTCCGGCGCACCCGCGGCACAACACCTTTTCTCCGCGTTTGATTTCTCTGCGGAAGTTGATGCCTTCCCCGCACGCTTCGCATACCACGCGTTCGCCCTTGTATCCGGGAAACTCTTCAGGCGGTAATTCTACCTTCACCCACTGCGTCGTAAACAGATCGTCATTTGTGATCTCGCGGTAAGCCAGCATCTGCTGCTGGTTCTTGTCTGCGATTTCGGGATGCATCTCGCGTGCCAGCGCCTTCGAAGATTCCTTGGCTGCGATACGGATAGCCTTGCCGCCGCTTACATCGACAAACGTCGCCGCAACTTTTCCCCAGTCGCGGAATTTCAAAGCACGTTTGCCCAGGCGGCAACCGGTGACCACCGCAACGGCATCGGTTGCGCAGCGGTCGATTTCGACGAAAGTAACCAGGCGTTTGCGATCCTTGCCACGCGGGTCGTCGATGCCGAGCTTTTCAAGGCCCAGCATGGCCAGCCGCACTCCCAGCACTTGTCCGGCGCAAAGATGGCCGTGCGCTTGTTCGGCATCGCGGAGGTATTCGTCGAGGGATTTCACAAAAGCAGCCGTCGGCATTTAACCGTCGGCCTTCAGCTTACCATTGGCCAGCCCCAGCGTCGCCGAGCGGCATCTCGGAAGGTGTTATCGCCTCAATCATTTCCTTTTCCAGCGCACCCCGTCCTTGGTATTTTCAACGAGAATGCCCGCGGCCGTGAGCTCGGCGCGCAGCGCGTCAGAAACATCGAATTTGCGGCCTTTACGCGCCGCATCCATCTCGGCGAGTTTCTTCTCGATGTCGCTATCGGAGAGCTCCCCAGACTGCAACGCGGCCCGCAATTCCGGACTGATCTCTTCCCCGCGACCCTCGGCCGTGGCCCAGTCGGACACTTGTTTCATCTTCGCGCCATCGTCATCGTTGAGCACAGAAAAAATCTCATCAAACCTCGCGAGCGCAGCCTGCAACGGGGCAACGTCGTCCCTCTTGATTTCGCCGGCGTCGATGGCCGCATTTCCTTTGCGCGCCATTTCAAAAATCGCAGCCTGCGCCTGGGCCGTGTTGAGATCGTCGTCGAGCGCAGCCCGCATGCGATCGATGGTCTCACTGGCAAGCGTTTGCATTCCAGGGTTGGAACCATCGGTAAAACTTCCCGCCGTCAAACGCTGGCGGAAATTGCGCAAGCGCTCTACCGAGACTGCGGCCTGCTTCAGTCCATCAAACGTGAAGTTCAATTGATGCCGGTAGGGCACCGATGTCAGCAGATAACGGATGGACGACGGTTTATGTCCCTTGAGCACCAGGTCGCGCAGGGTAAAAAAGTTTCCCAGGCTCTTCGACATCTTCTCGCCTTCCACCAGAAGGAAGCGAGCGTGAAACCAGAAATGAGCAAACGGTTTTCCCGTCAGTGATTCCGACTGCGCGATCTCGTTTTCGTGATGCGGAAACACCAGATCTTCCCCTCCGGCATGCAGATCGAAGCTCTCGCCCAGTTCCTCCATCGACATCACCGAGCATTCCAGATGCCATCCCGGACGCCCCGGCCCAATCGAGGTTTCCCAAAAAGCTTCGCCGGGCTTCGGAGCCTTCCACAATGCGAAGTCGCGGGCGCTGTCTTTATCGTATTCATCCACATCGACGCGCGCCCCGTCGAGCATGCCGCTGAAATCTTTCTTGGAAAGCTTTCCATACTCCGGAAACTTGGCGATACGGAAGTAGTACGACCCATCTTCCGTACGGTAGGCTATGCCTTTTTCCACCAGTCTGGCCACGAATTCCGCCATCTCAGGAATGTGCTCCGTCGCCCGCACCAGCTTGGGCTGTTGGATATTAATCGTGGCGGAATCTTCGAGGAATGCTTTTTCGTACTTTGCCGTGTATTGCTGCACGCCCACGCCAGCCCGCGCGGCATTGCGAATGATCTTGTCGTCCACATCGGTGATATTCATGACGTAACCCACCCGGTAGCCGCTCTGCCGCAGATACCGTTGCAGAAGATCCACCGCGATAAAGGTGCGGAAGTTGCCGATGTGCCCGTAGTCGTAGACGGTCGGGCCGCAGGCGTACATGCGAACTTCATCGCCTGTAAGTGGATGAAATTCCTCTACCTGCGAGGACATGGTGTTGTACAGGCGCAAAGCCGTCATAATTTTCTTATTTGAAGTTGAAGCACAATTCTAGGGGCGCACCCAGGGAGGGTCAAATTACCATCGGTGTCGAAGACTGCGCCGGCAGTGTATGAGCATGCTCTCGCAACCGGTGCTGCACCAGAAAAACATAGTGCAGCGCGGAAACAATAGTGAACGCGAAGGTAGCGCGCAGAAATACGGTGCGGGAGATCCAGATCCAGCGCACCCGGCGCACCTCCAGCAACAGCACGAAGAACACGGCTGCGATCTGCGAAAACGTGTTTGCCTTCCCAAATATGCTGGGCCGGAAATCGCGCAGCCCGGCAATCGCAAACAGTACGGCGCTGGCGGCAAGAATCGATATATCGCGGCTGAACACCAGCACCGTGAACTTCCAGGGAATCTTGTGCAGGATGGAAAGCACCAGAAACATCGTGCTCAGCAACAGCTTGTCGGCAATCGGATCGAGATACTCGCCGAGCAGAGTCTGCTGCTGCAACATGCGCGCCAGCAAACCGTCCAGACCGTCGCTGAAACCGGCGATCACAAAGACGATCAGCGCCGAAAGATAATGCCCTTCGACCAGTTCAATCACAATAAAGGGGACAAAAACCATCCGTAACAGCGTGAGTTGGTTGGGTGCGGTCAGGATTTGGGAGAATCTCACGCTGGCTCCTCATCTGCCTGCGCGGACGAACTCGGCTTGCTGGTGCCACGAGTCCGCTGGTCTCCACGCGGAAATTGCATCAGATCGGCAGGTTCGATTCCGGTTTTCGCCAGGAAGCGCTGGGCGAGCGAGGGAAGGTCCCCATCGGGCAAATCAAGTTCGATGCGTTCCACGCGATGCATTGGGAAGAGTACCACCGGGGTCGCAAACTTCTCACCGTCTTTCACCATCAATGCCAGGTCTTCGAAGGAACCGAGATCGACTCCGCTCAGACTGACCCCCTCGGTGGAAAGGGCCAGAATCATGCCCCAAAACTTCTCTCGGGGGTTGCTTAGCGTCACGATGACCATCGATCCGGGCAGAAAGGGACGGCGGTTCGGCGCTTGACCATAGAAACTGTCGCCTTCCTCCACAACGTTTTTCGGCATGGCAAGATTGTCGCCGCCGGACGCGCGCTTTGCAACTGCGATTACCGTGGCGGCAAATTCGCGCAGCCGGGGCGAAACATCGCCATCACACCAATCGCGCGCCAGGTAGCTTGCATATGAGATGAGTTCTGGTTTCCGGCTTCCAATCTTCTTGCCAACCGAGGCGACTTGCAACCGGCCTCGGGAAACTGGAAACTAGTCTCCCATGTCCATTTCTCTTTCTCTCGCGGGCAAAGTAGCTCTGATCACCGGAGGTTCGCGAGGCATCGGCGCGGCTACAGTGCGCCTGTTCGCTGAGGCGGGCGCCAACGTCGCGTTCAGTTATCGGAAGGCGCAATCCCAGGCGGAGGCGCTCGTCAAAGAATGCGGCGCGGCGGCATGCGCGGGGACCTGCCACGCCATTGCCAGCAGTCTCGATAGTCCTGAGTCCGCCCGCGCTCTGGTGGCTGCGGCCGTAGAGCGCTTTGGACGGCTCGATATTCTCATCGCAAACCACGGCGTCTGGCCCGCCGAAGATGCGCCTATCGAGAAAATGTCCGATGCCCAGTGGCGTTCCACTGTCGCCATCAACCTCGATGCAGTCTTTGGCCTGCTCAAACATTCGGTCGCCCAAATGAAAGCCCAGACGAAGTCGCAGCTTCGCGCCGCCCCCGCCGCAGGACACATTGTGCTCATCAGTTCCACCGCCGGCCAGCGTGGCGAGGCCTTCCACTGCGATTACGCCGCCACCAAGGGAGCGCTCATCAGCATGGTAAAAGGGCTCTCCACCGAACTGGCGCCCGCCGGCATCTATGTGAACTGCGTAGCCCCCGGATGGGTCGATACCGATATGTCACGGCCCTCGCTGGACGATCCGAAAACCAGCCAGAGAGTTCTTGCCACCATCCCTTTGGGCCGGGTCGGCACGCCGCACGAAATCGCGGCGCCGGTTTTATTTCTGTGCACCGAACACGCCGGATTCATCACCGGCGAAGTGTTCAATGTGAATGGTGGCGCGGTGCTCGTAGGATAGGCTGGGTTTTACCGAGGATGCTTTCAGCTATTGGCATTCCCGGCCGTGACGCAACCGCTTTTTTCTGCATCCAACGGAACTGGACGCTCTAACGAAAGTGCTCACCGTAGAGCTGCACCGTCCCGGATTCCGCGCAAACGGCTACAATTCCGTTAGCATGCAAAGCATCGAATTGCCCGACTGAATGAACCGTCGTCCTCTCATTGTTCTGCTGGCGGCTATTGCCTGGAGCCAGCTTTTCTCTGGCCCCTCCGTCTTGGGCCAGTCTTTTTCAGGACAAGCTTTTTCAGGACAAGCTTTTTCTGGCCAATCTTCCTCTGGCCAGTCTTCTTCCGGACAGCCTCCCGCTTCCGGCCAGGCTCCCGCGCCAGCGCCGCAGTCTTCCCCGCAGTCGCCTGCTACGCCCGCCCCCGCTGGCTCGTCGGCCAACTCCAGCCAGGCCAACGGCCTGCAAAATGATGTGGCCAATGCCCGCAAGGCAAAAGCCCTGCTCGATGCTGCGATCCAAGCCCTGGGCGGCGAGGCCTATCTCAACCTGCGAACCAGGCAAGAGGAGGGCCGCACTTACAGCTTCTACCACGGCAACCCGACCAGCAACGGCGTGCTCTTCTGGCGATTCGTGGAGTATCCCGACAAGGAGCGCATCGAAGTCACCAAAGAGCGCGACGTGGCCTACCTTTATGTCGGCAACAAGGGCTACGAAATCACTTACAAGGGCGCGCATCCCATGGAGACCAAGGATCTCAACGACTACCTCCGCCGCCGCAAGTTCTCCCTGGAAACCGTGCTGCATACCTGGATCAACGACCCCACGGTCGCGCTCTTCTACAACGGCCTCGCCCTCGCCGGCAACCAGCCCGCCGAGCAGGTGACGCTGATCAACGCCAAAAATGAGGCGGTCGATCTCTATTTCGACGCCGAGACCCACCTGCCGCTCAAGAAGAAAATCTCCTGGCGCGATCCCGTCGACCGGCAACGCAACGTCGAGGAAGAACTCTGGGACAACTATCGCCTGGTGCAGGGCGTAATGACGCCTTACGGCTTCACCCGCTACTACAACACCGATATGCAGTCGCAGCGCTTCGTGAGCAACGCCAGCTACAGCCAGAGCCTGAACCCGGCCATGTTCGATCCCAACTCCGGCTACAACCCAAACAAACCTCCGGGCAAACATTAACGGAGCGGGTGACCCTTTCCGTTTCAGCAACGCCAAACAAAACTCCGCTTACTCAGCCGGGCAACTTCACGTTCCCTTCGACACAACCTCCTTCGAGACATCTACCAACAACTTCACTTCGCCTCGGCTTGCCCGGACGACGCTTTGGGGTGGTAACCCGGCCGTGGGGCGGGTTGGACGTTTGAGTTCAGCAGCGCGCTGGGCGATACCGCCTGCTGCGTGCCCACCACGAAGTCGGCTCCTCCGCCATCCTCTTCGCCTGCTCCGTTCGGGCCAAACAGATAGAAGCCGCTTTCGCCGCCGGAATTTCCCTGCGTCACCGTGACGTAGCCATACTGATCCGCGGTGATGGCCGTGACATTGATCGGTGGAGAGAAGCCTCCAACCTTAGTAACGGCCAGGTTGCTCTTGGTGACTTCCACCGCCTGCGGACTCTGATCCGTTCCAATGAAGAGATAACCGCTGTTGGCTGCCATCGAAGTCAGCGCAGTGCTGCCGCCGGTCAGCGGCAGGCTGACGGTCCGGAACAAGGTGATGGTGGTGGTGTCGAAGCTGTCGGTTATGGTGTCGGTTCTCTTGTACACATACAGCTTCACAGTCGCGCTGCCCGAATCCACCACATAAATGGCGCGGGTCACGACGTCGCCCGCCACCGAAGGCAGGCCCTCGATCATGGCGCCGACGGCAACGAAAGGTCCGAGACTGCCGGAGTCAAAGCAGCCCTCCGAGTCCTGCGTGGATCCACACACCACCCAACTGACCGTCGTCTGCCCGTCGTTCGAGAACAGACTGTAGGTGATGTAGAGAGTAGAGTCGGGCGCGACGGCCGGGTTTTGTGCGCGCAGCGGGAGTACAGCGGCGAACGCAAGCACGATAATTGCTGCCAGCAAGCCATGCTTCGGGATCTGAGACATTGGGGTTCTCCTCTTTCTTTTTTTACTTTTTTCTTTAGTTTGTTTTAGGCGGTGCGTCGGATTCGCCCGCATTGCAGCTTCGAGAGCGCTCTGCGGCCATTCTGTCCGCAGCGCCATAGCTTGTCAATATGCAGGAACTTGCAACGCCCGTCCCTCGCCGCCCAACGAGCCTAGCCATTCCGGCGCGCGAGCGAGGCGAGGCAGTAGGAATCTGCTTTCTGCCGAAAGCACCGCCAGCCGGGGTGCCCCATGTCCCGCGGTTTTCGTTCGCGAGACGTGGGAACGGTCCCCCGCCACCGCCACGGACCGTCGATAAGTAACTGACGTTTTCCACACCCACCATGTTCACCTAACCTTGCCTCACCCTCCCGAATCTCCCATACTGGGAGCCAGAGCCCATAGAATCGAAGCCCAAGGTCTAAGGTCTAAGGTCCGAGGTCCGAGGCTAAGGTCCGAAGTCCAAGGTCCGAAGTCCGAAGTCGAACCCGTTACGGCTCAAGATTTTGCCCCTAACTCGTTGCAACCATTGGATCAAATCACAAAAATCCCGCCAAACCCATGATTCCAATAGACCGTGGGGGAGGGGGGTAGGAGATCGCCATGCCTTCGTTCCCAAATCGGTGCCAGCACCTCAAGGTCAACGGCACCCAGTGCGGATCGCCCGCCCTGCGCCGCAACCGCTTTTGCTATTTCCACAAACTCCACCACGAAGAGCGCATCCTGCTCAACGCCGACCGGCTCAAAGATGCCCGCGCCCGCCAGCGCCGCAACCTCACCATCGAACTTCCCGTCCTCGAAGACGCCAACTCCATCCAGGTCTCGCTCATGCAGACCATGCGCCTCGTCCTCTCCGGCCAAATCGACAGCAAAGCCGCCGGCCTTGTGCTCTACGCCCTGCAAACCGCCAGCGCCAATCTCCGCCGCACTAACTTCGAGCACTACAACATGCACGATGTCGTCCTCGATCCGAAAACCGTTGCGGAAACTCCGCTCGACGCCCACATCTGGGAAGATTCCGATTTCATCACCGAAGAAGAGGATGAAGAGATGATGCGCGCCCAGGCTCTCGAAGAAGCCCAGCGCCAAGCCAAGAAGAAAGCCGAACTCAAACGCTGGGCCGAGGCCGAAGCCGATCGCATCGCCGCAGCAGGCGCCCTCAAACGCGCAGCCGAACTCGAAGACGAACGCCGCCGCGACGCCCGCTTCGAAGCCGATCTCCAGCGCGACCAGCAGCGCACCGAGCAGGCCGCATTGCAATATAAGGCAATGCAAGACGCTCGCTTCCTGGCGGCCATCTCCCCCGCCGGACACGCCCAGCTCCCACCACCATCAACCCCCACACCGAAGTCAGCCCCCACACCGACAGCAACATCTCCCGGCAAGCGTCCGCCCGCCAAGGTCAACATCCCTGAAGTCAGAGAACGCATCCGCGCTCAAATCAGAAAAGCGCTCCCCGACATCACCGCCGCGCTGTCAGCCAGAGAAAACGGAAAAAGCACCGGATGAACCTCTTGCCACTAAGCATGGAGGAACCAAGAAGAAGCGATCAAAGTAGAAGAGGTATCGCGAGGTTCGGGAAATTTTGCGGAGGGTGGTAAGGCGGGTGCTCTGTTCCGGAAATCCACCGAAAACTGAGAACTGACCACTGACCACCGACCACTGCCTCAACATAACTCCTTTACACCAAAGTGTTTAGCACCGCACGGCGGGCCCTTACCACCTGGGTTCCACATGCGGTTTCCACCACGGAGTGTGGCGTTTTTACCACAGTCAGAAACCGCTGGCAAGGTTGTAATCTATTCATTCACAGGGACATATCTCACTCCCCTTTTGACGCAAGAGCAAACAATTCGCACACCCGTGGAATGCCGCGGGGTGGGTCTGCACAGCGGCGCCCCGGCTTGTTTGCGGATACTGCCGGCCGCTGCGGGCACCGGCATCGTCTTCCGGCGCACCGACCTGGATGATTTCGAAATCGAGGCCATCAGCCGTAACGTGGCTCGCGTCAGCTACGCTACCAGTCTGATGAAACAAGGCGTGCTCATCTCCACCACCGAGCATGTGCTCTCGGCGTTCGTGGGCGTGGGCATCGACAACGCAGTGGTCGAACTCGACAACCTCGAGCTGCCCATCCTCGACGGCAGCGCAAAACCCTTCGTCGAGATGATTCTGAAGGCCGGCATCCGCAAACAACGGCGCCCGCGCAAGTACATGAAGATTTGCCGCGAATTGGAAATGCGCGAGGGCAACAAATTTATCGGGATCTATCCGGCGGGCAGCTATTCCGTTTCGTATGCGATCAATTTTCCCCACCCGCTCATCGGCAAGGAAACTTTCGAAGTGGTGTTGTCGAACGGCAACTATCTTCGCCACATTGCGGCGGCGCGCACCTTCGGCTCGCGCGCAGACGAGAAGGCCATGCGCAATATGGGGCTGATCCGCGGGGCTTCGCGGGAAAACTGCATCGTGCTGACCCGCGACGGCGTCGAGAACGGCCCGCTGCGTTTCCCCGACGAGTTCGTGCGCCACAAAGTGCTTGACCTGGTGGGCGACCTCGCGCTGCTGGGCAAGCCGATCCTGGGCCGCGTCGTGGCCGACCGCGCCGGCCACGCCATGCATACCGCGCTGGTTTCGCGCATACTGCGTGACAAGACGCTGTGGGAAGAAGTTACCCTGCCTGAGGAACAACCAGCCGACGCGATTCCATCAAGTGTTCACGCGGCGGCGGGATCATCAGTGTGAACCGGCTGAATCTTTATCCTCGCCCGCCTCTAAGGCTTGATCTCGAACGCCGTGCCATTGAGGAAAAAACCACCCCCGCTGGTTGTGCCGTAGAGGTTGCCGGCGGCATCGAGCGTCGGACTGGCAACGGGATAGTTCCCGTCCTTGCCGGTGTCGCTGAAGCTGTACAAAATCGTCTCCGTCCACGCGCTGCCCCCTGCGGGCGTCAGCTCGAACACCGTACCGCGGTCATCTATGCCGCCGGTTTCCGTCGTGCCGTAGAGATTGCCGACGGCATCGAAGACCACGCCGCCGTACGGGAAGCTGCCGTTGGCGACGAAGTTATACAGCACCGTCTCGGTCCAACTCCCGCCTGCTGTGGGCGTCAGCTCGAACGCCGTACCGCAAGGGCAATCCGCGTTATTGCCGCCCTCGTATGTCGTGCCGTAGAGATTGCCGGCGGAGTCGAGAGTAAGGCTGGCAAAGGGATTATAGCCGTCGCCGTTGTCGCTGAAGCTGTGAAGAACTCTTTCGGTCCAACTCCCGCCCGCCACAGGCGTTACCTCGAACGCCGTACCGCAGCCGGGGGTGCCACAAGTCGTAGCGTCGCCGCCCAGAAAGGTAGTGCCGTAGAGATTGCCGGAGGAGTCGAGAACCAGGGCAGCATAAGGGTTGGTCCCGTCGATGCCGTCATTGGTGAAGTTATGCAGCACCGTTTCCGTCCAAGTGCCGCCCGCGGCGGGCGTCAATTCGAAAACTGTGCCACAGCCGACCACGGAGCCGCCTTTTTTCGTGCACTTTCCGCTGCCGCCCGCGTAGGTGGTGCCGTAGAGATTGCCGGCGGCATCGATAATCAGAGCCCCGTAAGGATTGGTCCCGTCTTCGCCACGGAAGTTATGCACCAGCTTCTCCACCCAGCCCCCTCCCGCTTCAGGCATCAGCTCGAAGACAATCCCGCAGCCGACGACGATGTGGTTAAGGCTGCATGTGCCGCTGCCGCCAAAGGGCGTGGTGCCGTACAGGTTGCCAGCGGCGTCGAAGACCAGGTTGGCTTGGGGATTCTTCCCGTCCTTGTGGGTGTAGTCGAAGGTGTGCAGCGTCTTTTCCGCCCAGCCCCCGCCCGCTTCGGGCTTCAATTCGAACACGGTACCCCAGTTATAAGCGCCGCCGGCATTTGTCGTGCCGTAGAGATTGCCCGCCTTGTCGAAGATCAGGCTAGCTTGGGGACCGGGCCCGTCGGTGCCGTTGTTGGCAAAGTTGTGCAGCAGCGTTTCTGTCTGGGCGGCCGCACGCGTGCCCGCCACGAACAGGGCAATTGCGAAAATCGCCGATACCGCGGTCAATCTGAGAGAAAGCTTCTTGCTTAGCATAAAGGAATCCTCCAGGTCGCAACTCGACGAGCGCCTACAGGGCTTTGGTGGGGGGGGATGCTTCAGGACCCTGCTTTTGAAGCGCGGCTAACTGTAGCTTGGTGGGCTTTGGAAGTCAAGGTGAAATGCGGGCGATTTGCAGATGCGAGACGCAGCAACTGACGACTATAGAGTTTCCTTCGACTGCAATCTTTGCGGGCGGTCCGGCGAGTACGGCGACGTGGGAACTGCTTTAGTCGGCGGGTTCGCAGGGAGGCTCGTCTGCTTCAGAGCCTGGCTTGGGCTGTTCTGCGAGCAGGCGATGCAGTTCGCTGCGAGTCTGGTCGATCAAGGCGGCGGCGAACCGGCGGGCCGACTCTTGCCGCTCCGCCGACAGCTCCTTCACTCGCATGTTCAGCAGGGGAATATCCTCTTCGAACCGGCGCAGAGTTTGCTGCATCCGGGTGATACGGTATTCGGCAGATAGCATGGCAAGGATTTCTCCGGTAATCTCACCAGATTGCCATGTCATGGCGCGGCGGCAAGTCACCAAGTGAATACCTGCCCGGCCGCGCAGAGAGGTGGGATACGGATCAGGACTTGATAATTCCGGAGCCTGGCGGTGTTGGCGTTGGCTCCGAGGTTGCTGCAATTCTTCCCGTTGAGCCGGGCAGATCTTTTTCCATTTGTTGATCCAGCCAGTGCTCCAGGTGTTGCTGCGAGCTTTGTGGGACGTTGCGGAAGCGAAATCCAGCGTGTCCCTTGCCATCGGCCCAGGCGAGTTCGCCCTCCACATCCATGGCGAGCTGGGTTCCGGCCAGGGTAAACTTGAGGCGGGGAGTGGCTCCCTTGGGCAGCGCTTCCGGCAGAAAGACGGCAAGGCCGCCTTCGCTGATGTTGGTGCCGGTGGCTCTCAACTCGCGATCGCCCACGGCCACCCGAACCAGCATTCTCACCGGCTGGCGAAAATAGCGGCGCCGTTCGCTCACCATAAAATTCAACGCCGCATTCAAACACCGCGACGCATTCAGCACACTGATGGGCTTTTGCAAGACGAAGTTTACGCCCATGTCAAAGACATCCTGAGTTGTGGTTGTCTTGCCATTGAGAATGGCGAAGGTCACGGAATTTTTGTTGCTGGGCGTGGACCGCAGACTGCGCAGAATCTCCACACCTCCGCGCACGTCGTCGCAGTCCACGATGACAGCGTCGAACTTCTCTGCAACCAGGATTTTCCTCGCTTTTTCCGCCTCATGGAAAACCTGCACCTCGATGGCCAGCTTCTCCAGCGAGGGACGGAGAACCCGCACCACTCCGGAATCGCGGCTCAAAAGAAGAGATTCCAAGTTCATACTGTAATTTTAAGGTCGGACATACGGAGTGGAAAGTGACCAAGGTGCCGGTGCTATGGCCCATTCGGAGGACAGACTTGGAGCCTAAAACCGGGAGAGCACGCGATTGGCGGGAATCGAGCCCACGGTCATTTAACGCACTTTTTGCTGGCATCTCGCCCGCTAAACCCGGAGACTAATCCCGGACCATGGCGGAGCTGGTTTATCTCTCGCTGGGATCGAACCTGGGCGACCGTGAAGGCCGCTTGCGGGAGGCGATCACGCGCCTGGAATCTGTGGGGCAGGTCGTGGCGGTTTCTTCTTTTTACGAAACCGAGCCGGTCGAGTTCACCAGCCAGCCCTGGTTCCTGAACTGCGCCGTTGCTCTCGAAACCAGCATGATGCCGCGCCAACTGATGGCCGCGCTGCTGCGGATCGAGCGCGCCATGCGGCGCCGGAGGATACAGAAAAAAGGACCACGCTCGATTGACATCGATATCCTGCTTTTTGGCGATGCGATTGTCGATGTGCCAGATCTCACGATTCCTCATCCGGCCATGCATCGGCGCCGCTTTGTTCTTGAGCCGCTGGCCGAAATTGCGCCGGAGGTCTTACATCCGCTGCTGAAGAAAACAATTCGCGAACTGCGGGAAGCGCTGCCCGCGGGCCAGGAAGTGCGAAAGCCGAAACCTGAGCCACGGATTTGACGGATTAACACGGATCGAAGGGCCTGCGGGACCGCCTTAGGGAACGATGATGCGGCTGGCCGCTTCCTGCGGCGTGATGACCGACGATTCTTTCTCCGGAAATTGAGAGAAAAGAAAATCTACGAAGGCGCGCGACTTGGGCCGTCCCGAGGTGCGGCCATACGCCAGCCGAACCAGGAATACGAGCGCTTTCAGCACATCAGAATCGCGTAAGTTGGAGTGGCCCATGTGCTTCCGCTCGGCTTCGCGATATTGCTTGAGCATTTCTTCGACCTGTGCGGCGACCGCGTGCTGTGCGCCGCCGGCGAACGGCTGCTCGTAATGCAGGCCGGAGTTCACGAGGCGTTCATAGCTTGTACACATCGCCGAAAGCGCGCCGATCCGATCGCGGTCGTTTAAGCTACGATCGTTTAAGCTACGGTCATTCAAACTGCGATCACTCAAACTGCGGTCGCGGCGGGCGGCCGTGGAGAGTGCGTAGCTTAGCCCCATGAGCAAGTGCTCGTGCTGATAAATGAATTGATCGGGAACTTCGACCTGCAGAAATAGCGCCGCCGGGTCGAGTTGGTCGGCGGGACGCGGCTTCTCGTGCTCGCGGGCCTGCTGCAAATACGGGCATTCGCTGGGACAATCGAGCGTCACTTCGCGCTGCTCGCCGCAACACTGCGGGCAAATGCGCCCGTGCACCGCCGGGCAAAAGCGTTTTTCCTTGCGAATTTCACAGATGGAGCAACTCAATTCCGGTTCTCCTCTCGGCATTTGGGTCATCAGCATTATGTCATTTCGGCGCGAAGCCCACTGCGGAAGAGGGAGGTTATGGAGCCCTGATTACCACGCAGGTACGCGTATAAGGGCCATTTCGGGACTCCTACCTGCGAAAACCCAGCAGAATAGGCCCTTCTGACGCGCCATATTGTGCAAACCCGCGTAAAATGCGGGTGTTTTCCACAGGCCAGTGGTATAAGATTGCAGCAACTGAATTTCAATCAAAACTTTTCGAGGAGGAAGTATATGGCTTCAGGTTTGACCAAAACTCAACTCATCCGTCATCTGGCGGAAAAAACCGAACTACCCAACAAGACTGCGGCGGGGTTTCTGGAACAGCTGGCTGACGTTGCCATCAAAGAGACCAAGAAGAACGGCGTGTTCGTCGTGCCGGGACTGGGCCGCCTGGTGAAGGCGCACCGCAAGGCCCGCGTAGGACGTAATCCGCAGACCGGTGAACCGATTCAGATCAAGGCCAAGACTGTGGTGAAGTTCCGCGTGGCCAAAGCGGCCAAGGACGCGATCGCTCCCAAGAAGCCGTAGTGTTGTGTTGAGATTGAGTCCGAAGGCCGGCTTAGGCCGGCCTTTGATTTTGTGCCCGCATCGCATTTCGCCTGCCTATGATGAACTGGATCGTAATTGGAATTGGCGATATTTCGATTCGTCGCGTCATTCCCGCGATTCAGGCCGAGCCCCGAAGCTGCTTGTATGGCTTGGTCACAGGCGATCGGGCAAAAGCCGCGCCTTACCGCGCGCGCGTTTGGACTTCGCTTGACGAGGCTCTCTCGGATGCCGCGGTTCAGGCGGTTTACGTTGCAACTCCGGTTTTTCTGCACGCGCCGCAGACGATCCAATCTCTTCGTGCGGGCAAGCATGTATTGTGCGAGAAGCCGATGGCGATGAACGAGTCTGAGGCGCGCACCATGTTGCAGGCGGCGGAGCAAAGCGGAAAAACTTTCGGCGTCGCTTACTATCGCAGAAAATATCCCAAGGTGAACCGGGCGAAACAATTGCTGGACGCGGGCGCCATCGGCAAACCGGTGCTCGCCGAACTCAGCAGCCATTCGTGGTTTGACGGCGAGGGCAGCCGCAGTTGGCTGGTGGATCCGGCAAAGGCTGGAGGCGGTCCGCTGTTCGATGTTGCGTCCCACCGGATTGATGTTCTGAACTTTCTTTTCGGGCAGCCGCTGCGGGCGACGGGCCAGCTTTCGAACGCGGTTCATCACTATGCGGTGGAAGACAATGCGACTGTGATGATCGATTACGCAGGCGGCGTGCGCGGGATCGTGGATGTGCGCTGGCATTCGAAGGTAAACCGCGACGAATGCCGCATTCGCGGCACCGAGGGCGAAATGGAGTTAACGCCGCTGAATGGTCCTGAGTTAATTTATCCAGGCGGCCGCGAGAGCCTGCCGCCGCACGGCAACCTGCACTATCCGATGATCGAAAACTTTGTGGATGCCGTGGAGGGCAAAGCGGCGCTGCTGGCCAGCGGAGCGTCCGCTTACTGGACGGATTGGGTGATCGAGCAGGTGCGGCGAAAAGGTGTGGATTAAGCCTCAGTCTCCGCGATATAGTCAAATGTCTTGACCACGATCTTATCCTCTGAATCCTCAGGGGAGGGTTCGGACTTTGAATAGGGGGAAGGCGTATGACGGCAGCAACCGTAATTGGCGACGAAGACAAGCTTGCCGAGCTGATTCTCTACATCAGCCAGAAATGCGCAACTGATCCTAAATTCGGTGCGACAAAACTGAACAAGCTCCTCTACCTGTCGGATTTCCTGTCGTTTGGGAATTGGGGCGAGCCGATCACTGGAGTGGAATATCAGCATCTTAAGATGGGCCCTGCGCCACGACGGTTGGTTCCGGTCCGCGATGCATTGCAAAGCGCCGGCAAGTTGGCAGTACAGAGCTTGCCCCTTAGGGGCGGCAAGAAGCAAACGCGAACCGTCAATTTGACCGATCCCAATTTGAAATTGTTTTCCGGGCGAGAAATCGCGCTGGTCGATAGCGTCATCGAAGAATTGTGGAATCTAGATGCCGAAGAAAGCAGCGAGTTCAGTCACCGCTTTGTTGGATGGAAAATGACTAAAGAGGGCGACAACATTCCGTACGGGAGTATTTTCATCTCCGATGAACCTCTCTCGCCCGCTGAGATTCTGCGAGGGCAGGATTTGGCGAAAGAGCTAGACCTCACTTCCGACTCCGGATAGTGATCTATGCCACCACGCCAGATCAGTGAGGACCAGCTATACGCAGAGCAGATCAGAAAGTATCGGATCAGTTGGAATCGACTGGATGAAGCGCTAATGTCGCTGTATCCGGCGCTCCTAGGAAGTCCCGAGTTGTTTCCGCGAGTACCTGGGACCAAGAACCTTCACCGCCTAAAACTTGTCGGATTTCCCGGCGTCCCTCCACTGACGATATTCTTTACCCTCAGCCCCACTCAAATCGTCATCAAGACCGCAGAACTGATCGACCTTGAGGAATAGGGCTTGAATGGAAATCGCTTTATTTCCCGTAATCGTTCCTCACCACCTCGCCGCCTTTCATCACGAACTTCACACGCTCGAGCGTGGTCACATCTTTCAGCGGATCGCCATCGACTGCGACGATGTCAGCCCAGGCACCGGGCTCGAGGCTTCCCACTTTTCCCGACCATCCCAGCAAATCCGCGGCGTTCAGCGTGGCCGCCTGGATGGCCTGCAACGGCGTCAATCCAAGTTTGACCATCACAGCAAACTCGTGCGCGTTAAGGCCGTGGGGATAAACAGCGGCGTCGGTGCCGAAAGCCACTTTCACTCCGCTAGCGAAGGCGTGGGCGATGTTCTGGCGCGCCGCCGGCATGACGGCTTTGGCCTTGGCCAGCAGGAAGTCGGGCACATGATTTCTTTCGGCATTTTCCAGAAACCAATCGCCGAGGTAAAGCGTGGGCACGAGATACGTGCCGTTCTTTTTCATTTCGGCGATTCCGGCGTCGTCGATGTAGGAGCCATGCTCGATGGAATCCACTCCCGCTTGCGAGGCCCAGAGAATGCCCTGCGCTCCGTGGGCGTGAGCGGCAACTTTGCGTCCCAGGCGATGAGCGTCGGCCACGATGGCTTTCATCTCCTCCAGGGTATATTGCGAGGCTTGCGGGTCGTCGCCTTTGGAGAGCACGCCGCCGGTGGCGCAGACCTTGATCAGGTCGGAACCGTATTTAATGTTTTCGCGCACCTTGTGCTGGACGGCGGCAATGCCGTCGGCCACGCCATTGGAGGTGGCGTGATAGTCGAACGGCAAATAATTGTTGTCGCAGTGTCCGCCGGTGATGCTCAGCGCAGGACCGCTGACCAGCATTCTGGGGCCGGGTACGTCGCCGGCATTGATGGCGTCGCGCAAGGCGACATCGCTGTAGCCGGCCGCGCCCACGTTGCGCACGGTGGTGAATCCCGCCTGCAGAGTAGCGCGGGCATTCTTGGCGCCAGTCAAGGTTTGACGCGGTATGGAGAGGCCGAGTTCCTCGTAGCCGAACTTGGGATCCATGGTGAGGTGGGTGTGGGCATCGATCAATCCGGGGAGGATGGTCGCATTCGGGAGATCGATGCGCACGGCAGCGGACGGAGGCGTGGTTTGCGCGGAGGCTCCGACACTCACGATTTTTCCGTCTTCGATGAGCAGCGTCTGATCCGAAAGCAGCTTGCCGGTTTTAACGTCGAGTAGGTGGCCAGCGTGTACGACGACGCTCGTGGAACTTTGCTGTGCGAGGTTCTGCCCCGCCAATGCGAGGATCACGGCAGCAAGCATGACGGACCACTGAAATCTCTTCATGAGGCTCTCCCTTTTCAGGCAATTGAATTTGGCAACGACTCTGCGCGTCGGAAGGGCGTTACGGCATGGCCCATCCAGATTTGAAAATACTTCAGCGCGAGATCCCTCGCCCCGCTGGAGAAAACGCGGGGCTTCGGGATGACGCCGTCCAGTTAAGATGCAAACTGCCCACTACCGGAAGAATGGAGCGCCCATCCAGTTGGAAATAAGTGTCCGAGGAAACTCGCGCTAGCCTCCCGGCCCATCATTGGAGACATATTGCTCGAGCGACTCCAGTTCGCGGCTGAGGTCGTCGACGCGCCACTCCAGCAAATTGCGGATGGAAAGAATCCCCAGCAGTTTGCCGTTATCGTCGGCCACGGGAAGATGGCGAAAATGGCGCCCGAGCATTATGGTGAGCGCTTCGCCAGCGCCCGTGTTGCGAGTGGCCATCTCCACAGGAGTGGTCATCAGATCGCGGACTGGGGTGGTCTGCGGGTCAGTGCGACTAAGAGCCATCTTGCGGAGAACGTCGCGTTCGGTGAAAATTCCGGCGACCCGGTATTCGGAGTCGACCACGGCCACGGCTCCGACGTGGTGGTCGAGCATCTTGTTGATGGCGTCGGCGACGCTGGCTTCGATTGGCACCGCAGCAATCTCCCGATCACAAAGTTCCAGTACGCTCATGCTTGCCTCCGGCGGCCCCGATTTCGTTTTCCGCAGAGCCGAACTTTGATCCAAACTCTGATCCGAACTCTGATCCGAACTTCTTAAGAACCACAAAGTCGATTGACGAATTATGCGCCTGGCGAGTGCCTTGTCAAGCGAATTGCGAACGAACCAAACATAGATCGGCCAAGACGTGCTCGGGCGGGAC
>Ga0302325_10002122_pt1 | contig 48909 bp, 37 predicted proteins | sample Palsa_T0_2_FD_201948 | JGI IMG/M metagenome (GOLD analysis project Ga0302325, IMG submission 201948) | Peat permafrost microbial communities from Stordalen Mire near Abisko, Sweden - Palsa_T0_2 | ecosystem: Environmental > Terrestrial > Soil > Palsa > Peat permafrost | place: Sweden: Abisko...
ACTCCGGCACGCGCTGCGAACCATCGACCAGCACATCGACGACTACATCACCCGCGCACGGCTCGGCAGAGCCGCGTGAAAACTTGACACAAACGTCCAGAAGCTAGCGACCAAGGATCGCTAGCCGACGCGGAGGCCCGCGCGGAAGCGATCGAGCAGGAGCCTTTCGACGGCAGCCCTGAAGCGGAGGAAGATATCTCGCAGCGGATGGAGGTTGTCCAACGCGAGATCGAATCTCTCCAGGAGGACGTGGCCGATGCCGAGGACGAACTGCACCGCACGCACGATCACTGGGTGGCTCAGGGCTACCTGCCTTCGTAGTTCCTGGCGCAGCCCGCCGCCGACTCCCAGCGAGCCTGGGCGCGCGAGAGGCGTCTCTCCCGGGGGAGGCGGACAGCCCAGAACTCGGCTACCGCCAGGGGCGCTAAGGTGAGGTGGGGGGAATTGCCTGGTTCTGGGGATTCGTCTAATTCTGGGATGACTCAATGGGTAATGATTGGACGCGGATTACTCAGGAAGCCAGCGCGCTTGGCGGCCCCGACGGCCTGAGGCGTCATTACTTCGGCGCGGGGCGAAGCGCCGGGCGGGTCCAGGGAGCCGTGGGCCTCGCGGTCGCGGCTCTCGTGTCTGCGGGAGCGGCGAAGGCTGTCCGTGGTCGCCGTCGGCGCCTCCGCGAGAGAGAAACCGCCACGAGGACTGGTGACCTGACGGTGGCCGAGATCACTGCTGGAACTGACTCGCCTAGCGAAGAAGGAGGTGGAGGGCATGAGTAAGCCTCGAGTGAGCAAGGCAGGACAAGACGACATCGTGGCGGAATTGACCGGGGGTTTCGACACCTTCGACGACCCGCAAGAGTTCGAGGACTTGTACGACCAACTTGATAGTGACCACCGAGTGGAAGTAGACCAGTCACTGCGGGAGTTCGCTGATAGTGCCGTCGGCGACGAGCACTGGGACTCCGACAACTAGTTACTTCCTCCTGAAAAACCGTTGGCGGCCCGTGACGGGCGGGCTGGAACCCTTCCATCAATAGACATCGATCAAGCTACGCATATAGGGGCGTGAATCGCTCCTCGTACACGCTTTCAACATCTTTGATGAGAATGGTAAAGCCTTATCCAAACATGGAGAGGAACCTTCTGAAGCAGTTCCAGAAGTACGCACACAAACAAATTGTTGAGCGCGATACCGACTGGCACTGGCTTTCAGTAGCGCAACATCATGGGCTGCCGACTCGCCTGCTGGACTGGACCTATTCTCCCTACGTTGCACTACACTTCGCAGTGAGCAAAATTGAGGATTTCGGAGAAGATGGCGCCATTTGGAAAGTGAACTATGCTGAAGCACATCAGCACCTCAATGCAGTCGCTAAGAGCGTCCTGAGTAAATTCGGCGCCAGTATCTTCTCCACCAATATGCTGGCAGATTCTCTTGGCAATTGCGTGGATGCCCTGGACGCGTTGCACGCACCGAACTACGACTTCGCCGTTTTCTTCGAGCCCCCGGCATTAGACGATCGAATCGTCAACCAGTTCGCATACTTCTCGGTGCTGAGCGATCCCACGCTGTCACTCGACGACTGGCTGGCATCGCGAGCGCCAAGTGGCCCTACGGTGAACTGGGCAAAGATCATCATCCCTGCCTCCATCAAGTGGGAAGTCCGGGACAAACTTGATCAGGCGAATCTGAACGAGCGCACCCTCTTTGGCGGGCTTGACGGCCTGTGCTCGTGGCTGGGCCGACACTACTGGCCCCGTCCATGAACTGATGCCCCCGTAGGCCGCTCGGTCGGCGGCAGGTGAGTAAGTTTCCGCCTGCTGCCTGTCGCGCACAGTTAAACTTGGGCGCCGAATCGTAGGGCGAACCTGCGCCAGGCTGCCACCGCCGCTGTCCAGGACACGGCCGTTGAGATGAGCTCAAGGGATAGCGGGCTGACCGGGCAACTGGCGACGGTGATCAGCGAGGTCTTTCGTGAGCCAATGCCGGTTGCGCCGCTGGCCGGGGAGGGTCACGCTGCTGGAGGGGCTGCAGGCAGGGATAGCGGGACAGTTGACTGTGCTGGACGACGTCGACCTGACTGGCACCGGGCAATCCTCAGCGGACGTACTGGATGCGCGTGCCTCGGTACTGGCGCAGACGCTGACCGGGCATCTGGTGTGCGAGTTGTCCATGACGACGCATCAGAGATGTGTGGTTTGGGTTGACGGCAACGGCCGATCGCAGGATGTTTGGATCTGACCGATGTCGGGAGGTGCGATCGGGGGGATAACGGTGGCGGATCAGTATCTCGGGGCCTCGGACGCAGAGGATTCTAACCGCGGGCTGTTCCGCCCCGATCAGCTTGATCGCTCGATCATTGCAGTACCGCTTCTGGCACAGTTGGCCGAGCGGTCCGAGCGGGATTCTGTAAGCGTTGTATTTGACCTCAATCTGTTGTTTCCACGTGGAGACTATGCATCGGGCTTGGCGGGCGCCGGTGCTCGGGTGGTTGAGTTGCTGGAAAGGGTGCAGGGCCCCGGCATAGTGGCGTGTTGCGTGGTTGCTGACCGGGTGTCCTGTTAGCTCGTGAGGATGCGAAGCAGGCACGGTTTCCAAGATCATGTGGTTGTCGAGTCCTCATGATCCCTGCGGAAGACCGTGCCTGCCCTGTCATCATCCCTGATCAGTCCTGCCCTGGAGCAACTTGCCGGCCTGCCCGCGGGCGACCGTGAACTGCTGGCGGCCGGGCAACCTGGCCTGCTGGAATACCTGGCGCGGGTGCCTGACCCGCGCGATCCGCGGGGTGTCCGCCATTCGCTGTGCTCGCTGCTGGCAGCGGCGATCGCCGCGGTGCTGGCCGGGTCGCGGTCGTTCACGGCGATCGGCGAGTGGATCGCGGACGCGCCGCCGTCCGTCCTCGCCTCGCCTCGCTAAGGGTCCGCCGTGATCCGCTGACCCGGCAGTTCAAGCCCCCCGATGAGGCCACCATCCGCCGGGTCCTGGAGGCAGTCGACGCCGATGCCCTCGACGAGGCAGCCGGTGCCTGGGTATCTGCCCAGGTGAACGCCGCCCGGGCACGGACGAGGGCCAGCCCGCGGCGGCGGGCAGCGCTGGCCGTGGACGGCAAGGCAGTGCGCGGCACCCGCCACGCCAGCGAAAGCGGGCAGGCCGTGCACCTGATGGCCGTCCTTGACCACCAGGCCTGCGCCGTCCTCGGCCAGATCGATGTCGACGGCAAGACCAACGAGATCAGCCGGTTCCGGCCGCTGCTGGCCAACCTTGACCTCACCGGGTGCGTTATTACTGCGGACGCGTTGCATACCCAGCGCGACCATGCTGAGTTCCTGGTCCACGAGAAGAAGGCTCACTACATCTTCATCGTGAAAAAGAACCAGCCAGGGCTGCATGCCCAGCTCAGGAACCTGCCCTGGCGGCAGATCCCGGTCCTGGCCCGGCAGCGCGACCGGGGCCACGGCCGCGAGGAGAGCCGCACGCTCAAAGCCGTCACCGTCACCGCCGGGCTCGCCTTCCCCCATGCAGCCCAGGCCATCTGCATCACCCGCCGGACCCGCCCGCTGGCCAGCAGGAAATGGCGGACCGTCACCGTCTACGCGATCACCAGCCTGACCGTCACCCAGGCCAGCGCCAGCCAGCTCGCGGAATGGATCCGCGGCCACTGGAAGATCGAGAACCAGCTGCACTGGATCCGCGACGTCACCTACAGCGAAGACGCCTCCCAGGTCCGCACCAGAAACGGCCCCCGCGTCATGGCCACCCTGCGGAACCTCGTCATCGCCATCCTCAAAATGGCCGGAGCAGCCAGCATCGCCGCCACCTGCCGCCACCACGCCCGCGACGCCGCCAGAACACTGACCACCCTCGGACTCACCCCGCCATGACCAAAACGGACACTACGCCACTATGCCGTGGCCCTGGGAAAGGGTGCGTGAGCGGCAGCCCGACTTGCCGTGGCACGTGAAGCGGCAGCAGCCAGGCAGCCAGTATGTGCTGGCCACGCTGAGCCCTGTGTTCGTCCGCCAGGTGGTGGTCGATGACCTGGCGTCGCCCGTGGGGGGCCAGCTAGCGATCTTCCATGTCTGGCCGGATTTCGAGGTGCAGGCCCAGCTGGACGCCTCGGTCGCGACCGTCAAGGCCGATGCCGCGCGGGCCGCCTTCGCGGCCACGGGGCGGGGCATCGTATGGGCCGTTTTGGACTCGGGTGTCTGTGTCGAGCACCCGCACTTCGACAAGCATGGCAATTGCAAGGACCTGCCGCCTGGGCTTGAGCACCGCAATTTCATTGACAACGATCCGCCCGATAAGGACCCCCTCGGTCACGGCACGCACGTCGCGGGCATCATTGCGGGCGAAGCAACGGTGACAGCGGGCTTCTTGTCGGCGTCCCGCGGCGAGCGAGACCAGGACGACAGGGCGGTGCCCCGTCCGGCGCGTATCTGCACGATCAGCGGGGTGGCACCCGAGTGCACGATTCTGAGTTACCGCGTCCTGGACAAGGCCGGCATCGGCAACAGCGGTGCCATCTTGGAGGCGCTGCACGCGGTGTACGAGGTGAACAATTACGGCCGGTTGCTCCGGATCCAGGGCGTCAATATCTCGGCTGGGTACACGTTCAAGCCGGAATGGTTCGCCTGCGGGCAGAGCCCGGTGTGCGCCGCGGTCGACAGGCTGGTCCGCAGCGGCGTGGTCGTGGTAGTGTCGGCCGGGAACACCGGCTACGCATACGCGGCGGACGCCTTCGACCGCATCCCCGTGGCGGCGGGCCGCGCCATGACCATCAACGACCCGGGCAACGCCGAATTGGCCATCACCGTGGGGTCGACCCACCGGGACAGCCCCCACCTTTACGGTGTCTCCTACTTCTCCTCGAAGGGCCCCACCGGCGACGGCCGCGCCAAGCCCGATCTCGTCGCGCCGGGTGAGCGCATCCTGTCTGCTGGCGCTGGCACGATGCGCGACAAGGCGTCCGGCAAGGGCGACCCCCTGGACTACATCGAGCACAGTGGCACCAGCATGGCCGCTCCCCACGTCTCCGGTGCGATCGCGGCGTTTCTGTCGGTCCGGCGCGAGTTCATCGGGCGGCCGGAGCGAGTCAAGCAGATCTTCACCGAGACCGCTACCGACTTGGGGCGGGTCGGCGAATTCCAGGGTCATGGCCTGGTCGACCTGATGCGGGCCATCCAGTACGTGTAACGGCACCGCAGTCCGCGACCAGCTGGCCGTTAGCGACCTGCTAAGTAGGAGGTGACATGACTGGACCACCCGTAATACCCCCGAGGCTGAGCGGTTTCGACTTCCGTGTGCTGGCGTTCGACCGAACGGGCGCCCCGGTCGACCAGACCCAGATCGACGCCGTGCGCGTGCTGGGGGCGCCCGAGCGAACGGACCCGGTGACCGACTTGGTGGTCGTGTCGCACGGCTGGAACAACGACGACACCGAAGCCTTGGCCTTGTACACGAACCTTGCTGCGTCCATGGCGGCGGTCCTGGCCGCCAACGAAGCGATCACCTCTGCCTTGAGCGGCCGGCGCCTGGGCCTAGCCGGCGTCTTTTGGCCGTCGAAACGGTTCGGCTACGCTGAGCTCATCCCGGGCGGCGCAGCAGGACTGGGCGGCCAGGAGGAGCAGTTGCTGGCCCGCATCGACGAGCTGCGGGGGGCGTTCGACGCCCCGGACGCGGCAGTGCGCCTCGACGCGGCCGCGGCGCTCGTCCCCCAGCTGATGCGCTCCTCCGCAGCTCTGGAGACGTTCATCGAGCAGGTGCGCCAGCTCGTCCCGGCCTCGGCATCCGGACCCGGCGCTGAGGACCATGACGCCGCGGACCTATTCCGTGAGCTGGCGCCGAGCATAATCGCCGACCGGCTCGCCGACCCTACCCTCGGCGATCCACAGCTGGAAGACGCGTTGCTAGGCGGGGCCGCCGGGCCCGACACACCGGAGGGAGCGGAGCGGGACGGCGGCGTCGTGCTGGTCACCGAGGGCCCCCGCGAGGCAGTGGACGTGGGATCTGCCGCGTTTCTCGGCCTACCCCCCAGCCCACTCGACGCGGCCCATAGGTGGCTCAACCTGACCACCTACTACCAGATGAAGCAGCGCGCCGGCCTGGTAGGCGAACGCGGCCTGGCTCCTGTCCTTGACACTGTCGTGTCATCCGGCCAGCGCTTGCATCTGGTCGGCCACAGCTTCGGTGCACGCCTGGTCACGGCCGCCGCGGCGCGGCTCCAGCACCCTGTCGCTTCGATCTGCCTGCTGCAGGCGGCATTCTCGCACTATGCCTTCGCGCAGGACTGGGAGCGCGGCCGCGACGGCGCATTCCGCGACGTGCTGTCCCAGCACCGGCTGGCTGGCCCCATGATCGTCACGCACACCCGTAACGACCGAGCCGTCGGCATCGCGTACGCGCTCGCATCCCGCCTGGCCCGCCAGGTCGCATCCGCCATTGGCGACGCCAGCAGCCGCTACGGAGGCCTTGGCAGCAACGGGGCGCAGCGCACCCCCGAGGCCGAATGGGCAGACCTACATGATGCCTCCTACCGCTACAGCTTCGCTCAGGGCACGGTGTACAACCTGCTAGCCGACCGGTATATCGCCAACCACGGGGATGTGGCCGGGCAGGCGGTAGCCAACGCCGTCTTGGCCGCTACCTGACTAATGAGAGTTAGTTGGCGGGTCCGCTGTCCGGCAGACTTGTTAGCTGGTGGCCGCCGGCGGGTGAGCACTTTACCTGACAGGGCGCTGGAGCCCTGAGCCCAAGAACGTGCCCCGCCGGTGTCCGGGAGAGTTGATCGCTGCTGGGATGTCGTGCCCGCCGACTGGCGTGAGCACTGTTCATTAGTCTGCTGATGGTTCTCCCGCTGGCTGCTGACCGGATTCGGGAGGTGAGGCGGAGGCGAGATGCGGCTGCTGGTCGGGGATGACTGGGCGCAGGATCATCACGACATCGAGGTGATGGACGAGGCGGGGAGGGTGCTGGCCCGCAGGCGGGTTCCGGAGGGCGTGGCCGGGATCGGGCAGCTGCATGAGCTGATCAGCCGGTTCCTGCCGGAACAGGGCACGGACGCAGAGGTTCAGGTCGGGATCGAGACCGACCGCGGCCCGTGGGTGGCGGCGCTGGTTGCCGCGGGCTACACGGTGTTTCCGGTGAACCCGCTGCAGGCGTCCCGGTACCGCAGCCGGCATAGCGTCTCGGGAGCCAAGAGCGACAGCGGGGACGCGCACGTACTGGCCGATGTCGTACGCACCGATGCGCATCAGCTGCGCCCGGCGGCCGGGGACAGCCAGCAGGCCGAAGCGGTCAAGGTGCTGGCCCGCACGCACACGACGCTGATCTGGCAGCGGGCCGCGATGGCGCAGCGGCTGCGGGCCCAGCTGCTGGAGTACTTCCCGGCCGCGGTGACCGCGTTCGGGGACCTGGACGCCCCGGACGCGCTGGAGCTGCTGGGCAAGGCACCGGACCCGGCCCGTGCCGCGAAACTGACCCGCGCCCAGATCTCGGCGGTCCTCAAGCGGGCCGGCCGCTACAAGATCGCGGAGCGGACCGGCGCGATCCTGGCCACGCTGCGCAGCCCGCAGCTGGCCCAGGCCCCCGCGCTGACCGCGGTGATCGCCACGCTCAACGATCAGGTCGCCGTATTGCAGGGGCAGGTGGAGGCACATTTTGGCCAGCACCCGGACGCTGAGATCTACCTGTCCCAGCCCGGCCTGGGCGCGATCACCGGCGCCAGGGTGCTCGGCGAATTCGGCGACGACCCGTACCGCTATGCCTGCGCCAAGGCCCGCAGGAACTACGCCGGCACCAGCCCGATCACCCGCGCATCCGGCAAGAAGAAGATCGTCGCGGCCCGGTTCGTGCGCAACGACCGGCTCATCGACGCCCTGATGATCCAGGCCTTCGCCGCGCTCAGGGTCTCGCCCGGCGCCCGCACGTTCTACGACGATCTGCGCACCCGCGGGATCGAACACAACGACGCCCTGCGCCGGCTCGCCAGCATCCTGCACGGATGCCTGAAGGCACGCACCTGCTACGACGAGACCACCGCCTGGGGCCACCGCGAAAACACCGGCCAATCTCCCGTCGCCGCTTGACATCCAAAATCCTGGGATGTCTTGGGCCAATTTAGTGCACAAGTCAGCTGGTGCGGTTGATGGCGTCGAGGGCCTGGCGGAAGTCGTCGGGCAGGGGGTCGGCGGCGGTGATGGTGTGCAGGACGGCCTGGATTCGATGGTTCGGTAGCGCCGGGCTGTCTTGACGAATTTGCGGATTGACGATCCGGTCTGGCGCTCGATCCAGTGGCTGACCGCCAGCGCCGCGAAGACGATGGTCAGATGCGCCTCGATCGAGTCGCACTTGCGGTGATGGACCGGCCGGGTCCTGCAGATCGCTCTTGGCCATCCTGACGGAGCGCTCGATCTCGAAGAGCCGGTGGTAGGCGCCGATCACGAACTGCGCGGTGATGGGGATTCTGCCGGCGGGCCCGAAGGTTTGTGATGTAGCTCTTGATCCCGGCCAGGGGCGCGGGCCTTTTCCTTCAGTTCACGGTTCACCGACCAGGTGCCGCCGGACAGCTGGATGAATCTGTTCCGCTTGACCGGCGCCTTCCCGGCGACAGCCTGCTCGACCTTGGCAACCTGCTAATCGATGCCGCGCAGGTCCGTACCCGTCACCGGTGGCCGCGGCCCTCGGCCGCGATTTCAAGGGCGGCGCCCCGCTGGTCGTGTACGCGGCCGCGATAGAGCTGGAGTTCGTCAGCCCGTCGATCTCCGACGCCCTGTTCGCGACCGTGTCGGTGATCTGGTTCGTGCCCACCGCCGCCGAAGCCGCCGGTAACGCCCCATATGGTCATGACTCCTGATTTCTGCGATCATTTCCTACGTGGCCGAAGCCATGCGGTGCCGCGTGCCATGGGGGAGTTCGGCATGATGGAAGCGCTCGTCCGACTGCGCGAGGCGGTGGCCAATAGGAACGACGAAGGGCCGACGCTGACGCCATTTGTCGGCGCGGGCTTTTCCTCGGCCGCGACGAGCGGCGCGGAGCATGCGAGCTGGAGCGGTCTGCTCCTCGATGGGATCAAGGTGTGCGAGCGTGTTTGCGCGCCCATGCCGTCCGGCTGGTCCGAGCGCATGAAAGAGCAACTCGACAACGCCGATACCATCACCTTCCTCGCAGTGGCCGATGAAATAACTCGGCGCCTCAGCGCCGTCCGTCAGGGCCGGGAATTCGGCTCCTGGCTGCGCAGGACGGTCGGGGGCCTGCGGCCCTCGAAGGAGGGCCGCCAGGTCATCAAGGCGGTATGCGAACTCGGAAACTTCATCGTGACCACAAATTATGACAAGCTCATTGAGGAGACGACGGGATGGAAATCCTGCACGTGGTCGGACCAACATTACGCTGCTGCCCTGGCAAGGCCTCCGGCGGTCGTGCACCTGCATGGAGTCGTGGATAACCCCAATTCCATCATCCTGAGCAGCGCTCACTACGAGCGGCTGAGCATTAATGAGCCTACTCAAATTTTCCACCGGACACTCTTTGCCTCCCGCCGCTTTGTTTTCATCGGCTGCGGGGATGGTCTCGGCGATCCGGATATCTCAACCCTCATGGAGTTCGCATACCGGGACGAGCCGGAAACGGAACACTACCTGCTGGTCACCGGCAAGCAGCTCCGTCGGCTCAACGAGCATCCAATTTCACCCCAGGTCACCCCGGTGGCGTACGGCAGCGATTTCTCAGAGCTAACGCCGTTTCTGGTGAAGCTTGTGAATAATCGGCCGATCGCCGTCAGCCAGGATCCGGACTATTACGACCGCAAGCCATTGGTGGCCGTGCTGGGCCTGGCCCGCCAGGCGTGGGACCAACTGCAGGCAGCCGGGGAGGCGTTTCGGCGCGCCGAGCGCGCGATGGATCAGGTCGACAACCTCGGCACTGTGCCCGACGGCATGGCCCGCTGGGACTACCGGGACCGGGAAGCGGTACATGAACAACTGGCGGCCGCGATCCGGGGACCGACCTTGCGCCTGGACTCGGCCTTAGTCCAGGTGGTTGGCCTGGTCCAGGAAACGGAGCGTCACGCCGGCCGCCTGACTGCCCGGCAGTTCGCCAGGTTCGCCACGGACCTGCGGATGATGACCGACGAGGTCGACGGGCTGGAAAGCGCGCTGTGGCAACTGCGCGGACGAGTGATGCGGCGACGGGATGACCTGGAGGTACGGGCCGGCCTCAGCGATGGCTATCGCATCCACGTCGACACCCTGGCGCACGCATTCGAATCCGTCGAAGTAGCGCACGACACCGTGCATTCGATAAAGGAAGGGCTGGACGAGTTGCGAGCGGATCGGCTGCCCGAGCCCCCGCCAGCCGGTGGGCGCGAGATGTCCCAGCCTGGCCAGGCCGGGACGAGACGTGCGGATCTGCGAGCCGTCCCCGATGCGGCCTCACCCGGATTCGCTGAAGCCACCGAGCCGGATCCCGACTTCTTCCCACACGAGGTGACCGCCGAGCCGGGCGACGGCGTGAGGCTCCGATTCCGCAGCGTTCCGGTGGTTGGTAGCATCCAGGCCGGCGATTTCACGTTGGCTGACCCGGGGAACATCGAGGAATACCAGACGCTGCCGGCTCAGCATGTCCACGGCGAACCGATCTTCCTGCTGTTGGTGCGGGGCAACTCGATGGCGGGCGAGGACGGTGTACTCGAAGACGACTACGTCGTCGTCAGGCGGCAGTCGGCTTGGGGCAACGGCGACATGGTCGTCGTCTTCGACCCGGGCGAGGGTGCCGTGCTCAAGCGGATCTGGCGGCGTGACGACGAGTCCATCGTGCTTCAGCCGTCCAACCCCGACTATCCGCCGCTGGAACTCCAGCCGGGCACCGAGCCGGCCGTCCTGGGGAAGGTGATCGGGGTCGTCCGATGGCAGATCAGGGAAGGGCGCCGCCCCCGGCCGCCCGGCTGAGGGAGCGGCCAGCGGTCAACAGGTTGGTGTCTGCGGCCTGGAGCGGTTCCCCCAGGGACAACGCGGCACTATGCCGGGGCCCTGCCTCACAGGTAAGGGGTCCAGGACGGAAACCGATGGTGGCTGTGGCGTGCTCCACTGCCACGACGAAGGTCTGCCCGGCCGTAACATCAAGCAACTCGGCCTGGAATGTCTGCCCCGAACGTGGCCTGAGCCTGGCGAAAAAACCGTCGCGGATCGCTGCCCGACCGTAGCGATCGCCAGTGATCGGGCTCTTGCCCGGCAGGTGCCACACCGCGTCAGGGGTAAAGCAGGACTCCATGGTGGCGAAATCCCGCGAGGCCACGGCCGCGTAAACGCCGCGCGACTCATCGTCGGCGCTGGTAACACTCATGCTCCCCTCCGGTTGCCTGCCTTGCGGCACTCCGCTCACGGGACAAGGCCAGTTTCGGCCTGGAACTTCCTTCTCGCCGGCTGGCATGTGCCACGCCGCCCGCTGTTCACTGACACGCGCGCCAGCGGTCTTGGGCGACCGCGCGCAGAAAAGGCTGACTGCAGTGAAGTGCAGGAGTCCCGTTCGACACTCTCAGAACGGAGGTAGCCTGACTCCGGCTTCCGGGGCTGGCTGTTTCCGGATCGCGGCTCATGGCCGCTTGGCGGGCCGACAAACTCTCTCGTGGCTACTGATACCTCAGCATCCAGATTCGGAGTGGCTGTGTAGCCAGGACAAGTTATGATGCTAGCGACCTCGCTACTCGGCTGCTGTCGGGACAGAAGTAGCGTATCGATCTCGCGGAGTGGGAACTATGACGCAAGCTTACCGGATCTACATTAGCGCGCCGGCCGACTCCAACCTGAGCCAGGAGCAGTTCGACATCAAGAGGTCGATCATCGAAGCTATCAGGAATGATGGATTCGAGCCGCAAGAATTCTTTGCAAGTGGACTCCCTAAGGCGATGGCTTGGAGTTTTGGGGGGGCCGAGATGGTCATGTCTAGGTGTCAAGGTGCCGCTATCTTGGCATTCGCACGCTGGCTTGCTGCTCCTGTGGAGGAAGAGGCAATGGCGCAGAGTTTCTACCTCCCTTCGGAGTACGCCCACTTCGAGGGTGCACTAGCTTTCTCGCGGCGCCTTCCACGGCTGGTTATCACCGACCAACGGGTGAGGACCGCTGGGATCACGTCGCTGTCCGAGGGTCCTGTGATCTTCTGGCCGGAAGGATCCGGTGCGGCGGGAACCGGCGAGGCGTGGTTCCGAAGCCAGTTCGATCCATGGGCGGATCAGGTCCGCGCCCGCCCCCATGTGTTCCTAGGGTATTGCAGCAGCGCGCGATCGACGGCCACGGAGCTTACGCTTTTTATGGAGCACGAGCTCGATCTGCGGGTCCAGAACTATGCGATGGACTTCTTGGCAGGCCCGACGATCTATGAGCAGATCGAGGAAGCGGCTCGGGTCTGCGCGTGTGGGGTCTTCCTCTTCACGAAGGACGACCCTCTCGAAGGAACAGCGGGTGCGGCTCCGAGGGATAACGTGGTGTTCGAGGCTGGGTTTTTCCTTCGGGCTAATGGAAGAAACCGAGTTGCAGTGATTCGAGAAGAGGGCGCTAAGATGCCAGCTGATCTTGGTGGGAACATCTATATCCCCCTCAAGGATCGGGCCGATATTGCGCCTATCCATTCACAGCTGAGAAAATTTCTCAATAATGCGCTCTGAATTCAAAAATCGTCGGTATCAGTACATGAATACGACCTCAATGCCGGACTTGCCAGCAACTGCTTGATTGGTCTTCAAGCACGATAGTTGGTGTCTGGGTTGCCGAACAATGGTCACGTAGATCGCCTATCTGGGATTGGCTGGTCAACTGTTCGGCGGAACATTGGGTTTACTTACATCGAACACCTCACTCCAGCGCTATTGACGTTCAGCTGAACGCAGACACTGCATAAAGGAACTGTGAGCGCGCAGCGTAGATCGACGAACACTTCGCTGGACCTAACGTATGTCCTAATTATAGGGAGACTGGCATCCGCTTCTCGGCGTGAGCGGTGATGCTCTGTTGTCTGGGCTGCCTACTTGGGTGCGGTTGTCTTGAAGATGGTGTCCATGGCTTCGGCGCCGGTGGTGAGGATGGGTCGTAGTTCGCGGCGGTAGACGGTTTCGGTGGTGCGGGTGCTGGTGTGGCCGGCGAGCCGGGCGATTTCCTCGACGGGGACGCCGGTGCTGGACATGAGTGAGACGAAGGAGTGGCGTAGTTCGCGGGGTGTCCATCCTGGCCCGATGCCGGCGGTGTTGCAGGCGGCGCGGAATTCGCGGCGGACGTTGGCGGCGTCCAGGGGGGCGCCGGTCCGGGTGGTGAATACCAGGTCCTGGTCATCCCATCGTTCCCCGGCGGTATGCCGGTCCTGATCCTGGCGCTGCTTGTGCACCTGGAGGGCGTCGACTGCCATGTGGGGGAGGGCCAGGGTGCGGCGTGATTTCTCGGTTTTGGTGTCGCCGTGGGCGCGGACGGACCGCCACACCGCGGCGCTGGCGGGGATGGGCGGTTCTGCGTCCGGGTCGCCGAAGCTGACATGCTCCCAGCGCAGGGCGCGGGCTTCCTCGGTGCGGATGCCGGTGGCCAGGCACAGGGCAATGTAGGCGTGCATCCGGGTGCCCTCCGCTGCGGCCAGGAGAACGGAGGCCTGGCCCAGGGTCAGGCTTTTGCTCGGCCGCCCGGCCTGCCCCTTCGGGGTATCAGCCAGGGTGGCGACGTTGCGGCTGACCAGGTCGCGGCCTTCGGCGTGGCGGATCGCGCGGGTCAGGGCGTTGTGGCCCATCGCCACCGCGGCAGTGGAGTACCGGGCGGCCATCGCGGTCAGGGCCTGGCGGACGTCGTCGGCGGTCAGCTCCCGCAGTCTGCGGGAGCCGATCGCGGTCAGGATCGGGGCCAGGACGTTCTCGTTCTTCTTTACCGTCTTCGCCGACCGGCCCTCCAGGCCCCCGGCGAGCCAGTCCTGCGCCGCGCGGCGCAGCGTGTAGTTCGGGCTGGCCTTCACCCCGGAATCCAGGTCACTGTGCAAGGCCTTAAGCCGCTCCTGGACCATGGCCCGGGTCTTGCCGGAGACTTTACGGCGGATCCGTTTCCCGTCCGGGCCATAGCCGAGGCTGACCACCCCGCGCCACCGGCCCGGGCAATTGCGGTGCCGGTCACTGTCCCGGCATAAAGCGGTGTGCTCGAAGAAGATTCCGTCCTCACCCCACCTGCGCCGTGTGCTCATGGGCCCAGTTTACCCCCAATGGGGGCCAATCTTGGGGGCCATCTGCCAGGCTCCTCCAGACACGCACAGCGACCTCCAGCCACAAACATGCAGTTAGAAGCCAAGTTTCAGATTCGTTGTGCCTGGTCATAGGACTGCTTTCTGTCCATGGTAAGGAGAAGGTCTACGGTTCGATTCCGTAAGGGGGCTCCGCAGTTCAGAGCTATTTTACGAAAATAATTACGGTTCAGTTTACCGTTTCAATAATCATGAACCTGGCTTCATGGGGGCCAAGTGGTCGACAGTCCCGGCCACTTAAGGGTAGCCGGGGCTACCAGAGGCGGACTGCAACCGTCGAAGCATTAGTGTCCAGAGCAGGCATAGGGCAGGCGGCCGCGAGCATCAGACTGCTGCAGTCGCGTCAGTGCGGTCTGTGCCTAATGCAGCGGGCCTCGGGCTGACAGGGTGCGGGTAGAGCCCCAACCGGACTCTCATGCCTTGTGCAGTCCGATCCGTTACGCAGAGCGACACCACCTCGGTCGCCAAGAAGGCAGCGGACGTCCCGAGCGCCGAATAGGCGCGTATGCGCAAGCCGGTGCGACCTAGCTGATGGGCGTACAGATCAGCTAATCTGCACGCGACCGCCTTAGGTACCCGGCATAGCAAGGCTGAAGCGGTTCTGCGAGCAGCCACACCGTGTCCTTATGCGGGGTAGCGACCCGTTTCAGATCGCTGGTCGCCCGCGGGCTGAGCCCCGGCGCCTCGGCCAGTTTCTCCCGCCTCAGCGCGCAGCTCCCGCAGTACACCGGCGAACGGAGGCGGCGGCTCCGTCGCTGCTGTTCCTTCGCCGCTTTGCCGGCTACAGGAGAATTCTCGCTGGTTCGGCGCGAACGCCGCTATTCGCGCAAGACGCGGCGGGGTATCACGGGGACGCTGGGGCCGGATCTGGCGTGCCGGGCGGCGCGGCCAGCTCGGCGGAGACGTCGGCGGCTTCAGCCGCGCCGATCCGCTGGAAGATCGCCAGCGCGTGCCGCAGCTTGTCTTCGGCGTCGGCGGTGCGGCCTGCGGCCCGGGCGCACCGGCCCAGGCCGGCCAGCGCGTGCGCCTCCTCCAGCGGGATGCCGAGCTGGCCGGCCAGGTCCAGGGCCTGCTGGTGGCATGACCGGGCCTGGCCGAGGTCACCGCGGATCCTGCTCAGCGTCCCGGACTCGTTCAGAGCCGTGACTTCAGCGTCCGGGCTGCCGATCTGACGGGCGATGTCCAGCGCCTCCTGGAGGTCCCGGGCCGCCCCCGGGTAGTCCCCGGTCAGCCGCCGCACCGCTCCGAGGTGGGTGAGTGCCTCGGCCAGGCCCAGCCGGTCGCCGTTGTCCCGGAAAGTGCCCAGTGCCTCCTGCAGGTCCCGGGCCGCCGCAGCGAAATCGCCGGTCAGCCGCCGCACGACCCCGAGCGGGAGGAGGGCACCGGCCTCCAGAGCCCGGTTGCCGAGATCCTGGGAGATGTCCAGTGCTTCCTGCAGGTCCCGGGCCGCGCCCCGATAGTCCCCGGTCAGCCGCCGTACCTCCCCCAGGTGGATAAGGGCGTTGAGCTCCCCGCCCGGGTGGCCGAGGTCCCGGGAGACGTCCAGTGCTTCCTGCAGGTCCCGGGCCGCGCCCCGATAGTCCCCGGTCAGCGCCCGTACGGCTCCCAGCCAGGTAAGGGCGTCGACCTGTATCAGCCGGTCGCCGAGGTCCCGGGAGATGTCCAGTGCTTCCTGCAGATCCCGGGCCGCGCCCGGATAGTCACCGGTCAGCCACTCATCGACGCCCAGAAGATAAAGCGCCTCGGCCTGGCCTCGCCGGTCGCCGATGTCCCGGAAGGTGCCCAGTGCCTCCTGCAGGTCCCGGGCTGCGCGCGGATAGTCCCCGGTCACCAGCAGCACGTGTCCGCGGACGGCGAGGGCGACGGCTTGGCCGGGCCGGTGACCGAGGTCCCGGGAGATGCCCAGCGCCTCGGCCAGGTCCCGGACTGCGCCCGGAAAGTCGCCGGCCACACGCCGCGCGGTCCCGAGGCTGGTGAGGGCGAGAGCCTGGCCGGGCCGGTCGCCGAGGTCCTGGTAGATGCCCAGCGCCTCGGTCAGGTCCCGGGCCGCGCCCGGATAGTCCCCGGTCAGCCCCCGTCCGTCCCCGAGGTTGGTGAGGGCGAGGGCCTGGCCGGGCTGGTCGCCGGTCTGCCGGGCGGCCTGGACGGCGGTGGCGTGGCGGGTGATGGCCTCGTCCCAGGGGCCGTCGGATCGCAGCAGGCCCGCCAGTCCCGCGGTCAGCGCGATGACCTGCTCATGCTGGCCGGCCGCGGTGGCCTGGTCTACGCACGCTAGCAGGCTGGTCCGCTCGGCCCGGGCCCACGCCAGCGCCTGTTCCCGGCTGGCCAGAACCGGGACCGCGGTCGGCGCGGTCCCGGCCGCGGGGGCGGCGGTGCTGCGGGGCTGGCGGGCCAGCAGATCTTGAGCGCGGGCGGCGGCGTGCTGGTAGTAGTCCAGCAGCCGTCCGCTGGCCTGCTGTCGGTCATCGGCGGGGTCCAGGCGGCTGGCCAGGGTGCGGGCGTGCTCGCGGATCAGGTCGTGCATCCGGTACCGGCCCGGGGCGGGCTCGGTGAGCAGGTACTGCTCGTACAGGGCCTCCAGGCCGCGGCGGGCGCTGGCCAGGCCGGTGCCATCCAGAGCCGCGGCGGCATACGGGTCGATGTCGGTGCCGGGGTGCAGCGCGAGCCGGCGGAACAGCCGCTGCTGGTTCTCGGTGAGGTCCGCGTAGGACAGGTCGAACGCGGCGGCGACTGACAGGTTCTCGGTGGCCAGCAGTTCCAGCCGGCCCGTGGCGGCGGCCAGTTCGGCGGCCAGCCCGGCCAGGGTCCAGGCCGGATGGTGGTACAGCTGCCGGGCTGCCATCCCGATCGCCAGCGGCAGGCAGCCGCACAGCCGGATGATTTCCGCGACCCCGGGGTCGGCGGAGCTGAGGCCGGGCCGGACCGCCAGCCGGACCAGCAGCCCGGCCGCCTCGGCGGGTGGGAGGGCGTCCAGGCTGATCGTGGTGGCGTCTTCCAGCGCGGTCAGCCGCCGCCGGCTGGTGACCAGGACCAGGCTGCCGCTGGCGCCGGGCAGCAGCGGGCGGATCTGCTCGCTGTCAGCGGCGTCATCCAGGACCAGCAGCAGCTGACCTCCGGCCAGCCGGTCGCGCCACAGCCCGGTCCGCGCCTCCAGATCGGCCGGGATCTGCCCGGCTGGGACGCCGATGGTCAGCAGCAGGCTGGCCAGCGCGTCGGCCGGGTCCACCGGCTGGCGGCCCGGCGTGTGTGCGTGCAGCGGCAAGAAGATCTGCCCGGCCGGGAACCGGCTGGCCAGCTGGTGCGCGGCGTGCACGGCGAACGCGGTCTTGCCGATGCCGGCCATCCCGCCGATGGCGTGGATGCTCACCACCCCGCCCGCCCCGGCCGCCGCCTCAGCCAGTGCAGCGAGCTCGCGCTGGCGCCCGATGAACGAGGCGATGTCGCGGGGCAGCGTCCGGGTCGCCGCCACCCCCCGGCCGCGGGCCTGGCCCGGCACTGTATGGCCCCGCGCGGCGGCTTCGAACTCCACACGGGCCGAGCCGCCCAGCTGCAGCGCGTCGGCGAGTAGCCGCACTGTGTCCTTGTGCGGGGTGGTGGCCAGGCCCCGTTCCAGGTCGCTGACCGTCCGCGGGCTTAGTCCCGCTGCCTCGGCCAGTTCCTCCTGCGTCAGCCCGGCCCCGGCACGCAGCCCTCGCAGCACACCAGCCAACCCAGCCGGCGGCTCAGCCACGGCCTCTCCTCGTGCCTCCGGGACGTGCAATCAACCGCCAGCATAAGCTGCCGGGCCGAGGGCCGTCTGCGGCCAGCACCAGCGCAGTCGCGAGGTCGCGGCCGGCCCGCGCAGCGCTGCGCGCCGGACCGGACCTCAAGGCCGTGCAGACGGCAGCTATCTCCGCGCCCGCGGCTCACAGTTTCCGGGGTTGTCAGTTCCGTGGGCGGTCCTTCATGGTCCTGGCCCGGCCACGTTGCTTGGCTTGAGCACGAACAGCCATCCGCTGTCACACCCGAGATGGAGGAAACCATGTCTACGCCAACCAAGCCGAGCATCGTGTTCTGTCACGGGATCTGGGCCGATGGGTCGTGCTTCAACAAGCTGCTCCCGCCGCTGCAGGCGGAGGGATACGAGGTGATCTGCGCGCAGTACGGCCTGGACACCAACGTGGCCGACGTGGCCGCCACGATCCGTACCTTCAACCGGGTCCACAGCCGGATCCTTTTGGTCGGCCATTCCTACGGCGGCGCGGTCATCACCGCCGCGGGCACCGACGACCGGGTGGCCGGGCTGGTCTACATCAACGCCCTGGGCCCGGACGAGACCGAGACCTCTCAGAGCGAGCAGGAGAAGTTCCCCCAGACGCCGGCGTTCGGCCAGATCGAGGTCGCCGACGGGCGGATCTGGATGCTGCCCGGCGGCGCTGCCTGCTTCTGCGGCGACCTGCCCGAGGCAGAGCAGAAGGTCGTCTGGGCGACGGCCTGGGCCCCGTCCGTCGAGCTGTTCAGCAGCAATGTCCCCGGCGTCGCGTGGCGGACCAAGCCGAGCTGGTACATCGTGGGCAAAAACGACCAGGCCGTCCACCCCGACCTCGAGCGGGCCGCCGCCAAGCGGATGGGCGCTACCACCTACGAGTTCAACAGCAGCCACTGCCCCATGCTGTCCCAGCCGGACAACGTCCTGGACGTCATCCGCACTGCCGCAGCGGCCATCTGAGCCCGCACCCTTTCCGGGCCCTGCTCGCCGACCGGGCGGGCAGGGCCCGGAAAGAGCAAGATCGCAAGGAGAAACCGGTGGCATCCGAGGAAGTGCTCGACATACCCGTCCGCCGCCACGTGCTGACCAGCGAACGGCCGTTCCAGGCCGTCCTGGACGGCATCTACGACGGCATCAGCCAGCCCGACATCGGGGCGCTGTTCGCCACGCTGGCGGCCAGTAACTCCTATGCGGAGTTCACCGCGCTGGTCCGGCACGCGCAGGGCAGCGCTGGCCTGATGCAGTTCTGGCATCTCGACGACGACCACGTCCTGGCCCTCGACCCGCAGGCGGACCAGGCCGGGCGGCGCCTGGTCCGCCTGATCGCCGGCAACCCGGTCACCATGGGGCAGATGACCCGCCACCTGCCCGCGGCCGGTTCCTACGCCCCGGTCACCATCCTCATCCAGGAACTGGCCGGCGGCGGAACACAGGTCGCCTACGACACCGTGGCCAGCGCCATCGCGCCGTACGGTGATGCCGCCGCCTCCCAGGTCGCCCAGCAGCTGGACACCGAAGTCCTCACCCTCCTGCGCCACGCGACCGCCATACCGGCCACTGCCCCAAGGCGGTCCTCGAGCACGTCGTAGCGCAGTCGCCGGCAGCCTCTGAACGCATAGCCCCCGAGAGATGCCGGACACGAGCAGATCGTCCCGGCCGGCTTCGGCCGGCTACCGGCGGAGTGGTGATCATGAAAGCAGCCAGCATCAGTCCCCAGTCCGGGCAGCGGACCGCCCCGAGTAACCCGGTCGTGTTGCTGCACGGCCATCAGCTTGAGCGCAACCTGGCCCGCGCGGTCACGGCCGAGGCGGCCGGCACGTTCGTGCTGGTCCTGGCCATCACCAGCGCCGCCGTCGCGGCCACCTTGTCCCGGCCGGTGGCCGGGGCCCCCTACGGATCCCTGGCCGTGCCGGTGGCCGGCGGCCTGGCCCTGGCCATCGCCGTCGCCAGCCTCGGCCACATCTCCGGCGCCCACCTCAACCCGGCGGTCACGCTCGGGCTGGCCGTCAACCGGCGCTTCCCCTGGGCCTACGCTCCTGGCTACGTCATCGCCCAGTTCGCCGGCGCGATCGCCGCGGCTGCGATCACCTGGGGCTTGTACGGGAATCAGGCCAGGTCGATCGCCCGCCTTGGCGCCACCATCCCGGCCGCCGGGATGTCCGCGGGGCGGGTGCTCGCGGCGGAAGCCGTGGTCACCTTCGTGCTGGTCCTGGTGGTCGTGGCGGTGGCCACCGACAGCCGCGTTCCGCGGGGCATCGCCGCCGTGGCCATCGGCGCAGCCCTCGCCGTGGCCATCGTGATCAGCGGACCGGTCAGCGGCGCGGGCGTCAACCCGGCCCGGGCGATCGGGCCGATGATCCTGGCGGGCCAGTTCACCGACTGGTGGGCCTACCTCGCCGCGCCGCTAGCCGGCGCTGCGATAGCCGTCGCCCTCTACGACCGGTTCCTGCGCGCCGGCAACCCGCCCGCCTAGGGATGACCCCGCAGATGACAACCTTCCCCAGGCCGCTGAGCGCCGAGATGATCACTATCCCCGGCCGGGACTGGCGGCTGCTGGCCGCATGCCGGATGCAGACCCCGAACTGTTCTTCCCCGTCTCCGCGTCGGGCCCCTCCCTTGACCAGGTCACGCAGGCGAAAGCCATCTGCGCCGGCTGCCCGGTCCGGCGGCAGTGCCTGGCCTTCGCGCTGGACACCAGGCAGGACCACGGCGTGTGGGGGGCAAGAGCGAGGAAGAGCGCTGCCCACGGGCAAGGAAGCCCCGTACCAGGACCCGACACCCGAGCTTGCGACGATGACGCGCAGCCGCCGGGCACGGGATCCTCGCCCCGGACCGACCAGCACTTCCGGGTACGCGGCGGCGACCTTCCCACGACTGCCTGGTCAGCTACGAAGTTGTCTTACGGCCCAGGGTCCATGACCGGGCTGGGCATGCCCAGCAGCTGGCCCAGCGCCCGGCGAGCCCCGCGCCATAACCACCATTCCGGCACGCCATAGAAGCCGGTCGAGAGTCCGCGATCGCCCCGCAGAACGGCGGTGCTGCGCGCTTCAGCCACGTCCATGCTGGCAGGGTGCGCCGGGTCAGCCAGGGCCGGTGTCAATCACGGCCCGGACGCCCGCCTCGGTGGGCTGGAGGCCGAGGAAGGTGACCGCCCAGGTCAGCCCGGCCCGCTGCCACAGCCCGAGATCGGTGTCCGGGGGGAGCTCGGTGATCAGGTCGAACGGGCCGCCGTCCGGGCGGGCCTGGCGGATCTCGGCAGCCAGTTCGGCCAGCGCCCCGGGGCCGGGCAGTCCGATGGTGAACAGGCCGTCCCAGCGCAGCGCCCGGCGCACCGGCCGCCGGTTCGGCCACTCTCCCGCCACCCACACCGGAGGCCGGGGCCTCTGCACCGGGACCGGCTCGAACTCCCCGGCCCAGTACCTGGCCAGGGCGTCCAGGCCCTGATCGAGCAGGCGGGCACGCTCGCGCGGGTCAGTCACCTCTCCGAACGGCTCCAGCTCGTTGTTCCGCGCGCTGCCGAGCCCGGCCCCGAAGATAAGCCGGCCGGAGCTGAGCAGGTCCAGTGTCGCCGTTTCCCTGGCCACCTTGTGCACCCGGCGGCGCGACAGCGGGGTGACCAGCGCGCCGATCCGCACCCGGGACGTGGCGCAGGCCACCGCGGCGAGCGTCACCCACGGGTCGGCCACGGCCCGCACCGGCGCGCGGTAGGCGATGTGATCCCAGACGAAAAAGCCGTCCCAGCCCCGTTCCTCGGCCCGGGCAGCCAGCCGGGCCGCCACCCGCGGGTCGGCCAGCTCACCGAACAGCCCGACATCGATCGCATGCTTCACGACGGCGATCTTAACTGCCAACAACCCCGGGTGAAGTCGAACGCGACCGGGGTGGTCTGGGTCAGGTAGTCATAGCTGGGTTAGGCCGACTGCTCGTACGCCTCGGCTAGGCGTCGCGCGGATCCGCGACACCGACGGGATGGGCCCGGTGCTGCTGCCTGGCCGCTCCGAACGGCGGTTCTTGCACGTCAGGAACCCCGAATCCGTCATAACGGAGCGTTGCGGCGCGATCCGGGCGGCATAAGCGGCGGCATCCTGCGACCGCGGCACGCAGCCGCGTCACCAGTAGGAGGAACCTTCCGATACCTGGCCATGTGACCTCGGCCGAGCCGGTCCGCAAGTCTGTCACCGTCCCCGCGGCACTGCCGAGACTGAGGCAACGCGCGTCGAGGTAACGTTCACGCAAAGCGGGCCCGGCAGCACCGTGGTGCAGCTAGTCCACTCGGGCTGGGAGCGCCGGCCCGGCGGCGCATCCGCGCGCCAGGACTACGACTCCGGCTGGGAACCAGTGATCGGCCGCTTCGCGGAGACGGCCGCGAGACTGCCTGACTAGGCGAGAGACCCGGACCGCGGCCGACGCAGCTCCGCCCTGTATCGACACGGGTGCAGCAGGGCAGGAAGAATGCCGCCCATAGATCAGTCACCCGCCGGCCGGGCTGGTGGCTGACGGCCCGATGGCCGGAAGGAGCAGGACATCATGACCCAGACCGTTAACTACCGGCAGATGGGGACGGCGGCCCGCGGCCAGGCTCACGCGTTGTTCGCGCAGACCATGGGCTACGTCGCAGTCACCGCCGCCTTGTTCGCTCTCGGCGCCTGGCTGGGCCGCAACCTGACCGGCGGCGTCGGCATCGTCGCGTTCATCGCCGCCTTCGCCTGCCTGATCGGCATGCGGTTCGCGGCGAGCAGGTCCGCGCAGCTGAGCGTCGGGCTGCTCGGCGCCTTCGGCGTGCTGATCGGGCTGGCCGTGGCGCCCACGGTTGCGTACTACGGGAGCATGGACCCGCGGGCGCTGTGGCAGGCAGGCGGGGCGACCGCGCTGTTCATCGCCGGCTTCGGCGCGGCCGGCTATGCCACCCGGCGCGACCTGACGGCGATCGCGCGCGCCTGTTTCTGGGCGCTGGTGGCGCTCATCGTGTTCGGCATCGTGCTGGTATTCGTGCATATTCCGGGCGGCGCGCTGGTCTACTCCGTGCTCGGCTTGGTGATCTTCGCCGGCTTTACCATGTTCGATTTCCAGCGGCTGCGGCACTCGGCGGACATCAGCTCCGCGCCGCTCCTGGCCGCGTCGATCTTCCTCGATATCCTGAACGTCTTCCTGTTCTTCCTGGCCATCTTCTCCGGCCAGGAAGAGAGGTGACCGGCTAACGAACGTCGCGCGCCGCAGGGATCGCGACGCTCGGGCTTTCGAGTTGCATGTGTTGCTCCCATCGGATTTCGGGATCAGTTGTGGTCACGGCGCTCACCGAGTTGCTGCGCGAGAGCCGCGCGATCCTCCGGGAGGTCCGCTGATGCCCCGCCCCGATCGCCCGGTCCCCACGATCCTGATCATCGGCGCCTCCCGGGGCCTTGGCTGCGCCATGGCCGAGGAGTTCCTCGGGCACGGCTGGAACGTTGTCGGCACCGTCCGGGGAGGGACAAGGCGCACCCCGCTGCACGACCTGGCCGACACCAGCCAAGGCCGGCTTGAGATCGAGGTCCTGGACATCAACGAACCCGCCCAGCTCACCGCGCTACACAACTATTTGGCAGCGAGACGATTCGACGTGCTGTTCGTGAACGCTGGTACCACGAACAACGAGCAGACACCGATCGGTCAAGTACCAGCCGACGATTTCGTGACGGTGATGGTCACCAACGCCCTCAGCCCGATGCGGGTCATCGAAGTTCTCCAGGACCTCGTGACCCCGACGGGCCTGATCGGGGCGATGTCCTCCGGTCAGGGCAGCATCACCAACAACACGACCGCTCTGCGTGAGGTCTACCGGGGCAGCAAGGCGGCGCTGAACATGTTCATGCGGAGCTTCGCAGTCCGGCAATCCGATACGGGACGAGCGTTCGTGCTGATGGCCCCCGGCTGGGTGCGCACGGATCTGGGCGGCCCGGACGCGCATCTCACCATCGAGGAGAGCATCCCCAGCCTGGTGAACGTGCTCCTGGCGAAACGAGGAAGACCTGGCCTCGAGTACCTCGACTATCTCGGCCGGACGGTGCCCTGGTGACGGTCAGAATCTGCGACGGCTCCGGCTCCGCCTGCTAGCCGGTGAGGACTGGCCACGAATAGACGGGCCGTTTGTCGGCCGGGTGGCCGACCCGCGGATTGGGCTGCCCAGCTGGGATACTCCAGGTCATGAGACGCGACCTGGCCGTCGAACCGATCCGGGCGCTACTGGACCCTGACACGTTGGAGGAGCTGCGGGAACGGCTCGGCCGCGGTCGGCTGCTCCCGGCCGACGCCGAGGGATGGGAGCGGGGTATGCCACGGCCCTGGCTCGCGGAACTGGTTGCCGACTGGACAGCGTTCGACGTCGCCGGGTTCCAGGCCCGGCTGGACGAGCTGACCCACCTGCGTGCGCACGCCGGCGGGCTGTCGGTGCACCTGGTGCACGCGCCGGGGCGGGGCCCGGACCCGCTGCCGCTACTGCTGACGCACGGCTGGCCCGGCTCCTTCTGCGAGTACCTGCGGCTGCTGCCGCTGCTCACCGACCCGGCCGCGCATGGCGGCGACCCGGCCGACGCGTTCACGGTCGTCGTGCCGTCGCTGCCGGGGTTCGGCTTCTCGGCGCCGCCCTCGCCCGGCGGCTTGACCGCCGAAGCGGTCGCCGGGCTGTGGCACCGGATTATGACCGAGGCCCTGGGGTATCCGCGCTACGCCGCGCACGGCAGCGACCTGGGGGCGGGCGTCACCGCGCGCCTGGCCCGCGGCTACCCGGACGCGGTCGCCGGCATCCACCTGGCCACGCCGGGACTGCCCGCACCGCCGCTGCCCTGGACGCCCGCCGAGCAGGCGTATGTCGCCGAGGCGGAGGCGTGGACAGCTGAGGAGGGCGGCTACGCTCACGAACAGGCCACGAAGCCAGCCACCCTGGGCGCGGCCCTGCACGACTCGCCGGTCGGGCTCGCGGCCTGGATCGGCGAGAAGATCGTGGCCTGGAGCAGCACAACCGGCCGGGGCCAGCCCGCCTTTGACCGGGACCTGCTGCTGGGCACACTAACCCTCTACTGGGCCACCGGGACCGCCGCGTCCTCGCTGCTGCCCTACTGGGCGGCCCGCCATACGCCCGGGAGCGCGCTGCCTGCCGGGGACCCGCCGCCGGTGCCCACGGCGGTTAGCGTCTTCGGCGGCGAGCGCGTCCCGTTCCCCAAGCCACCCAGGGAACTCGCCGAACGCTTCTTCACGCTAACCGGCTGGCAGGAGCACGACCGGGGAGGCCACTTCCCAGCGGTCGCTGAGCCTCGCTTTTTGGCCGAGATCCTCCGCGACGCCTTCCGGCCCCTGCGCGAGTTATTGCCGGCGGGCGGATCCTTGTCTTTCTGCGCTCCGGTCCGGGCGCTGCGCCGGGATTCCTGCTGCTAGGCTCCGTACGGCAAGGACCTGGTCGTGATTGACGAGTGGCCGGACGCAGAGACGTTCAATGAGTTCTTCGCTGGTGCCACGAGGATGGGAGAGTTCCTCAGCGGAGCAGGCATCGTCGGAGAGCCAGAGGTGACGATGTTCGACGCACTGGACCTGCCGGGCACCTTCTAATCGGGACGGGCGCGGTACTCGGCTAGCCCGGGTACCAGATCACCCGGGGGTCGTCGGGGGCGCGCTGGTAGCTCCAGGCTTCGTCGGCCATCCGGCGCAGGTCATACTGCGGCCGCCAGCCGAGCAGGAACTTGGCCTTGGCGTTGTCGAGCCAGGTGGAGTGGTAAGGGGTCGTGACGCCGACAGTGCGCAGCCGGCGAGACTCGGCCAGGTAGGCGCCGAGCTCGCCGTAGTCGACCGGCTCGTCCATGCAGATGTTGAACGTCTGCCGTCGTGTCGCGGGATTGTCGATCGCGCGCAGGATCGCATCGGCGAGATCGTTGACGTGCACGAAGTTGCGTTTGACGGGGCGGCCCTGGTCATCGAGCATCACCGGGATGGTGCCGCTGGCGGCGTAGGCGTCGGCCTGCCCGGCACCGACCAGGTCCCGCCAGCGCGGGCCGCCGAAGACATCGTCTCCGAACGACAACTGGTACCTGAAGTCGTCCTTCTCCATCACCCACGGCGCCCGCAGGCAGCACACGTTCAGGTCGTACTGGATCCCGTACTGCTCGACCATCACCTCCTCCAGGACCTTGGACAGCGCGTAACAGCCCGGGTAGGCGCTGTGCGGCTGCGCCTCGGTGACCGGGACCGGGTGCGGGTAGCAGAAGTGGCCCAGCCCCGCATCTCCGCCGATGAGGATGAACTGCCGGAACGCCGGGCTCGCCCGGCATGCCTCCAGCAGCCAGAACAGCCCCTTGACCGCCACGTCCATGATGGTCTCGGGTATTTCCTTGCTCGTGGCCAGGTGCAGGACGTGCGTCACGCCGTCCACTGCCCGGCCGGCGGTATCCCGCTGCTCTATCGACCCGGTCATCACCTCGAGGCGGGAGCCGGCCGCGAGGGTGCGGTTGTGGCACAGCGCCCGGACAGTGAACTCGGCGAGACGGTCATCGCCGGACGCCAGCAGCCGCTCGATAAACGCCTGCCCGACCTTGCCGGTCGCGCCGGTGACCAGGATCCGCTGCCTCTCTGCCACGGATCAAGTATGGGGGAATCACTCACTACCCGGGTCGCGCTGCGCTATGGCGGCCGCGCCGGCCATGCCCGCGGATTTCAGCGGCCCGCGCGCATCAGTTGCGTGCGGCCAGGGTGAACGCCCCCTTGACCGCTGACAGCATGGCCGGGACCGCGGTGGCCTCGTTGATGGGCTGCGATGGGTTCTCGGCGAGCACGGCGACGACGTAGCTGTGCCCGGTCCGGGTGGTGGCCAGGTAGGTCAGGGTCAGGACCCCTGGCTCGGATCCGCCTTTGAACCAGGTTGTCTTCCACTGGGCCGGGTCGAGCTGGAGGCCGCCGTCGTTGAGCGAAAGCACCTGGCCGATCGGGGACAGGCCCGGCCGGCGGGCGAGGGCAGCCAGGGAGGTGTAGGCGCGGCAGATATCGTCCGCCGAGGCGAACCATTCGAGGCTGTTGATGTCGCGCGGCGTGGTCCACGCTTTCGCCGCCGCCAGGGCGGGAAGGGGTGCCGGGTCGACGGTGGTGGCGAGCAGCGCCCGCCGGCCGGCCTCGTTCGCGGCGATGTAACGATTGGCGAGCGCGGGCCACTGGTCGAGCTTGAGAATGAACAGCTCGCGGGTGGTCAGGAACGGCCGGTCCCGGGCGGGGTCGGCCATCCCCGTTGTGGTGAGCGCGGTCTCGACGGCGGGCCGGCCGACGAGGTTGATCAGCATGTTGGCGGCCGTGTTGTCGCTGATTGAGATCATCTTGGCGGCGGTGTCCTGCACCGAGATCCGGGTGCCGTCCGGCTCGGTCTGCAGTTCGCCGGAGGGCAGGCTCTTGAGCTGGGCGGTGATGGTCAGCAGCTGGTTCCAGCCGACTTTGCCGGAGGCGACGGCATTGCCCAGCGCGTCGAGCACGTAGAGCTTGAAGGCCGAGCCGAGCGGCGCCGCGGTGGCAGGGTCGATGCTGTGCACCGGCTGGCACGAGCCGCTGGTGACGTTGGCGACGAGCATGCGGACCTGGGGCGCGACCGAGCGGACGGCGGCATCGACACCAGCCCAGGTAGCGGGTGACGGAGGCAGGGGCGGCCTGATGGTCAGCCCGCTGATCAGCCCCCGGCTGCCGGTAGTCAGCGCGACCTGAGCCCGCGAGAGTACGCCGCTGGTGGAGACGATAGCGATGAGTGTGCTCGGTTCGCTGGCCTCGATCGAGAGCAGCTTGACGTCAGTGGCTTCTTGCAGGCCCTGGTTGAGCATGGCCGGGCTGATCTGGGTGAGGAAGGCTGCGTCGAAATGGGCGCGCGCCTGCACGCCGGACACGGGCAGATGCGCCGTCGCGGCGATGAGCCACCGGAGCTGGGCCCCGGCCGGCGTATCGGGCGGGGAAACGACCTTGGCGGGTTCCGCGGGCGCCGGCGCACCCGGCGAGCTGCACGCGGCGGCTAAGAGCGCCATTGCGGCCGTCAGTACCACCAGGAACGGCCACGTTAAGCGGCCCCGCCTGCCACTCCTGCGGTTACAGACCCCGGGCATTCATTTTCCTCCTGCACCAGAAAGTACCCTCTACGGCGGCCACAGGGTAACGCCGGGCGGTCACCAGGCAACCGTCGCCTGACCTCGCGACCAGCGAACGACGATCTTGCTACCTACCAAGATCGTCGCCCACGCCGCCTCGCTGTGCTTCCGCAAGAATGTCGGCCCGCAGTCTTACGATGTCGGTCGTGCCGAGCTTGGACGAGATCGCGTGGCTTCGTGACAACAGCCCGGCGTGGAGGCTGCTCCGCGCGGACAACGTGCCGCTGGTGCTGAGTTTCCTGCACGGGGTGTTCGTCGCAGACAACGTCCGTTCCATTTCTGCGACTGAACTGGCCAGTCGCCTGGACGACGAGCTTTACGCCGCCAACCAGCGGGAGGGCGAACGGGGCGGGCGGAAGTTCCCCAAGCTAGCGAAGGCCTACCTCGACGACTGGGCGGCTCCCGAGGTCGGCTGGCTGCGCAAGTACTATCCCGACAGCACCGACGAGCCCCATTACGACGCCACCCCCGCAGTCGAGAGGGCCCTGCAGTGGATACAGAGCCTGCGCGAGCGCGAGTTCGTGGGTACCGAGTCGCGGCTGAACCTGATCGTCGAATTGCTGCGGCAGATCGTTTTCGGAACCGAGACGGATCCCGAGCAACGGCTTGCCGAGCTTCGCCGGCAGCGGGACGACCTGAACATGCAGATAGCCCGGGTCGAGGCGGGCGATATTCCCATGCTCGATGAGACCGCAGTGCGTGACCGCTACCAGCAGTTCGCGGGCACCGCGCGCGAGCTGCTGGCTGATTTCCGCGAGGTCGACGAGAACTTCCGGAAGCTGGACCGGCAGCTCCGCGAGAAGATCGCGGGCTGGCGCGGCGGCAAGGGCGAGCTGCTGGACGACGTGCTCGGCAGCCGGGAGTCGATCGCCGGCTCGGACCAGGGGAGATCGTTCCAGGCGTTCTACGGCTTCCTGCTGTCCCAGGCGCGCCAGGAGGAGCTGTCCGGCCTGCTGGACCGGGTTCACGCACTCGCCACGATCGCCGAGCGAGACACTCGCCTGCGGCAGATCCACTACGACTGGCTGGATGCTGCCGGGCGCACCCAGGCGACGGTCCGCCAGCTCTCCGAGCAGCTCCGGCGGTTCCTCGACGACCAGGTGTGGTTCGAGAACCGGCGGGTCGTCGATATCCTGCGCAGCATCGAAGCTCGCGCGCTGCAGCTCCGCGAAACCCGTAACATCCCGGTGACCATGGAACTCGACACGCTCTCACCGGCCATCCGGCTGCCACTGGAGCGCCCGCTGTACGCGCCGGTAAAGAAGGTGCGCCTCAGCAGCGACACAGTCCGGGACGCAGACGAGGAGACCGACCCCGTCGCCCTCTTCGAGCAGGTTTACGTCGACCCGGAGCCGCTGCGCGGCGGCGTCCGCGCGGCCCTGCGCGGCCAGCCGCAGGTCGGCCTGACCGAGCTGGTCGCGCGATATCCGCTGCGGCAGGGCATGGCGGAGCTGGTCACCTACCTCTCGCTGCAGGACGAAGCATTCGCGATCGTCTATGACGAACGGCACCGCGAGCGAATCACCTGGTCCGCCACTGATGGCCGGGAACGTACCGCGACGCTGCCGCGGGTCACGTACGCAAGGAGAGGCGGATGACTGCCGAACCAGATCTGTCGCTCGTCGTCACCCAGCTCATGAAGGGCGTTGTCTACCGCGACACGCATGACCGCGGGTGGCGCAGCCTGCTGGAGCTGCAGCCCCAGGCCCGGGATTTCGTGGACGTGCTGGGCCTGCAGGTCGTCATCGACGAGGCCGAGGGCTACGCATTTCTCCGCCAGCGCCCCGACGACCCCGACGACCCCGGGCAACTTCCCCGGCTGGTCCCGCGTCGCGCACTTTCCTTTCACGTGAGCCTGCTCCTCGCGCTGCTGCGAAAGAAGCTCGCCGAGTTCGATGCTCAGGGTGATGAAACCAGGCTGATGCTGACCCGGGAGCAGATCAACGAAATGGTCCGGGTGTTCCTCCCGGCGACAAGTAACGAGGCCCGGCTCACCGACCAGATCGACGCGCACATTAATAAGGCCGTCGAGCTCGGCTTTCTGCGGCCGGCGAAGAACTCCGAGCAGGCATATGAGGTTCGTCGCATCCTGAAGGCGTTTGTCGACGGCCAGTGGCTCGCCGATTTCGACGTCAGGCTCGCCGAGTACGGCGCATTGCTAGCGGGGGAGGTGCAGGAATGACCGGCTTCCGCCTGGCCCGCCTCGAGCTGTACAACTGGGGCACGTTCGGCGGCCGGGTCTGGTCGCTCGGCCTAGGCGGAGAGAACACGCTGGTCACTGGCGATATCGGCTCGGGGAAGTCCACGCTCGTGGATGCGGTCACCACGCTGCTGCTGCCCGCCCAGCGCATCTCCTACAACAAGGCGGCCGGGGCCGACACCCGCGAGCGGAGCCTGCGCTCCTACGTGCTCGGCTACTACAAGACCGAGCGCAACGAGGTCACCGGGGCCACGAGGCCGGTGGCGCTTCGCGGCAGCTCGGATTACAGCGTGATCCTCGGCGTCTTCACCAACCCCGGCTATGACGCGATCGTCAGCCTCGCCCAGGTGTTCTGGCTGCGCCCGGGAGACGCGGCCGGCCAGCCGGACAGGTTCTACGTGACCGCCGACCAGCCGCTGCTGGTGGCCCGGGATTTCGCAGGCTTCGGCCCTGACATCGCGGGCCTCCGCAGGCGGCTGCGCGCCGCCAGCGGCGTCCGGGTACACGACGCCTTCCCCGAGTACGGCAAGGATTTCCGCCGCCGCATGGGAATCGAATCGGAGCAGGCGATGGCGCTGTTCCACCAGACGGTCTCGATGAAATCGGTGGGCAACCTCACCGACTTCGTCCGCGATCACATGCTGGAACCGTTCGACGCCGCCAAGGCTGTCTCTGAGATCGTCACTCATTTCGAGGACCTGACGAAGGCACATGACGCGGTCCGGCGGGCCGAGGCGCAGCTGGCGGCCCTGGCACCGCTGCTCAAGGACTGCGACGCCCGCGACGCCGTGCAGGCGGACATCGCGGCGCTCGACGCGCAGCGGGCGGCGCTGAGGTACTACTTCGCCGATCTCAAGGCCGAGCTGACCGGCAGGGAACTCACCGACATCTCAGCCCGGCAGGCGCGGCAGCGGGCCCAGCGCGAAGAACTCGAAGTCAAGCTCATGGACCTGCGCGACCGCGAGACGAACGTGCGGGTCGAATTGGCCGGACACGGCGGGAACCGGCTCGCAGAGATCGAGCGCCAGCTCGCCGAGTGCGACGACGCGCGCAACTCCCGGATGGGCAAAGCCGGGCAGTTCGCGGCCCTCCTGGCCGCCGCGGACCTGCGACCGGTGGAGACCGCCGGACAGTTCGCCGCCCGGCGGCGCGAGATCAAGGTCGCCCGGGACGCCGCCCGGCAGGATCTCGCCGATCAGCAGAACGCGCTGACCGAGACCGGCGTGCGGGCTAAGGCGCTGCACGACGAGGCCACCGAGGTCAACGCGGAGCTGTGCAGCCTCCAGCAGCGGAAGACCAGCATCCCGAAGAAGCAACTGGACTTGCGCGCCTGGTTGTGCCGGGAGTTGCGGGTAGCAGAGGACTCGCTGCCGTTCGCCGGGGAACTGATCGCGGTGCGGGACAGTGAGGCTGACTGGGAGGGTGCCGCGGAGCGGGTGCTGCACGGTTTCGCCCTGTCTGTGCTCGTTCCCGATGATCATTACGCGGCCGTGGCCGACTGGATCAACGGCCACCACCTGAAGGACCGCGTGGTTTACTACCGCGTGCCCGAGGCGACGCCTGCCCGCCACTCGCCAGCTCACTACGGGCCGAACACGCTGGCCGCCAAGCTGGCGATCAAGGACACGCCGTTTGCCGTGTGGCTGGAACACGAGCTCGGCCGGCGCGCCGACCACGAGTGCGTCGAGACGATGGCGGAGTTCCGCCGGATGCCCAAGGCAATCACCATGGCCGGGCAGATCAAGGGCAGCGGCGGGCGGCACGAGAAAGACGACCGGTTCCGTATCGACGATCGCAGCCGGTACGTGCTCGGCTGGTACAACCAGCGCAAGCGCGACGCGCTGCTGCACCAGGCGAGCGTGCTCACCGCCCGCATCGGCGGCGTCGCGGCCGAGCAGGAGCGGCATGAGAAGGCGCGGGACGCCGCTATCGAGCAGGGGCAGGTGCTGGCCGGGCTGGACCAAACGCGCGAGTTCGCCGAGATCGACTGGCAGTCTGTGGTCAACCGCGCTGAACAGCTCACGGCCGAGCAGCGCGGCCTGGAGGCTGCTTCTGCCGAGCTGACCCGGCTGCAGGGCGAACTGGGCCAGGTCAGGACGCAGATCACCAACGCTGGAGATGCGCTGCGCGAGGCAGACGGCCAGCTCGGCGGGCTCACGGCCCGGCAGCAGGCAGCCGAGGACGTGCTGCGCGAGGCACGCGACATCCTGGCCGAGGACGCGCGAGAGCCGGCCGGGGTGCAGTTCGCCGCGATCGGGGACATGCTGGCCAGCACGGGCCAGCCCCAGCCTGCGACCGCCGCGGCCTGCGACAAGGCGGAAACGGCCGCCGGCACCGAGTTCACCGCGCTGACCGCGAAGCGGGCCGACCGGCTGTCCCGGTTGTCCAGCAAGATCGTCGCTGCCATGGGGGAGTTCCGGCGGCAGTACCCGGTAGAAACCAGCGAACTCGACGACTCGGTGGATGCTGCGGACGGCTACCGCGAGCTGCACAACCGGCTTACGGGCGACGACCTGCCCCGGTTCAGGCAGCAGTTCAAGACGTACCTGAACCAGAACACGATCCGGGACATCGCTGGCTTCCAGTCCCAGCTGAATAAGCAGGCCGAGCTGATCAGGGGCCGGATCGCCACGATCAACTCCTCGCTGGTAGGCGTCGACTACAACCCGGGCCGCTACATCCGGCTGGAGGCGCAGCCGACCCCGCACGCCGACATCCGCGACTTCCGCGCGGACCTGCGGGCCTGCACCGACGACGCGGTGTCCGGCGCGGACTCCGAGCAGTACTCCGAACAGAAATTCCTGCAAGTGAGCCGGCTCATCGAGCGGTTCCGCGGCCGCGAGGGGATGACCGAGGCGGACCGGCGATGGACGAGGTTCGTCACCGACGTGCGGAACTGGTACACGTTCGCCGCGTCCGAGCGGCACCGCGAGGACGACACCGAATACGAGCATTACGCAGACTCCGGGGGCAAGTCCGGCGGGCAGAAGGAGAAGCTCGCCTACACGATCCTGGCCGCTTCGCTTGCCTACCAGTTCAAGCTGGAATGGGGCGCCACGAAGTCACGGACGTTCCGGTTCGCGGTGATCGATGAGGCATTCGGCCGGGGTTCCGACGAGTCGACCCGGTTCGCCCTGGAGTTGTTCGGCCGGCTCGGCCTCCAGCTGCTGATCGTTACCCCGCTGCAGAAGATCCACGTCATCGAGCCGTATGTGTCCGCAGTGGGGTTCGTGGACAACCCGCACAGCAACGATTCGCGGCTGCAGACGCTCACGATCGATGAGTACCAGGCCCGCCGTCTGGCGCACCTGATCGCCCAGCCTGCGGTTAACGGCCTGTTCTCCACGCTAGGCCGCTGACGTGCCGGCCGCGCAAAGCCGGCCGGACGGCGGGGCCGGCACCTGGACCCAGCCGGCTGACGTCCGCGCGGCGGTCAGGAAGAAGTGGGACTCTGGCGCGCTGCTGGCACGGTTCGCAGGCGGGCACCACTGGGAGCCGCTCGCTATCCCGATCCGCGGGCCGTCCGCCCGGCAGATCGGCGAACGCCTTGCCGAGGTCCGCCAGTGGGCAGCACAGTGGGCGGAGGCCGCACGCGGGCCGCTGCGGGTGGAATATAAGCAGGTCGGCGGCCGGCACTTCGGCGCGAATAGCATTCCGTGCCGCGCCTGGCTGGACGGTTACGAGGAGACCTGGGCGCTGCTCAAGGTCGGCCCGGGCGTCCGGCGCCTGAACGAGTTGATGGAGGCCGCCAGCGGCACCCGCCTGATTCCATGGCTGACGTGCCACCCCATGCGGGCACTGCGGCTCGCAAATGACTGGGACCAGCTGCTGGCCACCGTCCGCTGGATCGAGCAGCGACAGGCGCCCGGCATGTACCTGCGGCAGATCGACGTGCCCGGCGTGGACACCAAATTCGTCGAGCGCTACAAGGGCGTGCTCACCGAGCTTCTCGACGCGCAGCTCGATCCATCTCGGGTGGAGGCCGCCGCACCCGACTTCGCCGGGCGCTACGGTTTCCTCCGCAAGCCCGGCTACGTCCGATTCCGGGCGGCCGGAGGGTTCCGCGGCTTCTCTGAGCTGTCGGTCCGCACGAAGGAGATCGCGGCCGCGCCTGACGGCATCACCCGTGCGTATGTCATCGAGAACGAGATCACCTACCTCGCGTTCCCGGTGCCGGAGGCGGCGATGGTGATCTTTGGCGGCGGGTACGCCGTCTCAGTGCTCGAGCTGCTCGGCTGGCTGACTGATCTCGACGTTATGTACTGGGGCGACATCGACACGCATGGCTTCGCGATACTTAACCGGCTTCGTCACCACCTGCCACACGCTCGCTCCATGCTCATGGACCGGACCACCCTGCTGGGCCACCGGGACCACTGGGTCACCGAGCCATCCCCGACCGCCGCAGCCCTTGACCGCCTCGATCGGGCCGAGTCATCCCTCTACGCCGACCTCATCTCGAACGCATACGCCCCGTCCGTCCGTCTGGAGCAAGAACGGATCAGCTTCGCTGCCGTCAGGAAAGCAGTCACCGGCTGCTGACGCTATTTGTAGGTGAAATCGGCGGTCGTAGTGCCGCGCCCGGAGCCGGTGAAGTAGCTCTCGATCGTACCGACGGTCACGGGCACCCTGGTGCCTTTCGTTCCGGGGGGTGAGGTCGCGTGCAGGCTGGTTGTTGACCCGCAGTCGAGCAGTGCCTTGCCGGGCGTGAATGACTCGGCTTTGACGTTCCCGAAGAACACCTCCAGCGGGCAGCCGAGATTATCCCCGCCGATGGTCACTTTGGTGCCGCCAGCGGCCGGCCCGGAGGCCGGCGACACCGAGGTGACCCGCGGGTTGCCGGGCGGGTAGATGTACATGAGGTCGGCGGGCCGGTTCCGGCTGCAGGCGGTGACCGTGCATAGCCGGACGTCGACGATCGCCGGATTTTGCGCCACGGTCTGAGTGCTGAGGCTGGTGTTGCTGTTGACGGTGAAGGTGTACTGGGTGCCAACCGAGAACGGCGACGTGGTGTCGGTGAACTCGATCGGGGAGACCAGCTGGCCGCTGAACCCCTGGCCGCTGACACCGATCGGGGTCCCGCCAGTGTCCGGGGCGCCGTAGGTGCCGTCCAGTTCGGTGCTGTTGACCGTGTTCACGACCGCGGTGACTTTCGGGACGCCCGCGTACGTCAAGGTGGCCGGGGACGACTGGCCGGCCAGCGTCTTGACGCTGAGGGGCATGCGCAACGGGCCGACGGTTAGCGCCTGGCTCGGCGCGACTATCTGCATCTCGGTGCCGGTCAGGAACACGTAGCTGGTGTCCATCGAGGACGCCTGGGCAGGGTTGCCGACATCGGCCCAGTCGATCGTCAGCGGGTCGAAGCCCGCGCCGCGGACGGTGATGACCGTGCTGCCCTTCTCGCTCGCCAGGCTCGCGGCCCCTGACGACGTCGAGACAGACGTGACCGATGGCGCGGGGAGATAGTCGAACTCGGTGGGCGCCTGCATGGTCTCGCAGTGACAGCCGGGCGGCGGCACCAGGTCACCCAGCGCGTTGACGATGACGGCTCCCTCGGCCGGCGGCAGGATGCCCCCGGTCGCGCTCGTGCCGCGGCGGCCCGCGACCCTCACCTGCACCTGGCAGATGTCGTTCTTCGCGTTCTCACCGGTGAACACCCCGCTGGCGGGCAGCGGCGAGCAGGCGGCCCCCGAGGAGTACGCGGGCGGGGTCGCGGTGATCCGGCTGGGGCTGTTCACCGTGAAGCGGGTCGCGGCGACCCCGCCGAAAGTGACGGACGTTGCTCCGGTGAAGCCGGACCCGAGGATCGTCACCGGCCCCGGCTTGGTCTCGGGCCCGCCGTAAGGGATCACGCCAGTGACGGCGGGGATGGTGTTTCCTCCGCTGGTGTCCACGTACTCGAAGGTCGAGTTCGGGCCGGGGATGCTGGTCTCGCCGTTGCTGAGCGTCACGATCACGGCGGCCGGCCCGGCGCCGTCCTGCGGGGACGGGGCCTGCGGCGGGCGCGCGTCGCGCGCGGGCGGCAGGGTCGCGACGATGGTTGTCGCGCTGCGCACGGTGAACCGTCCCGGCGGGAGCTGCGCGGCGCCGACCTCGATCATCGCGACGTCCGGCGACCCGTCAGACTCGAATCCCGTCCCGGTGATCGCGACCCGCTCCCCGCCCGCGATGCTGCCCTCAGCAGGACTGACTTCTGCGACAACCGGCCGGCTCGGCTGGCCCGCGAGGCTGCACAGGTAGTAGGCGAGCCCGGCACTGCCACCGGGACCGGCGAGCCGCGGTGAGCCCAGGCCCGACGCCGGGTCATAGCCGGTCGTCGCCGGGAACACCAGGCCGTTGCCGATGCCGTAGACGTCGTTGTTGCCGGTGGTGATGTCGTTGAACGATGCCCCATAGTCGCCCGGGCTCGACGCTACCGCGTACAGCAACGGGCTCGCGAAGCCAACTCCGCGGTGCGTGACCGCCCGCCCGGTACACGCCGGCGAGGCGTTGATCAGTGCCAGCGCCGCCGCCCAGATCGGCGTCGAGGAGGAAGTGCCGCCGGTAGTGCCCCAGCCGCCGAACGCCGCCTGGTAGACGGTGATCGCGCCGGTGAACTCGTCGGCCTGCGCCGACACGTCAGGGACCAGCCGGCACGGCGTCGAGGAGGTCGCGCCCGGAACGTTCGGCTGGCAGAAGTCCGGCGGGTAGCCGAAGCTCTTCTCGACGCTGTCGGCATTGGCGTAGTCCGCGCTTCCCGGCAGCGCGATCCCCGGAACCGTCGCCTCCCGCTGCCAGGCCGGCATTGTCCACGACTGGGAGATTCCGCCGCCGCCCGCGCCCCCGTCAGCGCCGTCGTTCCAGACGTGCTCAAGCGGAGGCTCGGTGGCGTCGTCGTCGATCGTCGTGCCGCCGACCGACACGACATAGGGCTGGCTTCCCGGGTCGTCCACCGATACCGGGTTCTGGCCGGAGACCGGGGTGGACGTCTCGAACGTGTTGCAGTCATCAGAGCCGTTGTCCCAGGCGGGGGCGAACACCGACTGCCCCTGCGCGGCGGCCTGCTCGAACAGGAGGTTCTCCGCTTGCTGGAGCCCTGGCTGGCCGAGTTCGATGGCCTGCTCGCACAGCCCCCAGCTCGTGCTCACGATCTGGTCCTGGTCAGCGTCGATGATCGCCGCGTAGTTGTCGACCGGGTCGTAGTCGACGCCGTCGGTCCCGGGGCTGGGCCCTTCATAGACGTCGATGGTCGCCCCGGGCGCGATCGCCGAGATGTCCTCGACGTCGAGGTTCGCCTCGCCGCTGCCCGTCCCGGCGGGCTGGCCCCCGTCGACGGGGATCACGTGCAGCCGGCTGAGCATGCTCGCCGCCGCGCGCGCGCCGAAGTAGCACGTATCGAACGTCTTGATGTCCGAGCGCAGGAAGGGCTCGAGTTCGTAGAGGGCGATGTGCTGGCCCGCGCCGAGATCGCCACTGCCATAGAGCCCGAACGCGCCGTACGCGCGGGCGATCTGGTCGTCTGTGAGCCCGCTGAACTTGCGGGCCGCCGCGGTGGCGCCCGCGCAGGCCTTCGGCGAGCCAGCCGGATGAGTGAAGCTCACCGTCCGGGGCGACCGGATCTTTCCGCTGTCCGAGGCGGGCGCGCGCACGATCCCTACGGGACGCGCCTGCACCAGGTCATCCAGGCCCACGACGGCGGCGACCGAACCAGAGATCGTGGATGGCAGCGTAATGCCGGATGTCGCCGCGTGGCGGACGGAACCGTCGCGCAGCCGGTAGTTCTCCAGCCCGGTATGGAAAGCGCCCTCGACCTGCCGGGCGGTGCCGCGGAAGCGCACCAGCAGGCCATCGCTCGACACCCCGCGCACCTGCAAGCCGTCCGCCGTCAGCTGCGCGCGCACGGCGCTGATCGCCGGCCGGGCGGGGCCGAACCGGGCCGCAAAGGCACCCGGTGGCAAGTACCGGTGGAACAATGCTGAGTTCTTGTCCGTCACCGCCGCGACGAACCGCACCAGCGCGGAGTTGTCCCGGGGCTTCAGCGCCACTGCTCCGGAGACCACAGCCGACGCCGGCACCGCGCCGGCCGGCCTGGCCCCTGCCGGAACGCGCGGGGCGGCTTCGATCCGCTCCATCACCGGGGGACGTGGCCCCCCGCCGACGCCGACGCCGGCGACAGCCCGGCCGCCGACAAGACCAGCAATCCAAGCAAAGCAGTTATTCGCGGCACAACGGCCATGCCGACCTTCCTCCCGCGCACTGGGTGCCAAGGGAGTTCCGCGATCCTATCCGGCCTCCTCATCATGACGGCGGGACGGCGTGCTCAGTCACCGTGGCTGTCATGCTGCCTCCAGGCGGCCGTTGGCGGGGGCGCGGCGTCGAAGGCGCCGGTGAGTTCGGCGGCGTGGCCGACGCCGATGATGGGTGTCAGCCAGGCCCGGAGCCGGCCGGCGTCCGGTGCGGGAGTCTGCTGGGTGCCGTAAAGATCTTCGGTTCCGCGGGGGCCGGGCAGCAGGATCTTCCACGTCGCCGGCTCATCCGGTGCTGCGGTATAGGCCAGCACGCACGCCAGCCCCGAGTCACCGTGGAGTTCGTACTGGGTCTGGTGGTTCATGTGAGTTCTGTCAACGGTCATCTCTTGCCTCCGATGCAGCAGGGTCGGCAGGCACGGCGGCCGGGACCGCAATCCGGCGAGCGCTTCCGCGGCCGCGCAAAGATCCAGGCGCAACGCGGCGGCCATCAGGCGGCGAGGTCGCCGGATAAGCCACCCTGCTCACGGGCAACCGCAACCAGGCCCGCACGCGGATGTGGCGGGAAGCCCGGTAGCGCCTGCGTATCCGATGCTCGATAATGTCGATAGGAATTATATGAAACACTTCAGGCGTGGGTACGGCTTAACGAAGGGAGCGAGCCCTGGCCATGTCCGCACCATCAGCCGGAATGCACCTCGCTGTCGCCCTCGACGGTGCTGGCTGGCACCCCGCTGCGTGGCGGGAACCCCAGGCACTCCCGGGCGATTTGCTCACCGCGCGCTACTGGGCCGACCTGGTCCGGCAGGCTGAGCACGGCCTGCTCGACTTCGTGACGATCGAAGACGGGTTCGGCATGCAGTCATCCCGCCCGGCCAGCCCGGACGGGCGCACCGACCAGGTGCGCGGGCGGCTCGACGCAGTGCTCATCGCAGCCCGGGTCGCGCCGCTCACCCGGCACATCGGGTTGATTCCGACCGTGGTCGTGACGCACACCGAGCCCTTCCACATCTCCAAAGCCATCGCGACCCTGGACTACGTCGTTGCGGGACGGGCAGGCCTGCGGGTCCGGGTGTCGGCGAGCCAGCACGAGGCCGAGCTCTTCGGCCGGCGCACCTTCGCTGCGCTGCCGACCTCCCGGTCCGGTGGCCGGGCGGCGCAGCACTTGATGGCCGGGCTGTTCGACGAGGCAGCCGACTACGTCGAGGTGATGCGGCGGCTGTGGGACAGCTGGGAGGACGACGCCGAGATCCGCGACGTAGCCACCGGCCGCTTCATCGACCGCGACAAGCTGCATTACATCGACTTCGCCGGTGAGCACTTCAGCGTCAAGGGGCCTTCGATTACCCCGCGGCCGCCGCAGGGCCAGCCGGTCGTCAGCGCGCTGGCGCACCGGGGCGTGGCCTTCCGGCTCGTCGCGCGCTCGGCCGACGTCGGATACGTGACCCCCGGCGACGCCGCGGACGCCCGGGCGATTGTCGCCGAGATCCGCGGCGAGCAGCAGGCCGTCGGCCGCGCGGAGCAGGCAGTCCGTATCTTCGCCGACCTCGTGGTGTTCCTTGACACCGCCGGCGACGCCGCGGCCGGGCGCAAGGCCCGGCTCGACGAGCTTGCGGGCGCCGAGTACACCAGCGACGCGACCGTTTTCACCGGGACGCCCGCGCAGCTGGCCGACCTGCTGCACGACTGGCAGCGCAGCGGCCTGGCCGGCTTCCGGTTGCGCCCCGGCGTCATCGGCCATGACCTCGGGATGATCACCGGGGGCCTGGTGCCCGAGCTGCAGCGCCGCGGCGCGTTCCGCGAGGCCTACCAGGCATCCACGCTGCGCGGGCTACTCGGGCTGGCCCGCCCCGCCAGCCGCTACGCCACCGCCTGATGCCGGCCCGGGAGGACCCGACCATGAGCAAGCCAGTCAAGCAGATCCACCTCGCGGCGCACTTCCCCGGCGTGAACAACACCACGGTGTGGAGCGACCCGCGGTCGGGCAGCCATATCGACTTCAGCTCGTTCGCCCACCTGGCCCAGACCGCGGAGCGGGCCAAGTTCGACTTCCTGTTCCTCGCCGAGGGACTGCGGCTGCGCGAGCAGAACGGCCGGATCTACGACCTTGACGTGGTGGGGCGGCCGGACACCTTCACCGTCCTCGCCGCCCTCGCGGCAGTCACCAGCCGGCTCGGCCTGGCCGGCACCATCAATTCGACATTTAACGAGCCTTATGAGGTAGCTCGCCAGTTCGCGAGCCTGGATCACCTGTCCGGCGGCCGTGCCGCGTGGAACGTCGTCACGTCGTGGGACGCGTTCACCGGCGAGAACTTCCGGCGGGGCGGGTTCCTGCCGCAGGACGCCAGGTACGAGCGCGCGCAGACCTTCCTGCAGACGACCTGGGAGCTCTTCGACTCCTGGCGCGGCGACGAGATCATCGCCGACAAGGAGAGCGGCGCGTTCCTGGCCGACGCCGGCGCCGGCCGGTTCGCGCACCGGGACGCGCACTTCGACATCAGCGGCCAGTTCAACGTGCCGCGCAGCCCGCAGGGCCGCCCGGTGATCTTCCAGGCCGGCGACTCCCACGAGGGCCGCGAGTTCGCCGCGGCCAGCGCGGACGCGATCTTCAGCCGGCATGCCGGGCTGGAGGACGGAAAGGCCTTCTACGCCGACATGAAGGGACGGCTGGCCCGGCACGGCCGCACCCACGACCAGCTGGTGATCCTGCCAGCGGCGACCTTCGTGCTGGGCGGCACCGATGCCGAGGCTGAGGAGATCGCCCGGGAGGTGCGCCTCCAGCAGGTCAGCGGGCAGACGGCGATCAAGTTCGCGGAGCAATTGTGGAACCGGGACCTGTCCGGCTACGACCCGGACGGCCCGCTGCCCGACTTCGATCCGGAGCCAGGCGAGAACACCATCGCCCGTGGCCGGGCCAGCGTGCGGATGTACCGCGACCCGGTGGCTACCGCCGCGCAATGGCGTGCGAAAGCAGCGGCCCAGGGACTTTCGTTGCGCGAACTGATCGTCGAAGTCACCGGGCGGCAGTCGTTCGTCGGCGCGCCAGCCACCATCGCCGAGACGATGAACAGTTTCGTCCAGGCTGACGCCAGTGACGGGTTCATCCTCGTCCCGCATATCACGCCGGGCGGGCTCGACGAGTTCGCCGACACAGTCGTGCCGCTGCTGCAGGATCGGGGTGTCTTCCGCGTTGACTACCAGGGCAGCACACTGCGGGAGCACCTTGGCCTGGCGCCGCTGCGCGCCAGTTCCCCCGTGACGCAGGCGGCATCATGAAATTCCGCACGTGAAGGACCCTGCCATGGCCGCCGCGCCGCTCTCCGTGCTCGACCTCGTGCCCGTCCTTTCCGGCGGCACCGCAGCCGAGGCACTGCGCAACAGCATCGACCTCGCCCGTCACGCCGAACGCCTCGGCTACGCCCGCTACTGGTTCGCCGAGCACCACCTCAACCCCGGCGTCGCCGGAACCTCGCCGGCTGTCGTCCTCGCCCTCACCGCGGCCGCGACCAGGGCGATCCGGATTGGCTCCGGCGCGGTCCAGCTCGGCCACCGCACCGCGCTGTCAACGGTCGAGGAGTTCGGGCTCATCGACGCCCTGCACCCCGGCCGCCTCGACCTTGGCCTCGGCCGTTCGGGCGGGCGGCCCGCCGATCGCAGAGCCGGGCCGGCGGAGGCCGGCGGGACGCCGGTGGTAGCAGGCCGGGCACCCAACGGCTTGCGCATTCCGCCGCGGTTCTCCCCCGAGCAGCTACTCAGGTCCCCGCGGTTCCAGCTGCAGAAGACACTGCTGCAGCAACCCAGCGCCCGCGCGCAGGACTACGGCGATCAGGTCGACGACATCCTCGCGCTACTCCGTGGCAGCTACCGTTCCGCCGATGGTGTCGAGGCGCACGTTATCCCGGGCGAGGGCGCGGACGTCCAGGTGTGGATTCTCGGCAGCAGCGGCGGCCAGAGCGCCCAGGTGGCCGGCGCGAATGGCCTGCGATTCGCCGCGAGCTACCACATCAGCCCGGCTACCGTCCTCGAGGCGGCCGAAGGATACCGGGCGGCATTCCGGCCCTCGGCCGACCTGGAACGGCCTTACGTTAGCGTCTCCGCCGACGTCGTCGCCGACGACGAGGCCACCGCACGGGAACTCGCCACCGGCTACGGCCTGTGGGTCCGCAGCATCCGGTCCGGTGCGGGCGCGATCGCGTTCCCCGCCCCGGAGCAGGCCAGGGCGCACACCTGGACCGACGCTGACCGGGCGCTGGTCGCCGACCGGGTGGACACCCAGTTCGTCGGCTCCCCGAAGCAAGTCGCCGGCCAGCTCGGGCAACTGCAAGAAGCGACGGGCGCCGACGAGCTGATCATCACCACGATTACCCACGATCACGCTGACCGGGTCCATTCCTACCAGCTGCTCGCCGAAGAGTGGAAGCGCAGATGACCGCCGGAGGGGAATCCGGCCGCCCGCATCGCGAGGCATGTGCGTCCGGCGGTCGGATTCCCGGGCCCGGATCACCCGTCGTTCTTGTCTCTCCGGCGGATTGGGCGTAACGTCCGGGCCAGAAGGCGTATTCGTCCATCCTGCGTGTGGACGAAACAGATATTCCTTTCGGCTGCCCTGGACCTCGGTAGTGCCTTGCGAGCGTAGCCAAGCCGAGGATGACATATGGCGGCATCCGGCCTCTTCCCTGCCCGCCCGGACAGTTCGCCAGACGTGAGCGCCGCCGAGGCCGTTGCCGGGCCGGCTCCGCCGGCGGATGAGGTCAGGCTGCAGGTGGTTTTCGGCACGGGCCAGGTCGGCCGCGTTCTCGCGGCCTTGCTCGCGGATCGAGGCGTCACGGTCCGGGTAGTGTCGCGGCGCCGGCCGGCTGGCCTGGCAGCGGGGACCGACTGGCGGGCGGCGGACGCGACCGATCCTGATGCGGCCAGCGATGCCGCGAAGGGCGCCGCGGTGATCTACCAGTGCCTCAACGCTCCCTATGCCCAGTGGCCGGAGCGCTTCCCGCCCCTGCAGCGCGGCGTGCTGGCCGCCGCTGAGCGCGCCGGCGCGCTGCTGGTGAGCCTGGAGAACCTCTACGGCTACGGCCCGACCGGGGGCAGGCCGATGACCGAGGACCTGCCGCTGGCCGCCACAACCGTCAAGGGCCGGACCCGGGCGGCCATGACCGGGGAACTACTGGCCGCCGCCGAGGCCGGCCGGGTCCGCATCGCCATCGGGCGGGCCTCGGATTTCTTCGGCGCCGGCGTCACCCAGGGGTCAGCGCTCGGCGAGCGGATCTTCGGCAACGCCCTGGCCGGCCGGCGCGCCGACTTCATCGGCAACGCTGACCTGCCGCACACCTACAGCTACGTTCCCGACATCGCTGCGGGCCTGGTCACCCTCGGCACAGACGCCCGCGCGGCCGGCCAGGTGTGGCACCTGCCCGGCCCGCAGACCGTCACCACCCGGGCGCTCCTCGATCTGGTGGCTGCCTGCGTCGGGCACCCAGTCGGCGTCCGCTCGGTGCCCAAGCCGGCTTTGCGCGTCCTCGGGCTGATCAACCCGATGCTGCGGGGGCTGGCCGAAACGTCGTACCAGTTTGACAAGCCTTTCGTCCTGGACACCAGCAAATACGAGTCCGTCTTCGGCCCGGCCGGCACCCCGCTGGCAGCCGCCATCGCCGCGACCGTCGCCTGGTACCGGACCCGGACCAGCGCGCCATGATCGCCCCGGCAGGCTAGCTTGATGAATACCCCAGTCGGTTTCGTCGGTCGGCAGAGCGAACTGCGCACACTCGGCGAGCGGCTTGCTGCCGCCGGGAACGGCCATCCGCAGGTGGTCTTTGTGGAGGGCGAGGCCGGGGGAGGTAAGTCGACCCTGCTGTCACGGTTCCTCGGCTCGCTGCAGGACGCTGTCGTTCTCCAGGTGGGCGGTGACGAGGCCGAGACATTGCTCTCGTACGGGATCATCGACCAGCTCCAGCCAGGGACCTTGACGGAGCCGGGGACGGACCCGATGGCCGCCGGATCCCGGCTGCTGGACCTGCTCGACCGGCGGCAAGCCGATGGCCGGGTCGTCGTGCTCGCCATCGACGACCTGCAGTGGGCTGACCGGCCGTCATCGCGTGCACTCCTGTTTGCCCTGCGGCGTCTGCGGGCGGACAAGGTGCTGGTGGTGGTGTCGATGCGGGCCGGCTGGCTGGCCGATCCTGGCTGGGCACGGTTCGTGGGCGGTGACGCGCGCGTCACGCGAATCCGCCTGGGCGGCCTTAGCCCTGGGGATCTCACCCAGCTGGCGAGCGCGCTGGGGCTAGGAGTGCTGTCCCAGCGCGGGGCGAGCCGGCTGGCTGCCCATACTGAGGGCAACGCGCTCTATTGCCGGGCGCTGCTCGATGAGATCGGCATCGCCGGGCTGAGCGCGGCCGGGGATCGCGGGCTGCCGGCCCCACGGGAGCTGTCCGCGGTGATCCTCGCCCGGGTGGCAGCGCTCCCGGCCACGACTCAGTCATTCCTGGCGGCGGCTTCGGTGCTGGGGCGCCGCGCGCCGATCCCGGCTATCGCGTCGGTCGCCCGGCTGCCCGATCCGCGGAACGACGTGGATGCGGCAGTCGCAGCCGGGCTGCTGGCCGAAGGCGCTTCGGAGCCGGATCTGGCCTTTACCCATCCGCTGTACCGGGCGGCGATCTACGCCGATCTCAGCCCGACGAGCCGGAAGGAACTGCACGCGCGGGCCGCCGCGGTGGTGGCCGGCCGCGCCCGGCTGGCCCACCGGGTGGCGGCGTCGCTGGGTCCCGATGAGGCGCTGGCCGCCGAACTCGACGCGTCCGCCCAGGCAACTGCCGCCGCGGGTGACGCAGCCGCCTCGGCCTGGGCCCTGGAACAGGCAGCTGCCCTTTCGCCAGCTGCGCAGGACCGGGAAGGCCGGCTGCTCGACGCCGCCGCGGTCCTCCTCAACGCCGCGGATAACGCTGCGGCGGCACGAGTCCTGGCCACCTGCCAAGCCCCCAGTGCTCGCCGCGACGCGCTGACCGGGCTGCTGGGGGTGTTCACCGGATCACCGAGCGCCGAGGCCCGGCTGCTCGCCGCGTGGCAGGCCCACGATCCGGAGACCGAGCCTGAAATCGGGGCGCGCGCTGCTACCTCCCTGACCAACTGGATGGTCCTGTCTGGCCGGCCCGGCCAGGCACTGACCTGGGCGGACCGGGCGGTACGCGGTACCGTCCCGGGCTCGGCGCTGCAGGCCATGGCACTGACGGCGCGGGCATATGCGCTCGCCGCGGCCAGCCGTGGCCCCGAGGGCCTGGCCGCGCTCGGCTTCCTGCCCGTTTCCGGGAACGAAGTGCCCATGTCGGAGACCGACGCCCTCATCATGCGCGGCATGCTGAAGGTCTACGCCGATGACCTGCCCGGCGCCATCGCGGACCTTGGCGTTGCGGCTGCCCGGCTGCGCGTCGGATTGCCGTCGACCTACCCGGGCCCGTGCCTGGCTCATCTGAGCGACGCCCACTTCCGCCGGGGCGACTGGGACGCAGCAGTCACGCACGCCCAGCTGGCGACCTCGCTGGCGGAAGACGCCGACCGTCCGCTGGACCTCGCGCGGGCGCATGCGCGGGCAGCCCAGGTGCTGGCCTTCCGCGGCCACTGGCCTGCCGCCCGCGCTCACGTCAGCGCAGCCCAGGCAGCGGCTGAGCGGCTTCCCCTGGTCGTCGCGGTGGCCGCCGCGGCGACGGCGGGCGCCTCACTTGCAGCTGCGCGCGGCGACCTGGCCGGGATCCTTCACGCGACAGAGCCGGTGCGCGCAACCAGCCTCCTCGGCGTCGGGGGCCGCCCGGGCATGTTCAACTGGAGAGCCATCGAGGCGGACGCGCTGATCGGCCTGGGACGACTTGATGACGCCGAGACCGCGCTCAGCGAATTCGAGGGCGCCATTCCTGCGGCCGGGCTGGCGTCAGCAGCCCTGGCCGTTGCCCGCTGCCGGGGCAACCTCGCCATGGCCAGCGGGCATGCGAGCCAGGCGGAAGCGGCGTTCACCCGAGGACACCTGATCGAGGCAGAAGTGCCGATGCCGTTCGAGCACGCCCTGCTGAGCCTCGACGACGGCCGCCGCCTGCGCGCGGCCGGTAACCGGGCGGCGGCTGTGGCACAGTTCGAGAAGGCCCACCGCCTCTTCTCCGCCCTGGGAGCAGATCCGTACGTGCAGGCCTGCGCCGCGGAACTAGCGGCCCTGCAGGTCACCGCCGCGGCCGGCAGTCCCGCGGCCCTGCTGGGACTCAGCCGCGCCGAGCTGGCCGTGGCCCGGCTGGCCGCCAGCGGGCTGACCAACCGGGAGGTGGCCAGCCAGCTGTACGTATCAGTGAAGACAGTGGAGTACCACCTCCGCAACAGCTACATCAAGCTCGACATCACCTCCCGCCAGGCGCTAGCCGCGCTGCTGCACTGACCGATCCAGTCCGCTGGGCCAGCGGGCGAACGGCGGGCGGCCGGGCCTGCGGGCGCTTCCGCCGCAAAACCCAGGGTCGAACCCAGGGTCACACCCTGGGGACACCAAGGCGTCGCCCGCGTTGACTAGGTGCTATGGACGCCTCACCAGCGCCGAGGCAGGCGATTCGCCTGCTCCTCGACATCAGCCGGACTCCGGACCGACGGATCGAGGGACGAATGCGCGCCGACGGCGCCGACGCCTGGCAGCCGTTCTCCGGCGTCCTCGAGCTGCTCAAGGTTCTTGAGGAAACATGCACAGACCTGTACTAAGCAACGCCCGCAATGCCCAGGAAGGAAGGCGCCGGCCATGAACATCAGGACCCAGCGAATGACCGCCACGACCACGTCGGCGGATCACGCGACGCCCGCCCGCCGTTCCGTATTCGAGAGGTGGGGGCGCACCGCTTACCGGCGCCGGCGACGGATCCTGGTGATCGCGCTGCTGGTCGCGGTGGTCGGCGGCGTGTGGGGAACGACAATTTTCGCCAAGGTGCAGACGGCGGGCGGATTCGACGCCCCGAACAGCCAGAGCCAGCACGAGGCGAACCTGGCGACATCGACATTCGGCCGCGACGCCGGGGACGTCGTCGTGCTGTACTCCAGCAAGACCCTCACCACGGCATCACCGGCGTTCCGGTCCGCCGTCACTCACACGCTGGCCGCGCTGCCGCACAGCAGGGTCGAGTCATACGCCACCTACTGGTCGACCGGCTCGCGGCAGTTCGTCAGCGCCAGCGGCCACCAGACCTATGCCGTGCTTGAGCTGGCCGGCGCCACCGACACGGCGCGGCAAACCAGCTACGACGCGATCAAGACCGGCCTCAGCGCGCCGGGCCTGCGCAGCCAGGTCGGCGGCGCAGTACCCACTGACGAGACGATCGACCAGCAGACCACCAAAAGCATCACCCGGGCCGAGGGCCTGTCCTTCCCGATCCTGCTGATCCTGCTGCTGGTGATCTTCGGCAGCCTGACCGCAGCCTGCCTGCCGCTGGCGATCGGCGCCCTGGGGATCCTCGGCTCGTTCACCGCGCTGCGGCTGCTGACGATGGTTACCGGGGTGTCGGTGTTCTCGCTGAACATCACCACGATCCTGGGCCTCGGGCTGGGCATCGACTACGGGCTTTTCCTCGTCGGCAGGTTCCGGGAGGAACTGCACCGGCAGGACTCGGTGGAGGACGCAGTGGCACGGACGTTGTCCACGGCCGGCCGCACCGTCCTCGTGTCCGGGGTCACCGTCGCCATCGTGCTGGCCAGCCTGATGCTGTTCCCCGAGCTCTTCCTGCGCTCGATGGGTTACGGCGGCGTCGCCACGGTCCTTGTCGACATGCTCGCCGCGCTGATCGTGCTGCCCGCGCTGCTGGCCGTGCTGGGCCCGAAGGTGAACTCGCTGCGGGTCCGCCGCTCGGTGCGGCGTGCGCCCGCCGCCGACGGCAGCGGCCGCTGGTACCGGCTGGCGCACAGCGTGATGCGCCGCCCTGTCCTGTACGCGGTCCCGATCGTGGTCATCCTGCTTGGCCTCGGCTCCCCGTTCCTGCATGTCGTCTGGGGCGGCGTCGACGCCACGGCGCTGCCCGCCAGTGCCGCGCCGCGCCTGGTCACCGAGGCGCTGAACACCGACTTCCCCGGCAACCCCACCGCCCCGATCGAGGCCATCGTCCAGTTCACCGGCCCCATCGCCGGGTCACCGGCCCGCAGCGCCGGCCTGGCCGCTTACGTCACCCGCCTGGATCACGTAGCGGGCATCAGCAGCGCGCTGGTAACCGGCTCTGGCGGCGACATCGCGCGGGTGGATATGCGTTACGCGCCTAATCCTTACTCCCCGCAGGCACGTGCCATCGCCGGGCAGGTCCGGGACGTGGCACCGCCGGCCGGCGCCCGGGCGTACGTCGGCGGGCAGAC